>WBZR01000306.1_pt1 | contig 81329 bp, 77 predicted proteins | sample 5204231 | NCBI WGS metagenome assembly WBZR01 (sample SAMN12412403, study PRJNA552823) | activated sludge metagenome | isolation source: activated sludge from anammox sidestream of wastewater treatment plant... | place: USA: Virginia | collected 2017-08 | reverse complement strand
TCAAAGACTTATGTGAAAAACCGTTTCTTGCTGAATAATGTGCCGGATGATACCATCTGGACCAATGCCTGGAATAGTAATAATAATTCCGTAATCAATAATTCGCTGAAGGAAATGTTCAAATTTTTGATGAACCTTCCTGAGTTTCATTTATGCTAAAACAAAACCTATGAACAGGAGAAAATTTTTAAAAAAATCTGTACCTGCTACTGTGGCTATGCCGGCATTGCTAAATGGATTTTCATTTATGGCGTCGGGCCAGGAAAATAATGCATTGGCGTGGTTGATGGGGCAGACAACCGATACGGATCATGTACTTGTGCTGATACAGTTAAGCGGAGGTAATGATGGCCTTAACATGATTGTCCCTTTGGATATGTATGCTAATTATTACAATGCACGAACGAACGTCGCAATTCCTCAAAGCCAGGTGCTTCGTTTGAATGGCACAGATAAAACGGGTTTTCATCCGGCGATGACAGCATTGCAGAATATGTATAATGATGGAAAAGTGGCAGTGGTGCAATCGGTAGGTTATGCTAATCCCAACTTTTCGCATTTCAGGGCTACCGATATTTGGAGCAGCGGTGATACGAGAGAAGACCGTAGAGTAAGAGCAAAGACGGGATGGGTGGGCCGGTATCTTGAAAATGAGTTTCCGGGTTATCCTGATGCATATCCCAGTACAAACATGCCGGATCCCTTGTCAATTCAGATCAGCAGCATCCCCACTTTGACTGTACAGGGCAAGGTCTATTCGATGGGCTTGTCAGTAACTAATCCGGAAGATATTTATAAGTTCGTCAATCCGTTTTCTGATTATCCTCTTGATCTTCCTCCTGCCAATAAGGAATTAAAATTTCTGCGTGTGGTATCGGAAAAGACTAAGATCTATTCTGATTTGATCAGGGCGGCTTATCAGCGTGCCTCTACTATGGCGACATATCCCGGTAATAACTCACTGGCAGATCAGTTAAAAATTGTTGCCCGGTTGATCAAAGGCGGATTAAAAACAAGAGTATATACTGTTTCCGTAGGAGGATTTGATACTCATAAAAAACAGGTTAACCCCAGCGATACCACGACCGGAATGCATGCCAACCTGATGAAAAATCTTTCCGAGGGGATAACGGCATTTCAAAAGGATCTTGAACTGATGGGCCTTGAAGATCGTGTATTGGGAATGACTTTTTCTGAATTCGGACGCCGCATTAAATCCAATGCAAGCCTTGGTACGGACCACGGAGCTGCAGCACCTTTGCTGATGTTTGGTGATCATGTTAAAAAAGGAATATTAGGCAACAGTCCCGATATACCCGCTGATATACAGGTAGTAAATAATATTCCTTTCCAGTACGATTACAGGAGTGTCTATGCATCTGTGCTGGAGCAATGGTTTTGTGTTAAGCAACCTGCCCTTGACCAGATATTGTTGCAGAATTATCAATCATTGCCTCTCATAAAAGGTGGCCCATGCGGATTGCCAGACACACCGGATGATAATAATAATGCAGCAGATAAGCTGATGCTGAAAATGTGGCCCAGTCCTTATACCGTCAGCGCTACTATTCAGTTTTCTACCAATGGTGGCCATACCATGATACAGCAGATAGACGCACTGGGCCGGGTGGTGAAAGTGCTTGCCAGTGCGGAATATGCAGCAGGTACTTACAATGTAGATATATACAATGACGGCCTTGCTTCCGGAGTTTACTTTCTCAGGCTTCAGAATAAAGCGTTGCAAAAGGTAATAACTGTGGTGAAGATGCCGTAGGAACGGGTGATACTTTTTATTATTTCAGCGTCCAGCTTTTCTTATTTCTTTCACTCACTCCTCTGCAAAAAATTTATGGAAATACGGGATGGTTTCAATTCCCTTATAGTAATTTTCAATGTTGTATTTCTCATTTGGTGAGTGGAGGTTGTCATTATCCAGTCCAAAACCCATGAAGATGATCTTTACTCCCAACTCTTTTTCCAGAACGTGACAGATTGGAATGCTGCCGCCACCCCGGACAGGAATTGGTTTTTTACCAAAAGTGGTTTCAATGGCCCTGGATGCTGCTTTATATCCCTTGCTTCCGATAGGAGTGAGATAAGGCTCCCCTCCGTGATGCTCAAATGCTTTCACTGTAACACAATCCGGTGCTATTGATTTAAAATAATTCAGCAGTAATTCGGTTATCTTTTCCGATGACTGATTAGGAACCAGACGTGCCGAAATTTTTGCTGTTGCTTTTGATGGTAATACTGTTTTAGAGCCCTCACCTTCATAGCCGCCCCAGATACCGTTTAATTCGAGAGTGGGGCGGATGCCGGTTCTTTCATTGGTAGCGTAACCTTTTTCGCCCCAAAGCTCTTTTACTCCCAGATCTTTTTTATATGCTGCTTCATTGTAAGGTGCCTGTGCCATCAGTTCTCTCTCTTCTTTGGTTGCTTCCAGCACATCATTGTAAAATCCGGGGATCGTTATGTGATTGTTTTCATCATGGCAACCGGCGATCATCTTTGCGAGTATCGTGATGGGATTGGCCACTGCGCCGCCATAAGTTCCGCTATGCAGATCACGGTTGGGGCCTGTCACTTCCACTTCAATGTAAGAAAGCCCGCGAACGCCAACGTCCAAAGAAGGATATTCCATACTGAGCATGGCGCTATCGCTGATAAGCACTACATCCGTTTTTAAAAGTTCTTTATTTTCAGAAATGAATTTGGCCAGGTTGGGAGATCCTACTTCTTCTTCTCCTTCGATGATGAATTTGATGTTGGTGCTCATGGTGTTGGTCTTCACCAAAGTCTCCAGCGCTTTCACGTGCATAAAAAACTGTCCTTTATCATCTGCAGAGCCTCTTGCAAATACTTTTCCTTCTTTGATCACTGGATCAAATGGATTGCTGTGCCATAGTTCTATAGGTTCCACAGGTTGAACGTCATAATGCCCGTAAACCAATACGGTCGGCTTTGAGGGATCAACAATTTTTTCTCCATATACAACCGGATGTCCATTAGTGGCATGCACTTCAGCTTTATCACAGCCGGAATTCAATAAGTTTTTTTTCACTGCATCGGCACAGCGAAGCATATCTGCTTTGTGTTCTGTTTTTGCACTTATGGACGGGATACGTAACAGATCTAACATTTCATTTAAAAAACGATCCTTATTCTTTTGTTGATACTCTTTCCAGGCTTGCATGAAAAAAATTAATATTTTAATTATGAATTTAAGTCAGCGAAGATAAGATTTATGCTGCCATTTCAGGGAGATTCTATTCTTCACCTCTGTTTTTAATCACTGTGCCCTTAGTAAGTATTTCACTGCCGAAACGTTCTTTGATATTATCAACAGCCTTGTAAAGATTTAATTTTTCAACGTTGTTTTCAAACAAACTCATCTGCATGGTGAAGGGGATCATCTGGCTGAAACGCACACCCAGCAACCGTACCGGTCTTCCTTGCCCGTCCGGCAGGCGGGCTTTCTGCCATGATTTATTGAAAAGATCTTTTGCTTTTGCAATCAGCCGGTCATCCAGCGAGGTATAATCGATCGTTTCCTGACGGGAAGTAGTTTCAAAGTCAGAATAGCGGATCTTCACGGTTACACATCCTGTGAGCTTTTCATCCTCACGCAGTGAGTAAGCGGTTTTTTCTGTAAGGCGCACCAGTTCACTATGCAAAAATTCAATATCCGTATGATCAGTGTCAAATGTGTTCTCGTGGCTGATGCTTTTTTGTTCCCACTCCGTATCGATCTCTGTACTGCCGATACCCCGGGATTTTTCCCAAAGCGATATTCCCCATTTTCCGAATTGTCTTTCTAAGAATTCAGGTTTTGTATTTGCTATATCCTGAATTTTGTAAAGGCCATAGTATTTAAGTTGAGTTTCTGTTTGTTTACCTACACCATTGATTTTTTCGACTGGCAAAGGCCAGAGAAATTCTTTTTCTTTTCCATACGGTATTTCCAGGAAACCATTGGGCTTTGCCTCGTTCGCTGCCATTTTACTGATGAACTTTACTGATGACAAACCGCAGGAAATGGGTAACCCCGTCTCTTTTATAATCAGTTCCCTTAATTCTCTGGCATACTTGCTAACACCAAAAAATTTATCCATTCCGGTAAGATCAATATAAAACTCATCAATACTGGCTTTTTCAAATGACGGAACTTTTGAAGCAATAATATCGGTGACCCAGCGGGAATACTTACTGTATTCTCCACGGCTGTTGCCGGTGACAATGGCATGGGGGCAAAGTTGCAATGCCTTCTTCATTGGCATGGCTGAATGAATGCCATATTTCCTTGCTTCATAACTGCAGGCGGCCACCACACCTCTTTCGTATCCGCCAACTAGTACCGGTTTCCCTTTCAGGGAAGGGTCACTGAGTATTTCTACAGAAACAAAAAATGAATCAAGATCAAAATGTGCAATATGATGAATGAGTTCATTCATGTACTTTTATTTTACAAATACACTTCCAGCAGACCTTCCGGCAATTGAACGTGGATCTCTTTCTTCTTATGATCAATTTTTTGAAGTGTTTCGTCATTCAGTGGTATCAGCACTTCTTTACCTCTGATATCAATACGGCAGATTACCTGGTGAGGTTGTTCCATCACTTCAAGAACCGGGCCCAGGGCATTTTTTTCATGAATGATATTATAATCCAGGAGAGCTGCAGGAGCAGATTTGTCTATAATTTTTTTAAAATCCTGATCCGGTAACCATACGTTCTTTTGAACGAATTTGATCGCATTCTCCCTGGTATCAATATTTTCCAGTTTTATATATACTTCCGCATCATTTTTATTGCGTGTTGATTGTATAAACCAGGGCAGAAAAGATTTTTTAGTTTCTTCGATAAAAATTGCCTGGAGTCCGTTCAGTGAAGTTTTCTTCCCGAGTACATGCTTCAATACCAGTTCTCCTTTCAGGCCAAAAGCCCCCACTAATTTCCCTATTTTAAAATATTCAGCCACGGATGAAGACAATTTAGTGTAAATATGAAATCTTCGGAATACCTTTTTTTGAAGCAACGATAAAAAAAATCCCGTCCCACACCTGTGGCGGGACGGGAACATAGATCTCAGAAAGATAATTTATCCTTCAGCACCGGCTCCACCTTCGGGCTTTCTTTCAGGTCTGCGACCTGCCATTGGCCTTCTGGTTCTTTTATTCCGGTAAGCTTCTTCCTGGCGTTTTTTTACCTGGGCGTCATGTTCGGCGCTCCATTTGGTAAATTTTTCCATGGCAGTAGCTTCATCAAAGAGGCCCAGTTTCACACCACGTAACAGATGCTTAAGGTACAATACACCTTTAAAGCTAAGAATCCTGCGGACTGTATCGGTCGGTTGTGCACCTTTGTGCAGCCAATCCAATGCTCTCTGGCGGTCCAACTGAATGGTAGCCGGAATAGTCAGCGGGTTGTAGGTTCCTAACTTTTGAATGAATTTCCCATCGCGGGGGCTACGGGCATCGGCAACTACGATGAAATAGAAGGGTCTCTTTTTTGACCCATGGCGTTGGAGTCTGATCTTGACAGCCATTTTAAATAGAAATTTAAAGGCGTTAAATAATAGGGTTTAATGTTCAGCCGGTAAATATCGGCAAGGCAAATGTAAGGATTGAAGATTAAACTGCAAATCCTGTTTTTTGAATATTTTTTTAATATGAGCAGGAATGTTTTTCATCGCTTCCCAAGACCGGGCATCATTCTCCCCATTGGCATCTTATTCATATTCTTCATCATACTTCTCATCTGTTCGAATTGCTTCATAAAGGCATTTACTTCGGCAATATCTTTACCGGCACCCAGGGCTATCCTTTTTTTACGGCTTAGGTCTATCGAATCAGGATTGGCTCTTTCAAACGGAGTCATTGAATTGATCATTGCTTCAAGGCCTTTAAAAGAATCTTCATTGATATCAAGATTTTTGATTTGTTTACCAACTCCGGGAATCATACCCATAAGGTCTTTCATATTCCCCATCTTCTTTATCTGCTCTAATTGAGCCTTAAAGTCAGCAAAATCGAATTTATTCTTCCGGATCTTGCTTTCCAGTTTTTTTGCCTGTTCCGCATCAAATTGTTCCTGGGCCCTTTCAACCAGCGTGGTGATGTCACCCATACCCAGGATTCGTTGTGCCATCCTTTCCGGATAAAACACATCAAGTGTATCCATTTTTTCCCCGCTGCTGATGAATTTGATCGGCTTTTGTACCGTGTATTTGATAGAAAGGGCAGCGCCACCCCGTGTATCGCCATCTAATTTGGTCAAAACAACTCCTGTAAAATCTAACCGGTCATTAAATGACTTTGCAGTGTTTACCGCATCCTGACCGGTCATACTGTCCACCACAAATAAAATTTCCTGTGGTTGCACGGCTTTTTTGATATCGGCTACTTCGGTCATCATTGCCTCGTCAATTGCCAGCCTTCCCGCCGTATCAATGATGACTACATTTTTATTTTTACTCTTAGCTTCCTTTACGGAGTTGTCGGCAATACTTACTGCATTCCTGTTGTCCGGTTCAATATGTACCTCTACCCCGATCTGATCGGCCAGAACTTTTAGCTGTTCCATGGCTGCAGGACGATAAATGTCGGCTGCTACCAGTAATGGTGATAATCCTTTTTTATTTTTAAGATAATTTGCCAGCTTGGCGCTGAAGGTAGTTTTACCGCTACCTTGCAAACCGGAGATAAGTATAACTGCAGGATTTCCTTTTGCATTGAAACGGCTTTCTTCGCCCCCCATCAGTTCAGTCAGTTCATCCTGTACAATCTTGGTCATTAACTGCCCCGGGCTGATGGCATTGATCACTTTTTCTCCAATAGCCTTGTCTTTTACTTTGTCTGTAAATTCTTTAGCAATTTTATAGTTCACATCGGCATCCACCAATGCTCTGCGAATATCTTTTAACGTAGAAGCAATATTCAGCTCAGTGATGCGTGCCTGCCCTTTCAGATTCTTAAAGGCGCTCTCTAATTTTTCCTGTAATGAGTTAAACATGGGTCATTCCTGTTTCTGTCGCATGAATAAAAAAGTGAACATCTTGATGTTCACTTTTCGGATCGCAAATATAATCAATTTAGGAGAGTAAATTTAGTTACATGCCCAGGTAAGTTCTTAAAAGTTGACAACGGGTTGCTGTTCTTAATTTGGTAATTGCTTTATCTTTTATCTGGCGTACTCTTTCTCTTGTCAGGTTGAATTTTTCACCGATATCTTCCAGGCTCATTGGATGATCAACCCCTATGCCGAAGAAATAACAAATTACTTCTTTCTGCCTTTCAGTCAATGCTTTTAATGACCTGTCAATTTCCATTTTGAGCGACTCGTTGTGATCAAGCTCTGCATCGGTTTTTTCGGCATTAGGATTTTCTAATACATCGAGCAGGGTGTTTTCTTCACCTTCTGCCAGCGGAGTATCCACACTTACGTGGCGGGCAGAAATGCCAAGCGTGGCAGAAACTTCCTCCAGGTCTATGTGCAGCACATCCGCCAATTCTTCTGCCGAGGGTTCTCTTTCATATTCCTGCTCCAGCTGGGAAAAGGCTTTTTGGATCCGGTTGGTAAGCCCAACTTTATTCAGGGGCAAACGGACGATCCGTGATTGCTCGGCCAAAGCCTGCAGGATACTTTGACGGATCCACCAAACTGCGTAAGAGATGAATTTGAATCCCCGGGTCTCGTCAAAACGCTGTGCTGCTTTGATCAGGCCAAGATTTCCTTCATTGATCAGGTCGGGTAATGACAGGCCCTGGTTTTGGTACTGCTTGGCCACGGATACAACAAAGCGTAAATTGGCTTTGGTCAAACGATCCAAAGCTCTTTGATCACCCTGTTTGATCAGGCTGGCTAACTTGACCTCTTCTTCGGGGGAAATGAGTTCGACTTTGCCGATCTCCTGGAGATACTTTTCTAAACTTTGAGATTCACGGTTTGTAATCGACTTCGTGATCTTCAATTGCCTCATGCTCATAGGTATTGGCTTTAAACGGGTTATTTTAAGGGTTAAGGAATATTAAGTTTGGTTGTTTCTATACTCTAAAAATACCCATCACAGTATCCGTTATTCTTCAGAAAGTATTGAACTTCAAAGCAATTTAGGAAACATTAGAATATGAGCCAAAAAAACTTTAGTAGGTATTTAACGCAGTTTTTTCATATTTATTTTCTATAACAGGTCTGACAGAATAAAAAAGGAAAAATAAGTGCAGAAATATTTTGCTGCTATCATTTATTCTTTATTATTGCAACCGTTGATCTATTCAATATGTGATAATATAAGGAATGAGTAAGCAATTATATACGTTAGAGTTTCCGGTTCGTTGTTCACCTGCTATTTTATATGAATTTCTCTCAACACCGGCAGGCCTGAGTGAGTGGTTTGCTGATAAAGTAGATGAACGAGATAATATCTTTTATTTCGGATGGAACGGTACCTATGATAAAGCTGACCTGGTTGAAAAAGAGATAGATAAATTTGTGCGGTTTCACTGGCAGTCTTCTCCTAAAGAGGAATATTTCGAATTCCGGATCGAAAAATCCGAGATCACCAATCAGACGATCCTGGTTATTAAAGATTTTGCGGACAAAAAAGATATCAAAGATCAGAGCCTCCTTTGGGATCACCAGGTCAAAGACCTCTTCCGCAGATTGGGTAACTGAATAAGAGAATACTTCTCATATTGACTCCTACCTTTATATAAAGGCAGTCCCAAGTTTGATAGTTTCAAAACATAATACTTACGGATCCCGGTCAATTTTCGGGTTATCTCTCATATATGTCTTTATTCTTATCGGGTCGGCAATTTCATGGTATTCCGGCGCAGATTTCCTTTGGTTTAAGAATTCAGCCAGGCAGGATATCTTATTAACTTTTGCAATTCTGGGCGGGTCATTGGTTATATTGATTTCTGTTATGGTAACCTGTATCAAAAAGATCACGATAGATGAACCAATGAAGACCATCACATTTAAGAATATGATTACCGGGCGAAGCAGGACTTATGACTTCGTAGATTTTGACGGATATATTAAGACATATCTAAACCATAAGCATTCTGCCTACGAAACTGTCGGGCTTGTTAAAGATGGGAGGGTGATACGGTACATTGACAGTTTTTGGGTTTCAAACTATGATGAATTGTGCCAGCCGTTACAGGATTTAAATTTTCTTGGCACCTATAAATTCGGGATCTGGAAACAATTAAAACTCCTTTTCAGAAAGCCTGTGATAGATGGAAAGAAGCCGGTCAGTTGAGTGCCGGATTTTTTGTGGTGAAAGGATGTTATGGAAATGATGAGAATTACCGAAATCAATTTTATTCCGTCATATTTCAATTTCCAGTATCCTGACCCTTTGTTAAAACCGGATCAGACTTTTGCTTCCTGACCGCAACTCCACTTTTGAAAGCCTTATTTTTGCCTTACCTCTTAATTATTATAAAGACCGGTGTTTAAAAAATTAGATAAACTCATCATCAAGGCTTTTGTGGGTCCTTTTATTGCTACCTTCTTCATCACATTGCTGGTACTGGTGATGCAGTTTTTCTGGCTTTATATTGATGATTTTGTGGGTAAGGGCCTGGGGATCGGTGTCGTATTGGAGTTTATCTGGTACCAAAGTGCAGTCCTGATACCCTTGGCTCTGCCCCTGGCGATCCTGCTTTCTTCATTGATGACCTTCGGCAATCTCGGAGAAAGTTTTGAACTGGTAGCAATCCGCACTTCAGGGATTTCTTTATTGCGTTTCATGCGCCCTCTTTTCGTACTCGCTTTTTTAATTTGCTGTGTTGCTTTCCTTTTTTCCAACTATATTATTCCTGTTGCTAATCTGAAATCAAGGACTTTACTGAGTGATATTGTTTATGCAAAACCTGCATTCGACCTGAAAGAAGGTGTGTTTTATGACAAGATCAGTGGTTTTGCCATAAAAATTGGTAAGAAGGAACCGAATGACAGCGTCATCAGGGAAGTGATCATTTATGAACAGGGGAACCCGCTGCAGGATAATTTTATCATTGCCCGAAGCGGGATAATGCGGGTAACCGAAAACAAACGATACATGGAATTTAATCTTAAAGATGGGTGGCGTTACCAGGAACGTGGAGATATTTCAGCAAAAGACAATACGGAATATATCAGGGTTAAGTTTAAAGAATATCAAAAGCAATTTGACCTTAGTTCCTTTCAATTTACCCGGACCGCAGACAGTTTAAATAAAAATAATGAAAGGATGTATAGTATGCGGCAACTGGACGTCGTAATAGATTCAATTAAAAAGCAGGTAGCAGTATTACGAAACCGGCTGAAGAACGAAGTTTTCAGATCAAGCTTGTTTGTTCAGTTTCTGGACAGCAGCTGGGGGGGTACCCTTTTAAAAACTTTCAAACCGGCAAATAATTTTGATGAAATTCTACCGGACTCTGCACGGCGTTTTGTTGATGAAAGTGCAGCTTCTAACATCAATTCATTGCGGGTTTCATTTGATGTTGCCTCCAATGATCTGAAGGAAAAAGAAAAAATACTTGAGCTGCATGAGATTGAATGGCACCGAAAGATATCACTTTCATTGGCTTGCCTGGTGCTGTTTCTTATAGGAGCCCCGTTGGGTTCTATCATCCGCAAAGGCGGATTGGGCACTCCGCTGGTCTTTGCAATAGTTTTTTTCATGGTATTTTATTTTTCGAGCAATACAGGAGAAAAATTTGCAAGAGAAGGAAGTGTCAGTGCATTTACCGGAATGTGGATGGCCACTTTTGTACTGGTACCAATCGGGATTTTTCTTACTTATAAGGCCATGCAGGATTCGCAATTATTTAATAAAGAATTTTATTACCGGATAGCAAAATATTTTGTTTCCCTATTCCGGAAAAACGACCGGTCTGCGGGATAGTTCAGGCTGCAATTATTAACTACCTTCATTCTCAATTTTTTAATTCTTGGAGCCTAAAAAGCAAAATGTAAACGTTCAGAAATGGGTTGCCGGCATATCCGTTGTATTGCTGGTTATAAAATTCATTGCATATTATTCCACTCATTCCGTTACAATCCTTACCGATGCACTGGAAAGCATTGTAAATGTAGTATCAGGATTTATCGGGCTGTACAGCCTGCATATCGCAGCAAAGCCCAGGGATAAGGATCATCCTTACGGGCATGGAAAAGCAGAGTTCATTTCAGCAGCAGTAGAAGGAACATTGATTGGTAGCGCTGGCACTATTATTTTTTATAAAGCTATTCAAAACCTGGTTCACCCGGTTGAATTGCACCAGGTGGACTTAGGGATCATCCTGATTGCCATTACTGCTATAGTGAATTTCATTGCCGGGTATTTTTGCCTTACCATCGGAAGAAAGAATAATTCCCTGGCTTTAATTGCCAGTGGTAAACATTTACAAACGGATACCTGGTCCACAGCCGGAATCATTACCGGTTTGTTATTAATATATATTTCAGGATACAGGTGGATAGATAGCGTGGTTGCTATTCTATTCGGATGTTACATTGTTTTCACCAGTTACCGGATATTGCGCCGTTCAATAGCCGGGATTATGGATGAAGCAGATGTGGAATTACTGGAGCGAATGGTACAGGTATTGAATTCCAACCGGAGGGAGAACTGGATAGACCTGCACAATCTTCGTGTAATAAAATACGGTAGTGTTTTGCATGTTGACTGTCACCTTACCGTGCCATGGTATTTCACCGTCCGTGAGGCGCATAAAGAAATTGATGAGCTGGCACAACTGATCCGGAAAGAATTTGGTGAGTCACTTGAATTATTTGTACATTCAGATGCTTGTATGCCTTTTTCCTGCCGAATTTGTTATAAAGCTAACTGTAAAGAGCGGCAGTATCCTTTTGAAAAGAAGATCACATGGACATTGGAAAATATTTCTCAAAATAAAAAACATCAATTAGATTGAGTTATGGTTAAAATAACTACCCATTGGAAAAAAGAGCATGAGTTTGAAGCAGAGCACCAGGGCAACAGGATAAAGATGGATGGGGCTGCCAAAAACGGGCATGGCCCCAAAGCATTGCTGTTATCTGCGCTGGCAGGCTGCTCCGGCATTGATGTAGTGGATATCCTGAACAAAATGCGGGTTCCGTTTTCTTCCCTGGAAATTGAAGTGGAGTCTTCGCAGACAGAAGATACTCCAAAAGTATTCAAAGATATTTTTGTTATCTATAAAGTTAAAACGGAACAGCATAATGAAATGAAGATCAGGAAAGCCATTGATCTGTCTTTAGAAAAGTATTGCGGTGTAGCGGCCATGCTGAAAAAAAATTCTCTTATCCACTACAAACTGATCATTGAACCCTAACAAAACAATGTACTGATATGCTTTCCAAAAAAGCACAATATGCATTCAGGGCGCTCACTCACCTCGTGGAGCATTACAATAAAGGGCCGGTACTTATTTCTGAAATATCAAGAAAAAAAAAGATACCCTTGAAGTTTCTGGAAAATATTTTGCTGGGGCTGAAACAGCATGATATACTGGAAAGCAAGAAAGGCCGCGGCGGCGGCTACTATTTAAAGGAACATCCTTCCAAAACTTATATCGCTACAGTTATGCGTATCGTGGATGGCCCTATTGCTTTGCTGCCCTGTGTGAGTCTCTATTTCTATAAACGATGCAATAACTGCAATGAAAAACGTTGCGGATTGCATGACGTCATGGAAAATGTGAGAGATGCAACCTTAAATATATTGGAACGCCGTACGCTCCAGGACCTTGTGTAATATGCCAGTTACTTTCTGAAAATAAAAACCCTACTTGTTTGGTAGGGTTTTCTGTTTCTATTATCTTTGAAACTTCCGGATACGGAATCCTGTAGCAGACTGGAATGATTATTGAAGCGGAAATCACGATTTTACCCGATAAATTACTGACCAGGAAGCCGATCCTTGTAAATGTCCGGTTATAAACAAAGAGCACATATAAATATTTTCAAGCCAACTATAGTCCCGGATTTTTATTTAGAGGAGAAAATATCCGGAAATGAAAAGCTGGCTGTACTTAATCGGAATCGTTAAACCTTGTCTGTACTTTTTAGTTTAACATCATACATAATGCTGACGCAGGAGCAAATAAAATGGATTGAAGAAAAGCCTTTGTCTGATGCAATACACGAAATAGCACAACTGTTTCCCGGCAAAATAAAGTTTTCATCTTCACTCGGGCAGGAAGACCAGGTAATCACCGATGCCATCTGTAAAAGGGGAATTGATGTAGAGATATTCACCCTGGACACGGGCAGGCTTTTCTATGAGACTTATGATCTGATAGAAAGAACAAATGCACGTTATAAAACCAGGATCAGGATTTATTTCCCGAAAGCTGCAGATGTTGAATCATTTGTAAATGAAAAAGGAATAAACAGTTTTTATGAATCGGTGGAAAACAGGAAACAATGCTGTTTCATTCGAAAAGTAAAACCTTTGAACCGGGCATTGGAAGGAGCAGAAGTATGGATAACAGGCCTGAGATCAGCGCAAAGCGAGAACAGGAAAAACACACCGGTGATAGAATGGGATGACCCAAGGCAATTATATAAATTCAATCCTCTTATCAACTGGACCTATGATGAGGTGATCGGTTATATCAGAGAAAATAATGTTCCTTATAATCCTTTGCATGATAAAGGATTTATCAGTATCGGATGTGCCCCGTGCACCCGTGCTGTTGAACCGGGCGAAGATCCGAGGGCGGGCAGATGGTGGTGGGAGAAATCTCAAAAAGAATGTGGCCTGCATAGTGATCATGCAACTGCAGAAAAATATAGATGACTCAGAGTATGAATGATTATCGGTTGAATTATTTAGAACAATTAGAAGCGGAGAGTATTCATATTTTCCGTGAAGCTGCTGCACAGTTTGAAAAACCTGCATTGCTTTTCAGCGGCGGAAAGGATTCTATAACGATGGTTCATTTGGCAAGAAAAGCATTTACCCCCGCTAAAATTCCTTTTCCATTAGTTCATATTGATACCGGCCATAACTTTCCGGAAGCGCTTGATTTCCGTGATAAGTTGGTAACGAATGTTAGCGCAACCCTGATCGTACGGAAAGTAGAAGATACCATCCGGCAAAGAAAGCTTACAGAGCCGAAGGGAAAATTTCCCAGCCGCAACTGGTTACAGGCTTACACCTTATTAGATACTATCGAAGAGTTCCGGTTCGATTGCTGCATTGGCGGCGCCCGCCGTGATGAAGAAAAAGCAAGAGCCAAGGAAAGAATTTTTTCTGTAAGAGATGAGTTCGGTCAATGGAACCCCAAGCTTCAAAGGCCGGAGCTTTGGAATATTTATAATGGAAAAATTCATAAAGGTGAAAATGTAAGAGTATTCCCGATCAGCAACTGGACAGAACTGGATATCTGGAATTATATCATGAAAGAGAAAATAGAGATCCCTTCGATTTATTATGCACATGAGCGTGAAGTAATAATTCACGAAGGCCAGTTGGTGGCGATCAGTGAATATGTCAGGCCTTCCAATGGTGATGTCGTTTTGAAAAAAAGCGTTCGTTATCGTACCGTTGGCGACATGACCTGTACCGCTGCAGTTGAGTCTGAAGCAACGACAACTGAAGAGGTGATCAGGGAGATCATGACGACCCGGATCAGCGAAAGAGGCGAAACCCGCATAGATGATAAAGTTACGGAAGCAGCGATGGAAGACCGGAAAAAGAACGGATATTTTTAAAAATGAAACAACAAGATCATACTTAAAATAAAAAATGGAACTGTTAAGATTTATAACCGCCGGAAGTGTAGATGATGGAAAGAGTACGCTGATAGGCCGCTTGTTATATGACAGTAAAAATATTTTGGCCGATCAGTTGGAGGCATTGGAAAAATCCACTAAAAACAGAACTGATGGTTCTGTGGATCTTGCTTTGCTTACGGATGGGCTCCGTGCGGAGAGAGAACAAGGTATCACGATAGATGTAGCATACCGTTATTTCACGACGCCCAAAAGAAAATTTATTATTGCAGATGCCCCGGGGCATGTGCAATACACCCGTAACATGATCACAGGAGCAAGTAATGCCAACCTGATCATCATTTTGATTGACGCAAGACATGGGGTAGTGGAACAAACACGCCGCCATTCCATCATTGCATCATTATTGAAGATTCCTCATGTAATTGTTGCGGTTAATAAAATGGACCTGGTGAATTATTCACAGAATATATTTAATAATATTTTGATAGAATATGCAGAAGTGACAAAGCAATTAAATCTTCAGGATGTGAGTTATATACCTATCAGTGCTTTGAATGGTGATAATGTTGTGGACCGATCTCCTGTTATTGAATGGTATAACGGCAAATCATTACTGCAACACCTTGAAATAGTCGAAACAAAAAATGATATTAATCTTACTGATGCTAGGTTTCAGGTACAGTTTGTAATCCGCCCACAGACAGAAGAATTGCATGATTACCGCGGTTATGCCGGGAGGGTGATCAGCGGTATTTATAAAAAAGGAGATAAAGTAAAAGTTTTACCGCAGGATATCGAAACGACGATTTCTTTCCTTGAAGCCCGGGGAAAAGAAACAGATGAAGTGTTTCCAAACCAGGCAGCCGTGATACAGCTTGCTGAGGATATTGATATCAGCCGGGGAGATTCTATAGTAAAATTAAATTCATTGCCCTGCGTTTCAAATGAATTTGATGTGTTGTTATGCTGGCTGGACGATAAACCGCTCATTTCAGGAAACAAATATTTGCTGCAGCATAACAGCCGGCTCGTAAGAGTAATGATACGGAAACTGAACTATAAGCTGGATGTAAATACGCTGCAACAACGGGAGGTGAGCGGTGAAGTGGGATTAAATGAAATCGTATCAGCAACTATAAAGTCCGTTTCACCGCTTGTATTTGACCGTTATTCTGATCTGAGAGAAAATGGAAGCGCTATTCTTGTTGATGAAACAAGTAATAACACCGTAGCAGCGGTTATGATACAATGAGCGGCGATGATGTTGCCTGATGTAAGAAACTTTAAACAGATCTGATCACTGAACATGAAAAAGCCTGTACGACTGTAATGAACTTGTCATGATCGAACAGAAAGGCATAACAAAAAAATTTGCAGCCGGCACTTCTGCAATAGGTTATCAGAAAGATGCTGCAGCTAAGAGGCGGAAGTACAGGAATATTTTATTGTTTGGGGTAATAGCCCTGGTGGTTTTGATCGTTTATTTTGTTTTTGTATTAGGAAATTCATCTTCGATTGCCGGTCCTTTCAAAGAAGGAAACCGGGTTTTTTACTGGATGCTCTTTGTAGGATTTGTTGCAGAATTGGTAGCGGGCTCAATGGGCATGGGTTATGGTGTGATCTGTACAACAGTTTTACTTCTCCTGAATATACCGTTGCCCGTGATCAGCGCCAGCATCCACTCAGCCGAATCTTTCACAAGTGCTGCAAGCAGTATCAGTCATTATAAACTTGGAAATGTAAATAAAAAGCTTATACGAATGCTGGCGCTGCCTGCTGTTTTTGGCGCAGTGACAGGGGCATTATTGCTTACTTATGTAGGCCGGGACTATGCCATCATGGTCAAACCGGTTATTGCGGCTTATACTATGTATCTGGGCATACAGATTTTAAGAAATGCATTTGCCCGGAAAAAGACCTTATCGTTTAAAAAGAAGATCAATATTCCTTTATTGGGATTTGCCGGCGGGTTCATTGATTCTTTTGGAGGCGGGGGATGGGGCCCTTTGGTTACCGGCACTTTTATTAAAAATGGAAGAACCCCCCGGTATGTGGTCGGTAGTTCAATTGTCTCAAAGTTCATTCTGACCTTTGCAAGTGCAGTTACATTTATCTTCACTATCGGTATCCATCATTGGAATATAGTGGCAGGCTTGCTGATGGGAGGAATAGTAGCTGCGCCTTTTTCTGCCATGCTTGCTTCAAAGTTGCCGGTCAGAAAAATGTACTTTATCGTAGGATCGCTGGTGATTATTATGGGATTGATCTCTATCTATAAAACGCTCTTCCTGTAAGCAGCCGCATAGTTTATTCTTTCATCTTCTTTTCCATTTCTGAAGTTGGTTGATGGTTGCTTTCAGATCTTTCGGAAGAGGGGCTTCTAAAAAAATATTTTTGTGGTCAGCACCGGTAAAGCCAAGTTGAAATGCATGTAAGGCTAACCGGTTTAAGATCGGTTTTTCTTCCTCCTCGCTTTTTGAAAGCTTGAATTTGTGTTTGATGGAAGAAAGGAAAACAGGTTTGCCATCGCCATATAATGGATCGCAGGCAATCTGGTGACCAATACTTTTTGCGTGCAGCCTTATCTGATGAGTGCGGCCGCTGAGGAGATGGAAACGGATCAGCGAGTAAAGCCTGAAATCTTCGATCACTTCATAATCAGTGCGTGATTCCTTACCTTTCCTATGAATGATCATGGTACCGTTTTTTGCCGGATGTTCTGCAATCGGTGCATCAATAGTTCCTTTTTTTTCGGCGGGAGCGCCGGTCACCAACCCGAGATATATTTTTTGAATTCTCCTTTCTTCAAAAGCAGATGAAAGATATTGATGAGTATTTTCGTTTTTTGCAAAAATGATGATTCCACTGGTATCACGGTCCAGGCGGTGAACTGTATAAATATTCTTGTACTTGTTTTCCAGTAAATTTTTCAGTGAAATTTCTTTTCCTTCACGGTCAGGAATGGATAAAAGCCCGGAAGGTTTATTCAGCACTACCCAATTGTCTGTTTCAGCTATAATTATATCCTGCAGTTTCATTTTCCTTTTCCAAAGTATTTCAGGTCCCTGATCTCTTTTTCCGTAAGGAAGCGCCATTTGCCACGCTCTAAATTTTTTTTGGTAAAGCCGGCAAATGTAACACGGTCCAGGCTTTTTACATCATACCCGAGGTGTTCAAAAATACGGCGTACAATACGGTTCCGCCCGCTGTGAATTTCTATTCCTATCTGTGTTTTGTCTTTACTGTCTGCATAGGCCAGTGAGTCAACGGAAACTGCACCGTCTTCAAGAGTAACGCCTTTTAGAATGAGATCAAAATCTTTCTTATCCAAAGGCCGGTTCAAAGTGATGTGATACACTTTTCTGACCTCATAACTGGGATGAGTCAACTTCTGGGAGAGTTCGCCATCATTGGTTAATAACAGTACCCCGGAAGTGTTCCTGTCCAGCCTGCCGACCGGATAAATTCTTTCATTTGTTGCATGATGTATTAAATCTAACACGGTCTTTCTGCCCTGGGGGTCATCTGTAGTGGTGATGTAGTCTTTGGGTTTGTTTAACAGGATGTACACAAGGTTCCTTGCCGGAAATATCTTTTTCCCGTTAACCTTAATTTCATCTTTAGAAGAAACTCTGTGCCCGGGTTCAGTGATCATCTCACCATTTACTTTTACCTTTCCGAGTTTAATCATTTCAGCTGCATCCCTACGGGAACATACACCGCAATGTGCAATAAATTTGTTGAGGGGCATTAGTTGGATGCCGGAGGATGGTTTTAAGTTGCCTGTAGTCTGCCGGTTACCGATTCCAAACTCATGTACTGACTTTTTCTTTTTCTCAAAATAAGCCTCCCGCTCTTTTTTCCATTCCCGTTTTTCTTTCCGGAATTCTTCCTTTCTGGCGGCATTGCTTTTTTTTCCTGCAAATTTGGCGAAGTAGTTTGATTTACCCTGTTTAGATACTGAAGTTCTTTTTTTCATTTCGAATGATTTGCTGTTTTTCAACAGTAATTAAATAATACGGTACGGAAGTTTTATTTATTCGCCAATTGACCGCAGGCAGCATCAATATCTTTTCCCCTGCTGCGGCGCAGTCGTGCATTGATTTTATGTTTCTCCAGGTAGTTGATAAATGCAAGCACTTTACTTTCTTCTGGTTTTTCAAACCGGGCATAGTCAATAGGATTGTATTCTATAATGTTCACCAGGTCAGCAGGAACCTGCCTGTAAATTTTAATCAGTTCATCAGCATCTTTCAAAGAATCATTAAAATCTTTGAAAAGGATATATTCAAAAGTGATCTCATTCTTTGTTTGCTTGTAAAAATAGTTCAACGCTTCTGCCAATGAATGAAGATTATTGGTGTCATTGATCGGCATGATCTCACTTCGCTTTTTGTCATTTGCTGCATGGAGCGATACGGCCAGTTTGAATTTCACTTTGTCATCGCCTAATTGCCGGATCTGTTTTACCAAACCAGCTGTAGAAACCGTTATTCTTCTCGGGCTCATTCCAAATCCGTCGGGTGAAGTTATGCGTTCAATGGCTTTCAATAGGTTTTTATAATTCAGCAAAGGTTCTCCCATGCCCATGAAGACGATATTGCTCAATTTTTTTTCGTATTTCTTTTCACATTGCTGATTGATCAGTGTCACCTGATCGAAAATTTCATCAAATGCCAGGTTACGGATACGACCGAGATAGCCGGTAGCACAGAATTTACATCCGACTGCGCATCCGATCTGGGAAGAAACGCATGCGGTGTACCTTTTTTCTGATGGGATCAGTACGCCCTCAACAGCATGTCCGTCCCATGTTTTAAAACGGTTTTTGATGGTACCATCAGCAGAATACTGTGTAACTTCTATTGATAAAGCCGGTAAGATAAAATTTTCTTTCAGTTTATTTCGGAGTTCTTTGCTCAGGTTGGTCATGGCATCTATACCGGGTGCACTTTTTAGCCACAGCCATTCATAAACCTGTTTTGCTCGGAATTTTTTTTCACCCAGCGTTTCAAAATACTGCTCCAGTTCCTGCAAGCTCAAATGCCTGATGTTTTTCTGTTCTGCCCTGCTCATTCTGCAAAGATACAATTAGATGACCCGGGAAGATGACGGTTAGGTTGAAATTGTTTTACCTTAACTTACTTGTAACTTGCGATGAATAACAATAAATAATGAAGGCAGCATATATAATTGATTGTATCCGGACTCCGGTAGGAAAATACGGGGGAGCGTTGTCTTCGGTGCGGCCGGACGATCTGCTGGCATTGGTGATCAGGGAAATACTGAAAAGAAATACATCCATTGATGTGAATGCGATTGAAGATGTGATAGCAGGTGCAGCAAACCAGGCGGGAGAGGATAATCGTAATGTAGCAAGAATGGCGGCTTTGCTTGCAGGGTTGCCGGTTTCTGTTCCGGGTGTCACGGTGAACAGGCTTTGCGCATCAGGGATGGAAGCGATCATGAATGCTGCACGGCAAATCATTTGTGGCGATGCTGAACTGGTCATTGCGTCGGGAGTCGAGAGCATGACAAGAGCACCTTATGTAATTCCGAAATCATCATCAGCTTTTCAGCGGCATGCAGAAATTTATGATACTACATTGGGCTGGCGGTTTGTAAATGAAAAATTCGCTGAAATGCATCATCCCTACAGCATGGGAGAAACTGCTGAGAATGTGGCAAAGAAATGGAAGATATCACGCCAGGAGCAGGATATGTTTGCATTGTTTTCACAACAAAAATATTTTAATGCACTTGCTGCAGGAAAATGGAAAGACGAGATCGTTCCTGTAGAGATAAATGCTGGGGAAAGTGAAAAAGTGATTTTTGATACCGATGAGCATCCCAGGAAAACTTCAAAAGAAAAACTGGCATCACTGAAGCCGGCTTTTACAAAAGAGGGCACTGTAACGGCAGGTAATTCTTCCGGCATAAACGACGGGGCAGCAGCAATGCTGCTGGCAAATGAAGACGCCATAAAAAAGTTTCAATTAAAGCCTATGGCAAAAGTGGTTTCAATGGCAGCAGCAGGAGTGGGGCCTGCTATAATGGGAATCGGGCCTGTACCGGCAACACAGAAAGCGTTGAAAAGGGCAAAAATAAAAAAGGCTGATCTTGACCTGATTGAACTGAACGAGGCGTTCGCTTCTCAATCTATCGCCTGCATCAGGGAATTAGAGCTGGATCAGAATAAGGTCAATGTAAATGGCGGAGCTATTGCAATCGGGCATCCGCTTGGTTGCAGCGGCACACGCATTTCCACAACATTGCTTCATGAAATGAAACGAAGAGGAAGCCGTTATGGATTGGCCACCATGTGTGTGGGTGTGGGGCAGGGAGTTTCTGTGATCTTCGAGAATGTGTGAAAAAATCTCTTTCAGAACTGATAACTGCTGATTAATTCATTTTGATAAATTGTTTTCTGCTCACCGGTTGAAATGTTTTTAATAGTGCAGGTCTTTTCTTCAATTTCCTTACTTCCGATGATGATGATGTACGGGATTTTCTTTCTTTCAGCATATTTGAATTGCTTATCAAACTTTGCGTTTTCATGATACAGTTCGCAGCGTATATCCCTGTGGCGCAACTGCTGCATTATACTAAATGATACGTTGCTTTCTTCTTCACCAAGGTTGAAAAACAATACCTGTGTACTCACCTGCAGGCTGGCAGGAAACAGATTGAGTTCTTCCATGACATCATAAATGCGGTCCACGCCGAAAGAAATGCCAACCCCCGGAATATTGGGAACGCCAAAAAGACCGGTGAGATCATCATAACGTCCGCCGCCTCCAATGCTGCCGATAAGTACATCTTTGGCTTTGGCTTCAAAAATAATTCCGGTATAATAATTCAATCCACGTGCTAGAGTGAAATCAATTGCAAGACGTGCATCAGCAACCAGGTATTCGAGTTCTTTAATTCCTTTTTCACCGGTGCCGGCATTGTTTAAAAGAGATTTTATTTTAGAAAGTTTTTCTGCGTTTGTTCCGGATATGGAAAGATAATTTTCAATAACTGTTATTTGTTGCCGGGTAAATTCTTTTTTACTTAATTCTTCTTTTACTTTTTCCAACCCGATCTTGTCCAGTTTATCAATGGCAATGGCGATATCAGTCATTTTTTCTGCTCCGCCGCAGAGTTCTGCCAGTGCAGTCAGAATTTTCCTGTGGTTGATCTTCAGTTCATAATTCCTGATTCCTAACAGGTGAAACACATCATGATAAATATTCGCCAGTTCCTTTTCATTCAATAAAGATTCACTTCCCACCACGTCAGCATCGCATTGGTAAAATTCCCGGTACCTTCCTTTTTGCGGACGATCCGCTCTCCATACCGGTTGAACCTGGTAGCGTTTGAACGGGAAAGTAAGCTGCTTATGATTTGTCGCCACATACCGGGCAAAAGGAATTGTGAGATCATATTTCAAAGCTTTTCCGGCAATGCCTTTTGAATTTTTTCCCATCAGAATATTCTCAAAATCTTTCCTGGCCTGATCCTGCTTTTCGGGATTGTCCAGCCCGTTATTCAGTATCTTAAAGATCAGCTTATCGCCTTCTTCGCCATACTTTCCCATCAGGGTTTCCAGGTTCTCCATTGCAGGAGTTTCCAAAGGCTGAAAGCCATAACGTTCAAATATGGTTTTGATTGAATTGAAAATATAATTCCGTTTACGAACGGTTTCCGGTTCGAAATCCCTTGTGCCTTGTGGTAATGAAGGTTTGGTCATGATAGTTAAATGGTCAGATCATTCAGAAATCTGAAAAGAACACCTGATTTTAAAAATGATCTTCCCTGTTATCGTTTTTATTTATTAAATATCTTTCGATCACTTTATTACAAGCCTGATCTAACAGATCGAAAACCATGTAATAATCCCTTTCAGCTCCAAAATAAGGATCAGGTACGCTTCTGTTTTCTCCTGGATATAATTCATTCAGCAGCAGGTCAACCTTCGATTCGTCCCACAATTCCCGGCTCATAGCTTTCACATCCTCATAGTTGGTATCGTCCATGACGTAGATGAAATCAAAATACCGCATATCCTCTTTCTGAAACTGGCGGCATCGCTGCATACTGATATCGATACCGTTCTGGGCTGCCACTTTCCGGCTGAGCGGATGCGGCGGTTTCCCGATCTCCCAGGAACCCGTAGCCGCACTTTCCACCTGCCAGTTGAGCCCGGCCTGCCGGGCTTTAAATTGTAATATGCCCTCAGCTAAAGGGCTTCTGCAAATATTACCGAGACAGACCATCAGAAATTTCATGCCGGTAAAGGTCATATAAATTAGAGAATTAATGGTTATTAAAAGAAATTAATTGTTATCAGATCTGTCCCTGTGGAAACAGGAACGGCCTGCATCTTATTGTCAAATGGTTTAATTATTAATGATAACGAGACAGCATCTGCCCGTCTGAGTAAAATTGTTTTTTGCCAATTACAAAATAAGAGCAGGCAATTATATTTCAGCCCGGCAATAATCAGTAAAATGTTATAAATTGCCACGCTTGAAAAAAATAGAAATGTTTGAAGATTACGAAAAGAAAAAAAGAAAGCAGATCATACTGATGAAAAGCCTGCTGGATTATGGTATGGGTATTATTTTTTTACTTGCAGGTATATTTTTTCTTTTTGGGGATAAACTGAACATTCCTATCGGGGATAAGCTCAATACAGGATTTGAAAAAGTTTTCGGCGGGATGTGTGTGGCATATGCAGCATGGCGCATTTATCGTGGGTACAAAAAAAATTATTTCAGATGAAAAAGTTAGTGGTGCGTACACATACAGCATTTTTTTTCTCACTGGTATTCCTGCTGCAAATAATGCTGGCAGGATGCGAATCGTATGATGAACAAGAGGCAAAGCTGAAAGACACCCCCGACAGAGGTACAATTTATGTCAGCGCAGATGAATCGTTCAAGCCGATTATTGATTCCGAAGTACAGGTTTATGAATCACAACACCCCGGTACCCGGATTATTGTCACATATAAGCCGGAAGCAGAGTGTTTAAAAGATATGGCTGTGGACAGTGTTCGCATGATCATTGCCACCCGGGGCTACTCCAAGCAGGAAGAAAATTTCATGGTTGACTCTATGAAAGTAGCACCGGAAAAAATGGTGGTAGCCTATGATGCAATAGCTGTCGTTGTCAATCCGAGGTCACCTGATTCTCTTTTTACGATGAATGAAATCAGGCAAATTTTGACCGGTACCTATAAAAAAGACATTGTACCCGTATTTGACAATACAAAAGAAACCAGCACTATTAGATTTATTATTGATTCGGTTTTGCGTGGCCAGCCCCTGACAACCAAAGCGATGGCAGCAAAATCAAGCCCCGGTGTTATAGAATATATTTCTAAGAATGCCAACGCAATTGGCTTTATCGGCGTCAGTTGGGTAGGAGATCGTGATGATACAATGCAGGTCAGTTTTTTAAAAAGAGTAAAAATGGCTCAGCTCGAGAGCATGGATATCCCGGGGAATTACGTTTTGCCGGTACAGGCAAATATATTCCTGCATCGTTACCCGATGATCCGGGATGTTACATATATCTTAAAAGAAAATTATAAAGGGCTTGGGCATGGTTTTGCGAATTTTTTAAGTGGAGAGAAAGGTCAATTGATATTCAAACGGGCTTATCTTGTTCCGGCGCAGCAAGATTTCAGGATTCGCCCGATTCGTTTGAATGAGTAAACAAAACAACTATATTTACACCTTTTAAAACCCCGAATAGAAAAATGAAGAAAATTCTAATTACCTGTTTAAGTGTAGTAGTGTTTTTTGCCGGTACTTTAAAGGCTCAGACAATACAGAACGGTATCAATTTCATTTATGAAGAAAGGTATCAAAGTGCCAAGAGTGTTTTTGAAAAATTACTGGATGTAAACCCTAATAATATTGAGGCTACTTACTGGCTTGGGCAGACTTTCATTGCCATGAACAATGTACCTGCAGCCCGGCAATTATATGAAAAGGCTTTGGCTGCCAGTGCCAATGCTCCTTTATTGATCGTTGGAATGGGACATGTAGAGTTATTGGAGAATAAGCCAACAGATGCCCGCCAGCGGTTTGAAGCTGCGATTACTATGACCCGTACAAAAAAAGGTGATGACCCGGATATACTGAATGCAATTGGCCGTGCAAACATAGATGCAAAAGCCGGAGATCTTGCTTATGCTATTGATAAACTGGAAACAGCATCAAAGAGAGATTCAAAAAATCCTGATATATTTCTGAATCTTGGAAATGCATACCGGAAAGCCAGACCTGGTGAAAATGGAGGAAAAGCATATCAAAACTATAAACAAGCCCTTGCCGTAGATCCTAATTTTGCCATTGCATATTATCGTATCGCCAAATTATTTGAAACCCAGCAAAACTGGGAATTATTTACAGAAAACCTGGATCTGGCCGTAGCAAAAGATCCCGGCTTTGGTCCTGCATATTATGACTTGTATTATTATTACCTCTTAAGGGTTGACCCGGCTACCGGTAAAATTGATTTTACCAAAGCGGATGATTACGCAAAAAAATTTATAGCCAATACCGATCCTGATGTGCAGAACGAATACCTGAGAGCGCAGACATTATGGGCGCAGAAAAATTTTGCTGAAGCCATCAATGTTGCCAAAGGCATTATTAGTAAAGCAGGTGATCAGACCAAACCCCGCACTTATAAATTATTGGCTTATTCGTATGTCGGGGAAGGTGATACAGCACAGGCTAAAACGTACATTGATCAGTATTTTTCAAAAGAAGATAAAGAAAAGCTCGTGCCCCCTGATTATCTTTTAAAAGCTGATATCTATTCAGGAACACCGGGAGTAAATCCGAACGAAGTTGTCAAAACATTTCAGGATGCCGTTAATGCAGATACCTTGTTGCAGAGTAAAATTGATCTGCTGAAAAAAGGAGCTGCCCTGTTTAAAAGTAAAAAGTTATATGTACAGGAAGCCAGGATGGAACAAATGATAGTGGATTTAAAACCCAATCCATCACTTTTTGATATGTTCAGCGTGGGACTTTCTTATTATTTGGCCGGTATGTATGATACATCGAGAAATGTATTTTTAAAAGTGCAGAATAAATTCCCTGATGAAGTTTATGGGTATGAAATGGCCTGGAATAACAGCCGGGTAATCGATTCTACTAAAAAGGACAGTATCGCTGTACCTGATGCCATAAAACTTTTTGAGTTTGCCCAGAAAGATACGGCTAAGTATAAAAGTCAATACCTGAACAGCGCAGGATTCCTGGCTACTTATTACGCCAATGATGCAAAAGATGCTGCCAAAGCATTGGATTATATTAACAAGATGCTGTTGGTAGATCCTTCCAATGCTAACCTGAACGATATAAAGACCCAGTTGGAAAATTCATTGAAAAAACAACCGCCTAATCAAAAAAATCCAAGCGGAGGTAATGTTTCCAACCGGCCGGCGACAGGGAAAGAACAACGTTAATTATTGATTTTATAAATAGATCATTACCGGAATTCTTCAGGGCTTATCCTGAAGAATTTTTTTATGATTATTATCAGAAGATTCAGGATATAATTTCTTCGGTAATTTGAAGAGGTCGCCTTAATTTCGCAACTCATTTAAAAGGGCTTATGATTTACCTTCTTCAGGAAGAATTATCAAAAAAGGTTATGGATGTTAATGATATAGCCAGTTATCTGCCCATAGGAATTCAGATCGTATGTGCAGCAGGTTTAGTGGCTTTCCTGATGCTGGTCACACATCTTTTAGGACCGAAAAGAAAAACGGCAGATAAACTCCAGAGTTTTACCAGCGGAATTGAAAGCCATGGCGATGCCCGTCAGCCTGTAGCTATAAAATATTTCCTGGTAGCCATATTATTTGTATTGTTTGATGTGGAAGTGATATTCTTTTATCCCTATGCCGTGAATTTTAAAGGCCTGGGATGGAGTGGTTTTTGGGCCGTGCTTCTTTTTGTAGGTTTTTTCCTTTGCGGATTTATCTACATCATTAAAAAAGGAGCCTTAAAGTGGGAAGAGTGACAAATTAAAAATTAAAAATTCAAAAGTGAAAATGGTAATGGCTTTTGAATTTTGACTTTAAACTTTTTTTTATGCCGCGTCCTGTATCATACAATGTAAAAGTAAAACCGCTGGAATCCGATATCAGTATGGCGGAAATGCCTGAAGGCCATATGGGCGAAGGCTTCTTCGCCACCTCTTTTGATAAAGTGATCGGTCTGGCAAGAAAAAATTCTATCTGGCCTTTACCGTTTGCCACTTCTTGTTGCGGTATCGAGTTCATGGCAACAATGGGTGCTCACTACGATCTTGGAAGATTCGGCGCAGAGCGGGTTGGCTTTTCTCCACGCCAATGCGACCTGTTGATGATCATGGGGACCATTGCCAAAAAAATGGGGCCCGTGGTAAAACAGGTTTATTTGCAGATGGCGGAACCGAGATGGGTTATTGCTGTAGGCGCCTGTGCCAGCAGCGGTGGGATATTTGATACCTACAGTGTGTTGCAGGGCATAGACCAGATCATTCCCGTGGATGTATATGTCCCCGGTTGTGCACCAAGGCCCGAAGCTATTTTGGATGGCTTCATGAGAATACAGGACCTGGTAGGAAAAGAAAGTTTAAGAAGAAGAAACAGTGAAAGATATAAAGAGCTGTTGGAAAGTTATGGAATACAATAGTCAGGATGGTATGATGGTTTAATTGTTAGTTTGGTGACCGTTAAACCGTCGAACAACCAAACAATTTAAAAAATGTTGACAAACGAAATAGTAAAACAGAAACTGGTCGAAAAGTTTGCGGAGCAGGTTACAAATTTCGGAGAGCCTTATGGAATGCTCACTTTTGAAGCGCCCAAAGAAATGAATCTAAAGGTGCTTAATTTTTTATATGATGATGAGCGGTTGAAGTTCCGCTTTCTGACCGATATCTGTGCCGTACATTACCCTGATCAGAAGGGGAGGGAATTAGCGGTAGTATATCATTTGCACAACATGCAGGATAATATCCGGGTGCGTTTCAAAGTGTTTACGGATATAGAGAAGCCTGATGTTTATACGGCAACAGGATTGTTTTCTGCTGCCAACTGGATGGAAAGGGAAACCTATGATTTTTATGGTGTGAAATTTACCGGACATCCGAATATGAAGAGGATATTGAATGTGGAAGAAATGAATTATTTCCCGTTGAGAAAAGAATACCCGTTGGAAGATCAGGCAAGAATTGATAAAGATGATGAGATGTTCGGGAGAGAATAAATTTTTATTAACCGAAATATTCTAAAGCCTCCGCTGATTGCGGAGTAGTTTGAAGAAATCATGACGGAACAACATATAAAATTACCGGAAGGAAGCATTGAAAAAACAACAACTACGTTGAACCTGGGGCCTACGCATCCGGCTACACATGGTGTATTTCAGAATATCCTGGAGCTGGACGGTGAGCGAGTTGTTTCCGCCGAGCAGACAGTGGGTTATATTCACCGGGCCTTTGAAAAGATAGCAGAGCGGAGAACGTTATACCAGATCACTCCGCTGACTGACCGTTTGAATTACTGTTCTCCTCCGCTCAACAATATGGGCTGGCACATGACCTGCGAAAAACTTTTGGGATTAAAAATTCCCAAACGAGTGGACTATCTGCGGGTGATCATTATGGAGCTGGCCAGAATTTCCGATCATCTTATTTGCAATTCTATCGTTGGTGTGGATGCGGGTGCTTATACCGGTTTTTTGTATGTGATGCAATACCGGGAACTGATCTATGAAATTTATGAAGAGGTTTGCGGGGCACGGTTGACCACCAACATCGGAAGAATAGGAGGGTTTGAACGAAACTTCAATGACATTGCCTTTCAGAAACTGGAAAAATTTCTCAAAGAATATCCGGGAGTATTGAAAGAATTTGAAAACCTTTTTCAGCGCAACCGCATTTTCATGGAGCGCACCATGGGAACCGGAGCCATTAGTGCAGAAAGAGCATTGAATTACGGATTCACCGGGCCTAACCTTCGTGCTGCGGGAGTGGATTATGATGTGAGGGTGCATGCTCCTTACAGCAGTTATGAGGATTTTGATTTTTCTATCCCGGTGGGAACAACAGGAGATAATTACGACCGCTGGCTGGTGCGCAACCAGGAAATGTGGCAAAGCCTCCGCATCATTGAGCAGGCATATCAAAAAGTTCAGGAATTTAAAGGAGCAGAGGCAGAAGTGTATCATGCGGATGCTCCTGAATACTATCTGCCGCCGAAAGAACTGGTATATACCCGGATGGAACCTATGATCTGGCATTTCAAAATCATCATGGGAGAGATCAATATGCCGGTGGGTGAAGTATATCATTCAGTGGAAGCAGGAAACGGGGAATTGGGATTCTATCTGATCAGTGACGGAGGCAGAACGCCTTACCGGTTGCATTTCCGGAGGCCTTGTTTTATTTATTACCAGGCTTATGAAGAACTGATCAAAGGAAGTATGCTGAGTGATGCGATCATTACCATGAGTAGCCTGAACCTGATAGCGGGAGAAATGGATGCTTAAATATTAAAAACAGAAAATCAATAATGCTTTTGATTTTTGCATTTTGATTTTTGACTTTTAAAATTGATATGATAAAATTTTCTGAAGAGAAATTAAAACAGGTTGAGAAGATCATTGCACGCTATCCCGAAGGGAAGCAGAAAAGCGCTTTGCTTCCTGTTTTACATCTGGCACAGCAGGAATTCGGAGGATGGCTCAGCCCCGAAACGATGGATTATGTGGCGTCATTGCTTGGTCTTCTGACGATCGAAGTGTATGAAGTGGCCACTTTTTACAGCATGTACAACCTGAAACCGGTGGGTAAATATGTTTTTGAAGTGTGCCAGACCGGCCCCTGCATTACAAGAGGAAGTGATGACATCATAAAATATATCGGAGAAAGATTGGGAATAAAGCCGGGAGAGACCACTCCCGATGGTTTATTTACTTTAAAAACGGCAGAGTGCCTGGGCGCCTGCGGCTATGCGCCTATGATGCAGATGGGAAAAGGTTATAAAGAGCATCTGACCAAAGAAAAAGTGGATGAGATCATTGAGGAGTGCAGAAGAAGTGCCGCCATCAATAATTAAAAAAGAAGAATAACGAACGGGGAAAGGAACATGGGCAGAAAACTTTTATTGGATAAGGTCGGGATCGTAGGGATCCGCAGTTATGATGTGTACCGGAAGAACGGCGGTTATTCATCAGTGGAGAAAGTATTGAAAACAATGAGTCCTGATGATGTGACCAATGAAGTGAAGAAAAGCGGCCTGAGAGGAAGAGGCGGTGCCGGATTTCCTACAGGAATGAAATGGGGCTTTCTGGCAAAACCGGAAGGTGTCCCCCGTTACCTGGTATGCAATGCAGACGAAAGTGAACCCGGAACTTTCAAAGACCGCTACCTGATGGAGCATATTCCGCATTTGCTTATCGAGGGATTGATCGTTTCTTCTTATGCAGTAGGCAGCAACCGGACCTACATTTATATACGTGGCGAATTTGGATGGATCGTGGACATTCTGGAACAGGCCATCGCTGAAGCAAAGAATAATGGCTGGCTTGGAAAAAATATTTTAGGAAGCAGGTTCGATTGCGAGATCTATGTTCATCCCGGCGTCGGCGCTTATATATGCGGAGAAGAAACAGCACTGCTGGAATCGCTGGAAGGCAAAAGAGGAAATCCGAGAATCAAGCCTCCGTTCCCTGCAGTAAAAGGTTTGTATGGTTGTCCAACTGTAGTGAATAATGTGGAAACACTTTCTACGGTTGTCCCGATCATCAATATGGGCGGCGATGAATATGCAAAATACGGAATGGGAAAATCAACCGGGACTAAACTGATCTCAGCCTGCGGCAATATCAATAAGCCGGGTGTGTATGAGATTGAGATGAATATTTCTGTAGAAGAGTTTATTTACAGTGATGAATATTGCGGAGGGATCGCTAACGGAAAAAGGTTGAAAGCCTGTGTACCCGGCGGTTCATCAGTCCCTGTTTTGCCGGCTAATCTTTTACTGAAGACTGCAAAAGGCGAAACGAGAATGATGACTTATGAGGGCCTATCTGACGGAGGTTTTCAAACCGGCAGTATGTTAGGCAGCGGAGGATTCATTGTGTATGACGAGGACCAGTGCATTGTTAGGAACACCTATTCATTTTCCCGGTTTTACCGTCATGAAAGTTGCGGGCAATGTTCGCCTTGCCGCGAAGGGACATTCTGGATGGAAAAGATATTATGGAATCTGGAACATGGAAAAGGGAAGATGAAAGACATTGACCTCTTGTGGAGTGTTCAGGGAAATATTGAAGGCAACACGATCTGTCCTTTGGGTGATGCAGCAGCCTGGCCTGTGGCAGCGGCCATCAGGCATTTCAGGGATGAATTTGAATGGCATGTCACTCATCCCGAGGAAGCACAAAGAAGGAATTACGGATTGGCGGGGTATGCCGAGCCACTAAAGGCCGGAGTTTGATTGAAAGTAAAATGTCAAAATTCAAAATGAAGAAAAATGAATTGGAGGCTTTTGAATTTCAGGAAGGCGACAAACCTTATAATATCAGGCATAGGTGTTATTATTTCGCTAAAGAGGTAGTGTTATTCGTAAAAGAGAGTAAGTGCGATAAAGTTTATAGTTCTTTATTTGATCAGCTGATCAGAAGTGCGACGTCGATCGGTGCAAATATGGTGGAAGGCAGAGCGGGAAGTTCACGAAAAGATTGGAAAAAATTTCTGGTGATATCCTTAAAATCTGCAAACGAAACAAAGTATTGACTTTGCCTGATAAGGGATATATTGGATTTGAACAAAGAAAGAATAGCAAATCTGTTGAATGAAGCTGAACAGATCTCAAACATCATAGCAAGGATTATTATTAATTCAGGAAAGGATGTTTAGATTTTTGACTTTTTACTTTTGACTTGATTGTTAAACCTCCTGTTTGAGGAGTTAAAATAACTTATGTCAGAACAGAAACTTTTTAAAGTAACCATTGATAACATCACGGCTGAAGTGGAGCCGGGCACAACGATCCTGCAGGCTGCACGGAAGATCGGCGGGGACATTGTGCCTCCTGCCATGTGTTATTATTCTACATTAAAAGACAGCGGCGGTAAATGCCGCACCTGCCTGGTGAAAGTGGCACAGGGATCTGCGGCAGATCCGAGACCTGTACCCAAACTGGTTGCCAGTTGCAGAACGGCCGTAATGGATGGAATGGTTGTTGAAAATATTACCAATCAGCAGGTGCTGGAAGCAAGGGACGGTGTAGTGGAGTTTTTACTTATCAATCATCCATTGGATTGCCCTGTATGCGACCAGGCCGGAGAATGTAATCTTCAGGATCTGAGTTATGGCCATGGTGATGATAAATCAAGATTTGAGTTTGTAAAAAGAACATTTGAACCTGAAAACATCGGGCCGCATATTCAGTTGCACATGAACCGCTGCATCATGTGTTACCGCTGTACTTATGTTGCCGATCAATTGACTGAGGAAAGGCTGCATGGTGTGTTGGATCGTGGCGACCGTTCCAGAATCTCCACCTATATTTCCAAAGCCATAGACAATGATTTTTCAGGAAATATGATAGATGTTTGCCCGGTGGGTGCTTTGACGGATAAAACATTCCGTTTCAAAAACCGTGTATGGTTCACCAGGCCTATGGATGCACACAGGGAATGTTCTAAATGCGCCGGAAAAGTTCATCTGTGGATGAGAGGCGATGAAGTGTTCCGGGTGACAGGAAGAAAAGACCAATGGGGCGAAGTGCATGATTGGATCTGCAACGAATGCCGCTATGATAAAAAGAAAGTAAGTGACTGGGTAATTGAAGGCCCGGCTAAGATGAGCCGTCATTCGGTGATTTCGGTAAACAAATATTATGGCTTGAAAAAGCCTAAAGACTTTTTACCGGAAGTGATGGGCGGACGGGATCCGAAGATGCTGATGGATATTCATGATGTGAGTGGTGTGAATGACCCGGATATTGATCTGAGCGCTGTTAATGGCCCGGCGACATCAAAAACATTTGAAAAGAAAGATTCTTAATAAAAGCGAAAATGCATTTATTATCTATTGATTGGTGGTTCCTTCTCGAAAAACTGGTGTTGATCATGGTGATCATTTCATTGTCACTTGTCATTGCCATGTACACTACCTATGCGGAAAGAAAAGTGGCTGCCTGGCTTCAGGACCGCCGCGGCCCCAACAGGGCAGGACCCTGGGGCATCCTTCAGCCTTTAGCCGATGGAGGAAAATTATTCTTTAAGGAAGAGATCATTCCCCTGGTATCTTCAAAATTTTTGTTCATCCTTGGTCCTTCACTTGCCATGATCACTGCTTTGCTGACCAGTGCCGTGATACCCTGGGGAACATCATTACATCTTTTCGGAAGAGAAATGCCGCTTCAGATCGCCGATGTCAATATTGGTATTCTCTACATCTTCGGTGTGGTGAGCCTGGGAGTATATGGCATCATGATTGGAGGCTGGGCTTCCAACAATAAATTTTCTTTATTGGCTGCCATCCGTGCTGCTTCACAGATGATCTCTTATGAATTGGCAATGGGCTTGGCGCTAATTGCCGTGCTGATGCTGGCAGGCTCCTTGCAGATGAGCGTGATCGTTCAGAATCAGATAGACCACGGATGGCATGTGATCTATCAGCCTTTAGGCTTTGTCATTTTCTTTATTTGTGCCCTGGCTGAATGCAACCGTACACCTTTCGACCTGGCAGAAGCAGAGAATGAATTGAATTTTGGTTATCACCAGGAATATTCTTCAATGAAGCTGGGCTTTTATTTATTTGCCGAATACATCAGCATGTTCATCAGCAGTGCGGTGATGGCCACTTTGTTTTTCGGGGGGTATGATATCCCTTTTGTCAATGAAGCAAGCTGGGGTATCTCGCCGAATTTACTGGCATTGATCGGATTCGCCGTTTTGATGGCTAAAATATTTTTCTTTCTGTTCGTATTCATCTGGATCCGCTGGACTATTCCAAGATTCCGGTACGATCAGTTGATGAATCTCGGATGGAAAGGATTGATTCCTTTATCCTTGGCAAATATGGTGATCACGGCAGTTGTAATGCTTTATTTAAAGAAATAAAAAACTTGTTGTAGTCCCGGGCTGCTTATTATAAAAAATTTAATTTCTTTGCAGCCATTTTGAGACGGTAACTAAGTGAAAGAAACTGTGAAACTATGCAATTGACCCAAAGAGCAAAACTTGTGGACCGGCATCCGATGACCTGGATCGAGCGGATATATATCTGGAACATACTGAAAGGGATGATGATCACTTTGCGACATTTGTTCAAAAGAAAAGCAACGATCAATTTTCCCGAACAAAAAAGATCTTTTTCTTCCGTATTCCGCGGCCTGCATGTATTGAACAGGGATGAAGAAGGCAGGGAGCGTTGCACTGCCTGTGGTTTATGTGCTGTGGCCTGCCCTGCAGAAGCCATCACTATGGAAGCAGCAGAGCGTTTACCCGGAGAAGAACAGTTGTACCGTGAAGAAAAATATGCTGCGAAATATGAGATTAATATGCTTCGTTGCATATTTTGCGGTTTATGTGAAGAGGCCTGCCCGAAAGATGCGATCTATTTATCACAGACTTTTGCTCCTTCCAATTATTCGAGGAAGGGGTTTATTTATAAAAAAGATGATATGCTGATACCGAATCCGCTGACCGAGCCTGAAACTTATAAAAAAGCCTTAGGGGAAAGACCGGCGAAAATGATCGGCAATCAGTAAGGATAAAGACCGCTTATAAGAAAATGAGTATAACGCTGATTTTGTTTTGGTTTCTTTCTGTACTGGCGCTATTCAGTGCAGCAATGGTAGTTGCCAGCAAAAATCCCGTGTACAGTGTATTATGGCTGATACTGGTATTCTTTGCTATTTCCGGCCATTATCTTTTATTAAATGCCCAGTTTCTTGCTATTGTAAATATTATCGTTTATGCAGGTGCCATAATGGTATTGTTTCTTTTTGTGATCATGCTGATGAACCTGAACAAGAGTAATGAACCCAAGAGAAATAAATGGCTGAATCTTGCGGGTGTATTGGCCGGGGGATGTCTGCTGCTTGTATTGGTAGCGGCATTGAAGAATGCAGAAACAAAAGCAACCCTTGCTGAAACAGGTACCGGAAATATCGGGTTGATTGAAAACCTGGGCAAAGCGTTGTTCACTGATTATGTAGTGCCGTTTGAAATCAGCAGTGTATTGTTTTTAAGTGCTATGGTAGGTGCAGTAGTATTGGGGAAAAAAGAATCATCCCCGGACACTGCCGGGCAATCAGGTAAGTCATCTGAAAAATGAATGGAATATGTTCCCGGGGGATAGCTTTAAATTAAAAAAACAAAACGGTCCCTTAACGGAATTATGGAAAAATTAAAGAAGTCTTATGCCGGTTAATTATTACATATTTCTGTCATTGGCTTTGTTTGCCATTGGTATCGTGGGAGTGTTGATACGGCGGAATGCCATTACATTTTTCATGTGTATTGAGATCATGCTGAATGCCGTGAATCTTTTACTGGTTGCTTTTTCAAAAATGCACCATGCAAAACAGGCAGCCACGCTGGCAACGGCAGGCATTGACGGTCAGATATTCGTGTTTTTTATCATGGTGGTAGCAGCAGCAGAAGTGAGTGTGGGGTTGGCGATCATAGTCATGTTATTCCGGAATGTTCATTCGGTGAATGTGAATTTTTTAAACAGGTTAAAGCATTAGAAAGCAGCGTATGCAAAATGCATTACAATTGGTTTGGCTGATTCCTTTTTTCCCTTTAATAGGATTCCTAATTAATGGATTATTCCGTAAGCAACTGTCAAAGTCACTGATCGCTTTAACCGGCTGTGGTACGATCCTGGTATCTTTTATTCTTAGCGTCTGGGTTTTTTTACAGGTAAAAAATGGGAACAGTGATGTGGCGGAATATTTCAATTTTATTTCTGCCGGTTCATTTAAAGTCCCTTTTGCTTTCCAGGTTGATGCGCTGTCATCATTGTTTCTGCTCATCATTACCGGCATAGGATTCATTATTCATGTTTATTCCACTTCTTACATGAAAGATGAAACCGGTGAACATTACGGAAGATATTTTTCTTACCTGAATCTTTTTGTTTTCTCCATGTTGTTGCTGGTGATGGGCGCAAACTATGTCATCATGTATCTGGGATGGGAAGGAGTGGCGCTTTGTTCTTATTTACTGATCGGATATTGGTTTAAGAATACGGAATACAGCAAGGCAGCAAACAAAGCATTTATTATAAACCGTGTCGGTGATTTTGCTTTTCTGCTTGCATTGTTCTGGATCGTTTCCAAAACAGGCAGCGTTTCATTTGATGTGGTTTTTTCTAAAGCTTCTGCCTTAGGTACAAGTGATGTTACCATCATTACTCTTTTGTTATTTATCGGCGCTACCGCAAAAAGTGCACAGATACCATTATATACCTGGTTGCCTGATGCGATGGCCGGGCCTACTCCGGTCTCTGCACTGATCCATGCGGCAACGATGGTGAATGCAGGTATTTACATGGTTACCCGGAGTAAGGCGCTTTATTCTTTAGCGCCCCTTTCTCAGGACGTAATTGCAATAACAGGACTGGCTACGGCAATTCTTGCTGCTACTATTGCCATGAAGCAAAATGATATCAAAAAAGTTTTAGCTTATTCTACAGTAAGTCAGTTGGGGTACATTTTTTTGGCATTGGGAGTTGGTGCTTACACGGCAGGGATTTTTCATGTCATGACGCATGCTTTCTTTAAAGCATTACTATTCCTTGCTGCAGGCAGTGTGATCCATGCCATGGGCGGTGAACAGGATATACGAAGGATGGGCGGAATGAAAGGGAAGCTGAAGATAACTTACATCACTTTCCTCGTCGGATGCCTTGCTATTTCCGGTATTCCTCCGTTTTCCGGCTTCTTTTCAAAAGATGCCATTCTGTTGAGTGCGTATGAGCATAATAAGATTTTATATGTTGTCGCATTGTTTGGTGCATTGCTAACAGCATATTATATGTTCCGCTTGCTGTTTCTCACATTTAATGGATCATTCAGGGGAACAGAAGAACAACAACATCATTTACACGAAAGCCCTGCAGCCATGACGATACCACTGATCATTCTTGCTGTTCTTTCATTTGCAGGCGGCTTTGTCGGCATACCGGACATATTTTTGAAAGGCGGAGATGCCATTGCGGAATTTTTGTCTCCGGTACTTCCTCCGGAAGGCGGAAAAACGGTTTCTCATTCTACCGAATTAATACTGATGCTCCTCACAACGGTATTGGTTCTGGCGGTTATTGTGCTGGCATGGTTCAGGTTCCGTAAATATAAACCTGAAGAAGAAAAAGGTTTGGGAAAATTCCTGAAGAACAAATGGTATGTGGATGAGCTGTATGAGAAGATCATTATAAATCCATTGGACAGATTTGGCGCATTTCTTTGCAATGTATTTGACCGTTCTGTGGTGGATGGATTGGTAAACATAGTAGGCAGGCTGGTAAATTACGGCAGCAGGCAGGTTCGTTTATTACAAAGCGGGCAGGTGACCAGCTATGTTTTATTGATGGTACTGAGTATGTTATTGATCATGGCAATTCAGTTTTTTTTAAGAAAATAAACCAGTCTGTGATGCCCGTACAACAGAAAATCAGTGCTTCAAAAAATAAAAAATATTTTTTAACATTAAAACCTGATACTCCTTTCACTCCATGTCCGGAGGAAAAGGAGATGCAGATAACATGATCCCGGTTTTATTTATATTGATTCCATTGGTCAGCGGATTGACCTTGTTCTTTTTTAAAAATGAAAAAAGTGCAAGATCATGGGCTTTATTTTCTTCAGTGGTTACCTTGTTTGTTTCCGTATCGGGTTTAACCTTTTTTAATGATAGTAACCACCTGAAATTTTCCGCTGAATGGCTCAGTTTTCTTGGAAGCAGTTTTTCGGTAAAGGTGGATGGAATGGGACAGGTGTTATGCCTGCTTACCGCAATTTCATACCCGGTGATCTTTCTTGCCACCTGGAAGAATCAGTATAGCAAAGCAAGCAGTTTCTTTGGACTGATGATGCTGGAGCAGGCCGGGCTAATGGGAGTATTTGTGGCGATGGACGCATTGCTGTTTTATTTTTTCTGGGAAATGGCATTGATTCCTGTGTATTTTCTCTGTTCCCGGTGGGGCGGAGAAAAGAGAGTTCAGGCTACATTTAAATTTTTTATTTATACTTTCCTGGGTTCTGTTTTGATGCTGGTAGCAATTATTTACCTGTTTTCTCAAACATCAGACCATTCATTCAGCATTGAATCTTTTTACAGGTTAAGCAAAATTCTTCCTGCTAAAACGCAGGGGTGGGTCTTTTGGTTGTTCTTCGCAGCTTTTGCGATCAAGATGCCTGTTTTTCCGTTTCATACCTGGCAGCCGGATCTGTATGAACAGTCCAATACACCCACGACAATTGTATTAAGCGGGGTGATAGTGAAGATGGGCGTCTTTGCATGCATCCGCTGGCTGCTCCCGGTTGTATCCGTAGCATCATTCCAATGGGGCGATGTGGTAACATCTTTAGCTGTTACAGGCATTTTATATGCATCGCTGATCGCCATTCAGCAGGATGATCTGAAGCGCCTGGTTGCGTATTCTTCCATAGCACATGTGGGTTTGATGTGCGCTACCATTTTTTCAGAAACGACAATCGGGTTCCAGGGGGTAATGATCCAGATGTTCAATCATGGGATCAATATCATCGGATTGTGGATCGTTGTAGAAATGATCGGGAAACAGACCGGTACAAGAAAAATATCTGAACTGGGTGGTTTGGCTCAGAAAGCTCCTTCACTGGCAATCTTTGCATTGATTATAGGCCTGGCCAATTTAGCGTTGCCGCTGACCAACGCATTTGTCGGTGAATTTATGATGTTCAATGGGATCTTCAGCTCAGGCGCTACCCGTTATAACGTGATCTTCACCGTATTGGCTGCAGCCAGTATTATTCTGGTGTCAATCTACATTTTAAATATGATCCGGAAAGTATTTTATGGAAACAACAATGAAGTGACTATGGCGGCAAATGACATTAAATGGAATCATAAATTGGTACTGAGTGTGATTGTGATTCTTATCATTTGGCTCGGGGTATATCCGGATAGTATATTGAACCTGACACAGGGACTGTCCGAAACGATCTTAAAACAATCTGATGTAATGCATTTGTTTTCGGGAAAATAATGAATTGAAATTATGAATGCTTTAATTATATCTGCAGTTTGGGGAGTAGTCATGATGTTCAGCGGAATACTGCTGAAACAGAGATCCGGCATTCGCAACCTTGCTGTAGCGGGGCTTGTTTTGCTGCTGGTTTCAAACATTCTTGAAATGTCTGGTACGGTATTTTTTAAAGTAGAGTTGAAAGGGATGATCGTTTTCGACAGGTTTGCCCTTTTTTTTGATTCGATCATTTTTGCTTCCGCCTTGATTTATCTTTTCCTGTCTGCAAGAGATATGGAAAAAGTTGGGGTTAATTATGCTGAATATTTCGCATTGATATTTTTCATTCTTTGCGGTATTACCCTTGTAGCCTCATTTAAATCATTATTGATCTTGTTTCTTGGCATCGAGATAGTTTCCATACCGCTTTATATTCTTACCGGCAGTGAAAAAAAGAATTTAAAGAGTAATGAAGCTTCTCTTAAATATTTATTGCTTGGTTCTTTTTCTACTGCGATTATGCTGATGGGGATCGCTTTTGTTTATGGAGCAACCGGAAGTTTTATGTCTGCGGAAATAATTGCTTTCCCGGGAACTGTTTCTGCTCTGCTGATTGCAGGGATGACACTGTTATTATTTTCCATGGCATTTAAAGCTTCAGTAGTGCCATTCCATTTTTGGGCACCGGATGTATATGACGGAGCGCCAACTGTGTTTGCTTCTTTTATGGCAACTATTGTCAAGGCTGCCAGCTTCATTGCTTTCATCCGGTTATTCAATGATTTATTCGGTGATATGAAGCCGGAATGGCAATTATGGATGGCAGTGTTGACAGCGGCAACTTTATTTGTTGGAAATATAACGGCTGTATTTCAGCAAAGTGTCAAAAGGATGCTGGCATACTCCAGTGTTGCCCAGGCGGGATTCATGATGTTCTCCCTTTATGCCATGAATACGGATGCAGTGGAAGGACTTTTACTGTATGTTGCGGCGTACAGCCTGGCGACCATTGGCATTTTTGCCGTTCTCAATAAAATGAGCGATTATACCTTTGACGGGTTTAATGGTTTTGCAAAGAGTCAGCCGGTACTTGCTGCGTCAACCACAATATGTTTGTTATCTCTCGCCGGGATTCCGCTCACTGCCGGTTTTCTGTCAAAGTTTTACATGCTGAGAGCAGCAATTGATACACATAAGAATTTATGGCTGGTGATATTCGCTGTAGTGATGGCTGCCGTAAGTGTGTATTATTATTTCCGGCTTATCCAGGCAATGTATTTCCGGGAAGGCAATGCACATGAAATAGAGGTCACACCTGTGTTTAAATGGACAATGGTTGTTGTGGCAGCTCTTGTCATACTGTTAGGCATATTCCCCAATTTACTCCTGTACTGGTTTTATTTTTAGATTTTTTTCCGCTCATCAATTTGTATTCCTGTTGGCGGTGGTTTCAGTAACTTCGGTAATAATTTATGAGGTTCCGGGATATTTTGTCATTGGCCTATCGTACTGTACGCAGCAATAAATTGAGGACAGGTATTACTGTTGCCATCATAGCTTTCGGCATCATGGCATTAGTAGGTATCATTACGGCCATTAAAGCCATGAACCAAAAATTTGTGGAAAGCTTTTCAATGATGGGCGCCAATGGATTTGTCATACGGTATAAACAACGAAATATAAATTTCGGGGGCGGTAATAATTCCGATCTCCAATTATCAAAGAAAACAGCCCGAAAAGAAAAAAAATCAAACCTTGGCAGGATCATTACAAAAAGGGAAGCTGAATTATTTATAAAGCGTTTCAATTTCCCGTCCATAAAAAGCATTTCAGTTTTTGCAAACCGGTCCAGCATCATATCATACAGGGAAAGGAAGACAAGCCCCAATGTTATACTTTTTGGAAGTGATGAGAATTTTTTACAACTGAATGGCTTTATGTTGCGTGCAGGGCGAAATCTGAACAGCACAGATGTTCAGACAGGCAGAAACGTATGTTTGTTAGGTTATGATGTGGCTAAAAATCTTTTCAGGGAAAATGTGGACAGAGCGGTGAATATGGTGATCCAGATCAATAATATCCCCTTCCGGGTGCTGGGTGTTTTGGACAGCAGGGGATCTTCTTTCGGATTCAGCAGGGACAACCTGGTAGTAACAAGCTATGAAAATGTAGATCGCAATTTTCCGGGCGGTTCCTCTTATTCCATTGCCGTGATGACCAATGATATCAGGCAGGTAGAAGCTGCTATGGGTGAAGCAGAGAGCGATTTCAGAGCTATCCGGAAGCTGAATGTAACAGAAGACAATAATTTTGTTTTGGATCGTAGTGACAGTGTAGCAGAGCGGGCGATGAATACGTTGGGATTCCTGACCATTTCAGCTACGATTATTGGTTTTATTACTTTAATAGGTGCTGCCATCGGTTTGATGAATATCATGCTTGTTTCTGTTTCGGAGCGTACCCGTGAAGTGGGGCTGATAAAAGCGATCGGGGGAAAAAGCAAAGTGGTACGAAGGCAATTCTTACTGGAGGCAGTCATCATCAGTATCCTTGGGGCATTATTCGGAATTATTCTTGGTGTGTTGGTCGGCAATTTATTTTCAATTGTACTCAATACAGGCTTTATAGTTCCCTGGAACTGGGTTTTATACGGCATAATCATTTGCAGTGCAGTCGGCTTACTGGCAGGATTGTACCCCGCTTTGAAAGCCGGAAAACTCAACCCCATAGAAGCATTACGCTATGAATAAAAGGGGTCAAAAATGTAAAAATGATCCGGATGGAGCAGCACCGGAATAGCCCTAAAATTCTTGGTCACTATAAAAAAATCACTAACTTGAATCGCTTTCATAAAAAAAATGGCGAAATGATGCTTTGATACAAACTTTTTCCTTAGCATTGTAACCCTGAAATCACATTTAACATTTAAAATTTCAAAACTTTAAAAACACAAGATTATGGCTGAGACAAAACCAACTGCAACAGCATCAGTTAAGGCTACGTCAGTGCATACGAAGAAAAGTGGTAATGCAATTTCATGGCTTGCCCCTGTTCTTTGCATTATTGCAGGTTATTCCATCTGGAGATTCCTCATTGGAGATCCTTCAGGATTTAAAGCTCCCGGGCAAGGCTGGTTCTGGCCTGACCACATGCAACCCAAAGATGCCTTTCACAGAATTTACGATGGTGGCATTATTGTACCGCTGTTGATTGGAATGTTCCTGATGGTGGTGACTTTTTCCATCGAACGCTACCTTACTATCCGTAAGGCTTTAGGTAATGGCTCTATTGACGATTTTATCCGCAAAGTTCAGTATCACCTTGCCAACAAGAATGTTGATGCTGCTCTTTCTGAGTGCGATAAACAAAGAGGTTCTGTTGCCAATGTAATGAAAGCGGGATTGCGCCGCTACAAAGAAATGATCAGTGAAGGCGAAATGAACACGGATCAAAAAGTGATGGCAATTCAAAAAGAAGTGGAAGAAGCCACTGCATTGGAATTACCGATGCTTCAAAAGAACCTGGTGTTCCTTTCTACTATTACATCAGTTGGTACCCTGATCGCCCTGTTGGGGACGGTTATCGGTATGATCCGGGCCTTCACCGCTCTTGGCGAAGAAGGTGGCGCCGGTTCTGCAGCTCAGCTGGCAGTAGGTATTTCCGAAGCTTTGTATAATACGGCCTTGGGTATCGCTACCTCTGCATGTGCACTGATCATGTATAACATTTTCACTACAAAAATTGATTCGATCACATACGGTATTGATGAATCAGGTTTCACACTTACCCAAAGCTTCGCTTCTCTTTATAAATAAGAAGCTTTCGGAGAATATTTTGTTGTGGAAAATTGAAACTAAAGCATCTCAATACTAAACTCTTTTAAACATGCCAAGTGTTAAAATACCGAGGAAAAGCACTGATTTTGACATGACACCGTTCGTGGACGTTGCTTTTCTCATCCTGACTTTTTTCATGCTGGCTACAAAATTCAAACCACCGGAGCCTGTAGATATAACAACTCCCAGCTCGGTTTCTGCAGATATGCTTGATGAAAAAGATGCCCTTTTGATCTCGATGGATAAAGACAACAGGGTATTCTTTACCATCACTTTGCAGTCAACCGAAGACCAGGGCATTTATGATGAAATTATCCAGAAGATAAATAAGGATAAAAACCTTAATCTTAATAATGCAGAAATGGCTAATTTCAGAAAGACAAGTTTCATAGGGGTTCCTTTCAGCCAGTTAAAAGCGTTGTTAAATACGCCTAGTGATCAGCAGAAGGATTTGAAACAGCCAGGAATTCCAATGGATACAACAGGCGGGGAATTGACTTATTGGATCCAGGCATCAATTAGTGCTTTTGCAGGGCGCCAGATCGCTTATTTGATTAAAGGCGATGATAATGCAAAATTCCCGACGTTTGAAAATGTAATTCAGGCTTTAAAGCGTAATGACCAACTTAAATATAACCTGATCACATCTCCAGAAGCAGTTCCTGCCGGAACAGAACTTTACAAGCAACGGCAGGCAGCTCTTTCCGGGAATAAAAAATAATACTCTAAGACTTTAAAAAATTTCAGATATGGCAAGTATAGATACCGGAGGTTCAGATAGCGGTAAGAAAAAAGGCAGGGGCGTAAAAAAAGCAAAAAAACTTACCACCCGGATTGATATGACGCCGATGGTGGACCTGGGCTTTTTACTGATCACGTTTTTCATTTTTACAACAACGATGTCCACGCCTACCACTATGGACCTGAACATGCCTAAAGACACCCAGAAACAGGATGAACAGACCCAGGTGGCCCAATCAGGGGCTTTGACAATCATGCTTGGAAAAGACAACCAGGTGTATTATTATGAAGGAGAATTAAAATCTGATGGGTCTAATTTTAAGCAGACTACTTTTAAAGGGATAAGAGATGTTATTATTAATAAAAAGCAAAGTGTTATAAACAGTTATGTGCCGTCTCCTGATGATGAAGCCATTATACAGAAGGCAAAAGCAAAGGGTGATCCAAACTGGCAGAATGCTGCTAAAGACAAGAATTTTACTGTTATCATCAAACCTGATGCAGATGCCACATATAAAAATACAGTTGACATCCTGGACGAGATGACCATTAATAATGTGAAGCGCTTTGCCATGATTCCAATAACAGATTCGGAACTTCAATTAATCAAAGCTACCGAGGCAAGTGGCAAGTAAATTAAGTGAATGACATTTTATGGAATGAAATAGTATTTGCATCTTAACCTAAACTGAGTTGTATTATGGATCCGAAAAAAATATTAAATACTGATTTCCTGGACCTGCTGTTTGAAAACAGGAATAAAGATTACGGGGCTTACTACCTGAGAAAGACCTATAACAGGCGCATTGTCCGGGCATTGATCATTACCGCTTCTGTTGCTGTGCTGGCTTTTTTAGGTTCTGTGTTAGCCAGTTCAGTAAACAAGAATAGCGGTAAAGTAAAGATCAGTGAAGTGACATTGCAGGACCTTAAACAGGAAGAGGAGAAAAAAGTTGAACCTCCTCCGCCTCCTCCGCCCAAACAGGAACCCCCTAAAGTGGAGATGAAGCAATTCACTCCTCCCAAGATCGTAAAAGACGAAGAAGTACAAAAGCCACCTCCTGAACAGGAAGAATTGAAAGAAGCTAAGATTGATGTGATCAACCAGGAAGGTATCAAAGATCTGAATATTGCCACCCCTACCCAGATTGATGAAGGGAAAAAAGTGATCGAAGAAAAGAAAGATGATGATGAAAACAAGATATTTGAAAAAGTGGAGATCGAAGCTCAGTTTCCGGGGGGAGATGCAGCCTGGAGGAAATACCTCGAACGTAACTTGTCAGGCTTTAACCCGGCTGACAACGGAGCACCCGCCGGAACTTATACAACTTATGTTCAGTTTGTAGTGGATAAAGACGGGAATATCAGTGATGTGAAGCCGCTTACCAATTTTGGTTATGGTATGGAAGATGAAGCTGTAAAAGTTATCAAAAAAGGTCCTAAATGGACACCGGCCATTCAAAACGGACGTAAAGTAAAAGCTTATCGTAAACAGCCGATCACATTTGTGGTACAGGAAGAGTAAAATAGTATAATTATAAAATATCAGATCCCTGTTTCAGTTTGAGGCAGGGATTTTTTTTCGGGTTTAAAAGATCAGGCTAATTTTGAAAATATGTATCAGCAAAACGGATGGAATGATACTATTGTGGCTCCTGCCACTGCTCAGGGAGTCAGCGCTATCAGTGTTATCCGGCTGAGCGGCTCCCTCGCATTTTTGATTATGGATCGCCTTTTTCCGGCAAAAAAAATTTCCGGACAGAATACCCATACGTTGCATGTAGGATTTTTAAAAGATGGAGACAGGGTCATTGATGAAGTTGTTGTTTCTGTCTTCAGATCACCACGTACCTACACAGGAGAAGATATGGCAGAGATCAGTTGCCATGGCTCGCCGTATATTGTACAACAGATATTAGATGCCTGCATTAATCATGGCGCCCGTATCGCAAAACCAGGAGAATTTACCCAGCGGGCATTTCTAAACGGCAAATTGGATCTCACGCAGGCAGAAGCGGTAGCTGATCTGATTGCAAGTAATTCTGCCGCTTCACACAAGACCGCACTGAATGCCATTCGCGGAGGCTTCTCAAAAAAATTAAAAGAACTCCGGGAAGACATGATCCGTTTCTCGGCGCTGAATGAATTAGAACTTGATTTTTCGCAGGAAGATATTGAGTTTGCCGATCGCAAACAGTTTTATTCATTGATCAGCGAACTCCGGCAAACTGTTGACCAATTGCTTTCCTCTTTTAAAATCGGGAATGCCATCCGAAATGGAGTGAGTGTTGCGATCATTGGAAAACCGAATGCAGGAAAATCAACTTTATTGAACACTTTGCTGAATGAGGATCGTGCCATTGTAAGCGATATTCCGGGCACCACACGTGATACGATTGAAGAAGTAATCAATATTGATGGCATTTTATTCAGGCTGATTGATACTGCCGGAATCAGGAAGCATACCAGTGATGTGATCGAAGCGGCAGGAGTAGAACGCAGCCTGGAAAAAATGAAAAAGGCTGACCTGGTTCTTTTCCTTTTTGACGTAAGTGATGCAAAAGATGAAATAGCCAGGTTAATATCAGAATTGCAGAAAGAACAATTGAATTTTCTTCCGGTTGCCAATAAAATTGACCAGGTTGGAGAATTATCTGCCCGAAAAAATTTTTCTGATATAGAAAAAGTGATTTTTGTATCTGCAAAAGCACAACTGCATACCGATATTTTACGGGAACGTATGGTGGATGCAGTGGTAGAGGGAAAACTTCAGGTGGAAGACACCGTCATCACCAATGCACGTCACTATCATGCGTTGAAACAAGTGCAGCAATCTTTATCGGACATTCGTAAAGGATTGGATGAAAAAGTACCCGGCGATCTTCTGGCTTCTGATATCCGGCGATGTTTATACTATCTTGGCGAAATAACCGGCCAGGTCACCAATGAAGAACAGCTGGATTATATTTTTTCAAAGTTCTGTATCGGAAAGTAATTATTAATTTTTGTTGAAATGATTTTGTAATTCTTGATACAGTTATTGTACTGAAAATTTTATCTCATTCTATACAATCGCACTACCTGATCCAGGAAATATTTATGGAAAGGATTTTCATTAGCATCTTAACAGAAACCGGACTACAATGGATGCAACAAAAATTCTTTCATCTTCATTTCTTGATCTTGTTTTTGAGAACAGGAATAAGGAATATGGCGCTTACTACCTGAGAAGAACTTATAAAAGCCGTATTACCTCGGCATTGATCTTTAGTTTTTCAATTGTCATCCTTGCTTATCCGGGTTCATTACTAATGGTATCTAAAAAGAGGAATACAATAAAAATGGAAAGGCCCGTTGTAACTGTACAGGATGTTAAACAAGGTGATGAAAAAAAGATCGAATCGCCGAAGCCGAAAAGCCAGATGGCTCTTCCTGCGATTGAAATGAAGCGATTTTCTTCCCTGATAACTTTGAAAATGGAAGACATTCATAAGCCTCCGCCTGACCAGGATGATCTGAAAGATGCAAAGATTGGTCTGATTGATAAGAACGGTCCCCGATACGAGAATATTGCTACACCTGCTGAGATAGATGATACCAGAAAAATCGTCCGGGAAAAAAAGAAAGATGAAGGAGAATTGATTATTGAAATCGTGGAGATCGAAGCAAAATTCCCCGGAGGAGATGCTGCATGGAGGAAATATCTTGTTCGTAATTTATCAGGATTTGATCCTGCAGATCATGGTGCACCTGCCGGAACCTATACAACGGTTGTACAGTTCGTGGTAGATAAGGAAGGAAATATCAGTGATGTGAAGCCACTTACCAATTTAGGCTATGGCATGGAAGAAGAAGCTGTAAAAGTGATACAAAACGGACCGAAATGGGATCCGGCTATTCAGAATGGAAGGAAGGTAAAGGCATACCGGAAACAACCAATCACATTTGTGGTACAGGAAAACTAACATTACTTTTATTGGTTAACTTGCCAGAAAATCAAGATCAATACTATCAGTAAATGAAAATAAAATGAAGAAAATTCTCCCGCTCATCTTAGTGGTTGCCGTTATGGTTTCCTGTAAACAAAAAACGAGTAATGATCAGAAAAAGACTGAAACAACTTCTGAACAACATGAGGAGCACAATAGTGTTAATTCAGAATTGCAGTTAAATAGCGGGGCCAAATGGAAAGCTGACTCCGGCACCCGGGCACATGTTTCAGAATTAAAAAGCATAGTTGATGGTTATGAAAAAAGCGGGTCAAAAGACTTTGCACCTCTTGCCACCCGGTTGCAGGAAAGTTTGAACAGCCTGATCGACGATTGTAAAATGACAGGCCCCGATCACGATGCTCTTCATAAATGGCTTGAGCCGTTGCTGGAGAAAGTGAAAGAACTCAAAGATGACTCACCCGCTAATGGATACTCATTGGTTAAGGATATTTCTGAACACTTGGATGTGTTTCAGAATTATTTTGAGTAAAAATCAGTTTCACAAATTCAGAAATATGATTTTTTTGTGCGGTTGCCGGCATGCCGGATTATTAAAATGCAGGATGGAGCTGACTCTTTGAGCTTATTGAAAGATTTATTTTTTATCAGTAGCCGACCCGGAAAAAAATCTATGAAGGATTTGGAACCGGCGTTTTTTCCCCGGATATAATGCCGATAAATTTTTAAAGATCAGTGTTATTATTGTCATGAATACGATCAATAACACTAATGTCATTTCTTGTTTCATTCCCTGCATCCGGAACACTTCCAGTAAAATGAATCCGTGGATTAGGCAGATCAGCCCTGTTGTATAAGCCTGGCTGAATCCCGCTTTTCTCAACAGGTGATGTATATGTGTATTGTCAGCTGTAAACGGAGACTGGCCTTTCCAGATGCGGAGTACGAATACTCGTAGTGTATCAAACACGGGGATCAATACAATTCCCAGAGTGAATATCGGGGCGTGAACCAATACCGGCTCTGCTGCATTGATATTGCTTTGCATCAGGCGTATGCAGAGAATAGCGATCGTAAAGCCAAGTATTAAAGAACCTGTATCGCCCATAAAAATTTTGGCGGGATTATAATTGAAAAACAGGAAAGCCAGGATGCCACCGGCCAATGCAAAAGCAATTATGGATGAATTTAAATTATGGTTCAATCCGAGGAATATTCCCAGGGTGATCAGGCTCATGAAGCCTAAACTTCCTGCCAGGCCATCAATACCATCAATAAGATTGAAAGCGTTTGTGATACCGACTATTGCAAGAATGGTAAATGTATATTGTACAAAAAGCGGCAGATGTTGCAGGCCAAACAGGCCTTCAAAACTCGTCACACGCAATCCGGAAACAGCGATCAGCGAAGCCAGGGCCAGTTGTATAATGAATTTGTAACGGGCAGCAAGGCTCCTGAGATCATCCATCATGCCTAAGGCTGTGAGGATGATAAGGGAAAAAAAGAAACAGATTTGTTCGGGATTATTATCGAAGGAGTACCAGAAAAACAATGCTATGGTCATTCCGGCAATGATAGTGATACCTCCCAGTGTAGGTATGGGTGTAGAATGAATCTTCCTGCTTCCCGGCATATCGTACACCTGGTGCTTCTTCAGCAGGGAAATAACCGCAGGCATAGTGATTAGTGTAACGATAAATGCAGTCAAAAAACCAAGTAAGGCAAACTTGAAGTCGTGGAACGATAAGTCGATCTGCAACAGGTGGAAAAGGCTTTTCATCAGTATTGGGCTTTCAATTGGATATTTGAGACGGGGTAAAAATAATAGGAAAATATCTTAGCGTCAATAGTTTCTTTATTGTGGTCTGGTATGATTTTTTTTTATCTTGAAGAAGATAGAATTAATTTTGATACTATCTCTCGGATATTTACGATATTAAGAACGTAATTTTTGCAATCAGAGAATCTGGATCTATGGCGACGAATATTTTCTGGATCAGTTTATTACTTTTGACTTACTGTTATACCGGCTATGCAGGCTTTCTTTTCCTGTTCAACAAGTTCAGGCGTATTTTCAATAAAAAAAGTTTTTCTGAGAACAATGAAGAAACTCCTTCCGTCACGCTGATCGTTGCGGTATACAATGAATCCGCAATACTTGAAAAAAAGATTCAAAACACGTTTGCAATAAAATATCCAAAGGATAAACTCGAGCTGATCTTCGTGGATGACGGATCTACGGATGACTCTTCAGCTATTATAGCCAATTACCCGGAAATCGGTTTAATTTATCATAACTCCCGGAAGGGCAAAGCTGCTGCTTTACAGTCTGCAATGAAACAAGTACGGACACCCGTAGTCATTTTTTGTGATGCTAATTCAATACTCAATGATCAATGTATTCAAAAAATTGTACCTCATTATAATCATCCGTTGATCGGAGGCGTGGCCGGAGAAAAAAAAGTATTGGGGCAAGCTGCCGGTTCTGCAGTTGGAGAAATGGAAGGATTTTATTGGAAGTATGAATCGTTTCTGAAAAGGCAGGAAGCTGATTTTTTTACAACAGTAGGTGCCGCCGGCGAGTTGTTTTCTATCCGTACTTCTTTATTCCGGATGACAGAAGTGGATATTATAACAGATGACTTCCTGATTTCAATGCAGGTATGTCTTCAGGGGTATCGCATTGCGTATGAACCCGGGGCATATTCTACCGAAACACCGTCTGCCTCAATCCGGGAAGAAACGAAAAGAAAAGTCAGAATAGCTGCGGGAGCGTACCAATCTATCGGGTATTCAAAAGGGTTATTCAATTTTATCCGGCATCCTTTACTTTCATTCCAATATTTTTCACATCGCCTGTTGCGGTGGGTTTTGTGCCCTTTTCTGCTTCCCATCCTGCTGGTCAGTAATATGATTATCGTTTGGGCTTCGGATAATGAATTATATCGGCTTTTTCTTTATGGGCAGCTACTGTTTTATTTAATGGCTGCAGCAGGATGGCTGTTGATACGCTCCGGCCGGAAAGGAAAAATAGTTACAGCTCCTTTTTATTTTGTATTCATGAATACCTGCCTTGTAAGGGGATTATTTATTTTCCTGAATGAGAAACATACAGTATTGTGGCAAAAAGCTATGAGAACTGAAGCATCGGGCGCAACAGATTAGTGAAATTTTTCCGGGATTTTTCAGGATGTTAAGTGTGAAAAGGAAGGGAGATCAATTGATTTACTGCTTGATTGCTTCACATGCCGGCAATTTTTCATTTCTGAAAATGTTCTTTCCGCTTGGATCATCTTTTTCCGGAAATTCAACCGTTTGCAGCAAGCTTTCATTTTGCAGATTGATTCTTTTTGGAGTAATAATGGTGAATGACCCCAGCTCATTATGCTCAGGAGGTAAAAATATAATATGCGTACTTGTGTCATTTAATAAAAAACGAAGCCGCTGTGTTTCATAACCCGGGTAAGAGACCTCAACATTAACATCTGTACCCGCCAGACTGAAAAAAGTAACACTTCCTTTCTCATCTGCTACCTTGCCGTTTTCATTGATCTTGACTATTGCACCCGGTAATAATTGATTGTTGTATTTGTCTTTTATTACGGTTTTAAAAATATTCTGGCTGAAACAGGAAGTTGCCGGCAAAAGAAAAAGAAGCAGAAGAGTTCTTGGCATTACTTATCCCGGGAGATTTAATATGAGTGGTTGTTCTTAATTGTTTGAGTGTTGCGAAGGTAGTTCAATCTGTTTTTATCAGGAAAGGCATACTGTGGTTTTATTCTTTTTTTAAACAAATTCTGATTACTCCCGGGTTGATGCAAAAAATCTCCGTTTAAATTTCCGGAATGAAACGGGGCCCTGTCGCTAATGACCCGGACTTCCATGCTTCCCGTTTTGTTATTAAATGATAAATTGCAGATTCTTAGAAGTAACTTTTAGCATTTATTAAATGATCAACCTGACCTGGCGCAGTCAACTAATATATTATCCAGTCCGATAGAATATCTGAAAGGTGTTGGTCCGCAACGGGCAGACCTGCTGAAGAAAGAATTGAATATTTTTACTTTCAATGATCTTTTAGAGCATTTTCCCTACCGGCATGTTGATAAAACCAAAGTGAATCTGATAGCAGAGATAACCTCCCGGACCGAATATATCCAGGTAGCCGGTGTACTATTATCTTTCGAAGTGTTGGGGGTTAAAAATAACAGAAGAGCGGTAGGACAATTAAAAGACAAAACAGGATTTTTGGAACTGGCCTGGTTTCAGGGGATAAACTGGGTTCAAAAAAACCTGACAACGGGTTCTTCCTATCTTGTGTATGGAAAGGTCACTTTTTATCAGGGCAGGCCTCAGATCATTCACCCGGAAATTGAATTATGGACCGAAGAAAAACAAGATGGTAAAAGCCATCTGGAACCGATTTATCCCACAACTGAAAAGTTGAAGGCTAAAGGATTGGGAGGAAGGCAAATCGGTAAACTGACTCAGAGACTATTGCAATTAGTAAGGGAAAAAGATCTTCCGGAAAACCTCCCGGAAAAAATTTTATCCCAAATGCGATTGATGAACCGTTCCGAGGCTTATCGGAATATTCATTTTCCACCCGGGATCACAATCTATGAACAGGCAGTGAAAAGATTGAAGTTTGAAGAATTATTTGTTGCCCAGCTGCGAATGAATTTATTAAAATCACAGCGTCATCGTTATTCAAAAGGAGTGTTGTTTGACAAAGTGGGTGAGCTATTTAATACGTTTTATAATAAATACCTTCCTTTTGAACTTACCGGAGCCCAGAAAAAAGTGATCAAAGAAATTCGTTCCGATACTGCAAAAGGGTTACAGATGAATCGCTTGCTGCAGGGAGACGTGGGCAGCGGAAAAACAATCGTTGCGGTAATGATCATGTTGCTCGCAGTTGATAATGGTTATCAGTGTTGCCTGATGGCGCCAACGGAGATTCTGGCACAACAGCATTTCAATACGATTTCAAAATTACTGGGGCAGGTTCCTGTTTCTGTACAACTGCTCACCGGATCAGTAAAAGCAACACTAAGAAAAAAGATAGTACAACAACTGGCGGATGGAACTTTGGATATTCTTACCGGTACACATGCAGTCATAGAAGAATCTGTTCAATTTAAAAATCTTGGATTGGTGATTATTGATGAGCAACATCGGTTTGGGGTGGAACAAAGAGCGAAACTATGGGAAAAGGGAGAACCCTATCCGCATATACTTGTCATGACAGCAACACCAATACCTCGTACACTTGCTATGACAGCTTATGGGGATCTTGATTATAGCGTGATTGATGAACTGCCTCCGGGAAGACAACCGGTCATCACTGTTCACCGGTATGAGACGCACCGGAATAATGTTATGAATTTTATTCGTACTGAGATAGATAAAGGCAGGCAGGCTTATATTATTTTCCCTTTGATAGAGGAAAGCGAAAAAATGGATTATGAGAACCTGATGAAAGGGTATGAGAATGTAAAAGCATATTTCCCTGAGCCTAAATACTGGATCAGCATGGTGCATGGGCGCCAACCCTCGCAGCAAAAAGAAACCAATATGCAGCGGTTTGTAAAAGGTGATACACAGATCATGGTTTCAACTACGGTAATTGAGGTGGGTGTAGATGTTCCCAATGCGACAGTGATGGTTATAGAAAGCGCTGAAAAGTTTGGGCTTTCTCAACTTCATCAGTTGAGGGGAAGAGTAGGCAGGGGCTCGGAAAAAAGCTATTGTATTCTTTTATCAGGTGTCAAATTGAGTAATGATGCAAGAGAGCGTATTCGAACAATGGTATCTACCAATAACGGGTTTGAAATTGCTGAAAAAGACCTGGAATTAAGAGGCCCGGGTGATATTGAGGGTACAAGACAAAGCGGTATGCTGAACTTTAAACTTGCCAGTATTGTCAATGACAGGTCTTTATTGGAAACAGCGAGACAAATGAGTTTTGACTTATTAGAAAGTGATCCCGACCTGGTTTCGGCAGAAAATTTGCAGTTAAAGAGCTTCCTTAAACAACAGAAAGGAGATCGCATCTGGAGTATTATTTCTTAACATTTATTTTCCATTCCATTCTCAGTAAATTTGACTATCTTAATGAAAACTATTTTTATTCTGAACCGCTTTTTGATCATTGCCGTGCTGTCTGTTCTGAGTTATGCGGGCCATACTCAGAATTATAATACTATTGAGTTCGTTGAAAATAAAGGCCAATGGGATCCCAGGGTAAAATTCAAAGGGGATGTAAGCGCCGGTGCCTTTTTTATCAGGAAAGACGGTGTTACAATACTGCAAAATAACCGGGAAGATCTTTACAAAATATATACGTTGCTGCACATGCCTTTGACCAAAGAAACAGCATCGGATGAAGAAAATGTTATCCTTCGCTCTCATTCTTATAATGTTGATTTTATCGGGGCTTCTCCCGGGATGGAAATAATCCCCGATAAACCATTGGCCACTTATAATAATTACTTTATTGGAAATGATCCTTCCAAATGGGCAAGCAATTGCAGGATATACCAGGGTATAACCGCAAAAAATGTTTATCCAAATGTTGATATCAGGTATTTTACGGATAATGGCACACTGAAATATGACATTATTGTAAAGCCCGGGGCAGATATCAGTAAGATTGCATTGAAATACGAGGGTATTGAAAAGTTAAGCGTGAAGAATAAACAATTGCGTATTACTACTTCTGTAGGTGAATTGTCAGAGTCTTCTCCTTATAGCTATCAAACGATGCAAAAAGGAAGAAAGGAAGTCAACTGCAGGTATGAAGTGAAAAATAATATTGTCCGCTTCAATGTTGAAGATTATGATGCTACCACCACACTGGTCATTGATCCTTCGTTGATCTTCTGTTCATTCAGCGGAAGCAAGGTCGATAATTGGGGATTTACTGCTACCTACGGCCCGGATGGAAGTATGTATGGAGGCGGCATCGTTTTTGGAAACGGATTCCCCGTATCACCCGGCGCTTTTCAGACAACATTCCAGGGAGGCGGTGCCGGCGGCTATGCAGTGGATATTGGCATTATCAAGCTTAATCCAAACGGGACGAACAGGATCTATGCAACCTATCTTGGCGGTTCAGGAAATGAGCAACCTCACAGTCTTATTGTAGATGCCCAGGGAAATCTTATTGTTGCCGGCCGATCAAATTCGCAAGACTATCCAACCTTTGGCCCTTACGGTAACACGCACAGCGGCAGCGGCAATGATATTATAATTACCAAATTGAATGCAGTCGGCAGTGCACTGATCGGTTCGGTAAAGATCGGTGGATCCGGAGATGATGGCGTGAATATTTCGACAAGCAGATCCGGTTCTGTATCATTATGCCAGAATTATGGAGATGACGGCAGGAGCGAAGTGCAATTAGACGGAGCTGGCAATATTTATCTTGCATCAAGTTCTCAATCGGTTAATTTCCCATTGGTAAATGCTTTTCAAACAGCAAATAAAGGCGGAAATAATTCCCAGGATGGTGTGGTATTGAAATTTGATGCTAATCTGACTACTTTACTTTTCAGCACCTATTTAGGCGGAACAGGAAATGATGCTGCTTACGTAGTGGATCTGGCGCCCAATGGAAACATATATGTGGCTGGTGGAACTGAAAGCACCGATTTCCCCGGGGTTCCTGCAAGCGGCGTTATCAGTTCGGTAAACAACGGGGGTATAGATGGTTTTGTAACAATTTTGAGCAACTCGGGTGCTTTGATCAGTTCAACTTATGTCGGTACCAATGGTATTGACCAGGTATATGGGATCAAGTTTGATAATAAAGGATTTCCTTATATCATGGGTCAGACAACCGGTAATTGGCCTGTGGTAAATGCGCCTTACAGCAATTCAGGCTCCAAACAATTTATTGCAAAGCTTCAACCCGATCTTTCAAATTTTGTTTATTCAACGGTTTTTGGATCTGCATCTCCCGTTCCCAATATTTCACCGGTTGCTTTCCTTGTGGATCGTTGTGAAAATGTTTATGTTTCTGGTTGGGGTGGTAAAAGTTCGTTTACAAGTAACTTCCTTGCCGGTGGTACAAGTATCTCAATGCCGATAACTCCGGATGCATTGAAGAGCACCACTGATGGAAAAGATTTTTATTTTTTTGTATTAGAAAAGGATGCAGCAGGAGTTTTGTTTGGAAGTTTTTACGGAGAAGACAATGGCTCTACGATCGGAGCAGGAGGAACTGATCATGTGGACGGAGGAACCAGCCGGTTTGATAAAAATGGTGTGATCTACCAGGCAATCTGTGGTAACTGTAAAGAATTTAATCCTGTTCCTCCTTATCCAACTACTCCGGGGGCCTGGGCTACCACTAATCCATCACCGGGTTGTAATCTTACCATGCTTAAAATTGCTTTTAATCTTTCGGGCGTCAGGGGTGGAGTAGAATCAATTATCAATGGCGTACCAAAAGATTCTGCCGGCTGTGTACCGCTTGCAGTGAATTTTGCTGATACCATCGGTATTGCAAAATCGTATGAGTGGTATTTTGGAGATGGATCTCCAATGGTGACGACCACAATTCCCAATACTTCACATACTTATAATACGGTCGGTACTTACCTGGCAATGATGGTTGCTATTGATCCCACTACCTGCAATGTCCGGGATACATCTTATGTCCATATCCGTGTGGGAAATATCCAGGCAAATCTTAATTTCAACAGTACGAAGCTGAATCCGTGTGATTCTTTCAAATACCAGTTTGATAATTTATCTACGGCACCACCGGTGGCTCCTTTCACTGCCCAGTCATTTATTTGGGATTTTGGTGATGGTTCATCCCCTGTTATTGCCGGCCTCAACAGTGTAATACATAATTATTCGGGTCCCGGAACCTATACTGTTAAGCTGATCCTTGTTGATACAAATTATTGCAATGCTCCCGATTCGGTAATATTGCAACTGCGGGTAGCTGCTTTGGTAAAAGCACAGTTTAATACTCCGGCTTTAGGTTGTGCACCTTATACTGCGGTATTTAATAATACTTCTTTGGCAGGACAAACTTTTATTTGGGATTTCGGCGATGGAACAGGCTCAAATGCTGTAAATCCAACTCATTTGTATGCGAGTCCGGGTACTTATACAATAACACTCATTGCCAATGACCCGAACACCTGTAATCTTACAGATACATTCCGTTATACTATTTCTGTATTTGATAAGCCTGTTGCCAATTTTTCTAATTCACCTGTGCCACCTGTTGAAAATACTCCCACAACATTCGACAACCTTTCTTCACCCGATGCCGTTACATTCAAATGGTTATTTGGCGACGGCGACACTTTACTGACTAATTCGCGGTCTCCGGTGCAGCATCAATACAATGCTTCAGGTACTTTCAACGCCTGCCTGATAGCAACAAATGATGCAGGCTGTACGGATACTATTTGCCAGCCGGTACAGGCTGTTATTGTAACGTTGGTGGATGTACCCAATGCGTTTACACCGCAAAGCGGTGATATTAACAGTAAAGTGATGGTACGTGGATTTGGAATATCGAAAATGAAATTCACGATCTGGAATCGCTGGGGACAAAAAGTATTTGAAACCGAAAATCGCCTCCAGGGGTGGGATGGGAAGTTTAAAGGGGTGTTGCAACCAATGGATACTTATGCGTACACTTTGGACGTAGTATTTTTTGACGGAACAAAAACAACAAAAAAGGGAGATATTACCCTGATCAGATAGTGTGCAAATGAAAACAACCGCAACCATATTATTATTTTTGACAGGCCTATTGTTCATCAGGCCTTGTACCTATGCACAGGATCTGCATTTTTCCCAATTCTTCAATTCTCCATTACTTACTAATCCTGCCAATACAGGTTTTATTCCTGATGGTGATTACCGGCTTGGAATTAATTACCGCAACCAGTGGTCTTCGATCATGTCGGTTCCTTATAAGACGATGAGCGCATTTGGAGACGTTCAGTTATTTAAGAACAGGGATAATACAGGATGGATGGGACTGGGTGGTGTGATCCTGCATGATGTGGCAGGTTCCGGGCAATTAACCACAACAAGAATTTATGGTTCTGTTGCCTACCACCAGATGATCAACTTAGGAAGTTTGCTGAGTCTTGGTTTTAATGCAGGGTGGGCAAACAAACAGATCAATGTCAGTAACCTGAAATTCCCTGATCAGTTTGACGGGCATTTTTTTGACAGTCATCTTCCTACCGGTGTTGTACTTGCTACCAACAATATCAACTACCTGGATATACAGACCGGGATGAACTACGCTTATTTTCCCACTGAAAAAATTTATATGAATGCAGGATTCTCTGCCATGCACATCAATCGGCCGAGAGAATCATTCTTCAATCCTCAGCCGGGAATTGATAACCGTATTCCTGTCAGGTATGTTGGATTTCTGAACGGTAGTTTTATGGTAAACGATCAATGGATCGTCAATCCCAATGTATATTATACCAATCAGGCTAAATCATCTGAGTTGGTATTGGGATTAAATGCTCATTATAATCTTTCCGGTAATGGCGATAACGTGCTGATCGGAGGATTATATTATCGCTCCGGAGATGCAATTATTCCTTTGGTTGGCTTAGGATATAAAGATATTACTTTCACCTTCACCTATGATGCCACTATTTCTACATTGAAAAACTTTAATAATACACGGGGTGCATTTGAATTTTCATTGGTGAAACAGGGTGTTGTTGATAAATATACGGGGAACAGGCGCCAGTCCATGTGTCCTTCATTCCGGAATTTTTACTGATAATTTTTTATTTTTTGGCCACAGAAGTTCCTGATTATTCCGACTTTTACAGCCCGGATAAATAAAAATTCGAAGTAAAATGATTACTGGTGCAATCCTTGCCTCTCATCATATAGAAGCCTTCAGGCAAATTGTTGGAGAACAATATGTTTTTTTTGATGAGGAATCGCTGAATCATTACTCGCATGACGAAACAGAAGATTTGCATTATTTGCCTGAAGTGGTGATAAAGCCCCGGACAGCAGCGGAAATCAGCGCTATTTTGAAGGTCTGTGATAAGAATAAAATTCCGGTTACGCCCCGCGGCGCAGGCACCGGCCTGAGCGGGGGTGCATTACCTCATCTTGGAGGAGTGCTGCTTTCTACCGAAAGAATGAATACCATCCTGGAAATTGATGAAAGAAATCTGCAGGTAACTACTGAACCTGCTGTCATCACAGAAGTGTTGCAGAATGCTGTCCAAGAAAAGCATTTGTTTTATCCTCCCGATCCGGCAAGCCGCGGATCCTGTTTTATCGGCGGAAATATTTCTGAGAATAGCGGCGGGCCAAAAGCTGTGAAGTACGGAGTGGTTAAAGATTATGTCTTAAATCTCGAAATGGTATTACCGGGCGGAGAAATCATCTGGACGGGAGCAAATGTTTTGAAGAATGCTACCGGGTATAATCTTACTCAGCTGGTGGTAGGCAGCGAAGGAACTTTGGGTGTTGTTACAAAGATTGTATTAAGACTCATTCCTCATCCAAAACATAATCTGCTGATGCTGGTTCCCTTCAGATCGGCAGAGAAAGCATGTGAGGCGGTCGGGGCGGTTTTTCGGGCCGGATATACGCCCAGTGTTTTGGAATTTATGGAAAGAGATGCGCTGGATTGGGTAACGAAATTTGTAGATAACAGTACGGTAAAAATTGAAGAAGATGTACAGGCGCATTTGCTGATAGAGGTGGATGGAAATGACATGGATGTATTGACCCGTGAAATGGAAGGTATTGCGGATGCTGTACAGGAATTTGATTGCGGTGAAATATTGTTTGCAGACAATGCACAACAAAAAGCAGAGTTATGGAAACTGCGCCGAAAGGTAGCAGAAGCTGTAAAAGCAAATTCTGTTTATAAAGAAGAAGATACCGTTGTGCCCCGTGCAGAATTGCCCTTATTGCTTAAAGGCGTGAAAGACATAGGAAGAAAATATGGTTTTAATTCTGTATGTTATGGACATGCCGGTGATGGCAATCTTCATGTAAATATTATTAAGGGCAATTTAACAGACGAACAGTGGAATGGTTCGTTAAAAAACGGGATAAAAGAGATATTTGTGCTGGTGAAAAAACTCGGAGGCACTCTTAGTGGCGAACATGGTATCGGTTTAGTTCAGAAAGAATACATGAGCATTGTATTCAATGAAACTCAGATGCGGTTGATGAGAGATATCAAAAAAGTATTTGATCCGAATAATATCCTGAACGCCGGTAAGATATTTGATGTTTGATATTTTTTTTAAGAAAACCATTTTATGAAAAAGCTGTTGCTTCTCGTATTGTTAGTGGCTTTAGCCGGTGAATTTACTCAGGCACAAGAGGGAAAGAAAGACCAGAAAGAAAGAGGGTTTGACAGAAGTAAACTTTTTGTAGGCGGAAACTTTGGAATGACCTTCGGTGATTATACATTGATCAATGTTTCTCCTCAATTGGGATACCGGTTTAATCAATACCTGGCGGCAGGGGCGGGTATCAATTTGCAATATGTGAGCCTCAAGCAACGATACAACAACGGGGATCCTTATTCCCGGATCTCGCAGGGTGTCACTGGACTGAACATATTTGGCCGTGTTTACCCGGCATCTTTCCTCATGATACAGGCACAGCCTGAACTGAATTATATCTTCGGAAAAATAAAATATTACAATCCTCCTTCAAAGACAAATCTTGATGCATCCATTGTTCCGAGTTTATTATTAGGCGGAGGTCTTGTATTCCCGGCAGGAAAAGGGGGATTTATAGTATCGGTATTTTATGATGTATTACAACAGGCGAACTCACCTTATTCCAACAGGCCTTTTTTTAATTTTGGTTATAGTTTTGGCTTTTGATCTTCGTTATTAAAATAGTTTTCAAGCTCAGAAGGGTCGTTTAAGAATTTTATTCTCTTTTCGGGGGGATCATATAAAAAACCATTTGTCTCCAAAGATTTGATATGCTGTATCAGGTTATCATAAAACCCGCCTGAATTCAGCAGGAATACTTTTTTATTATGTATGGAAAGCTGGTTCCAGGTCAGCATTTCAAATAATTCGTCCAGTGTACCAAAGCCCCCTGCCAGTGCAAGTGCCGCATCACACATACTGTACATGGTTTTTTTTCTGCTGTGTATATCATCGGTAATGATCAGCCGGCTGATATTTTTGTGCTGGTGTTCCCAATCCAGCAGGATCTTTGGGATGACGCCGATCACCGTTCCTCCATTTTCCATGACATTATCGGCAAGCGTTTTCATGATACCATTACCTCCTCCTCCATAAATAAGTTTGATCTTCAGCCTGGCTAACAGGTGGCCTAACTGTGCTGCGTGTTCAGTATGAATTCTGTTGGTCCCGTTTTTTGAACCGCAAAAAACTGCAAGTGATCTTATCTGCATTTTGAAAAATTCACGCAAAAGGAAAGCAAATTTGTTTATCTTCAAAATTCAATAATGCACATTTACTTCAAAACAAAAGAATAGGGAATTATTATGACGTCCGGACTACTTTTTACTTTTGTCATTGGATATTTTTTGTTTTTGCTGGTGGTGGCCTGGATCACTTCCCGGAATTCCAATAATGAATCTTTTTTTATCGGCAACCGCAATTCCAATTGGATGCTTGTTGCTTTTGGAATGATAGGAACCTCACTATCAGGTGTTACCTTTGTTTCAGTACCGGGAACGGTTGGTGGATCAGGGTTTGCCTATTTCCAGGTCGTTATCGGGTATTTTTTGGGATACCTTGTTATTGCCTATGTTTTGCTTCCATTGTATTACCGCCTGAATCTGACCTCCATCTATAATTACCTCCAGCAGCGTTTTGGAATGGTATCTTACAAGACCGGGGCTTTGTTCTTCATTTTTTCAAGAGTTTTAGGCGCCACAGCAAGACTTTATCTCGTGATAAATGTGCTGCAGATTTTTATTCTCAAAGAAATGAATATTCGTTTTGAGGTGGCAACATTTGTCATCCTGCTGATGATCCTTTTGTATACGTACGAAGGTGGTGTAAAGACAATTGTTTTTACAGACACATTGCAAACAACTTTTATGCTGCTCGGGCTCATCGTGTGCATCATATATGTAATGAATAATATGGGCCATTCCTTCAGCTCTACCCTGCATGAATTGAATGTGAGGGGCCTGACCAGGATATTTGAAACAGATGTCAACAGCTCCGGTTTTTTTCTGAAACAGATAATCGGGGGCATGTTTATCACTATTACCATGACAGGGCTTGACCAGGAAATGATGCAAAAAAATATCAGCGTTAAAAACCTTCGTGACTCTCAAAAGAACGTAATCACTTTCAGCATTACGGTTATTATTGTGAATTTCCTGTTTTTACTTATGGGCGGCTTATTGTATTTATATGGAAATTTCAATGGAATAAATGTTCCTGCCGATGATTTGTTCCCGACTGTTGCGCTACACTATATGCCTGCTGCTGTTTCAATAATTTTTGTAATTGCACTTATTTCGGCACTTTTTCCCAGTGCTGATGGAGCACTTACAGCACTTACTTCGTCTTTTTGTATTGATTTGATAGGAATAAACAGGAGATCCGGGTGGGATGAAAAAAGAAAACGCCGGGTGCGGTTAATGGTACATTTCTCATTTGCTATTGTATTTTTCCTGATCGTATTAGGCTTTAAATGGGTTGATAATAAATCGATCATTGATGTTATTTTGAAAGTAGCCGGGTTTACCTACGGGCCTCTCCTTGGTTTATTTGCATTCGGAAGACTGACAAAAAGAGTGATCAATGATAAACAGGCTATCTATGTATGTATAGCTGCGCCTTTGATCATCTGGGGCATTGATTTTATCAATAATATTGAATGGTATCAGTTGCAGTTCAAGCTGGAGGGTAATTGGGTGAATAGCATTAAAGATTTCTCTCATACTATTTTCGGTAAATTCAAGATAGGCTATGAGCTTCTTATATATAACGGGTTACTCACTTATCTCGGCCTGTATTCAATTTCTAAGAATCAATTACACGCTTAAGCTCTGGAATTAAGAAGGTATCTTTGCAAAAAAATTAATGGAGCTGATAGACCCTGTAGCGCAGCTTTATGCAGAGCTTCATACCTCGGAAGCAGGTGATCTGCTGCAACAGATTGATGCATTTGCATCAGGTGCAAATCTGGATTACCGGATGCTCAGTGGCCATTTGCAGGGTAAGTTGCTGGAGATGATCAGTTGCATGATCAGGCCGGACAGGATACTTGAGATTGGAACTTTTGTGGGCTACAGTGCATTGTGCCTGGCAAAAGGGTTAACAAAAAGCGGCAGGATCCATACAATAGAAGGCATTGAAAATGTGGCAGTAAAGGCGAAAGAATTTTTTAAACAATCAATTTACAAAGATCAAATAATTTTGCATATGGGGAATGCGTTAAGTATCATTCCAACCATTAATGAAAATTGGGATCTTGTTTTTATAGATGCGCATAAGCCGGAGTATATTGATTATTTTAATCTTGTTTTTCCACAGGTAAAGAAAAACGGGTTTATTTTAGCAGACAATATTTTTTTTCATGGAGAAGCTCTTGATGAACAGGCGAAAGGAAAGAATGCAATTGGAATCAGGGCGTTCAATGAATTTATCAAAGAAAGAAAAGATATCGAAAAAGTAATTCTAACGATCCGGGATGGTTTATACCTGATCCGGAAGATTTAATAGAAGTCCCATGCAAAACAAGAAGTTTTTATTTACAATAATTGTGATCCTTTTCAGCAGGGTGGTATTGGCACAGGATCCTGCTGTTATTGAGCAGTATATCAATACGTACAAAGACATTGCAATAAAGGAGATGCAGCGTACCGGTGTGCCTGCTGCCATCAAGCTTGCCCAGGGAATTCATGAAACAATGGCCGGCACCAGCGATCTTGTCAGGAAATCCAACAACCATTTCGGAATTAAATGTAAGGAAACCTGGAGCGGCCCTTCCGTAAAACATGATGATGATTTGAAGAACGAATGTTTTAGAAAATATGTTTCGGCTGAAGATTCTTATCGTGATCATTCTGATTTTTTAAAAAGCAGGCCATGGTATGCATTTTTGTTTGACCTGAACCCAACAGATTACAAGGGGTGGGCCTATGGTTTGAAAAAGGCCGGGTATGCTACCAACCCGAAATATCCGCAGATAATAATTAAACTGATTGAAGACTATCACCTGGAAGATTACACCCTGATCGCTATGGGAAAAATGAAACCAAAAGATGAGGTGGTCGCCAAATCCGAAACGGATATACCCAGCCAGGAAGGCAAGTCAATAACTGCAAACTCCAAAACCAAAGAACCGGTATTTTTGGATCAACCCCAAAAACAAGTGGTAAAAGCAGAAACAAAGGTTCAGGATAGAAACAGCGTTGAAGTGAAATCTCAGGTAATAGCGGAAGCGCCAAAACCCAGTTACCCTTCGGGAGAATTTAAGATTAATGAAACCAGGGTAGTCTACGAAAAAAAGGGCACGCCTTTATTAGCCATTGCCCGGCAATACAATATTTCCCTTGCCTGGTTATATGATTTCAATGATATGGCACAGGAAGAAGCCCTGCAAAAAGACCAGTTGATTTATCTGCAGCGTAAGCGCAAAGTTGGTCAGAATGAAATGCACATTGTGAAGCCTGGGGAAAGCCTGTATGACATAGCACAACAGGAAGCCATTCGTCTGGAGAGCTTGCTCGAATATAATATGCTGGCTACTGGTATGCAGCCGGCAATAGGAGAACAGTTATATCTGAAGACCAAAGCGCCGTCAAGGCCTAAACTTGCATTGAAAGAAAATTATTCATTGAGTGTCATTCCCGGAGTTAATTCATCAGAATCTTACCCGGGTAATGTGGCCGATTTGGAGTCTTCACACGGGAGAAATATCAGCAATGAGAGGCAGGGCTCTGAGGCTATCGTATATACTGTACAACCGAAAGAAACCATCTGGGCAATTGCACAAAAGTATAAAGTGAGCATTGGTGAACTTGTAAAATGGAATAAATTGCAGGGCAATGATCTGAAAGCAGGGCAGCAAGTAAAAATTTTTAAATAAGGATTAATGGCAGTTATCAAAGTTCATGACAAAGAATTTGAAACGTATCTCTCAAGTGAATCCATAGAAAAAAGGGTTGAGGAAATAGCGGCTGCACTTAATAAAGAATATTCCGGAAAGCAGCCACTATTTATTTCCATTCTTAATGGTGCGTTCATGTTCACTGCCGATCTTTTTCGCCATCTTACCATTGATGCAGAATTGTGTTTTATCAAGCTGGCATCTTATAAAGGAATGAAATCTACCGGGAAAATCACAACTTCAATCGGGCTGGAAGAGGATATATTCGGGAAAGATATCATAATCCTGGAAGATATTGTAGACACCGGGAAGACGCTGCATGGATTTTTACCAAAATTATTCCATCAGCAGCCAAATAGCCTGAAGATTGTGACGCTGCTGCATAAGCCTGAAGCAACTGAATACCCGCATCAGTTGGATTATATAGGGTTTGCTATCCCCAACAAATTTGTAATAGGTTATGGGCTTGATTATGATGGCTTGGGAAGGAATCTGAAAGAAATTTACCAATTGAAATAAGTAGGATCATTCCGGGCATAGCTTAATTTTTGTATCTTATCTCCTTAATGTATCCGCTTGAAGGCTGTTAGTTTTATATCTGTTCTGTTGATAGTGGCTTCTTTCTTGTATGGTCAGCCGTACTATTTACGCGGCGTAGTGCAGGATGAAAAGGGGATCCCCTTGCAAAATGTAAAAATTATAGAGCTAAGCACCGGATTAGTTTACCGCACGGGAGTGTATGGCTCTTTCGGCATAGTATGCAATAACCCGACAGATTCATTGAGCTTTTCATTGGAGGGTTATGAAAAGCAGAATTTAGTTGTTGCTGCCGCTGTTTATGCAGAAATAAAATTAAAATTACTGCCCTCATCTTCATTTCGCATGCACATAGAACATCTCACCTCACTTACAAGAGATTTGCAACGGGATGAACAAAAAAAATGGTTTACGGGCGAGGAGACTTACGCCAGTATTGTAGAAAATCATTTTATCAATGCCAGAAGATTTCCCGTTACCGGTATGTCACTGGATATTGATAAGGCATCTTACAGTAATATAAGGCGGTTCATAAATTTCAATTCAATTGTGCCTCCGGACGCCGTGCGTATAGAAGAGATGCTTAATTATTTCAATTTTGATTATACCAAACCTCAGGGAAAGGATATCTTCAGTGTTAAAACCACGTTGACTTCCTGCCCGTGGAATCCGGGAAATCAGTTGTTTTATATTAATCTTTCTGCACGAAAACTTGATCTTGATTCTTTGCCGCCAAGTAACCTCGTTTTTCTGATCGATGTTTCCGGTTCTATGGATATGCCTAACCGGCTTCCCTTATTAAAGTCAGCATTTAATACATTGGTGAATAACCTCAGAGCAAAGGATACGGTTGCAATAGTAGTTTACGGGGGAATTGTTGGAGTCATGCTGCAGCCGACAAGTGGTGCGGAAAAAGAAAAGATCCGGAAAGCCATTGATGAATTAGAGCCGGGGGGGTCAACTCCGGGAGAATCGGGTATCCGGATGGCATACCAGCTTGCCAGGAATCACTTTATCCGGAACGGGAATAACCGGGTGATACTTGCGACCGACGGGGATTTTAATGTGGGTTCAAAAACGGAAGAAGAATTGGATGAACTCATAACACGTCAGCGGGAAACAGGTGTATATCTGACCTGCCTGGGTGTAGGAATGGGGAATTATAAAGATTCAAAGATTCAAATATTGTCAAAGAGGGGGAATGGCAATTTTGCTTATTTAGACAACTACCGGGAAGCAGAAAAAGTTTTACTGACGGAATTTACCCAGACATTGTATGCAGTGGCCGATAATGTATATATGAATGTAGAATTTAATCCCGGTTATATAAAAGAGTACCGGCTTATAGGATTTGATAATAAAATGAGTGCTCTGAAAGATTCTTTAACGCAAGTGGAAGGAGGAGAAATAGGTTCAGGAAATTCCACCCAGGTAGTCTTTGAAATTGTGCCGGCTGAAATGAAGAGCGATGCCCTGCAAAAAAATTTAAAAGAGAATGAATTGGCTGCAATAAATGTCCACTACAGGCTGCCCGGCGTTTTAAAAGAAGATAATGCCTCTTTCAGGGGCGGATTTAACTTTATACCTTTTAATGAACTTGATTCTTCTTTTCGGTTTTCTGCATCAGTAATCATGTTCGGCGCATTACTTCGCAGATCAACTTTTATAAAATCAGCCGGATGGAATGATGTTTTGCTGCTTGCCACTCAGTCTGCAAGCAGAAATGATGTCTTGCAGCAGGAGTTTGTTTCCCTGGTGGAAAAAGCGAAGACTCTTTATTCAAAACAAAAAAAGAAGAGGAGAGCAAAAGAATCTGTTATCCCTGATTTTTAAGAAAACATTTCCCGTACTTTATCAAAGAAACTCTTTTCATTTTTATCGGGCTGAGGCTTGAAATTGGGTGACAGGCTCATTTTTTCCAAAGCAGCTTTTTCCTCCGGGCTCAGATGTTGGGGTGTCCAGATATTTACATGTATCAGCTGGTCACCTTTTTCGTATGAATTCACTACAGGAAAACCTTTTCCTTTTAATCTGAAGATTTTTCCGCTTTGTGTTCCTGCGGGTATTTTTATTTTTGCCCTGCCATCAATAGTAGGAACTTCTATCTGAGCTCCGAAAACAGCGTCTGTAAATGAGATATGAAGATCATATACTACATTTGATCCTTCCCGTTGCAGTTCTTTGTGCTGTTCTTCTTCAATAACAACGATCAGGTCACCTGCCATTCCTCCTCTTTCCCCGGCATTACCTTTGCCGCTGATGCTTAATTGCATACCTTCCTGAACGCCTGCAGGTATATCAATGCTGATGGATTCTTCACCATACACTCTCCCTTCACCACGGCATACAGGGCACTTTGCTGCTATGGTAACTCCCTCGCCATTGCAGGTGGGACAGGTGGTTACTGTCTGCATCTGACCCAGGAAAGTGTTTTGCACTCTCCTTATTTGCCCGCTGCCCCCGCAGGTACTGCATGTATGAATGCTGGCTTTATTTTTTGCACCACTGCCTCCGCAGGTAGTGCAAACAGTATATTTTTTTACTTTGATAATTTTTGTGGCGCCTTTCGCAATTTCTTCATAATTAAGTTTAAGTTTTATCCGAAGATTGCTTCCTCTTACTCCATGGTTCCTTTGTTGCGTTCTCCCTCTGCCTCTGCTCCCGCCAAAAAAACCACCAAAAAGATCGTCGCCAAAAATATCACCGAACTGGCTGAAGATATCATCCATATTCATACCACCGGCTCCCTGGCGGCCATTGCTTCCGCTGACGCCTGCATGGCCATACCGGTCGTATTGCGCTTTTTTATCTGCATCACTAAGCACTTCGTAAGCTTCCGCTGCTTCTTTAAACTTTTCTTCTGCTGACTTATCTCCCGGGTTGCGGTCGGGGTGATATTGCATGGCTACTTTACGGTATGCTTTTTTAATTTCATCTGCAGTAGCGTTTTTGCCCACACCTAATATTTCGTAATAGTCTCTTTTTGCCATGTAGTGTTTGCTGATTAAAAATTATTTACCTACCACCACTTTTGCATGGCGAATGATTTTGTCGTTCAAAAAATAACCTTTTGCAATTTCATCCAGGATTTTATTTTTTTGATCTTCCGTGGGGGCATTGATGCTTGTTATGGCATCGTGCAGGTCAGGGTTAAAATCTTCGTTGATCGTTTTCATGACTTTCAGTCCTCTCGATTGCAGTGTATTTCTGAGTTTGTTAAAAACAAGCAGGATGCCTTCACGGATTTCTTTCACTTCATTGCTCTTCTCAATCTGTTTTTGTGCACGGTCACAATCGTCAAGAATATCCAGGAGGTCAATGATCACTTCCCTTCCGGCAGTCTGGATCAGTTCGATCTTTTCTTTAGCATTTCTTTTCTTGAAATTATCAAACTCAGCCAGGATGCGCAGGTTCTTATCTTTTAGATCTTCCAGCTCAGTTTTTAACTTTTCAAGTTCAGGATCATCAGTTATTGGTTCATTCAGATGAGTCACCCCGCTGATATTTTCATCAGTATTAATGTCCCTACCTGTGTTGTTATCCATGTTGTTACCTTCTTGTTGCTTCATATCCTTTTGCGTCATAATATTTACAAATTGAGTGCAAAGGTAAGATTGTCAATTTTATTGCCAATAGCCAGCCGGGGGACAAATTGTCTTTCATAATACATAGAATACAAATTGTAAAAGTATAGGTGTCAGGGCGTCACGAATTATTGGCAATTGCAGCCTTTCTCAGTTTTGTTTGGTTATTTTGCTGTGTATTATGGCAATAGTTTATTTAAAAAAGCGGATATCGGCACGGGTACTAAATGGCCATCCATGGATCTTTCATAATGAAATAGAGAACACAGATGATGACATACCCGGGGGCGGAATCGTGGATGTTTGTACTCATGATAAAAAATTTGTTGGCAGGGGATATTTTAATCCAGTTTCAAGGATTCCTGTCAGGCTGCTTTCCAGGGATAAAAGTGAGGAGATTAATGATGTATTTTTTTTAAAGCGAATAAACCGGTGCTGGGAGTACAGGAAAAAACTGGGTTATGTTGAGAATTGCAGGCTTGTGTTTGGCGAGGCTGATTCACTTCCTCAATTGATCATAGATAAGTTCAATGACCATTTTGTGATCCAGACACTTGCCCTGGGAATAGATGTATGGAAACCTTCTATTGTTAAAGCGCTGGACTCAGTTTTTAACCCTAAGGGAATTTATGAAAGAAATGATGTGCCTGTAAGGGAATTAGAAGGCCTATCCCAGAAAAAAGGATTCTTATCTCATCCGTTTAACACGCAGATCATTATACAGGAAAACGGGCTGCAATTCAATGTTGATTTGGAAAACGGGCAAAAAACCGGCTACTTCCTGGATCAACAGGATAACCGAAGGCATATTAAAAACATAGTGCAAGGAGCAGAGGTACTGGGCGCCTTTTGTTATACAGGTACATTTGAGATTCATGCAGCGCATTTTGGTGCAAAATCTGTTTTGGGAATTGATATTTCAGAAAACGCTGTGCTGCAGGCTGAGAAAAATGCCGAGTTAAATGGCGTGCAGAATAAATGTCATTTTGAAGTTGCCAATGCATTTGATGTTTTAAAGCAATGGTCGAAAGAAGGAAGGCAATACGATGTGGTGATGCTGGATCCGCCGGCATTTACCAAAAGCAGGGATACGATACAAAAAGCAATTACCGGTTACAAAGAGATCAACCTTCGTGGAATGAAACTGCTGAGACCGGGAGGTTTTCTTGTTACATCCTCCTGCACTAACCTGGTGGACCCGGAATTGTTTTTGAATATTATTGATATGGCTGCAAAAGATGCCCGCAAAAAAATCAGGGAGGTTACGTTTCAAACCCAATCGGCTGATCACCCTGTGATACGGGGAATTGAAAGTACCCGGTATTTGAAATTCCTTGTTGCCGAAGTAAGCTGAAATGCTATGCAGTGTAGTTGAAAAAAAGCTAATCCAATTTATTTTGATACCTGGAATTTTCCTGAATTAATGACTTTCCCATTGTGATCCAGCAAATGATAGATATAAACTCCGCGACTGTAATCTGAAAGGTTGAGGGTGGTTTTTTCAGTAAGGTCCTGCGATTCATACATTTTCTTACCAAGAAAATTGTAAACCTGGATCAGGTATCCTTTTTCAAAGCCTTTCTGAAAATCAAAGGTGATATAAGTAGTGGCCGGGTTGGGGTAAGTTTTTAAAATTACTAACTGACTCTCTGCAGTGGGTACGCTTCGGGAACCCTGTGCCTGAGAGTAAGATGATACGAAAAGAATAATGGCCAGTATGAGTAAAATTTTCTTCAAGTCAACAAATTTACTTTTAAATTATTATAATATTTTGTTTTTTTTGGCCACCTTTGTTTTCAGATAGCTAAAATCGTAGTTCTACGAAGTATTTGAGGCATAATTATCCTATCACAGGCATTGGCCGAAAACAATTTAACAAGGCTTAAGCTTAGCTGCTTCTCAGTCAACAGTGTTACAAAATGATCATCAGGTTAAGGAATTTGATAGTCGTGATCTTAATAACGAATGCTTATTTCCGGTGTGATTCTTATGCAGTGACCGGAAAACAAAGATTAAGAAAATCCGATCAGGAAAAAAGAATACCTGCTTATACAATCTACTTTGCAGTTAAATCAACGACTTCAGAACCTGGGACACAGAGTTGAGTTCTGAGTTGATTTGTATTTATTCAAAAACCCGATATAAGAAACCGACATTTCAAACCCTCCACGTCCATAGCTGGATGTTTTTAAAGGTGAAACGTTTACATCATAACTAAATACTGCCGAAAATGATGAGTAGTCAAGTTTTATAACCGGGATCAAAGCATCATTCCACCGGCTGAAGATACCGCCATGAATTGTATAGTCCGGTTTTTCGGAATCAGGGCCCAATTTCAAACCATACAATGCGCCTGCCACTGTTTCAGAAGACCCGTTTTGAAAAGACTGATCAGCCTGGATCGTGAGATAACTGTACTCCGTCACTTCCAGTTTAACACCTCCGGAAAAGACCCATTTTGACGGCAACTGAACATTAGCGCTCCGGTAAAAAGAATTCTTTGGATGATTAAAATGATGATAAGCCACGCCAATGAAGTAATTATTATTCGGGTTGTCATTTATCGAAGAATTATAACTCATACCTACGCTTCCATCTGCGTAAGTGAAATTGGCCTGGGCAAGAGATTCGCCATCACCCAGCCCGTCATAAGTGCTGTTGGTAGTCATTTTTGAGCGGTCGAAATATTGCTGAACCAACCCTCCCATAAAACCCAAAGACAAATATCGGTTCTGAACATTGCTGAGAGATTTATGATAATTGAGAGCCGGTAAAAGTTGTGTAGTGGTCCAACCGATTGTACCGGCACGGTCGTATAGGATTTCCATTCCGGTAGTTACGAAATCATTGGATTTTCCAACGGGCATTTTATATTCTCCGCTTATTGAACCCGTACGGTAGGCATTGGTTACACTGTTCCACTGATCCCGGTACACTGCCTGCACTCTTACATCGCCGGTATAAATTCCTGCAAGAGACGGGTTTCTTAATAAAGGAGTTTCAAAAAATTGAGAAAAATGTATATCCTGCGCAGGTATTGATGAGTACAATAGCTGCAGGAGGAATATGAAGAAAATATTTTTTATTTTTTTTAAAAAAGCCATGTTTGATTTTTATAGAATCAATGCCACATTCCCATTAAGTTTTATAATTTCACCATTATCACAATACACTTCAACCTGGTAAACGTATACTCCGGGTTGTGCTTTCTTACCTTTGTACGTTCCATCCCACCCATACATTGCATCATTGACCGGAAAATTGTTTTGTTCAAAAACAATTTCGCCCCAGCGATCAAAAATACGGAGTGATTTTACCCGGTCAAGACCTTTTCCTCTCGGGTAGAAGACATCATTGCTTCCGTCACCGTTGGGTGAAAATGTATTCGGCATAAACAGGTTTGCATTTTTACAAATAACAATGATATGAATAAGCCCGGTGTTCACACAGCCATTTTGGTCAGTGAATGTGACCATATAATCAGTGTTGAACTTGGGGCCTGCAATGGGTTGAGCGCAATCCGTACAACTTAATCCTGATGAAGGAGACCATGCCCAATTGATTGTTTTGGGAGAATAAGTGGCAGGTATCAATGCGGGAAACCCGCTTTGAATAGTCATTGTACCGGGCATTGATACCGTTGGTAAGGGATAAATGACGATATTTTTCCGGGCAGTGTCTTTGCAACCGCTGCTGTTGGTAGCTATTGCTGCTATGATGAAATTGCCTGCCGTACCAAAGGTTTGAGCAGGAGGATTTTGCAAAGTGGAACTGCTTCCATTCGGGAAATTCCAGAACCAGGTGACAACAGAAGTGTCGGGGAAATTAAAAACTCCTGTAGATAACAATGGTGAATTAAGACATGCTGCAGTATCGCCTGCCACAGTGATAGAAGGACTTTGAACAACTTTAACAGCATTGGTTATCGTGTATATATCACTGCATCCGCCCTGGGTCTGTACAGATAATGATACTGAATAATTACCCGGGGCATTATATTGGTGGGCTGGATTTTGCAGAGGTGAAGTTCCACCATCGCCAAAGTTCCAGTTATAACTAATGATAGGGTCGTTAAAAGTGGAAGAATCGGCAAAGCTGACGGGTCCACTGTCACATAAAAGTTTTTTATCGTAATCAAACTTTGCATTTGCTCCGGTAACGTGTATTGTATCAACGCCAGAGACAGGGATCAGGCAGCCGGTGGGGTCTTGCAGTATGACTTTTGGAAGAAAATCTCCAAATGAATTATAAATATGATTTGCCGAAGGCGAAGTGGTAACCTGTGAGGTGCCGTCGCCAAAATCCCAGAGATAGGTGACAGGACCCGGGCTGTATGCTGTAAAATTTACAGACAAAGGTTTGCAGCCATTTAATGTTACGTAATCAATTCTTGAACCTGCAGTATCATACAATGTAATTGTTTTATAGGCAGTGTCTGTACAACCGCCGTAGCTTGTTGCTATCAGCATTACAGAATACGTTCCGGGAATAGAATAATAGTGAACAGGGTTGGCAATAGTTGAATTGCCGGGGTTAAAGTTCCATAATAAAGAAGAAAAATAAGTTGAGGTGTTTGTAAACTGTGCCTGCAGCGGGATACATGAACTGGCTGTATCATTCACCGTGAAGCTGGCAACAGGTCTCTCCACATGTACATAAAGATTTCTGATCAACGAGTCAGCACAACCTACCTGGTCCACTATTCTCAATTTTACAGTATAATCCCCCGGAACAGTGTAGCTGTGTGTAACAGGTGAAGCGCCAATAGTATTTGCAGTTGTTCCGTCACCAAAATCCCAAAAACTGTTAAATGGCAAAACTGAAGAAGAGCCATTTTGAAAGGTTGCAATAGCACCGGGGCAAGTCAGGGTATCATTTGAGGTAAACAGTGCATGAGGAGCAGTGGCAACGATCAGATTTGAACGGGTCAGGCTATCACTGCATCCTGCAACATCTGTTATTTTCAGTTTTACTGAATAGGTTCCGGCAGTGCTATACGTATGTTGAAATGGCGGGCTGCTGAAAGTTTGAATGGAGCCGTCACCGAAATCCCATTGCCAGTTTGTAATATTATTAATTCCATCATTCGTAGAAAGATCATTAAACAGGGTGGTAAAACCCACGCAACCCGAAGTATTGGTTGCCGAAAAATTTGCTATCGGCCCATTCACCCTGAAATAATTTATTTTGGTTATGGTGTCCCTGCATCCGTTAATATCTGTGGTTATAAGCCTGACAGTATAAGTACCGGAATTAAAATAGGTGTGGCCGATATTCGTACTTGTAGTATTGTTTATTGTTCCGTCGCCAAAATTCCAGTTATAATTAGAAATATTAGATGGAATTATGTTCGTGGCTGAAAAATATGGAGTAACCGGTTTACACCACGAAGTTAGTGTGCTGTTGAAATCAGGATTTTCATCCAATGCATGTAATATTCTGGTTGAGGTGTTGGAGCAGGAACCATTCGTGACCGTCAATGTAACTGTATAGATACCTAATGAAGGAAAAATATGAACGGGATTCTGTAAGTTGGATATAGGGCTGCCGTCGCCAAAATTCCATTGCCAGGTTGATACGGGGCCTGTGGATTGATCCGTAAAACTGAATTCTAACCGGTCCGCACAATTAGCAGCAAAATTAAATCTTGATACCGGAGGAAGCACGCCGATGTAACTGTTCTTGGTCATTGTATCAGGGCATCCATTATTTGAAGCAACGAGCATAACCGTATAATTGCCCGGCATGGCATAGGCATGACCGGGATTTTGCTGTGTGGATGTAGTGCCATCACCAAAACTCCAGAGCCATTGGTCTGCAGGTGCAGATAGATCAGTAAAGGACACGGTTTGTGTGGCGCATTGCGTTAGAGGTGAAGCTGTGAAATCAACAGATGGAATAGTACCAACTCGTACTGCATTATTTATGATCAGAGTATCCGTACAGCCGGTGCCGGTGGTGATGATGAGCATTACATTGTAAGTACCCTGGACATTGTAAGTATGCGTTGGCGTTGCACCGGTTAAAATTGTCCCGTCACCGAAATCCCATTGATAAGAAGTGATGGCATCCAAAGCATTGATAACAGCAACAGGCGATATGGTAAAGGGAATACAACCGTGAGTTGGCAAAGAAGGAATACTGATAGTTGCTCTTCTTATATTTATATAATTGTTTCTTCTGATCGTATCCTGGCATCCGAATGAATTGGTGACTACAAGGGTCACATTGTAACTTCCGTAATTTGTATAAGTGTGTGAAGGGTTTTGCAGAGAAGATGTGTTCCCGTCACCAAAATCCCATTGCCAGCTTATTGCACCTGTTGAAAGATCCTGGAAATTTGCAGTAAATGGAGGCTGGCAACTGATCGTAGCAGGCGCAGTAAAGTTTGGTACAGGCAAAGGGTTTACTGTTATGCTTTGAAAAGCCGAGTCAATGCAATTTGTGTATGTATTATAAAGTCTTATTGTATAAGTTCCTGCGATAGTATAAGTATGTGCCGGATTGATCAGATTGGAATTTCCTCCATCACCAAAATACCAGGTAGAACTAACAGGAGCAGGAGCAGAGGTATTGACAAGTGAAGCAGCCGAGTTGGCGCAGATGCTGGCAGGAGAATTAAAAGAAGTAGTGATCCCTCCAATAGTAACAGGTGTTGCCGTTCTTGCCGTATCGCTGCAACCGCTGGTACTTGTCGTTACCAGCATAGCCGTATAATTGCCGGCAGCCGTATAAGTGTGAACGGGATTTTGCACGGTGGAATTGTTCCCGTCCCCAAAATCCCAAAACCAGGTCAATGCACCGGGGCCTGTTGAGTTATTGGTAAAACTGATATTAGCCGGGGCACTGCATACGGTAGCAATAGTATTTGTGAAAGAAGAATGTACACCCGGAGTAACTGAGATATAATTCGGAAGGCTTAATACTTTGCTGCAACCTTTATCATTGGTTACTTTAAGTGTCACTGAAAAAACTCCTGCAGTGGTGTAGGTTACTGAAGGGTTTTGAACATTAGATATCTGGCCATTTCCAAAATCCCATTGCCAGCTTACGTTAGTGTTTCCCGAACCGGCAGTTGATTGATCTGTGAACTGTACATGAAGGGGGAAGCAGCCTGCGGTATTGTTAGCGGTAAAGCTAACCGTCGGTGCTTCATATACAGTGATATATTGTGTACGGGTCAGTGTATTTGATCCGTTCGCATTAGCAACTGTAAGTTTTACGGTATAGTTACCCGGTGTGAAATATGCTGCAGCCGGGTTTTGAAGCGTGGAAGAATTCCCATTTCCAAAATCCCATTGCCAGGATGTAGGATTACCATTAGAAAGATCCTGGAAGTTGACGAGTAAAGGGGAACATCCGGCTAACGGCGAGGCAGTGAAATTCGCCGAAGGGGCCTGGCTATACAAGGTAGAACAAAAGAGCAGATACACAGATGTAAATGCAATGAGCAGTTTTGTAAGGGTATGGTGATCTTTTCTTTTCAACGAAATAATTGGTTTAATAATCTCAATTAACAAATTGAATTGCCAATATAAAAAAACTCCCGGGCAAGATCGTTTTTTATCCGAAAAATTAATTTGGTTTGATGCATAGGGGCTGGATACGGGCAGGATATTAGTTTCTATTACGTACCGGAGCCGGGTTTATTGTTTGTCCAGCCTCATTGTTTTTGTATCACTTCCGTTTGCTTGTGAAGCAACGACAAAAGTCCAGCTATTGTTATCAATATGCCAGGTACCGTTGATCAGGTCAAGTGGAGCGCCAGCTCCGGGAAAGCTGGCCCATGTTGTCATGGTAGATGCATTTCCATCCCAGTTTCCTGTTTTTTCAACGTTGCCGTTTTTAATGGCGTCCACAGTTTTATTACTGTAATATTGAAATTTGTAGCCCGAAAAACTGGAGGTAATATTGCTCCCGTTATTGGTAAATTGCGTAATAACCCATTGACCGCTGGTCATTGCAGATATAATAGCATCCTGTGTTATATTTTCTTTCACCTTTTTACAGGAAAAAAGAATGAATAAAATTGATATCAATGCAAATACTTTTCGCATAGGGGGTTTAACCAACCGGCAAATTAAAGATATGCAGCATGCTTTGCAATCGTTATTTTACTAATCAAGAGGGGAAATTATGAATTAAGCCCCGATTTTGCAGCTGGCTTTATAACCTGGTGATGGGATATCGGAAAAAAATGGCTCTCAGTCTGATACTTTCACTTCTGTTTTATAAAGATTTTGCTGTTGTGAGTCTTTATGCAGGCGAATTGATTTTTTCTGTAATCATATCAAACAAAAAGCCCCTCATCTTTACGGAGATTACGGGGCTTAGGTTTTTCAACCTTGAGTTCGTTGCCAGATATTATTTTACAGGGAACCTGGGGTCTGATTTCAGTTCCTCTATTTGTTTAATATGACGCTTACTATGTGAACCGATCATCAGACAAAACTGGTAGCAATCTATCCATCCAAAAGGCATTTCAACCACATGATTTCTCAGATCTTCAGTACTTAATTTCATATACTTTATGTGATCCATCCTTTGGGTTTTAAAAAAATCAAGCGCTTCCTGTACTGATTTGAAAGATTCATTTTTTGTATTTCCGGATTCAGAAACCAGCAGAGCAGAAGCAGGGTCTTCCATCATCGCAACCAGTTGATCATCGGTAAACTTTATGAGAGACCTTTTTTCAGGATTAGGAGCTGTCTTCATGATTGTGGTCAGCAAATCCCAGGATTTTTGCTCGCAGGAAGCTATGTGATAAATGTAGTGCTTTACAGACCGGCTGCCTGGTGCTGATTTAAAATTTAGCTGGGCTCCGGATAGTCCTTCTGCTGATTGAAATAGCTCCGCCTTTCCTTCTTTCATCAGGTTGATAGCAAACTTTCTTTCTTTTTGAGAAAGTGAAGTGTTATTCAATGTACCTGCCAGGCCGGTAATTACCAATAAGGTAATCAGCAAACGACCATGAGTTCTTTTCAGCATAACAAAAAATTTGGAAATGATTTCCGGGGTATGGAATCGTCCAAAGGGCGGGGAAGTGACGAAAAGTTACGAAAGAATTTCTTTTCCTGGAAAAAAGAAATTTGGAAGAACTGTCTGTAATTATAAAGCTCGTTTTTTTACCATACCACCATGAGTGTCTTTGATGCTCTGCATTACGATAAAGGTGTTTGGATCTATGCGCTCCACCTCGTTAGTCAGGCGACTGATTTCCAGCCTCGTAATAACGGTGAAAATTATTTCTATGCTGTCGTGTTTTTCGCCTGATTTGCCATAGCCTTTTTTGCCTGAATAAACTGTAAGGCCGTGCCCCAGTTTTGTCTTGATCATTTCAGCAATCTCCTGGCTATGTGTTGAAATAATGGTGATGCCTGTGAATTCTTCAATGCCTTCCAATACAAAGTCCACCGTTTTGGAGGCAGCCATGTAAGTGAGAACAGAGTAAAGGGCGACTTCCGGGGTCAGTAAATATGCTGCAACGGAAAAAATGATAATATTGAATAGTAAAATAAAGTCACCCACCGACAGACTTCTCTTTCGGCTCAGGTATATGGCAAGGATCTCTGTACCATCAATCACACCGCCGCCACGGATGGTAAGCCCGATACCCAGACCCAGAAAAAATCCTCCGAAGACTGCCACTAATAATTTGTCGTTGGTGATTACCGGGAGATGAACAAAGGCAAGAACTGTTGCCAATAATGCTATGGCTATAATACTCTTAAAAGCAAATGTTTTCCCGATCTGCTGCCAGCCTAAAAAAATGAAAGGGAGGTTGATCAATACAATTAAGATAGAAAGGGATAAATTGGAAGTACGGCTTGCAAGCAATGAAATTCCGGTTACTCCGCCATCAATAAAACCGGTAGGTATCAGGAAGCTTTCCAGGCCAAAAGCTGCAGAAGAAATACCTGCGATCATCAGAAAAATGTTTCTTGTTTCATTCCATGCAGAGCGGCGGAGTATTTTTATTCCCTTGGCATACTCATAGTGAGACAAAACGGCGTTCTTGTCTTTGCCGAGGATCAACCGTACCCGGTGAGCCAGTAATTGATAAAATTTCAGGTCCGATGCCATTCATTCAAAGATAAAAAACTAATTCCGGTCACCTGCCGAGCGTCTGCTTGTTTATGAAAAAAGTTTTGATATCCTTTTCCACAAGAAAATGATTTGATAAGGTTGCTATGAAAATATTTTATGACTGGTAAGCAGGATGATGTTTACCCTACTGCAGGGCTACCGAGATTCAAAATATGATTTAGCCGGGAAAGACACTGTTTCAAACCATTGTTAAACTGCCGTATCTTTAATTCATGAGAATAGCAGAGATCACATCTTTTCTTGAAACTATTGCTCCTCTTTCTTTACAGGAGCATTACGATAATGCAGGATTAATAACCGGCGATTCAAATCATGATTGCACGGGAATCATCTGTTCGCTGGATGCTACGGAAGATGTTGTAATGGATGCTATAGAAAAAAAATGTAACCTTATAGTGGCTCATCATCCCATTGTGTTCAGCGGATTGAAAAAAATCAACGGGAAAAACTATGTAGAAAAAGCAGTGATTGCTGCTATTAAAAATGACATTGCCATTTATGCCATTCATACCAATCTGGACAATGTTTTGAAGGGGGTGAATGGAAAAATTGCGGAGTTGCTGGGGCTGAAAAATCTCACTATTCTGTTTCCTAAAGAAAATACACTCAGAAAACTTTTCACTTTTGTTCCTGCAGATAAAGCCGGACAGGTGCGCAATGCCATTTTTGGTGCCGGTGCTGGATGTATCGGGAATTACAGTGAATGCAGTTTTAATTCGGAAGGTATGGGCACTTTCAAAGCCGGGGCCGGCACCAATCCCTATGTTGGCAAAGTCGGTGAACGTCATCAAGAAAAAGAGATCAGGGTTGAAGCGATCTTTCCGGCATGGCTTGAGGGAGCAGTGATAAAAGCAATGAAAGGCGCTCATCCATACGAAGAAGTGGCTTATGATGTAGTAAACCTGTCCAATGATCATCCGGGCACGGGCAGTGGAATAGTGGGTGACCTGCCGCAAGCGATCAGTGAAGCCGACTTTCTCAACCATATCAAGAATATTATTGGTGTACCCGTAGTGCGCCATACGCAGTTTCTGGGCAAGCCTGTTCAGAAAGTTGCTTTGTGTGGGGGATCGGGAAGTTTTTTGGTTTCCAAAGCATTAGCCGCCGGCGTAGACATTTATATTACTGCTGATATGAAATATCATGAATTTTTTGATGCCAATGGCCGGATAGTGATCGCCGACATCGGGCATTTTGAAAGCGAGCAGTTTACCATAGACCTGCTGAAAGAGGTTTTGGAGCAAAAATTTCCTACCTTTGCCGTCCTGAAAACCCGGGTGAAAACCAATCCCGTAAAGTATTTTATCTGAATACTGAGGGGATGGACAGCCCGGAAAAAAATTAATCAATACATGGCAAACGTTAAAGAATTTTCGGTAGAAGAAAAACTCACCTCACTTGTTAATCTTCAGAAGATCGAAAGCAAGTTGGATGAAATCCATATTTTAAAGGGTGAATTGCCGATGGAAGTGGCTGACCTGGAAGATGAGATACACGGATTAAATTCCCGGCAGATGCGTATTGAAGAAGAGATCAATGGCGTGACCGATTTTATCGAACAAAAGAAGGAAGCGATAAAAGAGTCGCAGGCGCTGGTCAAGAAATATGAAAAGCAAAGCACTAATGTTAAGAACAACCGGGAGTTTGAAGCGATCAATAAAGAGATAGAGATGCAGCAACTGGAAGTGAAGCTTTCTGAAAAACATATCAAGGATGCAAATGAAGAAATAGCTGAGAAAGCCATTGCACTGGAAAAGGTTAAAAAGATTATTGCAACCAAAGAAACGGTGCTGAATACCAAGAAAGGCGAGTTGGAAAAAATCATTGCCGCAAATGAAAAAGAAGAGAAGCATTTCAATAAACTTGCTGCTGAAGCCAGGGAAAGTGTTGACAGCCGTCTTCTTGCCAGTTATGATAAGATTCGTAAAAGCTACCGCAATGGGTTAGCTGTTGTGCCGGTAGAAAGAGATGCCTGCGGGGGATGTTTTTATGCAGTGCCACCACAAAAGCAAAGTGAGATAAGGCAGAGAAAAAAAGTGATGATATGTGAAAACTGCGGCCGCATCCTTGTTGATGATGAATTGGAGAAAAGCGTGAATCCACAATAAGAGATAATTTCAAAATTTTTTTGTTTTCCTCCGGTCCTGCACCGGAGGTTTTTTTTTAGAATGAATGATATTGGTGTTGCCGCAGCCCGTAAACTGAAATTTACTTTTGTTCATGAGGCGGAAAACCGATCAAATTAAATCCCGGGCCGTTGAGATGCAAGCAGAAGAGTTCATAACGGGGAGAGATATCGGGGTAATGTGTAGGTCTTTCTTTCAATTCCTCGCAAAGACGAACGGTTTTTCTTGTCGCGTGGGTCATTGCGAGGAGCGGAGCGGGGGTCATTGCGAGGAACGAAGCAATCTTCCTCGTGTGAGAGCAGCGACGAAGCAATCTTCCTCGTGTGTTTCCATTCGCGCGCG
>WBZR01000305.1_pt1 | contig 82230 bp, 61 predicted proteins | sample 5204231 | NCBI WGS metagenome assembly WBZR01 (sample SAMN12412403, study PRJNA552823) | activated sludge metagenome | isolation source: activated sludge from anammox sidestream of wastewater treatment plant... | place: USA: Virginia | collected 2017-08 | reverse complement strand
CGACATCAAGGGCGCCGCGGCGGGCCTGCTGGCCGCGGCGCAAGCCAGCGCGGGGGATGCCGCGTTCCTGTTCACGAGCGACGAGGAGGCCAACGATGCACGCTGCATCGCGGCGTTCCTGCGCCAACAACACGATTACGACGCGGTGATCGTGGCCGAGCCCACCTGCGCCAAGGCCGTGCTCGCCCATCGCGGCATCAGCTCGCTGCTCGTCGGCTTCGCCGGTCGCGCCGGCCATGCCTCGGCCGCGCAGCAGGCCGGCGACAGCGCGGTGCACCAGGCCGTGTGCTGGGGCGCGCGCGCGCTCGGGCTCGCGGCCGGCTTCGCCGACGAGCAGTTCGGCGACCTGCGCGGACTGCGTTTCAACATCGGCCGCATCGAAGGCGGCATCAAGGCCAACGTGATCGCGCCCGAGGCCGAACTGCGCCTGGGCATGCGGCCGCTGCCGTCGATGGATGTCGACGCGCTGCTCGCCCGGCTGCGCGACTGCGCCGAGGTCGTGCCCGCGCGCCTGGTCGAGACCTTCCGCGGACCATCCTTGCCCGCGGGCGCGCCGGCGCAGGCTGAGGCGCGGCGCGAGGCTGCGCAGCGCGTGGCGACATCGCTGGCGCTGCCGCTCGGCGCCGCCGTGGACTTCTGGACCGAGGCCGCCCTGTTTTCGCAGGCCGGACTCACCGCCTTCGTGTATGGCCCGGGCGACATCGCCCAGGCGCACAGCGCCGACGAGTGGGTCGCGCTGGAGCAACTCGAACAATACGCCCGCACCTGCCACCGCCTGCTGGAGACCCGATCATGAACCTGCAATCCGTGCTTGCCACGCTCGACCAGGCCCTCGCCGTCCGCCGCGACGATCGGGGGTCGCTTCCGATCCGCACATGCTGAGCGGCCGCTGACGATGACCGACCTGCGCCTCACCATCCTGCGCCTGCTGTCCAACATGGCCAGCACCAAGGAGATCCAGCAGTACCTCAAGCGCTTCTCGCAGCTCGATGCCGCGCGCTTTGCCGTGGTCAAGGTCGGTGGCGCGGTGCTGCGCGACGAGCTCGAGGCGCTGGTGTCTTCGCTCGCGTTCCTGCAGCAGGTCGGACTCACGCCGATCGTGGTGCATGGCGCGGGCCCGCAACTGGATGAGCGCATGCAGGCGGCCGGGATCCAGAAGCGCACCGTCGACAACCTGCGCGTGACCGATGCCGCAGTGCTCGCGATCGTGCGCCAGGTGATGCGCGAGGAGAACCTCAAGCTGGTCGAGGCCTTGCAGGCCCAGGGCGTGCGCGCGACCGCGATCCAGTCGGGCGTGTTCGAAGCCGAGTTCCTCGACCGCGACGTGTACGGCCTGGTCGGCCGCGTGGTGCGCGTGGACACCGATGGCATCCAGGCCGCGATCAAGGTCGGCTCCATCCCCGTGATCGCCTCGCTGGCCGAGACGCGTGAGGGGCAGATCGTCAACGTCAATGCCGACTTCGCCGCCAACGAGCTGGTGCAGGTGCTGCAGCCGTACAAGATCGTGTTTCTGACCGGCACCGGCGGCCTGCTCGACGAGCACGGCAAGGTCATCGATTCGATCAACCTGTCCACCGAGTACGAGCACCTGCTCGCCCAGCCGTGGCTGGGTGGCGGCATGCGCGTCAAGCTCGAACAGATCAAGGACCTGCTCGATGGTCTGCCGCCCTCGTCGTCGGTGTCGATCACACGCCCGGCCGAGCTGGCCAAGGAGCTGTTCACGCACAAGGGGTCGGGCACGCTGGTGCGGCGCGGCGAACGCGTGCTGCGCGTGCAGGACTGGGCCGCGCTCGACCTCGCGCGCCTGCGTGGGCTCATCGAGTCGGCCTTCGGCCGCGAACTCGTGCCCGACTACTTCGAGCGCACCCGCCTGCTGCGCGCCTACGTGAGCGAGAACTACCGCGCGGCTGTGATCCTCGTCGAAGCCGGCGGCCAGGTGTACCTGGACAAGTTCGCGGTGCTCGACGAGGCGCAGGGCGAGGGCCTGGGCCGCGCGGTATGGCAGGTCATGCGCGAGGAGACGTCGTCGCTGTTCTGGCGTTCGCGCCACGGCAATGCGATCAATGCGTTCTACTACGGCGAGAGCGATGGCTGCCTGCGCCTGCCGCGCTGGCGCGTGTTCTGGTACGGGCTGGGCGATTTCACCGCGATCCAGCGCTGCGTCGCACTGGGCGAGGCGCGCCCGGCCACGCTGCTGGATGCGCCCGCGGCCGCGGTCAGGACCCATGCCGGGGAGGCAGTGCGCGAGCCATGAACAAGAGCGTGGGCATCGTCGGCGCGCGTGGCCACACCGGCGCCGAACTCATCCGCCTGATTGCGCGCCATCCGCACTTGCAACTGGCCTTCGTATCCTCGCGCGAGCTGGCAGGCCAGCGCGTGGACGGGCAGGTCGACGCCTATCAGGGCGACCTGTGCTACGAGAGCCTGTCGCCGGCCGAGGTCGCCGCGCGCGGCGCCGACGCGGTGGTGCTGGCGCTGCCCAACGGCAAGGCCGGCACGTTCGTCGCCGCGATCGATGCCGCGCACCCGGCCAGCGTGATCGTCGACCTGTCGGCCGACCACCGTTTCGACGAGGCCTGGTACTACGGCTTGCCCGAGCTCACGCGCGCGCATTATCGCGGCCAGACGCGCATCAGCAACCCGGGCTGCTACGCCACCGCGATGCAGCTGGCGATCGCGCCGCTGCGGCAGCAGCTGGCGGCGCCGCCGACCTGTTTCGGCGTGTCGGGCTATTCGGGTGCGGGCACCACCCCGTCCGAGCGCAACGACCCGGCCAAGCTGCGCGACAACCTCATGCCCTATGCATTGGTCGACCATCTGCACGAGCGCGAGGTCACGCGCCAGCTCGGCCTGCCGGTCGAATTCATGCCGCATGTCGCGCCGCATTTCCGCGGCATCACGCTCACCGCCAACCTGTGGCTGCGACAGCCGTGCCAGCTGGCGGACCTGGTGGCGCGCTATCGCGACTTCTATGCCCGCGAGCCGCTGGTGCACGTGGTCGAGGCGGCGCCGTGGGTCAGTGCGATCGCGGGCCGGCATCATGTCGACATCGGCGGCATCACGCTGGCGCCGGGCGGCAAGCGCGTGGTGGTGGTCGCCACCATCGACAACCTGCTCAAGGGCGCGGCCACGCAGGCGCTGCAGAATCTCAACCTCGCGCTCGGACTGGCCGAGCTGGAAGGCATTCCCCATGAGTGAGCTGCTGTGGCAGAAGGCGGGCGTCCGCACCGACGAGCGCATCATGCGCTTCCTCGCCGGCGACGATGTGCTGCTGGATCGCGAGTTCTTCCTGCACGACATCGCTGCGAGCAAGGCCCATGTCGAGGGCCTGGCCCGGATCGGCATCGTGGCGGCGGCCGAGTGCGCGGCGTTGCTGGCCGAGCTCGACCTGCTGGCCGAGGATTTCCGCGCCGGCCGCTTCGTGCTCGACGCGCGCCACGAGGATGGCCACTCGGCGATCGAGGCGCGTCTGACCGAGCGGCTCGGCGATGCCGGGCGCAAGGTCCACACCGGGCGCAGCCGCAACGACCAGGTGCTGGTGGCGACGCGCCTGTGGCTCAAGCAGCGGCTGGCCGAACTCGCCGCGTGCTGCCATGCCGCGGCCGGTGTCTGCCTGGACCGCGCCGGAGGTGAGGCCTTGCCGATGCCCGGCTACACCCACCTGCAGCGCGCGGTGGTGTCGTCCACCGCGCTGTGGTTTGCGGGCTTCGCCGAGGCCTTCATCGACGATGCCGTGCGCGCGCGCGATACGCTGACCTGGATCGACGCCAATCCGCTGGGCACCGCGGCCGGCTACGGCGTGAACCTTGCGCTCGATCGCGACCACACCACCGCGGCGCTCGGCTTCACGCGCCTGCAGCTCAATCCGGTGTATGCGCAGCTCTCGCGCGGCAAGTTCGAGATCGCCGCCCTCGACGCGCTGGGCGCGGCCTTGCTCGACCTGCGCCGCCTGGCCTGGGACCTGTCGCTGTTCACCACCGCCGAGTACGCGTTCGTGAGCCTGCCCGCGCAGTACACCACGGGCAGCTCGATCATGCCCAACAAGCGCAATCCCGACGTGGTCGAACTCATGCGCGCGAGCTACGCGAGCGTGGCCGCGGCGCGCTGCGAGATCGAGCAGTTGCTGTCGCTGCCCTCGGGATACCAGCGTGACCTGCAGTTCAGCAAGGGCGCGATCGTGCACGGGTTCGGGCGTGGGCTGGCTGCGCTCGAATTGTTGCCCGACCTGCTGGCACGGCTGCAGTGGAACGAGGCGGCGATGCGCGCGGCGATCGAGCCGTCGATGCACGCGACCGACGTGGCGATCGAGCAGGCCGTCGCGGGCGTGCCGTTTCGCGAGGCCTACCGCGCCGCGGCCGCCACCGCCGCCAGCGCCGGGGCCGGGCGCACGCCGGAGGCGAGCCTCGCCGCGCGGGTGTCGCCGGGCGCCGCGGCGAACCTGTGCCTGCCCGAATTGCGCGAACGCTGGCGCCGTCTGGCACCGTGAGCCCGCTCGCTGCGGATCGGCGCTCGGCTATGCTGGCGCCGACATGCCGTCCGCGCCAGCGATACCCATGACCCTGCCGTCGATCCACTTTGCCGCGGGCGATCGCGTGCTGGTGGCGGCGCCACATCCAGACGACGAAACCCTCGCCTGCGGCGAGCTCATCCAGTTCGCGCTCGACTGCGGTGCGCGGGTGCGCGTGCTGCTGGCCAGTGACGGCGACAACAACCCCTGGCCGCAGCGCTGGCTGGAGCGGCGGGTGTGGATCGGCGCGGCCGCGCGTGCGCGCTGGGGTGCGCGCCGCCGCGGCGAGGCACTTGCGGCCGCGGCCGTGCTCGGGCTTGAGGCTGCGCAGGTGCGCTGCCTGGGTTGGCCTGACCAGGGCCTGACCGCGAGCCTCATGGCCGGCGATGAGGGCGTGGCCGTGCTCGCCGATGAACTCGATGGGTTCGCGCCCAGCCATCTGGTGATGCCCGCGCTGGACGACCGCCACCCCGACCATGGCGCGCTGCATGTCGCGCTTGAGCTCGCGCTGCTGCGCAGCGGACTCGCCTGTCGCCGGATCTGTTACCGGGTGCATGGTGGCGCGGTGGCGGGAGAGCTGGCGGTGCCGCCCGCCGCCGCGCGCCAGCAGCGCAAGCGGGCCGCGCTGGCCTGCCATCGCAGCCAGCTCGCGCTCAGCCGCGGGCGGCTGCTCGCATTGGCGCAGCGACCGGAGTGGTTTACCCAAGGCGATGAGCCTGGCGCAGGGCGGGGACCGGCGTTGCCGCTGGTGTTCCGCATCGGCGCCCTGCCGGCGCTGCATGCGCGGCATGAACTGCTCGTGGTGCTCGCGACCGCGGAGGGGACCGTGCGGGCGCGCCTGCCACTGGCATGGTTCGGCCAGCGCGTGGCCGGCACTGCGCAGCTGGACCTGCAATGCGACGGCGACACGCTGCGGCTGACGCCGGCCGCGACGCTGCCGGCAATCCGTGCCGGCTGGGCCAAACTGCACCGGCGCGAGCCGCGCTGGGTGGTATTCGACCGGCATTGCTGGCAGCGCGCGCGGAGCTGATGCCACTGCCGGTGGCGTGCTGGCCGGCGCCGGAGCAGCTGGGGCGTGCGCGCTCTCCGCACCGGGTATGGTTGTAAACATTCTGCAATTACAACGGGTTACATATTGTGTTTTGCCTTGTTTGTTGGATCACATAACAATTTTCTTACGCTACCGCCGGTATCCTTGCCGGTTCCGATCCTGCGTCACTCCCCCTTGCGCCCTGCGCGCCGGCCATTGCGCCGGGTCGGTCGTCTGTCACTGCAAGCAAGCGAGGTTGAGATGACCTACGACATCGGCATCGGCCGTTGCATGGAACTGGGCGACGACACGGTCGTCGTGCGACTGGAAAGCGTGATGGTGCAACGGCTGTCGCCCGGCTATCCGTGGCAGCGTCCCGGCACCACCACCTTGCGCCTCAAGCGCGACCTGTGCAGCACCACGCGTCCGCCGCAACCCGACCAGGAAGTGTTCATCGACCGTGCCGCGCTGTCGCGCAAATCGATGGGCGCGCTCGACCTGGCCGGCAATGGCAAGACCATCTCGGTCGACCTGCGCGCCTTGCTCGACAACCTCAATCCGCAGCCGTCGGCCGGACCGCAGCCCAAGGGTTCGGGCGCACGCAGGAGCGTGGCGCGCTGAGCGGCGCAGATGCACCGTCTGGATACCGGGAGGCATTCCGGATCAGCTGGTTGTGGAGTTTTGTGCAAGTGATCTGTCGCCGTGCGGCCCATGCACGGCGGCGGATCCGGACCGACCGGTCGGTCCGGCGCCAGGCACCCGCATTCAGTCCACGAGTTGCTTGGCTTCGGACGGACCCACGATCTGCGCATGCCGCACCCGGCCGCGCGCCTCCAGCAGCGGATGCAGGAACACCACGCCGAGGATCAGCGCCGCGCCGAGGTAGAACGTCGGCGTGAGCTCGTGCTGCTCACCCAGCAGCAGGGCGGCGAGCACGATCGCATACACCGGTTCGAGGTTGGTGGCCAGTTGCGCGGCGAACGCACTCATGTGGCGCAGCGCCACCAGCGACAGCGTGAACGGCAGCAGGGTGCAGGCCAGCGCCAGCGCGAGCACGAGCAGCGCATCGCGTGCGTCGGGCAGGATGAAGACCTCGCTCGCGAGCGGCGCGAACAGCCACGGCAACAGCGGCGCGATCGCGGTCACGGTCAGCGTGCCCGCGCCCAGTTCCAGCGCGGTCACCGCAAACGCATCGCCCTGTTCCACCAGACGCTTGTTGAGCGAACCGAACAGCGCGACCAGCACCGCCGACAGCGTGCCCACGGCCAGTCCGAGCAGCATCGCCGGCGGCAGTCCGCCCACCACGAGCGCGACGCCGGGCAGGGTCGCCACCCCGAGCGCGAGTTCACGCCAGGAGAACCGGCGTCGCGCGAGCCACGGTTCCAGCAGCGCGGTCATCGGCGTGGCCAGCGCAATGCAGGTCGCGCCGACCGATGCGTTGGCAAGCTTGATCGAGCCGTAGAAGGTGAGCCAGTGCAGCGCCACCAGCACCCCGATGCCCGCGTAGGCGAGCACGAGCCGCGGCGGGATCGCGCGCAGCCCGCGCCAGGTGCGCGGCACCAGCGCCAGCGCGACCACCACGATGAGCATGCGCCACCACACCAGCGGCAGAGCGGCCAGCGAAATGAGCTTGCCGAGGATCGCGGTGAAGCCCCACAGCAGGACGCAGAAATGGATTTGCCACTGCGCCTTGGCAGCGGGCGACAGGGTGCTCACGAATCGGGACAATACAGGCGGTGCGGGTTGCGCATCCTAGCGCAGGGAGGGCCGGGCCGATGACAGCGCTGCGCATGTGGTTCAACGGCCGGCCAGCCACGCTCGATGACGTCGGCGCGCTGCTCAGCACCCCGTATGGCCACTTCACCTCGATGCAGGCGCGTGGCGGGCGTGTGCAGGGTCTGCAGCGGCACCTGGCGCGCCTGCAGCAGGCCACGCGCGCGCTGTTCGCGAGCGATCTGGATCTGGACGCTGCGCGTGGCTGGCTGCGCGATGCACTCGGCGATGCGGACGCATCGGTGCGCATGAGCGTGTACTCGCGCGCGTTCGATCGCGAGCGGCCGCTGCAGCCGGCGGCCGCCGACCTGCTGCTCGTGCTGGGCCCGCCGCGCCGCGTCGACGCCGCGCCGGTGCGCGTGTGCAGTGTGCAGGGCGAGCGCGCCGCGCCGCAGCTCAAGCACCTGGGCAGCTTCGGCCTGTGGTACCAGCGACGGCTCGCCCAACAGCGTGGCTATGACGATGCGCTGCTGGTCACTGCCGACGGCGAGGTGGCCGAGGGAACGATCTGGAACGTCGGCTTTGTCGACGCCGACGGCATCGTCTGGCCGACGGCTCCCGCGCTCGATGGCATCTCGATGCAACTGCTCAAGGCCGGGCTCGCCGAACTGGGCGTGGCGCAGACGGTGCGGCGGGTGGACCTGGCGGAGGTCGAGCGCTTCCGCGGTGCATTTTTCACCAACAGCACCTGTGCGGCGCTGCCGCTGGCCGCGATCGACGCGGTGACCTACACGCCCGGCCCGGCGACCCCGACGCTGCTGGCACGGGCGCTGGCGACCCAGCCGTGGGAGGCCCCCTGAACGGCCACGCCCCCGCGGCGCGTGCAAGCGTGATGCAGTTCCGCGTTGGCGCGTGGCGCCGGTCCGCATCCATGGCCAAAACCTGCTGCTAGACTTCCGCCCGTTGCGCTGGCGGAACCGTGCCGCGTCAGCCAATCCCGCGCAGCCCCGGGGTCGTGGCGGCCGCAATGAACCAGTGTCAGCCTTGAGTCCATTTGGGAGAGAACCAATGAAGAAGTCGTTGCTCGCCATCGCCGTCACCATCAGCGGCCTGGTGGCCAGTGCCAGTGCATTTGCCGAGAAGCCCGCGATCGGCGTGGCCGAGTTCAAGAACGAGTCGGCGGCCGGCTGGTGGCGCGGCGGCGTGGGCTGGGAGTTGTCGGGCATGCTGTCCAACGAACTGGCCAGCAGCGGCCACTTCCGCGTGGTCGAGCGCAACAAGCTCGAGAAGGTGCTCGAGGAGCAGAACCTCGCGGCCTCGGGCCGCGTGCGCGCGGGCACGGGTGCCAAGATGGGACAGGTCACCGGCGCCGACTATCTCGTGTTCGGCACCGTCACCGATTACGAAGAGAACACCGCGAGTACGGGCGGCGGGATCAGCTTCAAGGGCATCTCGCTTGGCGGCAAGAAGAGCCAGGCCTACGTGCGCGTGGACGTGCGCGTGGTCAACGCGACCACCGGCGACATCGAGTTCTCGCGCGCGATCGAAGGGCGCAGCTCCGGCGGCGGCATCAGCGTGGGCGTGTATCGCGGTGGTTTCGGCGGCGCGCTCGGCCATGAGGAGAACACGCCGGCCGGCAAGGCGATCGGCGCGGCGCTGGTCGAGATCAGCGAATACCTCGACTGCGTGATGGTGGTGCGCGGCAGCTGCGAGGCGGAGTACAACGCCAAGGAGCAGAAGCGTCGCGCCGGCACCAAGAAGGCGCTCAAGCTCGACTGAGGCGCGATCGCACCGGTGGACACGAACGGCGGCGGGGCAACCTGCCGCCGTTTGCTTGTGGCTCGGGTGTGGTGACGGCTCAGCGCGGCCGCGGGCCGCGACCGCGCTTGCGGCGACCCGGACCCGGCGCGGGAGCGCGGTTGCCGATGTTGTCGTCGCGCCAGGAGTTGCCGGGCGCGCCGTGCACGTTGCCGTGTACGTTGCCACTGCGCGCTGGCGGCTTGCCCGGCGCGCGGTTGCCGCCACGCTCATCGCGCTGGCGTGGCTGGAACTGGCCGGCCTGGAAGGTCACTTCGGCACCGGGCCGCACGCCACGGCGTTTGCGCCCCGGCTGGCCCGCCGAATCGGGAAACCAGCTGCGCAACACCGCCGGACTGAGCCCGGGTTCGGCTGCCATGATGCCCTGCTGCGGCTTGCGCTGGCGTCCCTGGCGCTGGCCCTGGCCCGGCGCCGCCCGGTCCTGCCATGGGGTTTGTGCGCGCGCGCCGCGTTGCGCGCCGCCCTTGCCGGGCTTGCCCGCGCTGCGGCGTTTGCGCGACTTGTCGGGTATGCCACGCCAGCCATCGTCGCGGCCGCGGTCGAAGGCGGCGAACTCGCGGGCCTCCTCGTGGCGGGCGCCGGTCCATGCCTGTTGCGTGCTCGCCGCGGGCCGGAATTCGGTAGGAGCAGCGCGGCGCTGGCCGATCAGTGGCGCCAGCGTGAGCCGTGGTTCGGCCTTGGCGATGCCGCTGCGTTCGCGCAGCTGCGCGACCTGTGCCGCGTCGAGCGGGGTGGACTGGCCACGCAGCAGTCCGCGCGGCAGTTCCACCGCGCCGTAGCGGATGCGCTTGAGGCGCGAGACCATGAGCCCCTGCGATTCCCACATGCGCCGCACTTCGCGGTTGCGCCCCTCGCGGATGACCACGCGGAACCAGGAATGGCTGTTGCCGCGGCTGATCACGCCGATCTCGTCGAAATGGGCCGGGCCGTCCTCCAGTTCCACGCCGCTGCGCAGGCGCTCGATCACGCTGTCGGGCACCTCGCCATGCACGCGGCAGATGTACTCGCGCTCGATGCCCGAGCTCGGGTGCATCAGTGCATTGGCCAGCTCGCCATCGGTGGTGAGCAGCAGCAGCCCGGTGGTATTGATGTCGAGCCGGCCGACCGCGATCCAGCGCGCGCCCTTGATCTGCGGCAGCTGCTCGAACACGGTGGGGCGCCCCTCGGGGTCCTCGCGCGTGGCCACCACGCCGTCGGGCTTGTTGTAGATGAGCACCTGCGCGTGCTCGGCGTTGTCGGCCACCACCACGAAGCGCTTGCCGTCCATCTCGACCCGGTCGCCGCTGTGCACGCTCTGGCCGATACTCGCGACGGTGCCGTTGAGCAGCACGGCGCCCGCCTCGATGCGGGTTTCCAGCATGCGGCGCGAGCCGAGCCCGGCATTGGCGAGCACCTTGTGTAGGCGTTCCTCGACCGCGGGCGCGGTGCCGGCGTCGCTGTGCTTGAGCTTGAGTATGGTGCGCGGTGGCGTGGTCATGGCTCGGTTTCCGGGGTGCGCGGCAGATGGGCGGCGGCGGGTTCGCCGTCCGCGCCTTGGGGGTGGTCGGCCGTGGTCGCGGCCCCGTCGCGGCCGTCGTCGCCTGCGGCGACGCCGTCGAGGTCGGCCGCATCGATCGGCGCAGTCGGCATGGGTGCGATGCCGTCGAGCGCGAGCTGGCGTTCGATGTCGTCGAGATCGTGGATCTCGCCGAGCGTGGGCAGGTCTTCCAGCGACTTGAGCTGGAAGTAGTCCAGGAACTGGCGCGTGGTGCCGAACAGGGCGGGGCGGCCGGGCAGATCGCGGTGGCCGACCACGCGCACCCACTCGCGCTCCTCCAGCGTGCGCACGATGTGGGTCGACACCGCCACGCCGCGAACCGCTTCGATCTCGGCGCGCGTGATCGGCTGGCGATAGGCGATGAGCGCGAGTGTCTCCAGCAGCGCGCGCGAGTAGCGCGAGGGCTTTTCGGCCCACAGCCGGCTGACGAAGGCATGTTCCTCGCGCCGCACCTGGTAACGGAATCCCGAGGCCACCTCGACCAGTTCCACGCCGCGGCCGGTGCAGTCCTGCTGCAGTTCCTGCAGCGCGAGCGCGAGCTGCTCGGGCGGCGGCATGTCGAACTCGTCGAACAAGCCGGCCAGTTGCGGGATCGTCAACGGATGTGCCGCGGCCAGCAGGGCCGCTTCGACGATGCGTTTGAGTTGGGCGGTTTCCATCCGGATGATCGGTTGCGGGCGGGGTGGGGTTGGGACGGGGCGAGCGGTGCTCAGGCCGCGTCGGGGTTGGCCAGGGCCAGTGACTTGAGGTAGATCGGCGCGAGCGCGACTTCCTGCACGATCTCGATGAGCTGTTCCTTGGCCAGTTCGAGCATCGCGAGGAACGTCACCACCACGCCCAACCGGCCCTCGCGCAGGTCGAACAGGCTCTCGAAGCGGTGGAAGCTGCCGTCACCCAGGGTCGCGAGCATGTCGCTCATGCGGCTGCGCACGTTGAGCGTCTCGCGCTGGATCGCGTGATGGCCATGCAGCTCGGCGCGCCGCATCACGTCGCGAAACGCCAGCAGCAGTTCGCGCAGGTCGACCGGCGGCGGCAGGCGCACCACGTTGCGCTCGTCGCTGATGACGTGGGCGAGGGCAAAATCGCGCTCCTGCCGCGGCAATGCGTCGATGTCCTCGGCGGCCTGCTTGAAGCGTTCGTATTCCTGCAGGCGGCGCACCAGTTCGGCGCGCGGATCGGCTTCGCCGCCTTCCTCGGCCGGTGGCCGCGGCAGCAGCAGGCGCGACTTGATCTCGGCGAGGATCGCGGCCATCACCAGGTACTCGGCCGCGAGTTCGAGCTTCATCTCGCGCATCATCTCGATGTAGTCGACGTACTGCCGCGTGATTTCCGCGATCGGGATGTCGAGGATGTCGAGGTTCTGGCGCCGGATCAGGTACAGCAGCAGGTCGAGCGGTCCCTCGAACGCATCGAGGATGACCTCGAGCGCGTCCGGCGGGATGTACAGGTCCTGCGGAATCTCGAGCACGGGTTGGCCGCGCACCAGCGCCAGCGGGATTTCCTGCTGCTGCGGCGGTGCTGCGAACGGCGAAGCCGGTTCAGGCGCGTTGGATGGTTGGGCAGTCTGGTTCATGCTCGTCCCATGCAGCCCGGCGCCTCACGACGCGGGTCAACACGGGTCACAGCCGGTTACGACAGGGCGCCACGGGCACAACACCCAAGCAGGCACCCGCAACGACACGGGACCGGACGGGACAATCCGGCAACGACAAAACACTTCAGCAAGACGGGATCGGTTTGCGGAGCGCGGCCAGCGTCGCAAACGCCGGGTCCGACCGATCGACACGACCATAGACTAAGCGCAAACGCGCAGCCGCGCAATCACCCGCGACGGACGCTGGCACGGCGAATCGCACCACGCATCGGGTAACATGATCGACCGCCCATGGATGTGTTCCCGATGCTGTACGCGATCATCGGTACCGATGTCCCCGACTCGCTGGCGCTGCGCGCGGCGGCGCGGCCCGCGCACCTGCAGCGGCTGCAGGCGCTGCGCGAGCAAGGCCATCTCGTGCTGGCCGGGCCGCTGCCGGCGATCGATGCGGCCGACCCGGGCCCGGCCGGTTACAGCGGCAGCCTGATCGTGGCCGAATTCGCCGACCTTGCGGCGGCGCAGGCCTGGGCCGCGGCCGATCCCTACGTCGCGGGCGGGGTGTACGCCCAGGTCGACGTGCGGCCGTTCCGGCAGGTGCTGCCATGAGCGACCGGATCGAGCGGATCCGGGCGCGCCTGGCCGCGTTGGCGCCGCTGCAGCTCGCGGTCGAGGATGACAGCCACCGCCACGTCGGCCATGCGGGGGCGCGCGATGGACGCGGCCATTTCAACCTGCGCATCGTCAGCGCCGCGTTCGCGGGGTTGGCGCCGCTGGCACGCCACCGCGTGGTGTACGAGGCCTTGGGCGACCTGCTGCAGACCGACATCCACGCGCTGTCGATCCAGGCGCGCGCGCCCGGCGAAACCTGAGCGCCCGTGGCCTGCGGACGCGCGCTACAGGCACGGACGGCCCGACGCGAAGCCAATGTGCAAGTGACTGATTCACAAGCTGCCGGACCCGCATCCCTGCTGGCCGCGGCAGCCCACATCCGGGGGCCGGCGCAAGCCGACCGCCTTGCCGAGGTAACCGCTGCATGCGCCTGACAACGATCAAGCTGGCCGGATTCAAGTCGTTCGTGGATCCGACCGCGTTGCACCTGCCGACCAACATGACCGGCGTGGTCGGTCCCAACGGCTGCGGCAAGTCCAACATCATCGACGCGATCCGCTGGGTGATGGGCGAGAGCGCGGCCAGCCGCCTGCGCGGCGATGCGCTCACCGACGTGATCTTTTCGGGCTCCAGCGGCCGCAAGCCGGTAGGCAGCGCGATGGTGGAGCTGCTGTTCGACAACTCCGACGGCGCGATCGCGGGCGAATACGCCGGCTACAACGAGATCTCGGTCAAGCGCGTGGTCAGCCGCGATGGCCAGTCGCAGTACTTCCTCAACGGCGTGCGCTGCCGCCGTCGCGACATCACCGACATCTTCCTCGGTACCGGGCTGGGGCCGCGCAGTTACTCGATCATCGAGCAGGGCATGATCTCCGAGATCGTCGAGGCCGATCCCGAGCAGCTGCGCAACCACCTCGAGGAGGCGGCCGGCATCTCGCGCTACAAGGAGCGGCGCAAGGAGACCGAGAGCCGCATCAAGGCCACGCGCGAGAACCTCGACCGTGTGCGCGACGTGCGCGACGAGGTCGACAAGCAGCTGGAACACCTCAAGCGCCAGGCCCGCACCGCCGAGCGCTGGCAGCAGCTCAAGGCCGAGCAGGCGCGCAAGGAGGCCGAGGTCAAGGCGCTGGAACTGCGCGCGGCGCAGGCCGAGCTGGAGGTGCAGGCGGGCGCGGTGCGCAAGGCCGAACTGGCGATCGAGGAACGCCTGGCCCAGCAGCGCCACACCGAGCTCGCGCTGGAGCAGGGGCGTGAAAGCCATGCCGCCGCCGCGGCGCAGGTCAACCAGGTGCAGGCGCAGGTTTACCAGGTCGGCAGCGAGATCGCGCGCATCGAGCAGCAGATCCAGCACCGCAAGCAACTGGCCGAGCAGCTCGAGCGCGCCCGCAGCGAAACCGAGCGCGCCCATGCCGAGCTCACGCGCCATGTCGAACTCGACCAGCAGCGGCATGGCGAGGCCGCGGGCGAACTGGCCGCCGCCGAGCCGCGATCGCAGCAGCTGCGCGATGCCGCGGCGGCCGCGGCCGAGGCGCTGCGCGCGGCCGAAGCGCGGCTCGCGCAATGGCAGGGCCAGTGGGATGAGCATGCACAGTCGACGTCGGCGGCCGGGCAGGCGGCCGAGGTCGAGCGCACGCGCCTGAACTACCTCGACCAGCAGACGCTGGCGGGCGAGCAGCGCCGTGGCGCACTCGAAGCCGAGCGCAACGCCACGCAGATGGACGAATTGGAACAGGCACTGGCGCGGCTGGAGGGCGAGCACGACAGCTTGCGCGAGCAGGTCGCGCACCTGACCGACGCGCTGGACGAGCGCCGCCGCGCCGCCGAGGGCGCGCTCGAGGCCGAGCGCGCGGCACAGGCCGCGCTGTCGGCCCAGCGCAGCGAACTGGAAGGCCTGCGTGGCCGTCTGGCCTCGCTGGAGGCGCTGCAGCACGCCGCGCTCGGCGAGGATGGGGCGGGCAGGGACTGGCTCGAGGCCGTCGGCATCGGCGATGCGCGGCGGCTGGGTGCGGCGCTGCAGGTCGAGCCGGGCTGGGAGCGCGCGGTGGAAAGCGTGCTCGACGGCTGGCTCGATGCGGTGCTGCTCGATGCCCCGCTCGACCATGCCGACGCGCTGGCTTCGCTCAGCGGTGCCGACCTGGTGCTGATGGCATCGGGCGAAGGCGGTGCGCCCGCCGCCGATTCACTGGCGGCGCGCGTACAGGGGCCGGCGGCCGCGCGCGCCTTGCTCGCGCGCGTGCGCACTTGCGAGTCGCTCGCGGCGGCGCAGGCCCAGGCAGCGCAACTGGCCCCAGGCGAGTCGCTGGTCACGCCGGCGGGCGAATGGTTCGGCCACGGTTTCGTGCGCGTGCAGCGCGGCGCGGGTGCCCAGGTCGGCGTGCTCGCGCGCGAACGCGAGATCCGCGAGGCCAGCGCACGCCTGTCGGAGCTGGAGGAGGCGATCCGGCTGCAGGGCGAGGCGATGGTGGTGGGCAAGCAACAGCGCGTCGATGCCGAGCACGCGCGCGAGGATGCCCAGCGCGAGCTGTACACCACGCATCGGCGCCTGGCCGAAGTCGCCGGGCAACTGCAAAGCCAGCGCGGCCGCATCGACAGCGCCAGCGAGCGCCAGCGCCGCATCGCGCAGGAACTGGACGAGGTGATCGGCGCACTCGACGCGGGGCGCGAGCAGGCGCGCGAGGCGCGCGGGCGGCTGGAACAGGCGATCGAGCACATGAGCGGGCTGGAGCGGCGCCGCCATGACCTCGATGGCGAGCGGCGCAGCCTGCTGGAGGCGCGCGAGGAAGCGCGCATGAACGCGCGCGAGGCCAGCGATGCCGCGCACGAACTCGCGCTGTCGATCGAGTCGCGCCGCACCACGGTGGCGGCGCTGCAGGAGTCGCTGTCGCGCATGCAGGACCAGCTGGCGCAGTTGCAGGCGCGGCGCGAGGAAGTGGCGCTGCAGCTGGCCTCGTCCAGTGACCCGTTGCCAGGGCTGGAGGATGAGCGCCAGGTGCAACTCAACCAGCGCCTGCTGGTCGACCGGCAGATGGTCGAGGCGCGCCAGCGCCTGCAGGAGCAGGACGCCGAACTGCGGCGCCTGGAGCAGGAACGCCACCAGTTCGAGCAGACCTTGACCGAGCAGCGCGAGGCGCTCGCGCAGCTGCGCCTGCGCGAGCAGGAGCACAGGTTGCGGGCGCAGGTGCTGGCGGGCGCGATCAGCGATGCAGGCTTCGAGTTCGCACAGCTCATCGACAGCGTGCCGGCCGATGCCGCGGTCGACCGCTGGCAGGCCGAGGTGGCCGAACTCGAGCAGAAGATCCGTCGGCTCGAGCCGGTCAACCTCGCCGCGATCAGCGAATACGAGGAGCAGGCGCAGCGCAAAACCTACCTCGACGCCCAGCTCACCGACCTGGCCACCGCGCTGGAAACCCTCGAAGGCGCAATCCGCAAGATCGACAAGGAGACGCGCGCGCGCTTCCGTGAGACCTTCGATCGCGTCAACGCCGGCGTGCAGGAACTGTTCCCGCGCCTGTTCGGCGGCGGCCATGCCTACCTGGAGCTCACCGGCGAGGACCTGCTCACGACCGGCGTGTCGATCATGGCGCGGCCACCGGGCAAGCGCGTGACCTCGATTTCGCTGCTGTCGGGTGGCGAGAAGGCGATGACCGCGGTCGCGCTGGTGTTCGCGATCTTCCGGCTCAATCCCGCGCCGTTCTGCCTGCTCGACGAGGTTGATGCGCCGCTGGACGAGGCCAACGTCGGGCGTTTCTCGGCCATGGTCCGGGAGATGAGCGAGCACGTGCAGTTCATCTTCGTCACCCACAACAAGGGCACGATGGAGGCGGCGCGGCAACTGTGCGGCGTGACCATGCGCGAACCGGGCGTGTCGCGGCTGGTGCAGGTGGATCTCGAGGAAGCCGCTAAACTGGCCGGAGCGGCGTAGGCCGTACCGGTGGAGTCATCGACATGACGTGGAACCCCGCAGTCGGCATCCCGCTGTTCCTCGCGGGCGTTGTCGTGCTCGTGCTCATCTACGTGTTCGGCCGGCCGCGGCGGCCGCAACAGGGCGAGCGCCGGCCCGCACGCACGACCGAACGCGACGAGCGCATCGAGCCCACACTCGGCGAGGGCCTGGCCGGCCTCGAACCGACCCAGGGCGAGCTGGATGTGTCGGTGGACGAACCCGCACCCGGCACCGTCGCCGCGGCACCGATGCGCTCGCCGGTGGGCGTGCGGCCCGACCAGCCCATCCAGCGCATCGTGACGCTGTTCATCGCCGCGCGCGCGGGCGATGCGCTCAGCGGTGCGGATATCGTGGTGGCTGCCGAGAAGGCCGGGCTGGAGTTCGGTGACATGGGCATCTTCCACCGGCTCGCGCTGGGCAAGAAGGCCGATGGACCGATCTTCAGCATGGCCAACATGGTCAAGCCCGGCAATTTCGACATGGCCCGGCTCGATGAGGTGCACACGCCCGGCATCACGCTGTTCATGACACTGCCGGGGCCGCTGCCCGCACTGGACGCATGGGAGATGATGCTGCCGACCGCGCAGCGGCTGGCCGAACTGCTGGGCGCGCAGGTTCTCGATGAGGACCGCAACGCACTCGGCCGCCAGCGCATCGCGCATGTGCGCGACGAACTGCGCGCGTGGGACCGCGAGCAGGAACGTGCGCGCGCGCGCGCGGGCTACTGAGGCACGTGGCATGAAGCCGCAGCAGGGCAAGTCGGCGCGACCACGCACGACCCGCCCGGCCCGGCCGGACGGCGGCTATGCCGACGCGCTGGGCATGCTCGCGCGGCGCGAGCATTCGGCGCAGGAACTGGCCAGCCGCCTCGCGCGGCGCGGCCATGCCCCGGACGAGGCCGATGCGGCGATCGCGCGGCTGCGCGAGCAGCACTACCAGAGCGATGCGCGCTTTGCGCAGGCGCTGGCGCGGCATCGCGCGGGCCAGGGCTACGGTCCCCTGCGCATCCGCGCCGAACTCAAGTCGCACGGCATCGGCGCCGCCACGATCGCGAGCGCGCTGGCGCAACTCGAGGTCGATTGGCGGGAGGTCGCGGCGGCGCAGCTGCGCCGGCATGCCGCCGGCAAGCCGGCCACCGGTACCGCCGCGCAGGCGCGCCTGGCGGCCTTTCTCTTGCGCCGCGGCTTCGATGCGGCGACAGTACGCGCCCTCACGCGTGCCCAATGGGCTGATCCGGACGGGGAGTCGGATTGATCCCGCGCCGCCGGGCACCCTCCTTGTCGTGCCCATCATCACCGCCACCCCAGTCCTGATTCCCGCTGCAGATGAAAACCGCCGAAATCCGCTCCGCCTTCCTCGAGTTCTTCCGCAGCAAGGGGCACACCATCGTGCCATCGAGCTCGCTGGTGCCGGCCAACGATCCGACCCTGCTGTTCACCAACTCGGGGATGGTGCAGTTCAAGAACGTGTTCCTCGGCAGCGAAAAGCTCAAGTTCGTGCGTGCCGCCGACGTGCAGCGCTGCCTGCGCGCGGGTGGCAAGCACAACGACCTGGACTCGGTCGGCTACACCGCGCGCCACCACACCTTCTTCGAGATGCTCGGCAACTGGTCCTTCGGCGACTATTTCAAGCGCGAGGCGATCGAGTGGGCGTGGGAGTTCCTCACCGGGGTGCTCAAGCTCGACGGGCAGCGCCTGTGGGTCACGGTGTATCACACCGATGACGAGGCCTGGCGGATCTGGAACGAGGTGATCGGTGTGCCGGCGCAGCGCATCGTCCGCATCGGCGACAACAAGGGCGCGCCGTTTGCCTCGGACAATTTCTGGCAGATGGCCGACACCGGCCCGTGCGGGCCGTGCACCGAGATCTTCTACGACCATGGCCCCGGCGTGGCCGGTGGCCCGCCCGGCTCGCCCGACGAGGATGGCGATCGCTACATCGAGATCTGGAACCTCGTGTTCATGCAGTTCGATCGCGCCGCCGACGGCACGCTCAGTCTCTTGCCGGCACCGTGCGTGGACACGGGCATGGGCCTGGAGCGCCTCGCAGCGGTGCTGCAGCACGTGCATTCCAACTACGAGATCGACCTGTTCCAGCACCTCGTCGGCGAGGCCGCGCGCCTCACCGGCACGCGCGACCTGGCCGACAAGTCGCTGCGCGTGATCGCCGACCACATCCGCGCTTGCGCATTCCTCATGGTCGACGGCGTGCTGCCGTCCAACGAGGGGCGCGGCTACGTGCTGCGCCGGATCATCCGCCGCGCGCTGCGCCATGGCTGGATGCTCGGCCAGAAGCAACCCTTCTTCCACGCGATGGTGCCGGCGCTGGTGGCCGTGATGGGCGAGGCCTATCCCGAGCTGCCGGCGCGGCGCGAACTGGTGGAGCGTGCGCTCAAGGCCGAGGAGGAGCGTTTCGGCGAGACGCTGGAACAGGGCATGAAGGTGTTCGAGGAAGTGGCGGCCAAGGCTTCCGGCACGATCCCGGGCGAGGCCGCCTTCCGGCTCTACGACACCTATGGTTTTCCGGTCGACCTCACCGCCGACATCGCACGTGAACGTGCACTCACGGTGGACATGGCCGGATTCGCCGCGGCGATGGAGCAGCAGCGCGAACGCGCGCGTGCGGCCAGCCATTTCGACAGCAAGGCCAGCCTGCCCGCGGAGCTGGCCAGCGCCCTCGCGCCGACGCGTTTCCTCGGCTACCAGACGCTGTCGGCGAGCGCGGTGACGGTACTCGCGATCGTGCGCGACGGGCGCGGCGTGGATGCATTGGCCGATGGCGAACAGGGCCTGGTGATCCTCGACCGCACGCCGTTCTACGCCGAATCGGGCGGCCAGGTCGGCGACACCGGCACGCTGTCCGGACCCGACGGCCGGTTCGAGGTGATCGACACGATCAAGCTCGGCGGCGTGTTCCATGTGCACAACGGCAGCTGGCATGGCGCGGCGCTGCGTGTCGGCGCCCAGCTTGATGCGCAGGTGGATGCGGCGCGGCGCCAGGCGATCGTGCTCAACCACTCGGCCACCCACCTGCTGCATGCCGCGTTGCGCCAGGTGCTGGGCAGCCACGTACAGCAGAAGGGCTCGCTGGTGGCGCCCGATCGCCTGCGCTTCGACTTCGCCCATTTCCAGCCGGTCGGCGCCGACGAACTGCGCCGCATCGAGGACCTGGTCAATGCGCAGGTGCGGCGCAACGCGCCCGCCGAGGTGCACGAGATGGCCTACCAGGCCGCGCTCGACTTTGGCGCGATCGCGCTGTTCGGCGAGAAGTATGGCGATGAGGTGCGGGTGCTCAGGATGGGGGACTTTTCCACCGAGTTGTGCGGGGGTACCCACGTTGCGCGCACCGGCGACATCGGCCTGTTCAAGATCGTCGCCGAAAGCGGCGTCGCCGCGGGCGTGCGCCGGATCGAGGCCGTGACCGGGGCCGGTGCGCTCGCCCACGTCGCGGCCGAGGAGGCGCGGCTGGCCGCGATCGGGGCCTTGCTGTCGGGCACTGGCGATGCGGTGGTCGACAAGCTGCGGCAAGTGTTCGAACGCCAGAAGAAGCTCGAGCGCGAGCTGGAGTCGCTCAAGGCCAGGGCCGCCAGCGCGGCGATCCACGAACTGGCCGCGGCGGCGATCCGCATCGGTCCGGTGGCGGTGGTCGCCGCGCGCGTGGATGGGCTGGATGCGAAGGCCTTGCGTGAGGGCGTGGACCTGCTCAAGCACAGGCTCGCCGACTGCGTGGTGTTGCTGGCCGCGGGTGCCGATGGCAAGGCGGCACTGATCGGGGGCGTGCAGGGCGCGGCCTTGGGCAAGGTCAAGGCCGGCGAGGTGGTCGCCCACGTGGCGGCGCGGATCGAGGGCAAGGGCGGCGGGCGCGCCGATCTCGCCCAGGGCGGCGGGGTCGATTCGCCGACGCTGGATGCGGCGCTGGCGGCACTGCCGGCGTGGCTGGAAACCAAATTGATGTAAGCACGCGCCAGGCATGTGTTGCGTTCATTGCGTGCCAGAATTGCGTTGGTTAGTATCGCCAAGCCCGTGTCGGTACTTGAGGCGAGTGTCGCCCGGGCAATGGAAAAGAGGACGTTGAACGTCCCCTGGACACCGGGTCGGCCCGAGGGGCGGCCGGCAACCATGCGGTGCGGCGCGACGAACGCGCGGCGGCCGCGCCAAGGAGAGCCACATGTTGATTTTGACTCGCCGTGTGGGCGAGACATTGATGATCGGTGACGAAGTGACAGTCACCGTGTTGGGTGTCAAGGGGAACCAGGTGCGCATTGGCATCAATGCGCCCAAGGATGTGGCCGTGCATCGCGAAGAGATCTACCAGCGGATCAAGCGCGAGCTGGCCCCGGGTGAACACGCACACCCGGCCGAGGACAAGGCTTCCAGCTGATTCTTTGACCGCGCGCGTTGCGATCGGTATGCTCCGCAGTTCGTTGCCGCGGCACCCGTCGTGCGCGGCGCGAGGCAGGTCAACGGAGAGATGCCCGAGAGGCCGAAGGGGCTCCCCTGCTAAGGGAGTATAGGGTCAAAAGCTCTATCGAGGGTTCGAATCCCTCTCTCTCCGCCAGTACCACACGCAGCACGGATCACGCGGCATGGATCGCAGCGCACGCCTCACGCAGGTGATGCATGCGGTGCAACAAGGCGGTTGACGCGCGTGCACGCAATCAGAATAATCGCGCGCCTTCATCGACACGCGTCGGTGGGAGCGCAGGACGGCAGCGCTGCTGTCGCCAGGCCAGTACAACCATGCGCCCGTAGCTCAGCTGGATAGAGCACCAGGCTACGAACTTGGGGGTCGGGAGTTCGAATCTCTCCGGGCGCGCCATGCAAGGTGAAGGGTGCTTCGGCACCCTTTATTTTTTGTGGCGAACACCCGCCTCCAGGGTGCGCCGGGGCGCGGGCATCGCGGCATGATGCAAGGGCGCGTTGGCGATGCCCCGGAGCTTGCGGTCGTTTCGCTCCGGTCGATTGACGATGCGCGATGGCGTTCGTACCATTGCGGGCTGTCTTGTTGTGTGAGCGTCGGCGTTCCGGGGTATAGCGCAGTCTGGTAGCGCGCCTGCTTTGGGAGCAGGATGTCGGGGGTTCGAATCCCTCTACCCCGACCATCCACCGTCAACGTGAGCGGAGGCGGCGGGACGATGTGTGCGGCTTGTGATGCGCCCGTAGCTCAACTGGATAGAGCATCGGCCTTCTAAGCCGACGGTTGCAGGTTCGAGTCCTGTCGGGCGCGCCAGTACTCCCGCGCGAGTTCGCCTTGGCGGACCCGCGGCAGGCAGGCGGGCGAGGCAGGGTGGTGTGGTGATCCGAAGCGTGCGCTGTGATGGCGCGATCGCGACGGCAGGACAGTCACCACGGGCCGTGCCAGGGAAGGGTGGGCAGGGTTGTTGGTGGACGTAGCTCAGCTGGTTAGAGTACTGGATTGTGATTCCAGTTGTCGTGGGTTCGAGTCCCATCGTCCACCCCATTTTCGTTACAATAGACGTTTCATGTGGGCCGTTAGCTCAGTTGGTAGAGCAGGAGACTCTTAATCTCTTGGTCCTAGGTTCGAGTCCTAGACGGCCCACCAATTTTTCCTGACGCTGCGTACCGGCGACTCGCGCACGGCGTGCAAGCGGCAGAGTCCGACCGGGCGAAAGTGGCGAAACTGGTAGACGCACCAGATTTAGGTTCTGGCGGGGCAACCCGTGAGAGTTCGAATCTCTCCTTTCGCACCACGCCTTCGCGTTGCGTACTCATCGCCGTGACTGCACCGCCCGCGCCGGTTCCGGGGCGCCGCTGCTGATCAAAGTCGTCCAGAGGAACACCATGCAAGTCTCGCTCGAAAATCTCGGCTCGCTCGGCCGCAAGCTCACGGTTCGCCTTCCCGCGCAGCGCCTCGAGGACACGGTCCGCACGCGCCTGGTGGAGATGGGCCGCACGGTCCGCCTCAAGGGCTTCCGGCCCGGCAAGGTGCCGGCCAAGGTGATCGAGCAGCGCTTCGGCGGACAGGTCCGCAACGAGGCGTTGTCGGACATGATCGGGTCGAGTTTCCAGGAAGCGATCGCGCAGCAGAAGCTGCGTCCGGCGGTACAGCCGTCGATCGCGACCACTGGGCGCCCGGACAACGGCGAGATCGAATACACGGCCACGTTCGAGGTGCTGCCCGAGATCGGCAAGCTCGACGTCGCGGGCCTTGACATCACCCGCCCGGTGGCGACGGTGACCGACGCCGACATCGACCAGATGATCGACACGCTGCGCCTGCAGCGCCGCACCTGGACGCCGGTCGAGCGCGCGGCGCGCGAGGGCGACATGGTGCTGTTCGAGTACTCGGCGCAGGGCGATGGCTTCCGCCATCCCGACAGCGGCATGGACCGCGTGGGCGCGATCCTCGGCTCGGGCGCCTACTCCAAGGATCTGGAGGACCGCATCGCGGGCCATGCCGCGGGCGAGGCGTTCAATGCACGGATCGATTTCCCGCAGGATGCACGCACGCCGGCACTGGCCGGCAAGTCGGCCGACGTCGAAGTCAAGCTCGTGCGCGTGCAGGAGGCGACCTTGCCGCCGGTGGACGATGCGTTCGTGGCGAGCTTCGGCGTCAAGGAAGGTGGCATGGAGCGTTTCCGCGAGGACGTGCGCGCCAACCTCGAACGCGAGCTCAAGAACGTGCTGATGTCGCGCCTCAAGGCCGACGCGCTCGACAAACTCGTGGCGGCGCATCCCGAACTGGAGATCCCGCAAGGCCTGGTGGAGGCCGAGGCGCGCCAGCTGGCGCAGCAGGCCGGGGCGCAGTCCAGCCAGGCGATGCTCGAGTTCGTGGGTACCGCGCGCCGGCGCGTGGCTGCGGGCCTGCTCATCGCGGAGTTGGCCAAGCAGAACGAAATCCGGCTGGACTCGCGCCGCGTGAGCGAGGCACTCGCGGCGATCGCCTCCACCTACGAAGAACCGCAGCAGGTCGTTGAACTGTACTCGCGCGATCCCCAGTTGATGGGCGCGCTGCAGAATCGCGTGATGGAGGACCAGGTCGTGGAATGGCTGGCCGACCACGCCAAGTGCAGCGAGCGGCAACTCACTTTCAGCGAAGTCATGCGGCCGGGCGCCTGAGCGGACCGGCGCCGCGGGAGAACTCCATGTCCAGTCACATCACGCCTGCCACCAGCCTCAACCTCGTGCCGATGGTGGTCGAGCAGACCTCGCGTGGCGAGCGCGCGTACGACATCTATTCGCGCCTGCTCAAGGAGCGCGTGGTGTTCTGCGTAGGCCCGATTGACGACTACATGGCCAACGTGATCGTGGCGCAGTTGCTGTTCCTGGAGTCGGAAAACCCGGACAAGGACATCAACCTGTACATCAACAGCCCGGGTGGCGTGGTCACCGCGGGGCTGGCGATCTACGACACCATGCAGTACATCCGCTGCGACGTGAGCACGATGTGCGTGGGGCAGGCGGCCAGTGCCGCTTCGCTCCTGCTCATGGCCGGTGCCAAGGGCAAGCGCTACGCGCTGCCCAACTCGCGCGTGATGATCCACCAGCCCTCGGGCGGGGCCCAGGGGCAGGCCACCGACATCGAGATCCAGGCCCGCGAGATCCTGTACCTGCGCAGCCGCCTCAACAACATCTATGTGCGCCATACCGGGCAGCCGATCGAGCAGATCGAGCGCGACATGGAGCGCGACCGCTTCATGAGTGGTGACGAGGCCAAGGCCTACGGCCTCATCGACGCGGTGCTCGACCGTCGCGTGCCCGAGGCCGCAGCAGCCAGCTGAACGGCCGATTTTGCGGGTGCAACATCGATCCGGCGTGCCCCCGGTCCGGCGGGCACGCTGTGTTATTCTGCGGCCGCATTTGTGGCAAGACTCAGAGGCATCGCATGACCGAGGACCGGCAAGGCCGAACGGGCGAAGGCGGCAAGATCCTGTACTGCTCGTTCTGCGGCAAGAGCCAGCACGAGGTGCGCAAGCTCATCGCGGGCCCGTCGGTGTTCATTTGCGACGAATGCGTCGAGCTGTGCAACGACATCATCCGCGAGGAGCTGGAGGAAAAGGCCGCCAGCTCGCGCAGTGACCTGCCCAAGCCGGCCGAGATCCTCGACGTGCTCGACCAGTACGTGGTCGGCCAGGCGCGCGCCAAGAAGGTGCTCGCGGTGGCTGTGTACAACCACTACAAGCGCCTCGAGTCGCGCAGCCGCAACGACGACGTCGAACTGGCCAAGTCCAATATCCTGCTGGTTGGCCCGACCGGTTCGGGCAAGACGCTGCTCGCGGACACGCTCGCGCGCCTGCTCAACGTGCCGTTCACGATCGCCGACGCCACCACGCTGACCGAAGCCGGTTACGTGGGCGAGGACGTCGAGAACATCATCCAGAAACTGCTGCAGAAGTGCGACTACGACGTCGACAAGGCGCAAAGCGGCATCGTCTACATCGACGAGATCGACAAGATTTCGCGCAAGAGCGAAAACCCGTCGATCACGCGCGATGTGTCCGGCGAAGGTGTGCAGCAGGCGCTGCTCAAGCTCATCGAAGGCACGATCGCCTCGGTGCCGCCGCAGGGTGGGCGCAAGCATCCGCAGCAGGAGTTCCTGCAGGTCGACACCAAGAACATCCTGTTCATCGTCGGTGGTGCCTTCGCGGGCCTGGAGAAGATCATCCAGCAGCGTTCCGAAGCCACCGGCATCGGCTTCAACGCCGAGGTGCGCAGCAAGGACCGCCAGGCCGATGCCGCCAAGCTGCTGGTCGACGTGCAGCCTGAGGACCTGGTCAAGTTCGGGCTGATTCCCGAGCTGGTCGGGCGCCTGCCGGTGGTGGCGACGCTGGAGGAACTGGACGAGACCGCGCTGGTCAAGATCCTCACCGAGCCGAAGAACGCGATCACCAAGCAGTTCAAGAAGCTGCTGGAGATGGAGGGCGCCGAGCTCGAGTTCCGCCCGGATGCGCTGACCGCGATCGCGCGCAAGGCGATCAAGCGCAAGACCGGCGCGCGCGGCCTGCGCACGATCCTCGAACAGGTATTGCTCGATACCATGTTCAACCTGCCATCGCTCGAGCACGTGAGCAAGGTCGTGGTCGACGAGGCCGTCATCAACGGCCAGGCCGAGCCCTACCTCATCTACCGCGGCAACATGCAGAACCGCGCGGCATCCGAATAGCCCCGGCCGCGCCCTTGCAATGGTGGCGCGCACCCTCACTTGACGAACTGGCGGCGTGGCGACACGCTGCCATCGCAGTGTTGCGCGCCTGTCCAGATCGAGTGCAGTGATGACCGAACCGTCCGCCAAGACCCAAGCCCCTTCCGAGCCGACCGCACTGCCGGTGCTGCCGCTGCGCGACGTGGTGGTGTTCCCGCACACGGTCACGCCACTGTTCGTGGGGCGCGAAAAGTCCGTGCGCGCGCTCGAGTCGGCAATGACGGGCGGCAAGCAGGTGTTGCTGCTGACCCAGCGCAGCCCCGATACCGATGATCCCAAGGAAGCCGACCTGTACACGATCGGCACCGTGGCCAGCGTGCTGCAGCTGCTCAAGCTGCCCGACGGCACCATCAAGGTGCTGGTCGAAGGTCTCCACCGCGCCGAGATCGTCGCGGTCGGCCAGCATGACGGCCTCATGACCGCGCATGTGCGTGTGCTCGAGCCGGCGTACACGCGCAGCGATCGCGAGATCGGCGTGCTTGGCCGCCAGCTCATCGCCAACTTCGAACAGCTGGTCAAGCTCTCGCGCAAGATTCCGCAGGAGCTCATGGCGACGCTCATTGGCATCGAGGATCCCTCGCGCCTGGCCGACACCATCGCGACCCACCTGTCGGTGCAGCTGGCCGACAAGCAGCGCCTGCTCGAGACCAGCGACGTGGCCGATCGCCAGGAACAGCTGGTCGGACTGGTCGACGGCGAGATCGATGTGCTGCAGATCGAGAAGCGCATCCGCGGACGCGTCAAGACGCAGATGGAGAAGAGCCAGCGCGAGTACTACCTCAACGAGCAGATGAAGGCGATCCAGAAGGAACTGGGCGACTCGGAAGAGGGCGTCAACGAATTCGAGGAGCTTGCGCGCAGGATCGGTGCCGCCGGCATGCCCAAGCCGGTCGAGGCGAAGGCGCGCGCCGAGCTCAACAAGCTGCGCCAGATGTCACCGATGTCGGCCGAGGCCACCGTGGTGCGCAACTACGTCGACAGCCTGTTGGGCGTGCCGTGGAAGAAGCGCAGCAAGGTGCGGCGTGACCTGCAGGCCGCCCAAGACGTGCTCGACGCCGACCACTACGGACTGGAGAAGGTCAAGGAACGCATCGTCGAATACCTCGCGGTGCAGCAGCGCGTGCACAAGATGAAGGGCCCGATCCTGTGCCTGGTCGGCCCGCCCGGCGTGGGCAAGACCTCGCTCGGCCAGTCGATCGCGAAGGCCACCAACCGCAAGTTCGTGCGCATGTCATTGGGTGGTGTGCGTGACGAGGCCGAAATCCGCGGCCATCGGCGCACCTACATCGGATCGATGCCCGGCCGCATCATCCAGAACCTGTCCAAGGTCGGTTCGAAGAATCCGCTGTTCGTGCTCGACGAGATCGACAAGATGTCGATGGACTTCCGTGGTGATCCGTCGGCCGCGCTGCTCGAAGTGCTCGATCCCGAGCAGAACCACACCTTCAACGACCATTACCTCGAGGTCGATGTCGACCTGTCCGAAGTGATGTGGATCGCCACGGCCAATTCGCTCAACATCCCGCCGGCGCTGGCCGACCGCATGGAGATCATCCGCATCCCCGGTTACACCGAGGACGAGAAGCTCAACATCGCCGAGCGCTACCTCGTGCCCAAGCAGCTCAAGGCCAACGGACTCAAGGCCAGCGAACTGTCGGTCGGCGCCGAGGCCATTCGTGACATCGTGCGCTACTACACGCGCGAATCGGGCGTGCGGGGTCTCGATCGGGAAATCTCCAAGATCTGCCGCAAGGTGGTCAAGGAACTGAGCCTGGCGGCGGCCAAGGCGGCACGCAAGGGCAAGCCCGTCGAGGAGCGCAAGCGCAAGGTCACGATCAATTCGAAGAACCTCGACGCCTATCTGGGCGTGCGCCGTTACACCTATGGCCGCGCCGAGCAGCAGAACGAGATCGGCCTCGTCACCGGCCTGGCCTGGACCGAGGTCGGCGGCGACCTGCTCAGCATCGAAGCCACCGTGGTGCCTGGCAAGGGCAAGCTGCTGCACACCGGCCAGCTCGGCGATGTCATGCAGGAGTCGATCCAGGCCGCCTTGAGCGTGGTGCGTGGCCGTGCGGTCGCGTTCGGGCTCGATCCGGACTTCCATCAGAAGCTCGACATCCATGTGCACGTGCCCGAGGGCGCCACGCCCAAGGACGGTCCAAGCGCCGGCATCGCGATGTGCACCGCGCTCGTGTCCGTGCTCACGCGCGTACCGGTGCGCTCGGATGTGGCAATGACCGGCGAGATCACGCTGCGCGGGCGCGTGCTGCCGATCGGTGGCCTCAAGGAAAAGCTGCTCGCGGCGCATCGCGGCGGCATCACGACGGTGATCATCCCCGACGAAAACCGCAAGGACCTGGCCGACATTCCCAAGAACGTGACCGCATCCCTGGAGATCCATCCGGTGCGCTGGATCGACGAGGTGCTCGACATCGCGCTCGAACGGCCATTGCCGCGCCCGATCACGGGTGAAGCGGAGGCGGCGCATGTGGGCGGCGATCACGGCGACGCCGTGCGCGCGCATTGAGCGCCATGCGCTGCGGGTGCAGCACGCAGCGGTCGCGGCCGTCGGCCGCAGCGTGCGAAAAGCGCATGAAACAAGGGGTTTTTTGGTTGCGTGGTGGTAGGGGCGCTGGTATAAAGACCGCGCCGTGATCCAGGTGACGACAACGGTCCAGGCGGTTGCGGGTAACCAGGCGCGCAGATTGGCGGAGCAATGGCTCGTTCGTGCGCGCTGCGTCTCTATCCGAATTTCTGCGGAGCATGCGTTCCGCGCAGGAGCATTCAATGAACAAAGGTGACCTCGTCAACGCGATGGCCGATGGCTCGGGCCTGTCCAAGGCCGATGCCGAGCGTGCGCTCGATGCAATGATCGATGCGGTGAAGACGGAACTGCAGGCAGGTGGCCAGGTGTCGCTGGTGGGTTTTGGCACCTTCCTCGTGCGCGCGCGCGCCGCGCGTACCGGCCGCAATCCGCGCACTGGCGAAGACATCAAGATCGCCGCCTCCAAGGCGCCCGCGTTCAAGCCCGGCAAGGCCCTCAAGGATGCGGTGGCCTGAACCCGGCGTCGGGTGCTTAGCTCAGCGGTAGAGCGTCGCCCTTACAAGGCGAGGGTCGGGGGTTCGAACCCCTCAGCACCCACCATCGCGGGGTTCGTCCCCGGGGCCGCGCGTCGACGTGGCGGTGTGCCGATCGGAGACTGGCAAGGGCGCCCCGCAAGGGCGCCCTTGTTTTGCCTGCGCCGCCCACGCCAGGCGCGGACACCGTACAATGCGCGGTTTCACCCGGATCGGACGGCGTCAGGATCGTCCGGCCATTTCCCAGACCAGGTTTCCCGCTCATGTTGAGATTGCTGCGCGGCAAGGTTTCCAAGCTATTGGTGCAGATCGTGCTCGTGCTGGTCACGATCGGCTTCTCGTTCTTTGGCGTCGAAAGCTATTTCCAGTCGCGCATCAACACCAGCGTCGCCACCGTCGACGGTACCGAGATCAGCCAGGAGCTGTTCCGCGAGCGGTTCGGCCAGTATCGGCAGATGATGGCGCAGCGCATGGGCGAGGGCGTGGACCTCAGCATCCTCGACCAGCCGCAGGTCAAGCTCGGGTTCCTCAACCAGCTCATCGACGAACAGACGTTGATGGGCGCCAACGAAAAACTTGGCATCGTGGTGCCGACGGCCGCGATCCGCGACGAAATCGCCAAGATCCCCGCGTTCCAGAACGATGGGCAATTCGATCCCGAGCAGTACAAGCTTGCATTGGCGTCGATCGGCAAGAGCCCCCTGTCGTTCGAGGACGAGGTGCGACGCAACCTTGCGGTGCGGCTGCTGCCGATGCAGTTGGCCGCATCGGCCATCGTCACCGATGCCGATGTCGACCGCTACCTGCGCCTGCGTGAGCAGCGCCGCGACTTCCGCTATGTCAAGCTCGACAATCCCGTGGCCAAGGACACCGAAGTCACGCAGGAGCAGATTGACGCCTACTTCAAGCAGCACCAGGCCGAGTTCATGGTGCCGGAGCGGGTGGCGATCGAGTATGTGGAATTGGATGCGGCCAAGATCCCGTTCGACGAGACCCCCGACGACAGCGTGCTCAAGGAGCGTTACGAGAAGGAAAAGTCACGCTTCGTGAGCGCCGAGCAGCGCGAGGCATCGCACATCCTCGTCAAGGTTGCCGGCAAGGGCGGCCCCGAGGAGCAGAAGGCGGCGTTGGCCAAGGCGCAGGACATCGAAAAGCAGTTGGGCGAGGGCAAGGACTTCGCGGCGCTGGCCAAGCAATACTCCGATGACCTGGGTTCGAAGAACCAGGGCGGCGACTTGGGTTGGCTCGACAAGGGCGTGACCGAGGAAGCGTTCGAGAATGCGCTGTTCGCCCTCGACAAGGGCAAGGTCTCGGCGCCGGTGCTCGGCAGCGAGGGTTACCACATCATCAAGTTGACCGATCTGCGGCCGGGCAAGACCCGTGCGTTCGAGGAGGTGCGCGGCGAGCTGCTCAAGGAGTACCAGAACAGCGAGCGCGACCGGTTGTATTCCGAACGCGCCGGGCGCCTCACCGACCTCGCCTACGAGGATCCCACCTCGCTCGACGGTGTGGCCAAGGAGCTTGGGCTGCCGATCCAGAAGGCCGGTCCGTTCGCGCGGATGGGTGGCGCCGGGATCGCGGCAAATCCCGCCGTGGTCAAGGCGGCCTTCTCCGACTCCGTGCTGGTGCAGAAGAACAATTCCGATCCGATCGACCTGGGCACCAACCACATCGTCGTGCTGCGCGACAGTGAGCACCTGCCGGCGACGCCCCGGCCGCTGGCCGAGGTGCAGGAGGATGTGCGCTCGCGCATTCTTGCCGAGCGCCTCGCGCAGCAGGCCAAGGCGCATGCCGATGCGCTGCTGGCCGAACTCGGTCAAGGCAAGTCGCTGGATGCGGTCGCTGCGGCCGACGGCCGCAAGGTCGAGGACGAGAAGGGCATCGGCCGCGACGCGGTCAATCTCGACCATGCGATCGTCAAGGCGGTGTTCTCGATGGCGCGTGGCGAGCAGGGCAAACCCAGCCACACGCTGGTCGAGCTGGGCGGCGACAGCTATGCGCTGGTCGAACTGCTCGCAGTCACCGACGGTGATCCGTCCAAGCTCGATGCCACCACGCGATCTGCCGCTCGCAACACGCTGCGCCAGGGCGCATCGGGCGAGACCATGGAGGAGTTCATCGTCTCGCTGCGCAACCATGCCAGCATCAAGCGGTTCGAGAATCGCCTCAACGATCAGGGCAACGAGTAGGCGCCGCCTGGCCTGCGTCAGGAGCGGATGCGGCCAGCCGGGCATGCGCGCCTGGCGCGCGTGATCGCGCCGTTCGTGGACCGGAGGGGACTGCGCATGGGTCGCGCCCCGTCACTCGCACACCGCACGCGCCGCGGTGCCCTCGCGCATCGGGCACGCGGGCGCCGGGTCCGCGTTCAAGCCGCGCGGGCCGCGCCGAGGGTGCGGCCGCCACCGGCGCTCAGGAAGCCTTTTTCCTGGCCAGCTGCAACCAGGTATCGACCACGGTGTCGGGATTGAGCGACACCGATTCGATGCCCTGTTCCATGAGCCATTCAGCCAGGTCCGGATGGTCGCTCGGGCCCTGGCCGCAGATACCAACGTACTTGCCCTTGCGCCGCGCGGTCGCGATCGCCATGGCCAGCAGCTTCTTGACCGCGGCGTTGCGCTCGTCGAACAGCCCCGCGACGATCGCCGAATCGCGATCGAGGCCGAGCGTGAGCTGGGTGAGGTCGTTGGAGCCGATCGAGAAGCCGTCGAAGATGTCGAGGAATTCGTCGGCGAGCAGCGCGTTGGATGGAACCTCGCACATCATGATGATCTTGAGACCGTGCTGGCCCTGTTCCAGGCCATGGCGCTTGAGCACTTCGATGACCTTGCGGCCTTCGTCGAGCGTGCGCACGAACGGGATCATCACCCAGGCATTGGCCAGGCCCATGGTTTCGCGCACCTTCTTCATCGCGCGGCACTCGAGCGCGAAGGCGGCCTCGAAGCTCGGATCGACGTAGCGGCTCGCGCCACGGAAACCGATCATCGGATTCTCCTCGTGCGGCTCGTAGCGCTTGCCGCCGATGAGATTGGCGTACTCGTTGGACTTGAAGTCGGACAGGCGCACGATCACCGGCTGCGGCGCGAACGCCGCGGCGATCGTGGCGATGCCCTCGGCGAGGCGGTCGACGTAGAAATCGACCGGGCTTGCGTAGCCGGCGATGCGTTCGTCGATCTGGGCCTTGGTGGCCGCATCCTGCTGGTCGTATTCGAGCAGCGCCTTGGGGTGCACCGCGATGTGGCTGGCGATGATCATCTCCAGGCGCGCTAGGCCCACGCCCGCGTTGGGCAGCATGGCGAAATCGAAGGCGCGCTCGGGGTTGGCCACGTTCATCATGATCTTGAGCGGCGCCGGCGGCATCGCACCGAGATCGGCGGTCACACGCTCGAACGCGAGCTGGCCCGCATAGACAAAGCCGGTGTCGCCCTCGGCGCAGGACACCGTCACCTCGGCCCCGTCCGGGATCGCATCCAGGCCGTTGCCGGTGCCAACGATCGCGGGCACGCCCAGCTCGCGCGCGATGATCGCGGCGTGGCAGGTGCGCCCGCCGCGGTTGGTCACGATCGCGGCCGCACGCTTCATCACCGGCTCCCAGTCGGGATCGGTCATGTCGGCCACCAGCACGTCACCCGGCTGCACCCGGTTCATGTCCTTGATCGAGCGGATCACGCGCGCCTTGCCCGCACCGATCTTCTGGCCGATCGAGCGACCCTGTGCGAGCACCTGGCCGCGCTCACGCAACTGGAAGCGCTCGATCTGGGTCGCGCGCGCGCGGGACTTCACGGTCTCCGGACGCGCCTGCAGGATGTAGAGCTTGCCGCTCGCGCCATCCTTGCCCCACTCGATGTCCATCGGCCGGCCGTAGTGCTGCTCGATGACCAGCGCCTGCCGCGCGAGCTCGTGCACGTCCTCGTCGCTGATGCAAAAGCGCGCGCGCTCGGCGGCGGGCACTTCCTCGATGCGCACGCGCTCGCCGGGCCGGTCCGAATACACCATGCGCTGCTGCTTGGAACCGATCTGGCGGCGCAGGATCGCGGGCTTGCCGGCCTTGAGCGTGGGCTTGTAGACATAGAACTCGTCGGGATTGACCGCGCCCTGCACCACCATCTCGCCCAGGCCGTAGCTGGCGGTCACGAACACCGCGTCGCGAAAGCCCGATTCGGTGTCGAGCGTGAACAGCACGCCGGCCGCGCCGATGTCCGAGCGCACCATGAGCTGCACGCCCGCCGACAGGAACACGTCCTCGTGCCTGAAGCCATGGTGCACGCGATAGGCGATCGCGCGGTCGTTGTAGAGCGAGGCGAACACTTCCTTGACCTTGTGCAGCACGTCGTCGATGCCGCACACGTTGAGGAAGGTTTCCTGCTGGCCCGCGAACGAGGCATCGGGCAGGTCCTCGGCGGTGGCTGACGAGCGCACCGCGACTGCGACCTCGCCACCGCCTGCCTCGCGGCAGAGCCGGGCATAGGCCGCGCGGATCGCCTCGTCCAGTGGCGCGGGCAACGCGGTATCGACGATCCAGCCACGGATCTCGCCGCCCGCCGCGGTCAAGGCATCGACGTCCTCCACATCGAGCGTGGCCAGCCGTTGCTGGATGCGCAGGTCCAGGCCGCTCTTGGCCAGATAGTCCTGATAGGCCTGCGCCGTGGTGGCGAAGCCGCCGGGCACCGATACGCCGAGCTGGCCGAGGTGGCCGATCATCTCGCCCAGCGAGGCATTCTTGCCGCCGACCTTGCCCAGGTCGGACATGCGCAGGGAATCGAGCCAAAGGACGAGTTCGCTCAAGGGGGTGCTCCGGGAGTGGACCGAGGCCGCTTTGCGGCAGTGCGCAATTTTCGGCCTTTGCGGCGGCAGGGGCAAGCCAGGACAGGGCGGCGCGCGCAGGCCGGGCACGCGGTGTTCCGGCCTCAGTGGGCGGCGCCGTTGCCGCAGTAGATGTCGTGCAGGGTCTGGATGATGCGCGTGGCCGGGCCATCGGCAAGCGCGTAGTAGATCGTTTGTGCATCGCGACGCGTTTCCACGAGGCCCTCATGCCGCAGCACGGCCAGATGCTGTGACAGCGCAGGCTGGCTCAGCGCGAGGCGCTCGTTGAGCTGGCCGACCGAGCGCTCCCCTTGCGCGAGCAGGCACAGGATCATGAGCCGGCTGTCGTTGCCCAGCGTGCGCAGCATGCGGCTGGCCTCGTCGGCGTGGCTGCGCATCTGTTCGGGATCCAGCGGCGGCGGCTTGCGGCGTGCGGTACTCATGGGGTCCTCGGATCGTGGTCGGGATGAGGCGCCACACACGGCGCGCCGGCCCGGCGTGGCTTGAATAATATCAGTTGACACGAATATAAGGAAGCACTAATGTAAGAAGCGTCAACGACACCAGCGGAGGCGGCGATGGCCACGATCGTGGTGATGGGTGCGGGGCTGGGCGGGATGAGCGCGGCCTATGAGCTGCGCGAGACCCTGGGCAAGGGGCATGACATCGTGCTGGTGGGCGAGGGCGAGCGCTTCGCGTTCACGCCGTCCAACCCCTGGCTCGCGGTCGGTTGGCGCGGCATCGACGACACCACCTTGCCGATTGCCGAGCATGTGGCGCGCAAGGACATCCGCTACATCGGTACGGGCGTCGCGCGCATCGAGGCCGGCGCCAGGCGTGTCGTCACGCGCGCGGGTGAATCGATCGACTATGACTACCTGATCATCTGCACCGGCCCCAAACTCGCCTTCGACGAAGTGCCCGGCACGGGGCCGGAAGGCGGCCACACCGAATCGGTGTGCACGGCCGGGCATGCCCTGCATGCATGGCAGGCCTACCAGGAGTTCCTCAAGGATCCGGGACCGGTGGTGATTGGCGCGGTGCAGGGCGCGAGCTGCTTCGGGCCGGCCTATGAGTTCGCGATGATCGTCGATGCCGACCTGCGCAAGCGCAAGCTGCGCGATCGCGTGCCGATGACCTTCGTCACCAGCGAGCCCTACATCGGCCACATGGGGCTGGGCGGGGTCGGCGATTCCAAGGGACTCATGGAAGCGGAAATGCGCCAGCGCCACATCCGCTGGGTGGTCAACAGCAAGGTGACGCAAGTGCGCGCGGGCGAGATCGACCTGCTCGAACACGATGCCCGCGGCCAGCCGGGTGAGGCCCGCACGCTGCCGTTCAGGTTCGCGATGCTGTTGCCCGCGTTCAAGGGCGTGGATGCGGTGGCGGCGGTCGAGGGCCTGTGCAACCCGCGCGGCTTCGTGCTCGTCGACAGGCACCAGCGCAGCCCCAGCCATCCGCGGATCTTCGCCGCCGGCGTGTGCGTGGCGATTCCGCCCGTCGAAGCCACGCCCGTGGCCACTGGCGCGCCCAAGACCGGTTTCATGATCGAGTCGATGGTGACCACGATCGTGCGCAACATCGCGGCCGAGCTCAAGGGCGAGCCGGCGGACTTCGAAGGCACCTGGAACGCGGTGTGCCTGGCCGACATGGGCGACACCGGCGCCGCATTCGTCGCCCTGCCGCAGATCCCGCCGCGCAACGTGACCTGGACGCGCATCGGCAAGTGGGTGCACCTGGCCAAGGTCGGCTTCGAAAAATACTTCCTGTACAAGATGCGGCACGGCACCTCCGAGCCGATCTACGAAAAATACATCCTCAAGGCGCTGGGCATCGAGCGACTCAAGGACGTGGCACGCAGCGGGCAACATTGAGCGGCTGCCGCAGGCATTTCAATCACATCGACAGTGGAGGACGGACCATGAATCTTGATCGTGCGGTAATGGCGTTTGCGGGCGTGATGATCCTCGTGAGCGCGGCACTGGTGTATTTCGTCTCGCCAGGCTGGCTGTTGCTGACCGCCTTCATCGGACTCAACCTGCTGCAGGCGAGCTTCACCGGCTTCTGCCCGGCGGCGATGGTGTTCAAGAAGCTCGGCGTGCGCGGGGATGGCTGTGCGTTCAGGTAAACCGCTGCTGCTGGTGGCGCTGCTGTCGCTGGCCGCGTGCGGCGGGCGCCAGCAGTCCACGGCGCCGCCAGCGCTGCCGGCGCTGGCGACCTTCACGGTGGCCGCGCCTCAGGAGCTGCCGGGTCAGCGCTGGGATGGCGTGGTCGAGGCGGTGCAGCGCGCCGACCTCAGCGCGCAGACCTCCGGCCGCGTCACCGCGGTCGAGGTCGACGTGAACGACCGCGTCGCGGCCGATGCGGTGCTGTTGCGCATCAGCGCGGTCGAGCAGGATGCGCTCGCCAACACCGCCCGCGCGCAGCTGCGCGCGGCCGAAGCGGCGGCGGTCGAGGCCGAGCAGGCGTTCCAGCGGCATGCGGCGCTGGCGCAATCGCACTACGTCTCGCGTGCCCAGCTCGATCAGGCCAGGGCCGCGCGCGACAGTGCGGTGGCCGCGCGTGGCGCGGCGCAGGCGCAGCTCGCGCAGGCATTGCAGCAGACCCGCTACACCGTGGTGCGCGCGCCGTTCGCGGGCATCGTCGCGCGCCGCGACGTGGAGCCGGGCGAGACCGTGGCGCCCGGGCAGCCGCTGCTGGGCCTGTATGCACCCGACGCCTTGCGCATCGAGGTCGCGCTGCCGCAGACGCGGGCCGAGGCGGTGCGCCAGGATCCGCGCGCGAGCGTGTTCCTGCCTGACGGACGCGTGGTGACGCCGGCGCAGGTGATCGTGTTCCCGGCTGCGGATGTGGCCAGCCACAGCGTCAATGTGCGCGTGGTGCTGCCGGCGTTGACGCCGCCACCCGCGCCCGGCACCACGGCCAAGGTGGTGTTCACGGCCGCGGCGCAGGACGAGACGGCCACGTTGGCGGCGCCGGTGCGCATCCCGGTGGGCGCGGTCGCGCAGCGCGGCGAGCTCAGTGGCGCCTATGTGCGCGAGGGTGAGCGCCTGCTGTTGCGCCAACTGCGCCTGGGCGCACGCGAGGGCGATGCGGTGGAAGTGATCAGCGGGCTCGTCCCGGGCGATGTGGTGGTGGCCGATCCGGTCGCCGCGGCCCAGGCGCTCGCGGCGCAGCGCCGCGCGATGGGTGCGCGGCATGACTGAGGCCACATCCCGGCTGGGCATCTCCGGGCGCATCGCGGCAGCGTTCCAGGACAATCCGCTGACGCCGATCCTCGCGATCACCGGCCTGCTGCTGGGCCTGCTCGCGGTGGCGATCACGCCGCGCGAGGAGGAGCCGCAGATCGACGTCACGATGGCCAACGTGATGGTGCCGTTCGACGGCGCCAGCGCACGTGAGGTCGAGCAGCTGGTGGCCACGCCGCTGGAGCAGAAGCTGGCCGAGATCGAGGGCATCAAGCACGTCTATTCGATCAGCCGCCCCGGCATGGCCGTGCTCACGGTCGAGTACGAGGTCGGGGTGGCGCGCCAGCCGGCGCTGGTGCGCCTGTACAACCAGGTGTTCTCCAACCAGGACTGGATGCCCGCGGGCGTGGGCGTGGGCACGCCGCTGGTCAAGCCCAAGGGCATCGACGACGTTCCGGTGATGGCGGTCACGCTGTGGAGCGATGACGCGCACACCGATGCGACGCGCCTGGCCGAAGTCGCGCACACGCTGGAAAGCGATCTCAAGCGCATCCCGGGCACGCGCGACATCTACACGATCGGCGCGCCCCAGCGCGCGGTGCTGGTCACGCTCGATCCGGCCCGGCTCGCGTCCTATCGGCTGGCCAGCTCCGACCTCGTGCAGGCGCTGCACGCGGCCAACGTCGTGCACCATGCTGGCGAGCGCGTCGATGCCGGCGGCGCAGTGCCGCTCACCGCGGGGCGCTTCCTGGCTTCGGCCGAGGATGTCGCCACGCTGGTGATCGGCATGCACGATGGCAAGCCGCTGCTGCTTGCGGACGTGGCGCAGGTGCAGGCACGCGGCGACCTCGCCAGCAGCTACGTGTGGTACGGCGCGCCGCCCGGGCGGGCCGGCCCGCAGGCCGGAATCGCACCGGCCGTGACCCTTGCGATCGCCAAGAAGCCGGGCAGCAACGCCGCCGACATCACGCGTGCGATCGAGCAGCGCCTGCAACAAGTGCAGGGCGAGCTCATCCCCGCTGGCGTACACGCCACCGTCACGCGCGACTACGGCCGCACCGCCACCGACAAGGCGCAAAAGCTCATCCAGAAGCTCATGTTCGCCACCGCCTCGGTGGTGCTGCTGGTGCTGTTCGCGCTGGGCTGGCGCGAGGCCATCGTGGTCGGCAGCGCGGTGATCCTGACGCTGGCGGTGACGCTGTTTGCCTCGCATGCGCTCGGCTTCACCCTCAATCGCGTGTCCCTGTTCGCGCTGATCTTTTCGATCGGCATCCTCGTCGACGATGCGGTGGTGGTGGTGGAGAACATCCACCGCCACCTCGCGCTCGACGCCCGCTCGGGCGAGCGGCGCAGCCTGCTCAGGATCATTCCGCTCGCGGTCAACGAAGTCGGCGGACCGACCATCCTCGCCACCTTCACGGTGATCGCGGCGCTCATGCCGATGGCATTCGTGTCGGGCCTGATGGGGCCGTACATGCGGCCGATCCCGATCAATGCCTCGGCCGGCATGCTGCTGTCGCTGCTGATCGCGCTCGTGGTCACGCCGTGGCTGTCGTTCAAGCTGCTGCGCCGCCACGGCAGCGGCAACGATGCCGCCGCCAACGACGGCACGCAGCCGTCGCGCCTGCATCGCCTGTTCGAGCGCGTGATGTCACCGTTCCTGTACGGGGCGCGCGCGGGGCGCCATCGCGCGCTGCTGTTCGGCTCGATGGCGGCATTGGTCGTGCTCAGCGCCGCGCTCGCGCTGGTCGAGCTGGTGGTGCTCAAGATGCTGCCGTTCGACAACAAGTCCGAACTGCAGGTGGTGGTGCACCTGCGCGAGGGCAGCACGCTGGAGCAGACCCACGCGCTGCTCACGGAACTGGCCGCCGCGGTCGATGGCGTGCCCGAGGTGCTCGACTACCAAGGCTATGCGGGCACCGCCGCCCCGATCAATTTCAACGGACTGGTGCGTCAGTACTACCTGCGCAGCGCAGGCAACCTCGGCGACCTGCAGGTCAACCTCGTCGACAAGCACCTGCGCCGACGGCAGAGCCACGACATCGCGCGCGCGATCCGGCCGGTACTGGCAGCGATTGGCGCGCGCCACGAGGCGGTGGTGCAGGTGGTGGAAGTGCCACCGGGACCGCCGGTGTTGGCGCCGCTGGTGGCCGAGCTGTACGGCCCCGACTACGCGGGCCAGCGCCGCATCGCGCGTGCGCTCGCCGACGAGCTGTTCGCACGCACCAGCGGCATCGTCGACATCGACACCAGCGTCGCGGCCGATGCGCCGCGCGAGACCCTCGTGCTCGACCGCGAGCGCGCGGCGCGCCTGGGCGTGGCGCAGGCGAGCGTGGTCGATGCGATTGCGCTGGCGGTGGGCGGCCACGATGCGGGCTACGTGCACGATGGGACCTCCAAGTATCCGCGACCGATCCGTTTACGCCTGTCGGCACAGGACCAGTCGGCGTTGCCGGCGCTGCTTGGCCTGCGCGTGCGCAGCGCCGCGGGCGAACTGGTGCCGCTGTCGGAGCTGGTGACCGTGCAGCGCGACGACTGGGACGATGCCATCCACCACAAGGACGGCCTGCCCGTGGTGTACGTGATGGGCGATGAGGCGGGCGCGCTCGACAGCCCGCTGTACGGCATGTTCGCGATGGTGGGCAAGCTGGGGCAGGTGCGCGTGGCAGGTGAGCAGCTCGGCCAAAGCTTCATCGCGCAGCCGGCCGACACCCGCGGCTACGCCATCAAGTGGGATGGCGAGTGGCAAATCACCTACGAGACCTTCCGCGACATGGGCATCGCCTACGGCGCGGGCATGATCCTGATCTATCTGCTGGTGGTGGCGCAGTTCCGCAGCTACCTCGTGCCACTGGTGATCATGGCGCCGATTCCGCTCACCGTGATCGGCGTGATGCCGGGCCACGCGCTGCTGCATGCGCAGTTCACCGCCACCAGCATGATCGGCATGATCGCGTTGGCAGGCATCATCGTGCGCAACTCGATCCTGCTGGTGGACTTCATCAACCACGAGACCGCACGCGGGGTGGCGCTGGCCACGGCGGTCATCGATGCTTGCGCGGTGCGCGCCAAGCCGATCGCGCTCACGGGCGTGGCGGCGATGCTCGGCGCGTTTTTCATCCTCGATGATCCGATCTTCAACGGGCTGGCGATCTCGCTGATCTTCGGCATTTTCGTCAGCACCGTGCTCACGCTGCTGGTGATTCCGCTGCTTTACTATGTGCTCAAGCGCCGCGATCCGGCGCTGCAGGTGATGGAGGCAAGCTCATGAGGATGCGCGGGTGGCTGCTGGCGGGCATGGTGTTGGGCCAGGCGCAGGCGTGGGCGCAAGCGGCGCCCGCCGCGGAACCGGCGCCTGCGCAGGCGCGTGCGCAGGCGGCGGCACAGGATCTGGGTCGGCAGCTCAAGGCGGCGCTCGCGCAACAGCTCGAGCGCGGCGGCACGGTCGGTGCGATCACGTTCTGCCACGAGGAGGCGCCGTTGATCGCGGCGCGCGTCGGCGCCGGGCACGGCGTGCGCATCGGTCGCGTCGCGGTGGCCGGGCGCCTGCGCAGTCCTGCCAACACCGCCGAATCGTGGCAGGCGCAGGGTCTGGCCGGCTTCGAAGGGCGCGTGGCCGCGGGCGAGCCGGTATCCGCGCTGGTACAGGTACAGCAACAGGACCTGCCCGCGGGCGTGGCGCTGCGGCTGATGCGTGGCATCGCGGTCGAGCCGATGTGCCTGGCCTGCCATGGCAAGGAGCTGTCGGCCGACACGCGCGCGGCGCTGCAGCGCCTGTATCCGCGCGATGCCGCGACCGGGTTCGCGGTGGGTGACCTGCGCGGCGCGATGTGGGTCGAGGTTCCCGCGGCACAGTGACGCGGGCCGGCCATGCTTGCAATCGACGGGTGTGGCGCAATCTTGCGGTGATGGCGAGGAGTGCAGGCAGTGGCTGACAACGACGAAATCCACCTGCAGCTGGAGCAGGAAGGGCCGTATGCGTTCAAGGTGAGTTTCGAGGATGACGCGGTGGCCGCGCTGCACACCGACGAACCTGCGCCGCTGGGCAGTGGCCGTGGACCCAATCCATCCGCCTTGCTGCTGGCCGGCGTGGCCAACTGCCTCGCCGCGAGCCTGGTGTTTGCGCTGCGCAAGTTCCGCAACGAGCCGGCACCGATCCGCGTGCGCATCAGCGCGCGCAAGGAACGCAACGCACAGGGGCGCTGGCGCATCCCGCGCGCGCAGGTCACGCTCACGCTTGCCGACAAGGCCGCCGCTCTCGAGCATTTCGAGCGCGCGCTCGCGCAGTTCGAGCAGTTCTGCATCGTCACCCAGAGCGTGCGCGACGGCATCGCGGTCGATGTGCGCGTGGTCGATGCCGACGGCGTCGTGCATGTGCCCGGTGCGCGGGCCTGACGGAGCCGCGGCGATGAACCCGCCCGACATGCTGCTGGTCGCCTGTGCGCACTGCCACGCGCTCAACCGCGTGCCGCCGGCCCGGCTGGCGCAGGCACCGGCCTGTGGCAAGTGTGGCGCGGCACTGTTCGCGGCGCATCCGGTGGCGCTGGACGAGGCCGCGTTCCATGCCCACGTCGAGCGCGCGACGCTGCCCGTGCTGGTCGACTTCTGGGCACCGTGGTGCGGGCCATGCCGCACCATGGCGCCACACTTCGAGCAGGCCGCCGCCCAGCTCGAGCCGCAGCTGCGCCTGGCCAAGGTCGACACCCAGGCGCAGCCGGCGCTGGGCGCGCGCTTCGCGATCCGCAGCATACCCACGCTGGCACTGTTTCACTCCGGTCGCGAAATCGCCCGCCAGGCAGGCGCGATGCACGCCGCCGACATCGTGCGCTGGGCGCGGCATCATCTGGGCGACGGGAGACAGGCATGAACGGGTGCTGGCGGGTGCGGATTGCGCGCAGCAGGCGTGGCGGCAGCGGACCGCACCGCCGACACGGGGTCTTGCTGGCGCGGATCACGGTGCTGCTCGCGGCCGCGCTGCTGGGCGCGTGCGCGCACACCCCCGTGGCCACGCCTGCGGTGGGGGCGCCGGCCGCACTCATCGTGCATGAGCCGCTGCCGGGCCTGTACACCGCCGGCCAGCCCGCGGCCGCCGACTGGGCCGCGATCCGAGCGCGCGGCGTCGATACGGTGATCGACCTGCGCATGCCGGGCGAACTCAAGGACCGCGACGAGGCGGCCGAAGTGCGCGCGGCCGGCCTGCGCTACCTGCGCCTGCCCGTGGACGGCGCCGCGGGTGTCAACGCCGCCAATGCGAAGTTGCTGCACGAGGCGCTGCGGCCCGTCCATGGCCAGGTACTCGTGCATTGCGCCACCAGCAATCGCGCGGGTGCGCTGCTGGCGCTGGAGCAGCAGCAGTTCGATGGCTTGTCACAGCAGCAGGCCTTGCAACTGGGACGCGCCGCGGGCGTCACCAAGCTGGACGCGCGCTTGCGCGAGGTGCTCGGCCTCGGACACGAGGCCCATTGAGATGGCCAGCCGCATCACCGTGGTCGGTGCAGGCTTTGCCGGCCTCACCGCGCTGCGCACGCTGCGCCGGCATTCGCGCGAGGTCGAGCTCACGCTGGTCGCGCCGCGCGCCGAACTGCACTACCTGCCGGGTGCGATCTGGCTGCCGTCGGGACGACGCCGGCGTGAGGACCTCGTGGTGCCGCTGGACAACTTCCTGCGGCGTGCCGACGTCCGCTTCCATGCCGCCCACGCCACCGGCCTGTCGGCCGATGCGCGCACCCTGCATACCGACGCGGGCGAGGTTGCCAACGATGGCCTCGTGATCGCCACCGGCGCACGCTTCATTCGCAAGCTGCCCGGCATCGAGCACGCGATCATCCCGTGCGACGGCCTGGCGGCGGGCGAAGCGATCCGCGAGCGCCTGGCCGCGCTCAGCGGTGGCACCTTGTGCTTCGGCTTTGGTTCCAACCCGCACGAGCCGATCGCGATGCGCGGCGGGCCGATCTTCGAGTTCGTGTTTGGCACCGACACGCTGCTGCGCCGGCAGGGCCGGCGCGAGCGCTTCCGCCTGGTGTTCTTCAGTCCCTCGCCCAAGCCGGGGTTGCGCCTGGGCGAACGCGCGGTGGGCCTGATCCTCGACGAGATGCGCCGGCGCGGCATCGAGACCGTGCTTGGCGAAAAGCCGGTCGCGTTCGAGGCTGGCGCCGTGCAGCTCGAACGCACGCGCATCGACAGCGACCTTGCGCTGTTCATGCCGGGCCTGACCGGACCGGCCTGGCTCGATGCGACCTCGTTGCCGCGCTCGCCCGGCGGCCTCGTGCTGGGTGATGGGCATTGCCGCGTGGCCGGCCTCGACTGCACCTATGTCGCCGGCGATGGCGCGAGCCTGCCCGGACCGGAGTGGATGCCCAAGCAGGCGCACCAGGCCGACCTGCATGCCGGCACCGCCGCGCGCAACCTGCTCGGTGAACTGGCCGGGCGGGCGCCCAGCGAGCGCTTCCGCGCCGAGCTCACCTGCATCATCGACACGCTCGACCGCGGCCTGCTGGTGACGCGCCACGAGCGCGGCGGCCGCGCGTTCAAACCGCTGCGCGTCATGCACTGGGCCAAGGCTGCGTTCGAGAAACGCTACCTGCGCCGGTACCGCTGAGCAGCGCACGAACTTTCATCGCGGGCGCGCCTTGCGGCATGCTTGGCGTCGCGTCGCCCGTCGCGCGCCGTGCCCGCCCGCCAGGACAACCCATGCACCGCATCATCTTCTACGTGTCGGACGGCACCGGCATCACTGCCGAGACCATCGGCCACAGCGTGCTGACCCAGTTCGACTCGATCCGCTTCGACACCTTCCGCCTGCCGTTCGTGGATTCGGAGGAAAAGGCCCAGGCCGCCGCTCTGCGCATCAAGACCGCCTACGCGCAAACCGGCGCGCGCCCGATCGTGGTCAACACGATCATGGACCAGCGCCTGAGCGACGTGGTGGCCGAGAGCGGTGCGCTCATGCTCGACGTGTTCGCGCCGTTCATCGCGCCGCTGGAGGCCGAACTGGGCGCGCAGCGCTCCGCGCGCGTGGGCAAGGCGCACGGCCTGACCGACTTCACCGAGTACGAGGCGCGCATCAACGCCACCAACTATGCGTTGACCCACGACGACGGCATCGACGTCAACTACCACGATGCCGACGTGATCCTCGTGGGCGTGTCGCGCGTGGGCAAGACGCCGACCTGCCTGTACATGGCGCTGCACTACGGCGTCAAGGCGGCCAACTACCCGCTGACCGAGGAGGATCTCGAGCGGCTGGAGATTCCCAAGCGCCTGTTGCCGTACCGCGCGCGCCTGTACGGGCTCACGATCGAGCCGCAGCGGCTGGCGCAGGTGCGCGAGGCGCGGCGGCCGGGCAGCCGCTATGCGCGCATCGAGCAGTGCCGGCGCGAACTGGAACTGGCCGACAAGCTGTTCCGCCGCGAGAACATCCCGGTGCAGAACACCACCCACACCTCGATCGAGGAGATCGCGAGCAAGATCCTGGCGCAGCTTGGCATCGAGCGGCACATGTTCTGAGCCGCGCGCGGGGCGGCGTCCGCCGCCACGCGTCAGCGACGCCGCGCCGCGCCACGCAGCGGCATGAAGCGCGGGTTGGCCAGCAGCAACGCCGACACCACGGCCATCACGGCACCCACCGGAAAGCTCTCCATGAACGAGAACGCCAAGCGCTGCGGCGTACTCGCATAGTCGGACTGCCATTGCCGCAGCTGCGCGGTCAGGTCATCGAGCGCGGCGCCCTGCATGCCCTGGGCCTGCGCATCGGCCAGCATCTGCGCCGCGTGTTCCGCGCCGTAGTCCATTCCGCTCCAGGCCAGCACCAGCTCCCAGCACAGTGCGTACACCGCGGCGGTAATGGCGGCGACCGCGAGTCCGAGCGCGATCGCGGGCACGATGCCCACGTCGCCGCGGCTGTTCTCGGCGCGGTAGCGGCGGATGGCGACGAAGATCGGCAGCGCCGCGGCCACCATCACAAGGTAGCCGGGCATGGCGCCGTGCTGCGGGGCGGGATGCACGTGCAGGATCGCGGCGAACGCGAACATGAGGACGCCGGCGATGAGCCCGCCGATCGCGCCGTAGTTGAACATCTTGTTGAGCATGGGCGACTCCGGGATGTCCCGTCGCCGGTCAGGGGTGCCGGCGCGACGCCCTTTCTACCGCAACGCGGGCGCCGCGTCAGCCGTGTGGATGGCCGGCATGCGCGCGCGCCCTGCGGCAGCGCCACATCAGGCAACCTTGCGCGAGGCCTCGCTGGCGGGCGCGCTGCTGCGGATCAGGTGGTCGAACGCGCCCAGCGCCGCCTTCGAGCCTTCGCCCATCGCGATCACGATCTGCTTGTACGGCACCGTGGTGCAGTCGCCCGCCGCGAATACGCCCGCCAGCGAGGTCTGGCCACGCGCATCCACCTCGATCTCGCCGCGCGCGCTCAGCGCGAGCGTGCCCTTGAGCCATTCGGTGTTGGGCAGCAGGCCGATCTGCACGAAGATCCCGTCCAGATCGAGCCGATGGCTGTCGCCACTGTCGCGGTCGCGGTACACCAGTCCGGTCACGCGCTGGCCATCGCCGGCCACCTCGGTGGTCTGCGCCGACACGATCACGCGCACGTTGGGCAGGCTGCGCAGCTTGCGCTGCAGCACCTCGTCGGCGCGCAATCGGGGATCGAACTCCAGCAGCGTGACATGTTCGACGATGCCGGCAAGATCGATCGCCGCCTCCACGCCCGAGTTGCCGCCGCCGATCACGGCCACGCGCTTGCCCTTGAACAGCGGTCCGTCGCAATGCGGGCAATAGGCCACGCCCTTGTTGCGGTACTCGTTCTCGCCGGGCACGTTCATCTGCCGCCAGCGCGCGCCGGTGGCGAGCACCACGGTGCGGGCCCGAAGCGCGGCACCGCTTTCCAGCTGCAGCGTGAAGCCGGTGGCGTCCGGCACCAGTGCCTGCGCACGCTGCAGGTTCATCACGTCGACCTCGTACTCGCGCACATGCTGCTCCAGTGCCGCGGCCAGGCGCGGTCCCTCGGTGTGCGGCACCGAGATGAAGTTCTCGATCGACAGGGTGTCGAGCACCTGGCCACCGAAGCGCTCGGCGACCACGCCGGTGCGGATGCCCTTGCGCGCGGCATAGATCGCCGCCGCCGCGCCCGCCGGGCCGCCGCCGACCACGAGCACATCGAACTCATCCTTGGCGTCGATGGCGGCGGCCGCGCGTGCCGCGGCGCCGCTGTCGAGCTTGGCCAGGATCTCGGCCAGGCCCATGCGGCCGCTGCCGAATTCCGCGCCGTTGAGCAGGATCGCGGGCACCGCCATGATGCCGCGCTGTTCGACTTCGGCCGGGAACGCCGCGCCGTCGATCGCGACGTGCTCGACGTTGGGGTTGAGCACGGCCAGCAGGTTGAGCGCCTGCACCACGTCGGGACAGCTCTGGCAGGACTGCGAGAAGAAGGTCTCGAAACGGTACGGACCGGCCAGCGCACGCGCCTGTTCGAGCAGTTCGGGCGCTTCCCTGGAAGGATGTCCGCCCACTTGCAGCAGCGCGAGCACCAGCGAGGTGAACTCATGGCCGAGCGGCAGGCCGGCAAAGCGCAGGTGCACGCTGCCATCGGCGCGCGCGATCGCGAACGAAGGCCGCCGCACCTGCGCGTCGTCGGCGTGGCGCAGCGTGATCAGGTCCGACTGCGCGGCGATGTCGTCGAGCAGCTCGCGCATCTGCCGCCCGGTGTCGCTGTCATCGAGCGTGGCCACCAGTTCGATTGGCTGCGTGAGGCGCTCCAGGTAGGCCTTGAGCTGGGTCTTGAGGTTGGCGTCCAACATGGCGTCGATCTCCAGGCAAGGGATGGGCGGGTGCGCGGGCGGCGTGCGGCAAGGCGGCGGGGCGCCCTGCCGCGCGGGCCTGCCCCGCACGGGCAGGGCAGGCAGGGACGGCGGTCGAGCGTCAGATCTTGCCGACCAGGTCGATCGACGGGGCGATCGTCTTGTTGCCTTCCTTCCACTTGGCCGGGCACACCTCGCCCGGATGTGCGGCGACGTACTGCGCGGCCTTGAGCTTGCGCAGCGTCTCGGTGACGTCGCGCGCGATCGCGTTGTCGTGGATCTCCAGCGTCTTGATCACGCCGTCGGGATTGACGATGAAGGTGCCGCGCAGCGCGAGGCCGGCCTCGTCGATGTGCACGTCGAATGCGCGCGTGAGCTGGTGGGTCGGATCGCCCACGAGCGGGAACTTGGCCTTGCCGACCGCGGGCGAGGTCTCGTGCCAGACCTTGTGCGAGAAGTGGGTGTCGGTGGTGACCACGTACACTTCGGCATTGGCCTTCTGGAACTCGGCATAGTGTTCGGCGGCATCCTCGACCTCGGTCGGGCAATTGAAGGTGAACGCGGCCGGCATGAAGATGATGACCGCCCACTTGCCCTTGAGCGTCTGGTCGGTGACCTCGACGAACTTGCCATTGTGGAAGGCCTGCGCCTTGAACGGCTTGATGGTGGTGTTGATCAGCGACATCACTGGCTCCTGCGGTGGGTGGGGGGAATCGACCCGGTCATGGTAGGCGGTGGCCATCGGTTTGTGAAATTGATTGATCGTAACGAGGTGATAGGCAATGGCTATGGTGAACGCAGCCCGGTTGCGCGCCGCCTGCGAGCAGCGGGCCGCCGTGCAGGCGCACATCCGCGCGTTCTTTGCCGCGCGTGGCGTGCTCGAGGTGGAAACCCCGTTGCTGTCGGGCGCCGCCAATCCCGAGCCGAACATCGAGCCGTTCGCGACCACCTTCAGCGGCCACGTCGGGCACGGCGCGCGCGAGCGCTGGTTGCGGCCATCGCCCGAGTTCGCGCTCAAGCGCCTGCTCGCGGCCGGCATCGGCGACTGCTACGAGCTTGGGCGCGTGTTCCGCAACGGCGAGGCCGGGCGCCGCCACAATCCCGAGTTCACGATGCTGGAGTGGTATCGGGTCGGCTGGGATTACGCGCGCCTGGCCGCGGAGACCGTCGAACTCGTGAGCGGGCTCGCCAGCGCATCCGGGCGCCGCGTCGAGGTGCTCGGCTGCACCTATCGCGAGCTGTTCCAGCGCGAACTCGGCCTCGATCCGTTTACCGCGCCGGACAGCACGCTGCAGCGCGCGCTGGGTGAAGTGCGCATCCAGGCGCAAGGCCTGGAGCGCGACGATTGGCTCGACCTGGTGATGAGCCATTGCCTGCAGCCGCGCATGCCGCGCGACCGCATCACCGTGGTGCGCGACTTCCCGCCGAGCCAGGCCGCACTGGCACGGGTGCGGCCCGGCGAGCCCGCGGTCGCCGAACGCTTCGAGCTGTACCTGGGCGCGCAGGAGCTCGCCAACGGCTACCAGGAGCTCACCGACGCCCGCGAACAGCGCGCCCGCTTCCAACGCGACAATGCCCGCCGGCGCGCGCGCGGGCAGCGCGAGCTGCCACTGGATGAACCACTGCTGCAGGCGCTGCCGTCGCTGCCGGACTGCGCGGGCGTGGCATTGGGCATCGAACGCCTGCTCATGTGGCTGGCCGCGACCGACGACATCGCCGACGTGCTCACCTTCAGCTTCGCCCAGGCCTGATCAGCACCGCTGCGGCAGGTGCAGGCGCGCGATGCAGCCGCTGCGCCCGTGGCGGTTGGCCAGCGCGAGCGAGCCGCCGTGTGCCTCGACGATCTGGCGCGCAAGTACGAGCCCGATGCCCGACCCGCCGGCCTTGGTGGTGAAGAACGGCACGAACAGGTTTTCGCTCGGCGGCAGCCCCGGGCCATCGTCGCCGACCTCGATGAGCCAGCCCTCGGCGTCGGCGCTCCAGTGCAGATCGACGTGGCCACCGCCTTCGAGAGCCGCATCGGTGGCATTGCGAACGAGGTTGATCAGCGCCTGCTCGATCTGCTCGGGATCGCCCATGGCCAGTGCCGGCGCCGGGCCGCCCGTGCCCACCACGAGACGCTGTTCCAGCGCGGCCACTCGGCGCGCCAGCAGCGCCAGGTCGAACTCGCGGGGCGTGGGTGGCGGCAGGCGCGCAAGCTGGGTGTAGCGCGTCATGAATTGCGCGAGCGCCTCGGCGCGGTCACCGATCACGCGCAAGCCCGCATCCACGTCGTCGCGCCAGTCGGCCGCGGGGGGATCGCTGCCGATGAGCCTGGCCAGTGTGCCGGCCATCGAGCGGATCGGCGCGAGCGAGTTGTTGAGCTCGTGGCCGAGCACGCGCAGCAGGCGTTGCCAGGCCAGGCGCTCTTCCTCGCGCAGGGCCCGGCTGAGGTCGCTGATCACCAGCAGATCGTGCGGGCGCCCCTGTTCGCGAAAGCGCGCATGGCGCACCTCCCATCGGCCGTGGGTGCCGCCAAAGCTGCGTTCCAGCAGCTGCACGCGGTGGATGTCCAGACATGGCCCCAGCTGCAGGCTGGTGGCCGAACGCCCCAGCAGCCCGGCGAGGGGCGCGCCGAGCAGGCGCTCGGCGGCCGGATTGGCCAGGCGCAGCAGGGCCTGCTCATCGAAGGCGAGGACCGCGATGTCGAGCGTGTCCACCACGGTGCGCAGCAGGGCGCCGCGTTCCTCGAATGACAGGCGCTGCTCGCGCAGGCTTTGCGCCAGCGTGTTGATCTCGTGCACCACCTCGCCCACCGCGTCGCCGCGCCGCGCGTGGGTGCCGCGCAGGCTGTAGTCGCCCTCGCGCAGCGCTTCGAGCAGGTTCGACAGCGTGTACAGCCCATACACGGCCTTGCGCCGCAACAGCAGCGCCGCGGCGATGGTGATCGCGAGCACCAGGCCCCATAGAGCGAGCGCCGCGCCGCGGCTGGGCAACAGCCACAGCAGCGCCGGCAGCAGCGCGAGCAGCGCGGGCGCGGCCACCAGCACGATGCCGACCAGCAGGCGCGTGTCGTAGCTCCAGCGCGGACGTGGGCCGTTCACTCGATTCCGTATTTTTCCATGCGCCGGTACAGCGAGGGGCGGCTCAGGCCGAGCAGGCCGGCCGCGCGCTGGATGTTGCCACCGGTGCGCTCCAGCGCCTCGCGCACGAGCCGCTCCTCGGCCGCGTCCACGCTCATCGACTCGCTGGCCGCCAGAGCGACTGCATTGGCCCGCGTCGTGCCGGCGTCGCTGCGCAGGTTGAGCGCCGGTTCGTCGATCACATGGCCATCGAGCATGAGCACCGCGCGCTCCATCACGTGCGACAGCTCGCGCACGTTGCCGGGCCAGGCGTAGGCGTCGAGCGCGCGCAGCGCGTCCTGGCTGATGCTGGGCGTATCACGCTGGTAGCGGCGGGCATAGCGCTCGACGAACGCGCCCGCGAGCAGGCGGATGTCGGGCCTGCGCTCGCGCAGCGGTGGCAGGTGCAACTCCACCGTGTTGAGACGGAACAGCAGGTCCTTGCGGAAGTGGCCGCGCGCGACCTCGGCGGCAAGGTTGGCGTTGGTGGCCGAAACCAGGCGCACGTCGACCTTGAGCGTGCGCGAGGAGCCCACGCGCTCGAGCTCGCCGTCCTCGAGCACGCGCAGCAACTTGGGTTGCTGCGCCAGCGGGATGTTGGCGATCTCGTCGAGGAACAGCGTACCGCCGTCGGCGAGCTCGAAGCGGCCGATGCGGTCGTTCTTGGCGTCGGTGAACGCGCCCTTGACGTGGCCGAACATCTCCGCCTCGAAGACGCTGTCCGGGATGCCGCCCATGTTGACCTTGACCAGTGGTCGTGCGGCACGCGTCGAGCGTGCGTGCAGGCGCTGCGCGAGCAGGCTCTTGCCGGTGCCGTTCTCGCCCAGGATCAGCACGTTGGCACCGGTCGGCGCCACGCGGTCGAGCCGCTCCAGCAGCTGGCGCATCGGCACCGACGTGGCGATGAAATCGTCCTCGCCCTCGCCACGCAGGATTTCGTTCTCGCGCCGCAGGCGCGCCGCCTCGCCCCGCGATCCGCCCAGCGCCAGCTGGTTGCGCACGACCGCGAGCAGGCGCGTGTTGTCCCACGGCTTCTCGATGAAATCGCCGGCACCGTGGCGCATGGCCTCGACCGCGAGGTCGATCGAGCCCCATGCGGTCATCACGATCACGGGCAGCTCGGGGTCGAGCTTCTTGAGCGCGCGCAGCAGTTCGATGCCCTCCGCGCCCGAGGTGGTGTCACGGGTGTAATTGAGGTCGATCAGTGCCGCATCGAAACGCTGCCTGGCCAGCGCCGCAAGCGCCGCGGCGGGGCCATCGACACCCACCGCGTCGATGCGCTCGGCCTTGAGCAGCAGGCGCAAGGCCTCGCGTACGTCGCGCTGGTCGTCGGCGATGAGCAGGGCAGGCTGGGTCATGGTGCAGCGTTCACATGGACCGCGTCGCGACTATACCCGAGCCAGCGGTTGCTCGATCCAGCCATCGGCGAGGCGGACCACGCGCTGCGCCTCGTCGGCGAAACCCTGGTGGTGGGTGACCTGCACGATGGTCATGCCATCGCGGTGCAGCTCATGCAGCAGATCCATGATGCTGCGCGCCTGCGTGGAGTGCAGCGCGCCGGTCGGTTCGTCGGCAAGCAGCAGCCTCGGACGGGTAATGACGGCGCGAGCAACCGCCACCAGCTGCTGCTGGCCACCCGACAGCTGGTTCGGATACAGGTCCTTCTTGCCCACGATCTGGAAGCGGTCGAGCAGGTCGGCGACCCGCGCGGCGCGCTCACTCGACGGCACGTCGCGGTATTGCAGCGGCAGGTCCAGGTTCTCCCACACCTTGAGGTCGTCGATCAGGTGGTAGTGCTGGAAGATGAAGCCGACCTTGTCGCGCTGTAACTGCTGGCGCTGGCGTGGCGCGAGCGTCTGGACGGCCACGCCGTCGAATGAGAATGAGCCCTGCCAGTCGTGGTCGAGCAGGCCAAGGATGTTGAGCAGGGTGCTCTTGCCGGCTCCCGACGGCCCCATGATGCTGATGAATTCCCCCTCGCCGATGTGCAGCCGGATGTTGCGCAGAATCCATTGCCGACCTTGGGCCAGCGGCAGTGACTTTTCGAGATTCTCAAGGTGGATCATGATGGTTCCCGAGGGGCGGAGTCATTCGTTGCGCAGTGCCAGCACCGGGTCGGTGGCGGCGGCACGACGGGCGGGCGAAAGGCAGGCGAGCAGGGCGATGACCCCCAGCACCAGCGTTACCGCAGCGAGGGTGGGCAGGTCGAACGTGCCGACCTGGAACAGGCGCTCGGAAAAGCTGTGCGCGAACAGCCAGGCCAGCGGCAGACCGAGCGTGACGCCCAGCCCCACCAGAAACAATCCCTGGCCCAGCACCTGGCGCACGATGGTCGATGCCCTGGCACCGAGCGCCATGCGCACGCCGAATTCCGCGATGCGCTGCCCGACCGCATAGACGAGCACCGCATACAGGCCGACGGCGGCCAGCAGCAGGGCGAGCAGGCCCAGCAGGCCGAGCAGGCTGTTCAGGCGCGTGCGATCCCTGAGCGTGTCGGCGATGCGCGCGTCGAAAGGCACGATCGGCCCCAACGCGTCGTTGGGTGCAATGCGCTTGCCGAGCGCCTTCAGTGGCGCGATCAGGGCCGCAGCTTCCACGCTGGTGCGCACGGCGAGCGAGGCATGCGCTGGCGCGGCGGCGGGTTGATAGATCGCCACCCGGTCGGGGGTCTCGTCCAGCGAACGTTGCTTGAGGGTCGGCACCACGCCGATCACCGTGACCTCACGATCCGGAACGTCGGGGCCAACCCCCACCCGGAACTGCTTGCCCAGTGGGTCGCTGTTCCCGAAATGGCGCTGCACGAACAACTCATCGACGATGGCCACCGGCGCCTGATGACGCACTTCCTCCGCGCTGAAACCGCGGCCGTGCAGCAGCGGTACGCCCAAGGCGGCGAAATAGCCGGCATCGACGTGCTGGTCGTAGCCGATGGGCTGTTCCTTGATGTCCTCCTGGCCCGGCGGCGTGAATGTGGTGGTGGCGATGCTGTCCGCGAACGGGATCATGTTGCCAAGCCCCACCGCCACGACACCGGGCAGGGCGTGCGCCTGATCGCGCAGCTCCTGCAAGCGTGTGGCACGTGCCTGCGGTGCGGCGTCGTGGGGCAGCAGATCGTCAAGGCCGACCAGCAGCAGATGATCGCGCTGGAAGCCGATGTCCTCGGCCAGCAGATTGTGCGAGCTGCGCAGCAGCACGCCGATGCCGAACAGCAAGGCCATGGTCACGGCCACCTGCAGTACGACCAACGATTGGCGCGCCGTCTGGGTTGCACTGCCGGCGGTCTGGCGCGAGCTGCCACGCCGGATCATCGGGCCGAGCTGGCCGCGCTGCGCCGCCACCGCAGCGGTGGTCAGCATGGTGCACAGCAGGACGGACAATCCTGCGATCAATCCCCAGGTCGGCGCATCGCCGCCTATCGTCTGCGGCGTCGCCGCAGGCAGCAGGTCGAAATGACGCAGCAGCGCCATGCCCACGGGCAGCAGCACGCCGGCCAGCACGGCTGCCGCAAGGCACAGGCAGCCTGCCTCGATCGCCACTGCGCGCGCGCGACGCCCCTCGGTGGCGCCCAGCGCGGCCGCGATGGCTGCGGCATGCCGCCGTTCCAGCGCGCGCGCCAGAAACAGGTTGGTGACGTTGGCTGCCGTCACCAGCCAGAGCATCGCGACGGCCAGCAGCATCAACAGCAGGGCATCCCCGCGCTTGCCCAGCCACAGTGAGCGTATCGGGGTGATCTTGAGTGGAAGATTGCCGAATGCGCTGGTCAGTTCCGGGATCGACTGCGCGATGCCGGCCAGTTCGTCGCGTGCCGCCTCGGGGGTGATGCCTTCCTTGAGGCGGGCCAGGGTCAGTGTGCCATCGAAGCTGCCGATGCGCGTGCGATCGTGCTCGGCGGCACTGAATGTCAGCGGCAGCCAGAGCCGCGCGCCGTTGGCCGGGAACATGAACCCGCGCGGCGTGACGCCGATGATGCGGTATTCCCGGTCGTCGAGCCGGAACCGCTGGCCAATCACGTCGCTGGCGCCGTTGAAACGCTGTTGCCATTCGTCCCACGAGAGCACGGCGTTGTGCGCGGCTCCTTCGGCGGCATCCTCGGCACTGAACAGCCGACCGCGCACCGGTTGCGCGCCGAGCATCGAAAACAGGGCCGGCTCCACCAGCGCAATCGGCAGCGAACCGATACGACGACCACCTTCGTCGCGGCGGATGCGCACACCGGTGCGGTATGCGGCAACGGCCTCCAGGGTTTGTGCCGAACGGGCAAATTCGTCGCGCAGCGGAGTTGACAAACCGATGTCGAAGGGAATGCCGAGAACACGCGACTCGATCATCACCAGGCGCTGCGCCTGGACGAACGGCAGCGGCTTGAAGAGCAGACCGTAGACCACGCTGAATACACAGGCCAGAGCCGCCAGCGACAGCCCCGGCAGGGCAACGCTCAGCCCGCTGAAGCCGGGAGTGCGCCACAGACGGCGCAGGGCGAGATGGAGATCTTGCAGAACCATCGGGAATCCCGTCAGTCAGGTGAGCAGGTCGACATCAATCGGTGCGCAGTGCGGTCATCGGTGCGATGCGTGCGGCGCGCAGTGCCGGCGTCATCGTGGCAACCAGCCCGGCCAGCAGCAGCACCAGCAGGGTGACCAGCAATGCCAGCGGATCGCCGCGCTCGACGCCGAACAGGAAGCGTTCGAGCAGCTGACCGCCCAGCAGGGTGGCGACCAGCCCAAGACCGAGTCCCAGGCCGACATCGGCGATACCGCGGGCGACCACCTCGCGCAGCAGGCGCGAGGGCGCGGCACCGAGCGCGGCGCGCACGGCCATCTCGCGTGCCCGCGAGCCATTGAGTGCGAGCAACAAGTTGGCGACGTTGGTCACTGCGATCAGCAACAGGAACAGCGTGCCACCGGCCAGCAGCCACAGCGCACGGCGCACCGGTGCGGCGATGGCCTCGGCCAGGGGCGTGATGCCGAAGGCGCGCGCGTCGAGATCATCGCCATGCTCCTGCAGCAAGCGCGCCGCCAGCGTGGCGGCAGACAGGCGCACCGATGCCAGGGTGGCATCATCGGCCAGTCGCGCCACCGCCGACCAGTTGTGCGCACTGCGCGAGGAACCCGGATCGTCGCGCCAAGGCGTCCACACGGCGGTTCCCGCCGGATAGTCGAATCCTGCGGGCATCACGCCGACCACCGTCAAGGATTCGCCGTCCACGCTGATCGGCTGGCCGACGACATCGCCGCGTCCGTCCAGCAAGCCTTGCCACAGGGCGTGGGAAATCACCGCGACCGGCTCGTGCTCGTGTGCATCGAACGTGCGTCCCCGTACGGGGACGATGTCGAAGACGCGGAAGAAATCGCCGCCCGTCCAGGTGGCGCTGGCCCGTCGTACCTGGCCGCCGCTGGCAAGCGGGCTGCCGGCGCTGCTGAAGTACGCGCTGGCCTGCCAATCGGGGCCCGCGGTGAGATCGGCATAGTTGGGCCAGGCCATGGCCATCGACTTGCCGTTGGCATCCAGCTCGTTGAGCGCGACGATGCGGTCGGCGCGCGGAAACGGCAGCTCGCGCAGCAGGATCGCGTCGATCACCGCGTACAGCGCAATGGCGGCGCCCAGGCCGAGCGCCAGGGTAAATGTCGCAAACAGCGCGGTGCCGCGATGTGCGCGCAGGCTGCGCATGGCAATGTGGAAATCCTGCAGTCCACTCATGGTGAAGTTCCTCGCACAAGGCTTTTCTCAATCGTGTCGCAGCGCGACGACCGGCTGCACACGTACGGCCTGCCGCGCCGGCACGTAGCAGGCAGGGAACGCAATCAGCGCGATCAGGACGGCCGCCATGGCGAAGGCCAGCGCGTCGGAGTACTCGCTGCCGAACAGCAAGCCGGACACCAGCATCGCCAGGCCGAGGCCGAGGATGCTGCCGAGCGCCAGGCCGAGGCCGACCAGGCGGCCACCGCGCGCGAGGACCTCGCGCAGGATGCGCCGCGGCGCTGCGCCCAGTGACAGGCGGATGCCGATCTCGCGGGTGCGGCTGGCGACATGGAAGGCGAGCAGGCCATACAGACCGATCGCTGCGAGCAGCAAGCCGAGCAGGCCCAAGGCGGCGGCGACGATCCCGGCGACGCGTTGGGGCAGCAGCGACAACGCGAAGGTATCCTGCAGCGGGTGGACCTGGGCGGCAGGAAGGGTGGGGTCGGCGACCTGCAGGGCGTGGGCGAGCACGCCCTGCAGCACGGGCGTATCGTGCCTGGCGCGCGCGATCAGGCTGGTCGAGGCAAACGGCCACTGCGCGAGCGGCAGGAACAGGAATGGCGTGCGCTGCTCACCGAGCGAGGCGTACCGACCGTCGGGCACGATGCCGACCACGGTGAGCGTGCGCGCCTGTTCGCCTTCGCCGTAGCGGAAGCTGCGGCCGATCGCCTCGCCCTCGCCGGCGATGCGTCGCGCGAGGCTCTCGTTGACCACGGCCACCGCCGCGCTGTCGGCGCGCTCCGTGGCATCGAATCCGCGGCCCCGCAGCGGCATGGCGAGGGTCTGGAAGAAGTCGTCGCTGACCACGTTGACGTCCGGGCACAGCGCATGCGCATCCTCGCCAGGCAGCGCCACGCAACCCAGTGTCATGCGATTGAAACTGAGTGGCAACAGCGCGGCCAGCGCCGCGTGCTCGACATCGGCGAGGGCACGCACCTGGGTCAGGAATCCGGTCTGCAGGCGCGCGCGGTGATCCTGCGCATAGCCGCTGGGCTCGAGGTCGAAATCCATGCTGACCACGCGCTGCGCGTCAAAGCCGGTGTCGATCGCCGCGGCGCGTTGCAGCGCGCGCACGAACAGGCCCGACCCGATCAGCAGTACCAGGGTCAATGTGATCTGCGCGACGACCAGCGTTTCGCGCAGACGCGTGCCGCGGCGATCGTTGCGCGAGTCGATGAGGTTGCCGTGGGTGGCCGGTGCCGCGCGCGAGGCGCGCAGCGCGGGCAGCGCGCCAAACAGCACCGCGGTGAGCGCTGCCAGCGCGAACGTGAAGAACAGCACCGGCAGGTCGATCGGAATGCGCGGCGTGATCGGGAACGGCGTGGGCAGGTCGATGCGCAGCAGCAGGTCGCGCCACCACGCGGCCAGCAGCAGTCCCAGCGCGCCGGCAGCGAAGGCCAGCAACAGGCTTTCCGTGAACAGCTGGCGGAACACGCGTGCGCGGCTGGCGCCAAGCGCAAGGCGTATGGCGATTTCCTGGCGGCGCCGCTCGCCGCGCGCGATGAGCAACCCGGCGATGTTGATACTGGCGACCAGCAGGATCATGCCGATCATCACGAACAGCAGGCCCGAGAATGCCCCCAGTGGACCGCGCATGGCCGCAGGGATACCGCGCAGCCAGGCCACGCCCAATCCCGCCTTGGCCGCGTCGGGCCTGGCGTAGCTGGCGTCGAGGCGCTGGCGGATCGTGGCGAGCTCGGCCTGCGCCTGCGCCAGCGTCACGCCGTCACGCAAGCGCCCGCCCGCGAGCAGCCACTGCGAGTCGCGCCCTGTGAACAGGTCGTGGCTGTCCTCGCGCAACAGGGTGCGGCCGTGCAGGGGAAAGTAGAAGTCGGGTGCAACCACTGCGAGCTGGCCGTGGAAGCTGGCGGCAGCCACGCCCACGAGGGTGAAACTGCGGCCATTGATCGACACCGGCTGGCCGACCAGGGCAGGGTTGGCACCGAAGTACTTGCGCCAGGCGGCATGGCTGGCCACGACCGCGGGTGGCGCACCGGCATCGTCGTCGGTGTCCACCAGCAGGCGGCCGAGCATGGGCTGCACGCGCAGCGTCGAGAAGTAGGCCCCGCTGACCAGCATGCCGAGCGCGCGGCGCGGATCGCCATTGCCGGACACGTTGAGCGGTTCGATTGCATACGCGTACATGCTGTCGAGCGTGCGCGTCGTGGCCGCGATGTCGGTGAAATCCGGATAGGAGATGGAATCGAGCCCGCTGCCGCCGTGCGTGCTGCCGATTTCGACCAGGCGATCGGCCTGGCCGATGCCCGACACCGGCAACAGCAGCAGCGCATTGACGATGCCGAACAGCGTGGTGTGCGCGCCGATCGACAGTCCCAGCGTCAGCACCGCGACCAGGGTGAAGGTGGGGCGCGCCAGCAGACTGCGTGCGCCTCCCGCCAGATCGTGCAGCAGGGATTGCAGCATCATGGGAACCTCCGTTGCGCAAGCGGCCGCAGCCACGCGGGCCGACCGAGTGCAGGTACCTGCGGGGCGGCAGCGCGGTATGCTCCGCCCATCACCCAACGCGGAAGGCTCAGGTCAGTCATCGCGCAGCGCCTCCGACGGTGACACCCGCAGCGCGCGCGCGGTCGGAACGAGGCACGCCGCGAGCGCGATCGCGCCGAAGCCGAACGCGACCAGCAGCAGCACGCGCGGGCCGGGTGCATCGAGAGCGCCTGCGTGGCTGACCAGCAGGCGCGACAGCGCGAGGGCACCGAGCAGGCCTGCGGTCACGCCGGGCAGGATCATGCCCAGGCCGCTGCGCAGCATGAGGCGATGAATGTGCGCGCGCGTCGCGCCGAACGATTGGCGGATGCCGATCTCGCGGCGTCGCTGCGCGGCCATCCACGCGATGATTCCGTACAGGCCGATGCTGGCAAGGATGAGCGCGGTGGTCGCGAAGGCGCTGTTCAGGCTCATGCTGACACGGCGCATCTGCACCGGCGTGCCAGTGACTTCGTCCATCGGCGCGATCGCGTACAGCGGGATGTCGGGGAACGATTCGCGCATCAGTCGGCGCAGCGCCGGCTGCAACGCGCTCACATCACCGTCACTGCGGATCGCCAGTGCGAGATTACCTATCGGTGCATTGCGGATCGGAAAGTAGATCTCCGGTCGCTCGGGTTCATCCGGGCCCAGCTGGCGCACATTGCCGACCACGCCGACGATGGTCTTGGCCGAGTCGTCGTAGGCATGCACCTGTGCCCCCAGTGCATCGCCACCGCCGAGGTAGCGGTCGACGAAAGCCTGGTTGACCACGCCCACGCCGGGAACCAGCGTGCCCTTGCCGTCATTGGCGTCCAGCATGCGTCCGGCCTTGAGTGCGATGCCGAAGGTGCGGAAATAGTCGGGGCTCACGAAATGGAAATCGACCAGCGCGTCATCGGCCAGCGGGTGGCCTTCGATTTGCAATCCGCCGTTCCAACCGCCCTCTCCCGATGCCGGCAACACGTCGCTGATCGCCGCCGACTCCACGCCGGGCAGCGTGGCCAGGCGCGCGAGCAGCTCATCGATTTGTGGTGCGAGCACGGCATTCACGCGGCGGGTCCAGACCTCGTCGTCCATGCCCGGCATCATCGCCGGCAGCGCCACGTCGAAGCGCGCGCTGAGGACGTGCTCGGGGTCGCGCAGGCCGTTGTCGACCTGATTGAGCTGGCGCAGGGTGTCGATCAATTGGCCGGCGCCACTGAGCAGGCAGACGGCGAGGGCGATCTCGACCATGACGAGTACCCTGCGCGCGCGCGTCTGGCCGCGGGTTTGGGTCTGGCCACGCGCGCCGCCGCGCAAGGCCAGCGCGGGATCGGTGCGACTGGCCCACCATGCCGGCAGCAGGCCGAACAGCAGCAAGGTGGACATTGCCACGGCCAGCATGGCGAGCAGGGCGCGAAAATCCAGCGCCGGAACATGCCAGGGCGGCAGCAACTCCGGCGCCAGGCGCAGCAGGCCCGCGAGCAGCACTCGCGCAAACACCACCGCCGCCACCGCACCTGCGATGGCCAGCAGCAGGGCCTCGGCCAGCACGGTGCGGATCAATTGCGCACGCCCCGCGCCTAGGGCACTGCGCACTGCCAGCTCCTGACTGCGTGTCTGGCTGCGCGTGAGCATCAGGCTGGCCAGGTTGGCGCAGGCGATCAGGAGAACCAGCAGGCCCGCGCCCAGCAGCATCGACAGCGTGCCGCGCAGGTTGCTGCTGAGCCATGTGCCGAGACGCTCGATGCGTGCACTGAGTTTGGCGTGCTGTTCGGGGAAGGTGGCGGCCTGCCAGTCGGTGATGCCGCGCATCACCTCGCGCGCCTGCGCCAGCGTGACGGCAGGTGCGAGCCGCGCCACCACCGCCAGCGAGTTGTTGCCGCGGTCCTCGCTGTCGGCGGCCAGCAGCGTGGGCAGCCACACGCCGGCGTTGGCCGGGTAGCGGAATGCCGGTGCGGCAACGCCGATCACGCGCCAGGATTCGCCGTTGATGACGATGTCGTGGCCGATGACGTTGGGGTCCGCGCCAAAGTGGTTGCGCCACAGGCCGTCGCTGAGCACCACCACACGCTCGCCGCGCCCCTCGTCCTCGGCGCTGATGCCGCGACCCAGCGCGATCGGCTGGCTGAAAACGTCCCAGAAGCCCGGGGTGACGCGATAGCCGACGACGCGTTCCGCGCCGCCCGTGCCGGTGAGCGTGGCGGTCTGTTCCACGAACGCACCGAAGGCGTCGAATGCACTGCCGCTGCGCTCGCGCCACTCGCGCAGCGCCGCGGGCGAGATCGGTCCCGACACCGGTGGCTGCACGCGCGTGATGCGCACGATGCGATCCACCTGTGCGAACGGCAGCGGCTTGAGCAATACCGCATCGTAGACGGTGAAAATGGCCGTGAGCGCGCCGATGCCGAGCATGAGCGTCAGCACCGCCGTGAGGCACAAGCCGGGCTGGGCACGCAGGCTGTGCAGGGCATGGCGCAAGTCGTGCAGCAGTGTGTTCATGTTCAGTTCCCGACGCGGCGCAGCAGGCGCTGGTCTTCCTCGTGGCGCAGGCGGTGCATGGTGTCCTCGTCGACGATGCGGCCATCGAACATGAAGATCTTGCGCTGTGCGAAGTCGGCATAGCGCGGGTCATGGGTGACCATGCAGATGGTGGAGCCGGCCTGGTGCAGTTCGCCGAGCAGGTCCATGACCGCCTCACCGTTCTTCGAGTCGAGGTTGCCGGTCGGTTCGTCGGCGAGCAGGATTGACGGCGTTCCGACCAGGGCGCGGGCCACCGCGACGCGCTGCTGCTGGCCGCCGGACAGCTGGGCCGGATAGTGGCGGACACGATGCGCCATACCGACGCGCTCGAGTGCATGCACGGCGCGTTTGCGGCGCTCGGCCTTGCCCACGCCTTCGCGGTAGGTCAACGGCAGTTCGACGTTCTCCAGCACGTTGAGGTCGCCGATCAAATTGAACGCCTGGAACACGAAACCGATTTCCTGGTTGCGGATGCGGGCGCGCTCGCTCGCGCCGATGTCGGCGACCTCACGGCCGTTGAGGCGGTAGGTGCCGGCGCTGGGCGTGTCGAGCAGGCCGAGGATCGCGAGCAGGGTCGACTTGCCGCATCCGGACGGTCCGGTGATCGAGACGTACTCGCCGCGGGCGACGTCGAAGTGCACGTCGGCGAGCGCGTGCGTTTCGACTTCGTCGGTGAGGAACACCTTCTTGATCGAGTCGAGGTGGATCAACGTGTCGTTGTTCATGGGCGATCCGTGTGGGTCGATGGGATGGATTACCTCAGGCGCAGGCGGTCGTGGCCGTCCCACGCACTGGTGTCGGACAGGATCACGCGGTCGCCCGCCTGCAGCCCCTGTACGACCTGGATCTGGTTGACCGAGCTCTTGCCCAGTCGCACCGGCACGCGTGTGGCGATGCCGTCGGCGTCGACGCGGAACAGGCGCGCGTCGCTGCCGGCCTGGCCGAAGGCAGGGCGGCCGACGTACAGCACATCGGGCAAGCGTTCGATCTCGATCGTGCCGTCGACCGACAGGTCGGGGCGCGCGCCCGGCGGCAGGGCGCCGTCGAAGGCGACATCCACCTGTACCGAACCGTTTTGCACCGCGGGATCCACCCGCACCACCTTGCCGTCGACGATGCCATTGCGCGTGTCCACACGCACCGCCTGGCCGAGCGTGATGTCCTTGGCCTGGGTTTCGGCGATGCGCAGCTCGGCCATCAACTCGTCGGGTCTGGCCACGCGGGCGAGGTTGGCGCCGGCCGCGACCTGCTGTCCTTCCTCGACCGGCACCTGCTGCAGGATGCCCGCGATGCCGGCGCGCACGTGCAGGGCGTCGGCTTGGCGCTGGCGCAGCTCGCGCGTGGCGATGAGCTGGTCCAGGCGCGCCTGTTCGGCCGCGATCTGCGCGGCGATGTTGCGCTGATACTCTTCGACTCGTTGCTGTTCGATCGACACGCGGCCCTTGAGCTGTTCGAGCGTGATGAGGGTCTTGCGGTACTGCACGCCGGGGATGATGCCCTTCTCGGCCAGCGGCTTCTCGGCCTCGGCCTGGATGCGCGATGTCGCGTAGTCGGCGTTGGCTCCCGCGAGCGCGGCCTGCTCGTCGAGCAGGCGCGACTTGAGCTCGGTGCGCTTGGCCGCGAGGTCCGACTGCGCCGCGGTGACGGCGGCCTTGGCCGCGAGCAGTTGGTCGTCGACCTCGGGGTTGGACAGTTCGAGGATCACGGTGTCCGCCTGTACCGCGGCGCCCGGCTTGACCACGATCCGCTCGACGTGGGCCGCGGTGTCGGCGGCGATCCAGCGGATCTGGCGCGGCACCAGCGTGCCGGGGCCGCGTACTTCGCGCAGCAATTCGCCGCGCTTGACCGTGTCCATGAGCACGCTGCCACGCTCGATGCTGGGCAGGGCCGGGCCGAGTCTGGCCAGCACGATGGCGGCGCCGATGACTGCCGTCAGAAGCGTGCCGGCGAGCAGCCACTGGCGACGACGCTTGCGCAGCTTGAGCTCGGGGCGTGCGATATCCATGACACGACATGAGCACGACCCGTGCCAAGTCGGTGACATCCTGCAACACGTTGAATGTGCAGGAATTGTTCTGCGCGCGAGCGCGGTCAGTGGTGTCCGGGTGTCCGGAATCGTACACCGGGGTGAACGCGCGCGAACGTTACCCGCGCTGTCAGCTTGTCGCGCGCAGCGCCGCGGTGCGCAGATGGAACGGCGGCGTCGGCGCGCTGTAGCTGCGGTCCGGAACTTGCATGGTCATGCAGCGCGTCACCGCCCCGCTTCCATCGCGACGGTGGCCGCGGCGGTCCACGCGAGGACCGTGCCCATCCATGGCCAACGGGGGAACTTCCGCATGAATCACCCACACCTGCCGGTCACGCTGGCCGCCAGCATCGCGCTCGCCTGGATGGCGGCCCCCGGCGTGGCGCGCGCGGCCTCGTCCGTGGATCCGCCACCGCCGACGCTGAGCGAAGTGAGCCTGTCCATGGTCACCTGGATCGCACCGTCGACGCTGGCGCCCGGTCAGGCCAACACCTTGTGTATCACCGCCAATTTCCGCTCGGCCGACAGCGAGTACATCGACCGCATCGACATCGACCTGCCCGATGCATGGGTCATCGGCACGCTCGATTCCGACAGTGATCCACCGGCCGGCGGTTGCGATGATGCGCGGCCGATCGTGGCGGGCGTCGAGCCCGGCAACGTGCTGTACTGGCAGTCACGCGGCAGCTTGCCCACCCAGTGCGGTGCGTGGTTCGCAGGGCCCGGCGGCGACGAGTACCTCCTGTGCGCGCAAGTGACCGTGCCCGATTGCAGCGGTGCGCCGTGGCAGCCGCAGTGGACCATCCACGGCGACACATTTGGCGCCCCGCCGAACACCGTCACGGGGAGCTACGAGTCGTTGTCGTGCGCCGCGCCGGGCGCACCCAACATCGAGGTGAGCCCGATGAGCCTGGCCGCCACCCAGGCGCAGGGCACGAGCACGAACCAGACGCTCACGCTCACCAACACCGGCAGTGCCGACCTCAACTGGTCCATCACCGAGGAACCCGCCACGCTCGCCGCCCTGCGTGCGGCGTGGTTGGGTGGCAACCCCGCGCCGTGCAGCGCGCCTGCCGAGGTGCCTTGGTTGAGCGTGGATGCCAGCAGCGGCCTCATCGGGTCGATGCAGTACACCCCCATCGTGGTCGGTTTTGATGCCAGCGGCGTCACGCCGGGAACCCACCACGCCAACCTGTGCGTGGGCAGCAACGATCCGGATGCGGGGCCGGGCAATGGCACCAGCCTCGTGGTGGTACCGGTCTCGCTCACCGTGCTCGATTCGATCTTCGCGGACGGCTTCGACGACTGACACAAAAAAACCCGGGTCAGAGTCGTATTATGCGCAGCCCGCAGGCAGCGTTCGCACAGCCGCAGCGCCGGATCGGAGTGGTCAGGGACGGCTGCGCCCATCGAACGATCGTTCGCCGGCGACGACCACGAGGTGTGCTGGGTGATGAGCGGGATTTCGACACTGCTGCGCAGGATTGCACCGCGGTTCCCCGCCGCGATCGGGGTCAAGTTGCAGCGCCTGCTGCCATCGCGTTCGATCGCGCATCAAGACTACGTCGCGCGTGTCCGCCAGGAGACCGAGCGGTTCGCGGGCGAACTCGACGTCAATGCCCTGCCGGGGATTTTCCACTATTGGTCGCACAACCACGTGCGTCCGATGGAGGAGGCGTTGGGCTTCGCCAACCCGGACGAACTGTTCGCGAAGAACATCCTCAAGCACGCCGCGGACATCGCGCACGCCCCGGCCGTCATCAGCATCGGATCGGGCAATTGTGACACCGAGGTGCGCGTCGCCACGGCGCTGCGTGCCGCGGGACTGGCGCGGTTCACGATCGAATGCCTCGACCTGACCGAAGCGATGCTCGCGCGCGGGCGCGAACTGGCGCAGGCCGCAGGTCTCGCGGCGCACTTGCGCTTCACCCGGGCCGACTTCAACGCATGGCGGGCGGCTGGTCGCTACGACGTGGTCATGGCCAACCAGAGCCTGCATCACGTCGTCGAGCTTGAGCACCTGTTCGACGCGATTGCCGACGCCATTGGTGATGCGGGCATCTTCATCACGTCCGACATGATCGGTCGCAATGGGCACCAGCGCTGGCCTGAAGCGCTGGCGATCCTGCAGGAATTCTGGGCCGAGCTGCCGCCGACGCATCGCTACAACCAGCAGTTGCGTCGCCAGGAGGACGCCTTCATGGACTGGGACTGCTCGGCCGAAGGCTTCGAAGGCGTGCGTGCACAGGACATCCTGCCGCTGTTGATCGAGCGCTTCGGCTTCAGACTGTTCCTCGCCTTCGGGAACGTGGTCACGCCTTTCGTCGATCGGAGCTTCGGCCACCACTTCGATGCGGAGGGAGCTTGGGACCGCGACTTCATCGATCGCGTGCATGCGCGCGATCAGCATGAGATCGAGTCGGGGCGGATCAAGCCGACCCACATGATGGCGGTCATGTGCAACGATCGCAGCAGCCGCCCGGTCACCTACAAGCACTTGACGCCTGCGTTCTGCGTGCGCCGCGTGTGATCGCGCCTTGCGCGCCGCAGTGCGTGCCCGTGGCGCAGGGTTTGGAGCGGGATGGATGGCATGGCGCCACGCCCGGATCCGTCCGAGGTGGTGCAAGGGGGGCTGCCGTGGTGGGCCCCGTCGCCTCCGGCACGATGGCGTACCGGAGGCAGTCGGCGGCCTTGGCGGCTGCTCAGGCCACGGGGGTGCGGCCACCGTTGCGGGCGGCCGCTCCCGATGCGGGCTAGGGCAGGTACAGCGCGCGGGCGCGCCGTTCCTGCAGGCTGAAGTCGGCCTGGTTGACCAGACGCAGGTCACGCACTTCCCATGGCGCACCCAGCGACAGTGAGGATGCGTCATAGCGCAGCTCCAGCGTGCCGCGGCCTGGTTCCAGCCACGCTGCCACCTGGCCCATCGCGACCGGATGCAACCGGCCGTCGCTGCCGGTGCCATGGAGCACGCCCGACAGTGCGTAGCGGCTGGCGACGCTCGCTTCCACGCCGATCCGCACGCTGAGGCTGCCATCCGCGCCGAGCACGGCTGCCTGGCTCACGCGACCGTCCAGGCGCGCCACCGGCAGACTCACCGCGAACGCGGTCTTGACGTCGCGCGGGATGCCATCCTGGCCCGCGGTCACGCCGAAGGCATGCATCTCCCACAGACCGGGACCACCCGCGTGGGCGGGATCGGGCGTGACCTGACCGAGGTAGCTGCCATCGGCCTGGCGCACGAACTCGACATCCTGGCTGCTGCCGTCGGGCGCGCTGACCAGCCCGCCGATGCGATCGAGCGTGGCACCCTCGACGCTCGCGCGGAATCCGACCGGGCTGCCGCCAACGATGCTGTCGCGCGTGGCGGTCAGCGACAGCGTGACGTTGCTGGCAGGCTCATACACGTGGATGAGGGCGCCGCCCTGCGCGGTCGGCACCGCCACACGCACGTCACCGACGGTCTTGGCATTGAGCTTGAGGATCACGCTGCCTTGCGGCACATCCATGCCGGCGGCGTGCAACGCGTCGGCATCAGCGGCGCTGTGCACGGCCTTGGCGTTGTCGAGACGGCGACCGCCGATGCTCAGCTGCACGTCGTCGCTGCGGATCGCCGCGTTGCCGGCATGCGGACTGATGCGCACGAGCGCGCCGGCCGACGCCACCCTGAGACGCACGCCGTCGTGCAGGTCGCTGGCACTGGCGTCGACCCAGTATTCACGACTTTGGCTTTGGTGGGGTTGGGGCTGTGCATCGAGCGCGGCATTGGCGTCCAGCGGCCACGATGCGTGCAGCGGCGCACGCTCGAGCGTGGCCACGCCCATGCGCTTGGCGGTGGGCGTGGCGAGCTGGCTCGCCACCAGGTCCTGCGATGTGGCGGGCAGCAGGCGCAGTGCGGGCGCGGCCAGTGCCGATGCCGGCAACACGGTACCGGCGGCCAGTGCGAGCGCGAGCGGGAGCGGGCGAAGATGACGGAAGTTCATGGCTCGGCTCCTCACAGGTCGTTGCGCAGGATGTTCTGCAGGCCAAAGCAGGCACGCCGGCTCTGGTTGTGGTTGAGCACCTTGCCGCCGGTGCGATTCTTGTCGTAGAACCACAGCGACCCGGCCGCAGTGGCACTGCTGCATTCGATGAAGCCGTCGGAACAGCTGGCGAGCCAGTTCTGGGTGATCTCCAGGCCCACGCTCTGGGAGTAGCCGCCGCAGTAGGAATCTGAATTCCACACCGCGCTGACCACGTCGGTGCCGACCACATTCCAGAAGCCCTTGGGCAGGGCCGGGCGGCCGCTGGTGCCGTAGAGGTTGTTCTGGTTGTAGTAGGCCATCCAGCTGGTCTGCTGCTGGCGCACCGCATCGCTCTTGTAGCCGAGCAGCCAGCCCAGTGCGCTCTCGAACACGTTGCCGGCCATCACCGCGTTGGCCAGCGGCGTGCCCGCGCTGGATGGCGCGATCGCGTTGACCCAGCGGATCTTGCTGATGATGGCGGGGTAGCGGCTGTCGTAGGTCGGGTTGGACATGATCCAACGCATCACGTTGCCGCCGTTGGAATGGGTGATGACGACCAGATCGGTGATGCCACGGCTGTCGATGAAGCTCTTGAGCTGGCCGGCCAGGCAGCCGGCGGCGCGGTTGTCCCACATGTACTGGGTGAAGTCGCAGTTGATCACGACGTAGTTGTTGCGGTTGACCAGGCCGTTGCGCACGGTCTCGATCATCGGTGACTGCCAGTAGTCGGCGTAGGCATTGGTCTGGTGGCCGGTGCCGTGCACGAAGGCGACGCCGGTGGTGGCGGTGGCCGCATGGGCGGCGGAAGCCGCTGCCGCGAGCAGCAGCGTGGCGGTGATGCGCAGCATGTTGTCTCCCCGACAATGCGCGATGGCGCGCGTGTTGGTATCGAGCCCGCACGAGCCGGCCGGCGACTGCATCCTGTGGTCGCGTCCGGGCTGGTGGAGCGCTGATCGACCTGCCTGCCGTCGTGGATCTCCCGGTCCCGTACGGTGGCGTATTGCACGCTAATGTGGCTGGGACGGGCGCGTCAATCTGCAGGTGCAGCAAAGCGCGGCGCCGCAGCCGGGCGGCCGCATCGGGTTGGGCGTGGCGGCGAGCGCCCTCGTCGTCCCCTCAGAACTCCAGGTCCAATGCCGCGCACAGGTAGTCGACCATCGGCGCGATGCGCTGGAAGGTGTCGACCAGATGGGGCCTCAGCTCGGCCGAACAGGCCAGCGCGTCACTGAAGTGTGCGCCCGCGGCACAGGCCTTGCGCCTGATGTCGTCGATGAGTTCGTGATCCGGGTCGAAGCCGCGCGGCGGACGCCTGAGCGACTCGCCCCAGAACACGAAGCGCTCGCGGAACGCCTTGCCGTGGACCGCGCGCTTCCATGCCGCGGGGTTGTCGACGAGGAAGTCGCGGATCCGGCGCAGCGTGGCGGGCTCGGGCCGCCAGATGCCGCCACCGGCGAAGCAGTTGCCCGGCTCGATCTCCATGTAGAACGAGGGCGCCTGCACTTCGCGACGGCGCTCGTGGCCGAGGCGTGCGCCGGCCCAGGTCTTGTACGGCGACTTGTCGTGACGGAAGCGCGTGTCGCGCTGCTGGCGGAACAGCGAGCCGCCCTGCTTGCGCGCGTCGGCGCGGTAATGCGTGCTGATCCGCGCCAGTGGCGCCTGCAGGTCGGCGATGAGGCGCAGGTAGGGCCCACGCAGCACCTCTTCATAGCGCGCCTTGTTGGCCAGGAACCAGCTGCGGTTGTTGTTGGCGGCCAGTTCGCGCAGGTACGCGAAGCTGGCTCGGGAGAAGTAGCGGGTCGACACGAAACGCGTGGGCCGGACGGAAACCTCGATTGTAGCGACGCTCGTGCAGCGCGCGGCAGCGTTCAGGCCGTGCCCCGGCCCCATTGTTCGAGGGCATCGAGCAGGGCGTGCTGCGCCGGGGTGGTGCCTACGGTGGCGCGCAGTGCGGCGATCTCGGCCAGGTATCGCTCGCGCGTGAGCGTGGTGAGTTCGGTGTCGGTGTCCAGTCGCCGCTCGCAGAACGCCTGCCACAGCTGCGCCTCGTCGGGGTCGAGCGTGTGCGGCCAGTTGCGCGCGCGATAGCGGAACAGCAGCGTCGCATAGCGCGCATCCTGGAAGGCGAAGCCGCGCCGCGCGAGCTGCGCGGGCGGCGTCGCGCGCACTTCGCGCAGCAGCCGCCGGTCGGCCTCGGTCACGAAGCCCGCATACAGGGCCAGTTCGGGATCGCAGTCCGGCGCGGGCTGCGCCTGCGCGAACACGCGCGCGACCTTGTCGGCGAGGCCGTCGGCACGGCGCAGGATCTCCAGGTGCGCAAGCGCGCGCGGCAGGTCGAGGCCGATGCGGGCGTGATCGACATCGCGCAGCACGCCCAGCGGCGCAAGGGCGGGCGAACGGTTGGCGTGGATCGCCTTGAGCGGAATGCGTTCGATGCCCTCGGGCAGGTCGGCCCGCGGCGTGAAGATGCGGTCGGCGATGTCCTCGGCATCGAGTTCGAGCAGTGGCGTGGGATCGGCGTCGAGATCGTAGGCGAGCACCGCATTGGGATTGGTCGGATGCATGGCCAGCGGCGCGACCACCGCAAGGCAGCCGCGCGTGGCCGGGTAGCGCGATGACACGTGCACGACCGCGGTCATGTGCGCGACGTCGAGATAGGCGAACGCCGCCTGCTTGCGCCGCAGCTGGAAATGGAACTGCCACAACCGCGGCTGCTGGCGGCGGATGAGGCGCGCAAGCCCGATCGTCGCCTCGACATCCGACAGCGCATCGTGCGCGTGCGCCTGCTCGACGTGGTTGGCGCGCGCGAGGTCTTCGAGCCGGAAGCTCGGCACGCCGTCGTCGCGCAGCGGCCACTGGATGCCGCTCGGGCGCAGCGCATGGCACATGCGCGCGAGGTCGATGAGGTCCCAGCGCGAGTTGCCCGCCTTCCATTCGCGTTCGTAAGGATCGAAGAAATTGCGGTAGAGCAGGTTGCGTGTGAATTCGTCGTCGAAGCGGATCGAGTTGTAGCCGACGCTGCAGGTGCCGGCTTCGGCCATCTGCTCATGCACGCGCGCGGCGAACTCGGCCTCGATGAGCCCTTCGCGCTGCATGCGCTGCGGGGTGATGCCGGTCAGCAGGCAGGCGGCCGGGTGGGGCAGCAGGTCGGGCGCGGGTTGGCAGAACAGCGTGACGGGTTCGCCGACCGGCTCGAGTTCGGTATCGGTGCGGATCGCCGCGAACTGCGCCGGCCGGTCGCGGCGCGGGTCGGTGCCCGTGGTCTCGTAGTCGTGCCAAAGGAAGGTCGGTGCCATCGCCCGAGCATACCAACATGGCCGCACTTGCTAGACTGCCGCCATTGCCACCAGCCGGTCACAGCATGCAAGACGACAGCCACCTGATCTGGATCGATCTGGAAATGACCGGCCTGGATCCCGATACCGACTCGATCATCGAGATCGCCACGGCCGTGACCGACAAGGATCTCAACGTGCTGGCCGAGGGGCCCGAGTTCGCGATTGCGCATCCGCTGGCGCGGCTCGAGGCGATGGACGACTGGAACCGCAATCAGCACCGCAAGTCGGGCCTGTGGCAGCGGGTGCTCGCCTCGACGGTGGACCTCGCCGAGGCCGAAGCCCGCACGGTCGAGTTCCTGCACGCCTGGGTCGCAGCTGGCAAGTCGCCCATGTGCGGCAATTCGATCTGCCAGGACCGGCGTTTCCTGTATCGACTCATGCCGCGGCTGGAGCGCTACTTCCACTACCGCAACCTGGATGTGTCGACGATCAAGGAGCTCGCGCGGCGCTGGGCGCCCGAGGTGGCGCACGGCTTCAGCAAGGACTCGGCCCACACCGCGCTGAGTGACGTGCGCGATTCGATCGCGGAACTGCGCTACTACCGTCCCTTCCTCGGTCGAGTGGGCGCGCTCTCGTCCGTCCCGACCTGAGCGGCGCGGCGGGACCAGCCGCGCCACGCGCCCTTGCAGCGCCGTCGCGCGCGGCCACGATGCAGTGCCGACCGCAAAAAAAAACGGCCCCGTTGCCGGGGCCGTCGAAGTGTGCGCAGGGGTGGACGATTACGGGATCGTGATCGCCGCGCCGGTGCGGTCGTAGGCGTACTCCAGCCACTGCGCCGGATAACCGCTCGATGCCGTGGTGGTCATGCGGATGTAGCCGTAGTTGAGCTGGCCGGTGTCCTCGTTCTCGAAGGCGATGCCGATGTAGCCGTCGGTGCCGCCGAGCCAGTTGGTCATCGCCAGCGAGGCCGCGCTGATCGTCGAACCCGGACCGATCGTGTCGCCCGAGTGCAGCACCGCAAACTCGGTGCCACCGCTGTCGACCACGCCACCCACCGCGAGCGCGGCCATGTCGCCGTACCAGTACACGTACATGCCCGAGCCGAAGTCGTAGATGTTGATGTCATCCACGCGCCCGGCGTCGTACACGCCAAACTGGCCGGTCACGAAGTCGAACGTGTTGCCGTCGCCATCCTGCACCAGCGGCTGGTTGATCGTGCCGCTGACGATGTCGCCGCCCGCTGCGCTCTCGAAGCCGTCGCAGAACACCTCGTCGGCGCCACCGTTGCAGAACGGCACCGGCGGTGAGGTCACGGTCACGCTCACCGGGATCGCCACCAGCGGCTGGGTCGGGTCGTTGCTGGTGATGCACAGCTCGGCGCTGTAGCTGCCCGGCACCAGACCACCCGCCGACGGATCGACCGTGATCGTCACGTCGGTGTCGGCACCGCTGTTGACCGTGCCGCTGGCCGGGCTGGCGCTCATCCAGCCCACCACCGCGCCCGTGCACGTCGTCGGCGCCCCGCTGGTGCCGGTGGCGCGGATCAGCCAGTTGCCGGCCAGGCCGAAGCTGTCGATCGTGCCATTGAGGTCGTTGGCCGACAGGTCGTCGATGTTGGTCGGCGGCGTGCCCGCACCCGACACATGTGACATGCCCTGGCTCGCATCCTCGTCCAGCGCGGCCGGGAACAGGCGTGGCGTGTAGCCGCCCGCGAGCGCCCACTGGTCGACGAAGCCGACATAGACATCGCCCGCGCCCGGCACCACGAAGCTCGTGGTGTAGGTCTCGAACACGTCCAGCGCGGCGATCGTCACCAGCTGGTCGGTGCCGATGCGCTGTGCATTGGTCGGATCGCCATCGGCGTCGGCGTCGTAGTACACGACCAGATTGGGCTGCATGCCAACCAGCGTGCCTTCCGGATTGGTCGGCCACATGATCGAGATCGAGTCGATCGTGAGCGCCTCGGTCACGTTGAAGCGGTTGATCCACACCGCGCCGGATTCGGTGCCAGCCGATGAACTGCCCAGGCCGACCGAGTTCTCGTAGGTGCCGTCATCCAGCTGGAAGGTGTAGCTGGCCAACGGGTTGTACAGCGGCTGCGCGAACGCGCTGCCGCCCGAGCGGCCACTGCCGGCCAGCGTCACCGGCTGCAGGTTCACGCGCGGCGCGCTTGCGCGCTTGCTCAGCCCGCTCGCACGTGCCACCGGACGCAGCACCTCGCGTGCGTCGATCGAGTAGCTGAGCACGTCACGACCGGCCGCGTTGGCGATGTTGAGCGTGCCGCTCGTGGTCTGGTCGGACTGCACCGTGAACGAGAACGAGCCCGGCGTGAACGTCGCCAGCGGTGGCGGCATCGGATTGACCGTGAGCGTCGCACTGGCGGCCAGCGCGTTGTTGCCCTGGTCGGTCTGCAACGCGCCCGCCGGGATCGTGTTCACGTAGCTGCCCGGCGTCGCGGACTGCACAGTCGCGGTGATCGTGCAGCTGCCACCCGCAGGCAACACCACTCCAGCCGGCAGCGTGATCGTGCTCGCGCTCGGCGACATCCCGCCGCCACCGATGATGAGGCCGCAACTGGTGGAGGCCGCACTCACGGTCAGCCCCGCCGGCAGGTTGTCGACCAGCGGCGCGGTCAGCGTCGCATTGGCCGCCGTCGGATTGGTCAGCGTGATCGTGAGCGTGCTGTCCTGGTTCACCAGCACCGTGCCCGGGCTGAACGCCTTGGCCACGCTCGGCGTCGGCGGACCGACCAGCAACGTGTAGTCCTCGGCCTGGCCGAAGGCCACGCTGCCGCACGCCGAAGCCGTTGGCGTGTTGTAGTTCTTGGTGACGCGCATGCGTGTGGGACCGTTCAACGCCGTGCCCGGCACCGCGATGCTGCTCAGCGCCTGCTGGCCATCCGTGCCCGTGGAAGCGGTAATGCTGCCGGCCGGGTAGCTTTCGTCGGCATCGCTGAAGTCACCGTCCTGGTTCCAGTCCACGTACACCATGAAGTGATTGGTGAAGCTGCCGTCGGAGTTGCCTTCCAACGCCATGGGCACGGTGTCGCCCTGAGCAACACTGCCGATGATCGTGGTGAAGTTCTCCAGCGCCGGGGTGGCGTTGACCGTCGCCGAGGTCGTGTTGTCGATGCCCGCGAACAGCACGTGCGTGATCGGCTCGACGTTCGAAGTGACATTGAACGCGCAATAGGGCTCGGGGAACGTGAATCCGATCTTGAGGTTCGCATTGGCCGCGAACGGGCTGTTGCCCTGGTCGGTCTGCAACGCCCCTGCCGCGATGGTGTTGGTGTAGGTGCCGTTGACGGCCGATTCCACGTCGACGCTGATCGTGCACGAGCCGCTCGCGGGAATCGACGCGCCACTGGCCAGCGTCACCGAACCACTGCCGGCCACTGCGGTGACGGTACCGCTGCCGCAAGTGGTCGATGCATTGGGCGTGTCCGCCACGACCACGTTCGCCGGGAAGGTGTCGACGAGGTCCGCGGTCAGGATCGCATCGACCGCGTTGGACGCGTTGTTCAACGTGATCGTGAGTGTGCTCGGATCACCGGCCCAAACCTGTGCCGGCGCGAATGCCTTGGCCACGGTCGGCGCATTGCTCGCCGGCGCGACGTTGAGCGTGTAGTCCTCGGCCTGGCCATATCCCGTCGTGTTGTTCGGCGTGGCATAGGAGTTCCACTTCTTCATCACGCGCATGCGCGTGCTGCCCGTCACCGCACCCATGGGCACCACGATGTCGGTCTCGACCGTCTTGCCATCGGTACCGGTGGAGTCGATGAGATCACCGATCTGCACTTCCTCACCGGCATCGAAGCTGCCGCTCTGGTCCCAATCGAAGAACACGTTGACCTTGGTGGTGAAGGCACCCGCGGTATTGCCCTGCACCGAAATGTGGAACGTGCCACCCGGCGCGACATTGCCGCTGATCGCAGTGAAGTCCTCGAGCGCGGGCGTGCCACCCACGGTCGCGGACGTGGTGTTGTCGATACCCGCGAAGTTGACGTTGGTGATCGGCTCGACGCTGCTCGGGAAGCTCACGTTCGGATACGGCTCGGGGAACGTGTAGCCGACCTTGAGCGTGGCATTGGCGGCCATGGCATTGTTGCCATGCTGGGTCTGCAGCGCGCCGGCCGGAATCGTGTTGAGGTAGGTGCCATCGGCCGCGCCGGTCACGTCCACCGTGATCGTGCAGCTGTTGCTCGCAGGAATCTCCGCCCCGCTGGCCAAGGTAATCGTCCCGGCGCCCGCGTTGGCGGTGAGCGTGCCCGTGCAGGTGGTGGCGGCATTGGGCGTGGCAGCGACGACCAGGCCCGTCGGCAGCGTGTCGACGAGGTCGGCGCTGAGGACCGCTGCGGTCGGCTGGCTGTTGTTGCGAAGGGTGATCGTCAACGTGCTGGGCGTGTTGGCGAGCACCTGCGTCGGCGCAAAGGCCTTGCTCAGCGATGGCGCACCGGGACCGGCAGGCGGCATCGTGGCGCGGATGAACAGCGCGCGATAGTCCGGGCGCGTGTCGACGATCGGGGCCCACGGATCAGCGTTGGCGCGCATGTAGCCGCCATTGAGCGGTGTCGTCGTGCTCTGGTCGGCGGCGATGAACACGCCGCCAGGCTCAACCGCGGCGTTCCATTCGGTGGCGATGTAGACGCTGCCCGACACGAGGTTGATGCCCATGCCCGAGATGTCGAAGGCCTCGTAGACCGGCGTCACCGGCACACCCGAAATGCTCGTGGGGTGGCCAACGAAGGTCTGGCGACCCAGTTCGGTACCGGGCGCCCCGCCGGTGCCATCGTCGGCGTAGACGGCGATGTCGAAATTGAACGATGTGACGCCGGCGTTGGTGATGAACGCCATGCACACGGTGCCGACGGTGGCCGGGTAAACCACAGGCGTGAACTTGTCACCCTGGCGGCCGACGTTGGCGATCGCGTTCCAGCCGTACCCATTCTCGGCCTCGCCATCATCGTGGATCACGATATCCGGCGTGCCGGTGTCGCAGGCACCGCCCGCGGGAGCCACCACGCGAAACGGCGTGACTGCGCCGAGGCTTGCCAGGCTCGTGGCAGGCGTGCTGGCAGCTTCGCGCGCGAGCTTGCGCGCCAGATCATCCTTGGCGCTGCCGGCGTGGGCCAGGCCCGCCGCAGCGATCAATGCGAACAACACAGTATGCAAAGACTTCATCGGGAACACTCCCCAGTCGTCTACCAAGTGAATGGTCGACTGAAGGCGCACCCGTGCTGTTCATGGGCCCAACGGCGATCCACTGACGACACGAGCTGCGCCAAGCAAACGACCCGTTACGGCGTGTGCGGCAGATCCCCAGCGCTCGCAGCAGAGACTCCCGACTCCGTCCGGGTACTATAGGCGCGTTCAGCTTGCGGACACAACCCGTGGTGCAGGACATGCGCGATGCCGCATGGCAGCAATCGGCTGCGGTTTGGATGCACGCATGCATCGCTGCCACCCCACGCCGGCGCGCCGCCACCGCCACGCCGAAGCGCGCGCCGTATTGCCCACGCCACACCATGCCATCCAGCCCCACGCCATGCTTGCACGCTCCCCCAACCTGCGCCGCGCAGCACTGATCCTGGTCTTGGTCCTCATCGCGGCTGTCGGCGCTGCGTGGCTGGTCTTGCGCGCGAGCCTGCCGCGTCTTGATGGCGAGCTCCACGGCAGTGGCCTGCGCCTGCCCACACGCCTGGAGCGCGATGCGCTGGGCACCGTCACGATCCATGCCGGCAGCCGCACCGATGCGGCGTGGACGCTAGGCTTCGTGCACGCACAGGAGCGCTGGTTCGGCATGGACCTCGCCCGGCGCAGCGCCGCGGGCGAACTGGCCGAATTGTTTGGCGCAGTAGCGGTACCGGCCGACCGCCGCGCGCGCGCGCACCGCATGCGCCAGCGCCTGCGCGAGGCCTGTGCGAACCTGCCTGAGCGGCAGCGTGCGCTCATCGACGCCTACCGCGACGGCGTCAATGCAGGCCTGGATGACCTCGCGGTGCGCCCGTTCGAGTATCTGTTGCTGCGTGCCCGGCCCACGCCATGGCGCAGCGAGGACACGCTGCTGGTGGTCGCGGCGATGGCATTCACGCTCAATGATGCCGACAACCGGCGTGAGCTCGCACTGGCGCAACTCCATGCCACCCTGCCCGAGGCTGCCTACCGCGTCCTCACCGCCGCAGGCGGCCCGTGGGACGCACCGCTGCTGGGCACCGCACTGCCCGCGCCCGCGCTGCCGAACCCAGCGCAGTTCGACCTGCGCACGCCGGGCGGCGCCGCGCCAGCCGCACCAGTGCCACCGCGCGCGGTCGCCGCATCGGCGCCGGCCCTGCCGGATGACGCGCGCGAGCATCCGGGCGACGGACTCGTGCCCGGCAGCAACAGCTTTGCGGTCGCAGGGACATTGACCGGTGCGGGTGCGCTGGTCGCCAACGACATGCACCTCAAGCTGCGCGTGCCCAACATCTGGTTCCGTGCCCGCCTGGTCTATCCCGACCCGGCCGATGCCGCGCGCACGGTCGATGTGAGCGGCGCGAGCCTGCCTGGTGCGCCCGCGATCGTGGTCGGCAGCAATGGCGCCATCGCATGGGGTTTCACCAACAGCGAGATCGACGCGCTCGACTGGGTGCGCATCCAGCGCGACCCGCACGACCCCGGTCGCTATCGCACGCCGCAGGGCTGGGACAGCGTGCGCAAGCACGAGGAGGTGATCAAGGTCGCGCGTGGACCCGACGAGCACCTGCAGGTCGAGGAAACGCGCTGGGGGCCGATCCTCGCGCAGGATGCCGACGGCACGCCGCTCGCGCTGGCATGGAGCGCGCACCAGCCGGGCGGCATCGATGTCGGGATCGGCCGCCTGGAAACCGCAGGCTCGATCGCGGCGGCGTTGGCGATCGCGCACGACAGCGGCCTGCCCGCACAGAACCTCGTGGTCGGTGATCGCGACGGTCACATCGCATGGACCATCGCGGGGCGCATTCCCGCGCGCAGCGGCGACTACGACCCGCAACTGCCGGCCGACTGGTCGGCGCCAGGCACGGGCTGGCACGGCTGGCTGGCGGACGCCGCTTATCCGGCCGTGATCGATCCCGCCGAGGGCCGGTTGTGGACCGCCAACCAGCGCACCGTGGCGCCGCCGCTGCTCGCGCTGCTGGGCGACGCGGGTTACGACCTGGGTGCGCGTGCCGGCCAGATCCGTGATGGCCTGCGTGCGCGCGAACACTTCACGCCCGAGGACATGCTCGCGATCCAGCTCGACGACCGCGCACTGTTCCTGCAGCACTGGAAGGACCTGCTCGACCACACGCTTGCCCAGGCGCCCACCACGCCGCTGCACGCCTCGCTGCAACGCGCGTTGGGCGACTGGAACGGCCACGCCGCCACCCAAGTGGTGAGCTACCGTCTCGTGCGCGCCTGGCGCGCCGCACTGGTCGACCGGGTCCTCGATGCGTGGTTCGCGCCCGCACGGGCGCGCTTTCCCGACTTCACACCACCGCGCCTGCTGCAGGCCGAGTACCTTGCCTGGAGCCTGCTGCAGCAGCGCCCGGCGCACCTGTTGCCGCCCGGCTTCAACAACTGGGATGAGTTGCTGGTGGCGACGCTCGACCAGGTCGGCACGGAACTGCAGTCCCAGCCCGGCGGCATCGCCGCACGCAGCTGGGGCGAGCGCAACAGCGCACGCATCGCCCATCCGATCTCACGCGCGGTACCCGCATTCGTCGCCCGCTGGCTCGACATGCCACCCGATCCATTGCCGGGCGACTCCAACATGCCGCGCGTGCAGTCGGCGGATTTCGGCGCCTCCGAACGCTTTGCGGTGATGCCCGGCCGCGAGGCGCAGGGCTACTTCATGATGCCCGGCGGCCAGGGCGGCCACCCGCTGTCACCGTGGTACGGCGCAGGTCACGCCGACTGGGTGCGTGGCACACCCACGCCGTTCCTGCCCGGCCCCACACAACACGTGCTCAGGTTCTCGCCATGAGGGCGGACCATGTTCGAGCTGGAAGCACGTCCCTGGCGCTCGGACGCGCAGCAGGCGCTACGCCTGCCTTGCGCCAACAACCCGGCGCGCGCGGCACGGGCGGCCTCCCCGACCCGATGCCGGGCGCAGGGAAGCCGCAGGCCGTCACCCGCTCACTTGCGCAGGCGCAGGGTGCTGCTGCCCGGCACCAGCGTGGTGACGTCGTACGCAGCCGGTGACCCGGCCGTGGCCACGTGCAAGGTGGCGCTGCCTTCGACCGGCGCGCGGTTGGCGATCATCGAGAACGAATACATCGTGCCCCAGTCCAGCGTGCGCGGCACCGCCGCCGGATCGGAACTGCCCGAACCGACGCCGATCGCGCTCGTGCTCGTGGTCCAGCTCGCCACGCCATCGGCCACCCCGGCGCGCCAGAAGTAGCCCGGATCCAGCTCGCCCACGCGGCCGGGGAACACATTGGCCCGTGCGCCCGCAGGCACCGGCACGCGGAACGCATCGAAACCCTTGTTGCTCTCCACGCGGATATTGGGATTGCTGCCCGAGGTCACCGCGCGCGCGAAATCCACGTTCATCACCGCATAGTCGTAGCGCCAGCGGCTGTTGCCGAGATCGGTGACCTTGACCGCGACCTTGACGCGACCTTCGCTCGTGGCCAGTTCGGTGTTCCTGGCGTTGGCCGGCGGATTGGCCGGATCGACCCAGCGATCGATCGCGGGTCCAAGCTTGTAGCCACCGCTGCTGCCGGGTGCCCAGGTCGAACCGGTCCATGACGGCGTACCGATCACGGTCGCCATAGAGTTGTACGGGTTGATGTCGTCGCGCGCGATGTACCAGGACTCGAACAGGTAGCTCGCACCGGGATTGCGCGTGGCGCTGATCTGGCGCTCTCGCACGATCAGGCGCTGGTCCCAGTTGCCGTTCGGGCTGGCCGTCAGGCTGCCCACGCAGCCGGGATCGTAGATCGAACCGCAGCGTCCCCAGATGCCTGCGGCCGGGACGATCTCCGAACGCGGGCCGAGGTCGGAGTTGGTGTCGTTGTTGCCGGTGCTGTAGGTGTCCGAGCAGCCGCGACCGAGGATGTGCGAGTCGTGGTCACCCGCATCCATGCAACCCCCGTTGGTGGTGAGCCAGGCGTGCTTGACGCCGGAGCGGCCGATCTGCTCGATGCTGCCGTCGGCATTGATGCGGTACATGTTCCAGATCAGGAACGGATGCTGGTCGTTGCCATGTGGCGGGTGGGCGCCGCTGAACTTCGCATACCACGGCACGCTTGCGGCCCACTGCGCAGTGCTCGTGCCCAGATCGCCTTGGCCCGGGATCGTGGTTTCGAGCGTGCCGGCGTTGACGTTGTTCCTCAGGGTCGAACTGGGCGTGAACACGACCTTGCCGTTGCCGCCGTTGCCGCTGCAGTCCTGGCAGCGCGTATAGCTCATGCTGAACACCTTCATGAACAGGTCGGCCTGCCAGGTGCCGCCATTGGGCGCCGGCGTGCCGTGCCAGTGCGGCGAGGCGGCCAACGGCATCGCGCCGCTGCCCTGGGTCTGTACGTCGGTGGTCATCGCGAGGTCGGCGATCGGCCAATCGGCCGCCTCCGGATGGCCGATGCGCTTGGCCAATGCGGGGGCGATGCGCATGTCCATCGTGCCGACCGACAGCACACTGTCGTGGTCGAGCAGTTCGTACATCATGCGGTCGACATAGAACCAGGCCTGGTCGTCGCGTCCGACGAAATCCAGCACCAGCGGATCCTTGCCATTGGGCACGAGGCGGAAGTCGGTGTAGTCGATCACCTCGCCATTGGGCAGGCGCATGGTGTAGCCGCCGCTGGCCTGCAGCTTGCCGCCATCGAAACCGCGGAAGTAGCCACCCACCACGTGGAACTCGATACCGCCGTTCTTGCGCACCGCAAAGCGGTCGCGGCCGCGCTGGCTCAATCCCGGCAGCGCATCGCCCGGAGCCGAAATCGTCAGGCCGAGGTCCTTGGCCAGGTCCCGGTTCCAGCGCACTTCAAGCGTGCCGCCCCAGGCCGCCCACAACTGCTGTTGCGCCACCGCGGGCGCTCGCGCCTCGTCGCTGCGCCGGGTATCGGCCGCGCTGGCGACGGACGTCAGGAGGACCGCGGCGAGCGCTGCGGCAAGTACATGTGTCTTCATTGGATTGACTACCCCCAAGTGGATTGGCGTTCGAGATCCCGCTCGCACGAACTGGTTGCCGGTGATCGCGGCGCGTGGCCGCCCAAGGCCGCGTGCACGACAGACAAGCGGTGGAAAATAGCACTTGGCCACATTGACGTGTTGTTGCGTCGCGCCATCTTGCGGCAGCGGTGGGCCGGCACGTCCCCGCACGGTCGGCCACGCCCGAGCCGTGCCGCGGTCAGCGGCCCGCCGCCTCGAAGCCGCTGCGGAAGATGCGGTCGTCGTTGCTGATCGCATTGTCGAATGCGATCACCTCGGGCGGCGACTTGCCGTAGCCGGGCTGCTGCGGATCGTTGGCGGCGTTGTTCCACAGCTGGTACAGGTATTCACCGCGCGTGCGGTCCTTGGGACCGACCACGTACGGTCGCCCGGGTCCGGCCGCGCACAGCTGGTTCTCGCCCTGGAAGGCATGGTCCTGGGCCTCGCGACGCAGGAACTCGACATATTCGCGGCTCGCGGTCTGGTAGTACAGGCGTGCCTGTACCGTGAACGGGCCGGGCGCACCGGCCGGCAGGCTGAACTGGTAGGGCACGAGGTCGTGGTTGACGAGAATGCCCGAGCCGGGCGCGGTTTCCGGATAGGTGGCGCCGACCGGGCGCACTTCGTAGCCCTGCGGATCGGCCACCGTGGCCGGCCTGAAGCCCAGCGGCGGAATCCGGTTGTCCTTGGCGATGCAGTCGCCCAATGCGAAATGGAACATCGGCCGGCTGGCCGCATCGGTGGTGTCGCAGGCGCCGGTGCCGCGATGGTTCCAGATGCCCTGCAGCACCTCGTACACGCGCGCCTGCGCATCGCGCGTGAGCAGCGCGGTGGCAGGATCGTAGGCCGCGCTTTCACCGACCAGGGTGCCGTTGCGGTCATACACGCGCACGTTGAGCCAGGCGCGCCGCCCCTCGCTGTAGCCGCTGGGCAACTTGTGTCCGCTGTGATTGGTCACCTTGACCTGCAACTCGATGTTGCCGGCAGTGGATGCACCCGGCTCGCTCAGCTGGGTGATGGTCGCCTGCAGCGTCGCCGCCTGCTGCAGCAGCTGCCGTGCCCACTCGATGGTCTGGTCGAACGACGCCTCACGGCCGATGCCGCCCCACGATCCCGCAACGCCCGAGGTATCGCTGTACTCACCCTTGAGCACGCCCGGGATCCAGGTGTTGCCACCGACGAAGGAATGCACCGCGACCACGCCCGGGCCCGAGTGGAAACCGGGTGAGCTGCAGGCCGTGGCTGCCGGGTCATCGCTCATCGGCATGTGGCAGTCCTGGCAGGTCTGGCCATTGGCCGCATCGGCGAACGCGCTGCGCTGCCACTCGCTGTAGGTGCGTTCGATCGGAAACGGCACGCCGGTGTCGGTGCCGTCGGCCAGGCGCAGCGTCTTGAGCGGACCGCTGCCGGTATCGGGCGAGGTCACGTCGTGGCACTGGCCGCACATCGCACTTTGCGTGTGCAGCGGCGAATATGCCCACGCATGCGGCGGCTGCAGGGCGGCATAGGTGTACGGTCCGCGCCGGCATGGCTCGCCCGCGCCATTGCAGTCGCTGTCATCGAGCCAGGCCGCGCCGTTGCCGGGCATGGCTGCGCCGCCCGGCCCCTGCGCCAGGTTGCGATGGCAGAAATGGCAGGTGAGGCCGCTGTAGTCGCTGTAGGCGTCGGGCGTGTCGTAACTGCCCTCGAGCAGGCAGGCCGCGGCGCCCAGTGCCGCGTCGTTGTCCGGCAGGCCGAAGCCCTGTTTGACCACGTGCCCCGCATACCAGCCGTTGGAGGTGTGGCAGCGCAGGCAGAAGTCACCGACGCCCGGCACATCGTGGTTGGCCACGTCGAGCGCGGCCATGAACAGCGGGTCGCGCATCGCGTTGGCCATCATCGAGCCGGCCCAGGCCGCATGCGGCCGGTAGCGCAGCGTGGGGTCGGTCGGACTGGTGCTGGCCACGCCGTGGCAGGCGGCACAGTCGTCGGGGCTGTACAGCGGATAGGCGAGTCCTGGCTGGGTGCCGTGCGGCGTGAAGTCCACGCCGCCGCCCGCAAGGCGCTGCGCCACCCGCAGCCAGTCGCCCGCAGCCGCGTCCCGCGTGACCAAGGCAGCGGCGCCTGCGAGCAGCAGGATGGAGAGCCAACGACACACACGCATCATCATGACGAACCTTCCGGTTGCGGAAT
>WBZR01000303.1_pt1 | contig 82393 bp, 58 predicted proteins | sample 5204231 | NCBI WGS metagenome assembly WBZR01 (sample SAMN12412403, study PRJNA552823) | activated sludge metagenome | isolation source: activated sludge from anammox sidestream of wastewater treatment plant... | place: USA: Virginia | collected 2017-08 | reverse complement strand
AAGGCGCCATGGACCTCCACCAGGAGAGGCTCGCGGTCTACGAGCAGCTGGGCGACAAGCGCTCGCGGGCGGTGACGCTGGGCGACATCGCGCGGCTGCGGGCAAGGGCCGGCGACGTCCAAGGCGCCATGGACCTCCAAGAAGAACGGCTTGCTGTTAACCGCGAACTCAATGACGTTGATGGTATTGGCGCGGCTCAGTATGACTTGGCCCATCTGGACCTGGAGGCGCACAACTTCGAGAAGGCGCTGGAGCGGCTTGCCGAGTCATGGCGGTTGTTTAACCAGATCGGCCGCATCGATGGCATCGCCGCCGTCGGCTCCACACTCGGCCAACTCCTCGCCGCCTTCAAGCATCCCGAGGCCGTGCCCGTGCTCCGCCGCGCCGAGGAGGCGTGGCGCATGCTCGGCCAGACCGAAAACGCCGACGCCATCAAGGGCATCATCCGGCAGATCGACGCCGGGGCCGAGTGACGGTCCCGGCGCTTGCTGATTGGGAAGGCTGAGCGTACGGCCGGGCCTCGGGTAGCGAGAAGGCTTGCGACCCACCCCAATCCATGATACCGTCGAACCCATGCCCAACCGCCCCGTCTCGCCCCGCCCCGAGCCCCACCCCGAGCCCCGCACCGTGCTCGCCGTCGACATCGGTGGCACCCACCTGCGCGTCGCGCACGTCGCCGCCGACGGCGCCGTCCTCGCGCGGCGGCGCATCGACACGCCGACCGACCGCGGGCCCGCCGCCGTCGTCGATGCCGTCGTCCGCGAGCTCGCGTCCCTCACGCCACCGGACGATCCCCGCGCCGTCGCCATCGGCATCGCCGCGCCCGGCCCCCTCGACCCCCGCACCGGCATCGTCCACGAGGTGCCCAACATGCCCGGGTGGCGCGGGTTCCCGCTCGGGCAGCAGCTCTCCGCCGCCACCGGCCTGCCGGCCCACGTCCACAACGACGCCAACCTCGCGGCCCTGGCCGAGGCCCGCCTCGGCGCCGGGCGCGGGCACGATCCCGTCGTCTATCTCACCGTCAGCACCGGCGTCGGCGGCGGCATCGTCATCGACGGACGCATCTTCGCCGGCGCCGCAGGCCTGGCCGGCGAGCTCGGGCACACCATCGTCCACGCCGGAGGCCCCGCCTGCAACCTCGGCCATGCCGGCTGCCTCGAAGCCCTCGCCAGCGGCACCGCCATCGCCCGCCGCGCCCGCGAGGCCGTCCGCAGCGGCGCCCCCACCCGCCTGGCCGACGTGGCCGCCGCGGGCCTCCCCATCGACGCCGCCGCCGTCGCCCGCGCCGCCGACGCCGGCGACCCGCTCGCCCGTGCCATCTTCCACGACGCCGGCTCCGCCCTCGGCCTGGCCATCGGCGGCTTCATCAACGTCTTCGACCCCGGCCGCATCGTCCTCGGCGGCGGCGTCACCGCCGCCTGGCCGCTCTTCGAGCCCGCCATGCAGCTCGGCATGCGCCGAGTCGCCATGGCCTGGGAGTGGCACCCCGTCGACATCGTGCCCGCCGCCCTCGGCGACGACGCCGGCCTCGTCGGCGCGGGGCTATGGGCGTGGGAGCGGCACGCAGCCTAGCCGCAGCGGGCCCATCACCGGTCGCCGCCCCGCAGCGCCGCGTCCTCCGCCGCCACCAGCGCCGCCAGCGCCACCAGTCGCGGCCCGAAGGTCGACAGGTCCGCGTGCTCGTGGAAGAGGTCGTGCTCGTGCCGCATCTCGACGGCCAACGCGTCCACCGTCGGGGCGAAGGCCGCCGTGAAGTTGCCGACCGTCACGCCCCCCGCCGACCACTCCGCCACCTCGGCGCCGAAGCCGGCCCGCACGATGGCCTTGTACCGCGCGACCACCTCCGCCGCACGCCCCGTCATCTCGAGCGGCGGATACGCCAGCCCCGCCGTCACCGTCGCCGCCGTGCCCGGCACCGTCACCCGCGCCGCCCGCGCCCGGATCGCCGCATCCACCCGTGCCAGGTCCGCCCGCGTCCACGCCCGGACCTCGATCTCGGCCCACGCGTGGTCCGTGACCACGTTGACCCGGTCGTTCGACGACCCGATCGCCCCGACGTTGACCGTGACGTCCGGCACGAGCTGGCCACGGTCGACCACCCCGCGCGCCGCCAGCGCCTCCGGGGCGAAGTCCCGCGGATCGCCCGGCGGCGGGCTGGCCAGCGACGCGATGGCATGCAGCTGGTGGACCAGCTCGAGCGTCGCGCTGGCGCTCGCGTGGGCCGCGTTGCCCGCATGCCCCGCCAGCCCCCGGACGTCCAGCCGGTAGCCCGCCAGGCCCTTGCGGCGCGCGACGATGCCCCATGCCGGCCGCGCCGTGTCGAGCACCATCGCCACGTCCGCCGTGCGCGCCAGCCCCTCGACCAGCGCCACCTCGTCGTCCGAGCCGCCCTCCTCCTCGGCGTCGAAGTACAGCGCCAGCTCCCCGAACGGGCTCCCCGCGACCGCGACGAGCGCCTCGGCCGCGAAGAGCGCGAACGCCGCCGAGGCCTTCGAGTCGCCCGCGCCCGGCCCGAAGGCGCGGCCCGACCCGTCCACGCGGAACGGCTGCCGCGCGAGCGACCCGCGCGGGTACACCGTGTCGGTGTGCATGAGCCACACGTACCGGCCCGCGCCCCGCCCGGCCAGCCGGCCGACGACGTGCGTGCCCCGCGCATTGGCGTGCGTCTCGACCGCGGCGCCCAGCGCCGCCAGGCGCTGCCCGAGGAGCCGCGCGATCGCCGCGCTGCCCTCGACGTCGCCCGTGCCCGACTCGATCTCGACCAGGGCGCGCAGGTCGTCGACGTAGCGCGGATACGCCGCGCGCGCGAACGCCGCCAGGGCCTCGAACAGCGCTGCGGGGACGTCGGCCATCGCACGGGGGTCTCGATCCACCGTCCGTCCGTCAGCCATCCGCCGGGCCCGCGCCGCGCGCCTGCGCCCACGCCTCGATCTGGCGCAGGTGCCGCCGCTCGAGCTTGGTCAGCCGCCGCTTCGACTTCATCACCGCCAGCGCCGCGTCCGGGTTCAGGCCGTGCTCGGCCACCAGGTAGGCCGCCAGCACCGTCGAAGAGCGCGACCGGCCCTTGGCGCAGTGCACCAGCACCGGCCGTCCCTCCGCCACCCGGGCGCGGATCCAGTCCACCGCCGCCGTGATCGTCGCCGCGTCCGGCACCGTCACGTCCGGCACCGGCAGCCGCACGTAGGCGATGTCGTGCGCCGCGTAGAACGCGACGTCGTCCTCGCGCTCCGCCCGGATGTCGAGCACCCCGCGGATCCCGCGGTCGACGAGGAACGCGTAGTCGCGCGGGTAGGTCGGCGCGCCGCCGAGCCACAGCTCCGCGGAGATGGCGTGCGCCGCGTCCGGCGTGATCTGCGAGAACCACGTGTTGCGCCGCACCCGCTCGTGGAACATCCGGATGGCCGGGTACAGCCGGTCGAAGGCCCGGTGCGCCAGGCCGAGCCGGTCGCGGCCTGCGGCGGACGGTGAGGGTTGGGGACGGGGTGCGGCCTGGGTCGACATGGCGGTCCTGAGACGATGCGAAGAAGGGTCAAGCTCGACGGCGGCAAAGCCCGACGGGCACGCGGCACGACACGTGACGTTAACTATAGCCACCCCCCCCTCGACGTGAGCGTGGGGTGAGAGTTCCACCGATCGCACCCGGCACCCGTCACCAAACCGCCGTCTCGTGCGTTACTACCTACGAGCACGTCGCCCTTGCCGAGCTCGCGCCGCCGGGGCCCGTCGAACCGACCGTAGCGATGAACATGGAGCTTGACGATGTCGACCGGAATCGTGATCGTGGCCGTCATGCTGGTCCTCGTGTGGTGCCAGGCGCTGGTCGAGGGACGGCGCTAGCCGACCCCCGGCCGGCCGCCCACCCGCGATGAAGCCGGCCGTCCGCCCTGCCCGGGCGGGAGGCACCCGCCGCCGCCAGCCGCCTCAACCGCCGTCGGCGACGAAGGCCCGGACGCGGGCGTGGATGTCCGCGTACGCCGCTTCGGGGTCGGACACGTCGACCCAGTGGATCGCCGGATCGTCGCGCTTGAACCACGCGTCCTGCATCCGCACCAGCCGGCGCGTGTTGCGGCGGATCAGCTGCACCACGGCCGCCACGTCGACCTCGCCGGCCAGGTGCGCGCGCCACTCCTGGTAGCCCACGCTGCGCAACGCCGGCAGCCCCAGGTCGTAGCCCGCCGCGACGAGCGCGCGCACCTCGTCCTCCAGCCCCGCCTCGATCATCGCGTCGATGCGCGCGTCGATGCGCGCGTAGAGCACCGGGCGCGGCAGCTCGAGGCCGACGATCAGCCACGCGAACGGGCTGCCCGCCCGTGCCTGGACCGTCGAGATCGGCTCGCCGGTGCGGGCGTGCACCTCGAGGGCGCGGACCACCCGCCGCACGTTGCGCGCGTCGATCCGGGCCGCCGCGAGCGGGTCCACCCTCGCCAGGCGGGCGTGGAGCGCCGGCGGCCCTGCGGCGCGCGCGAACGCCTCGAGCTCCGCCCTCAGCGCGGGGTCCGGCGCCACGGGCGGGATGGTCCACCCCTCGACGACCGCGCGCACGTACTGCCCCGTCCCGCCGGCCACGATCGGCAGCCGGCCGCGAGACACGATGTCGCGGATCGCCGCCACCGCCAGCGCCTGGACGTCCGGCACGGCGAGCGGCTGGTCCGGCTCGGCGACGTCGATCAGGTGGTGGCGCACCCGTGCCCGCTCGTCGGCGGTCGGCTTGGCCGTGCCGATCTCGAGGCGCCGGTACAACTGCCGCGAGTCCAGCGACACCACCTCGCCCCCGAACGCCTCGGCCAGCCGGACGGCCATCGCCGACTTGCCCACCGCCGTCGGCCCGACGATCGCCACCGCCCGCCCCGTCACCCGCCCTCCAGCGCGTCCGGGTAGTGCGTCAGCCGCGCGACCCGGCCGTCGGGCCCGAGAACGACCGCGAAGACGTCGACCCGCCATGGGCCCTCCCAGCCCACCGACTGGACGTAGTGCTCCGCGAGCGTGGCCAGCCGCCGCTGCTTCCGGGGGCCGACGCTCTCCTCGGGCGTCCCGCGGCGCTCGGACCGGCGCGTGCGCACCTCGGCCAGCACCAGACACGGCCCTTCCTGCGCGATCACGTCGATCTCGCCGAAGCGGCAGCGCCAGTTCGTCGCGCGCACCTGCCAGCCCCACGCCCGGGCCTGGGCCACGACGAGCGCCTCGCCGTCCCGGCCGACCTGCCGACGCGAGTCGGTCATGCAGGCCGACCCGGCCCGCCGGCGGCGGCCGGCCCGAGCGGCCGCCACGACAGCCGGTGGTGCGGCGTGGGGCCGTGCCGGCGGATCGCCGCGATGTGGTCGGCCGTGCCGTAGCCCTTGTGCCGATCGAAGCCATACGCCGGCCAGTCCCAGCCGAGGGCGACCATCGCCGCGTCGCGCCGCACCTTGGCGACGATCGAGGCGGCCGCGATCGAGCACGACACGCGGTCGCCGCCGACCACCGGCGCTTGCGGCAGCCGTGCGAGGCGCACGCCGTAGCCGTCCACCAGCACGTGGTCCGGGGGCGTGGGCAGCGCCGCCAGCGCCCGCAGCATGGCCAGGTCGTTGGCGCGCGCGATGCCGACGGCGTCGATCTCGAGCGGCGAGGCCCACCCGACGCCGACGTCGAGCGGCAGGCCGCCGCCCGTGATCCGGTCGAACTGGGCGCCACGCTCGGCGGGCGTGAGCTGCTTGGAGTCGCGCACGCCCGCAAGCGCGTCGGCGAGCCCGTCGTCGGCCACGCGCAAGGCGACCGCCGCCGCGACCACCGGGCCCGCCAAAGCACCGCGGCCGACCTCGTCGAGGCCGGCCACGATGCGGGCGCCGCGCATCAGCGCGGCGATCTCGCGGTCCAACGTCGGCGGGGCCGTCACCCCGCCGGACGGCTCACTCCGCGGCCCCACCCTCGCCGGCCGAGGCGTCGAGGTTGGAGCGGAAGCGGCGCTTCTCGCGGAGACGCGCGCTCTTGCCCGTGCGGTCGCGCAGGAAGTAGAGGTTGGCGCGGCGCACGTGGCCGTGCCGCAAGACCTCGATGCGCTCGAGGCGGGGCGCGTGCAGCGGGAACGTGCGCTCCACGCCGACGCCGTGCGACGCCACCCGGCGGACCGTGACGCTGCCGTTCACGCCGCCCTCGCGCTTGCGGATGACGACGCCCTGAAACGGCTGCACCCGCTGGTTGCGCCCCTCGACGATGCGGAAGTGGACGCGAACCGTGTCGCCGATACGCAGCGTGGCGATCGGCACCTGCTCGGAGCGATCGAGCTGATACTCGTGTTGGAGAGCTTTGACCAGATCGGCCATGACCGTAAGTCCTTGGAGGTGAGTGATCTACAACTTTGATAGCATAGCACACCGGACAGGCATCATCAACCCTTCGCGGGCCGCCGGCGGCCCGCGCGATCCCCCCACCGGCGCCCGTCGCACGCCCATGTCGTATGCCGTGCCGGCAGTCCCATGCTAGTATTGCAGCGACCGCGCGCGCAGGATGGTCCACCGTCGGACACCTTGAACGCCGAAGCACAGGATTGCCACCCATGCAAGAGCTCCCCCGCCTGTTGGCCACCTTCATGTTGGCCGCGTTCGCGATGACGGCGTCGTACGGCCTTGGCTTCGTGACCGGCCTGCGGGTCGAGGGCGTGCCGGCCCTGGAGGGCCTGCGGGCCGCCATGGCGCCCGCGCCACCGCCCGGCCTCGGCGCGCAGGCCTCGGCCGGGCCCGATGGGCCCGCGGCCGGCGGCACCACCGCCTCGGCTGCCGCCGGCCGCGGGCCCGCGGCCGGCGGCTTCGACGTGTTCTGGGAGGCGCTGCGCACCATCCAGGACGACCAGGCCGGCGCGCTTCCCGAGGCCGACTCCATCACGTACGGCGCGATCCGGGGCTCGCTCAAGGCGCTCGACGACCCCTACACCGCGTTCTACGACCCCGTCGTCACCGAGATCAACCGGCCGTCGCTCGACAGCCAGTTCGACGGCATCGGCGCGTACGTCACGTCCAACGAGCGCGGCCAGCTCGTCATCCAGACCCCGATGCGCGGTCAGCCGGCCGAGAAGGCCGGCATCGAGGCCGGCGACATCGTCATCCGCGTCGACGGCGAGGACATCAGCGACCTCGACCTCAACCAGGCCGTGCTCAAGATCCGTGGCCCCAAGGGCACCACCGTCGTGTTGACGGTCCTGCGCGACGGCGTCGACGGCGAGCTCACCATCCCGGTGGTCCGCGACAAGATCGACGTCCCGTCGGTCAACGACGTGCGGCTCCTCGAGGCCGAGGGCGCCCCGGAGGTCGGCTACATCCAGCTCACGACCTTTGCCGAGGACACGACCGCCGAGCTGATCGAGGCGCTCGACGAGCTCCGGGGGAAGGGCGCCAAGGCGCTGGTCCTCGACCTGCGCAACAATCCCGGCGGGTACCTCAACACCGCCATCGAGGTCACCAGCCAGTTCATCGACACCGGCATCGTCGTCCAGCAGGAGGACAAGGCCGGCAGCCGCCGGGCCGAGGGCGCGCGCAAGGGCGGGCACGCGCTCGACCTGCCGCTCGTCGTCCTGGTCAACAAGGGCTCGGCGTCCGCCAGCGAGATCGTGGCCGGCGCCATGCGCGACCACGAGCGCGCCGTGCTCGTCGGCGAGACGACGTTCGGCAAGGGCTCGGTCCAAAACGTCCACGAGCTGTCCGACGGGTCGCAGCTCCGCGTCACCGTCGCCGCGTGGCTGACGCCCGACGGCTCGCACATCAACAAGGTCGGCATCGAGCCGAACGTCGCCATCACCTTCGACGGCGGCGTCCCGGGCGAGGATGACGCGACGGACCCCGACGCCGCCGCGCGCGGCGAGGCGACACCGACCGCCGACGCGGGCGCAGGCGCCGACGCCGGCAGCGCCGGGGACACGGCGCCCGGCGACGCCGGCGCGTCGCCCACCGAAGCGCCGGCCGAACGCACCGACCACCAGCTGCTCCGCGCCGTCGAGGAAGCCCGCAAGCTGGTCGAGAAGGCAACGCCATGACGACGAACGACGACGCCCCCGAGCCCTTCGGCGCCCACGACCCGCTCGAGGCCCCGGCGCCCTACGCCGCGCACGCCCTCGACGGCGGCGGCGGCCGCCGTGGGCGCCGGGCGCCTGCCCGCTCGTGGCTTGGCATCCTGACCATGCTCGGCCTGGCCGTCGGGCTGTCGGGGCTGGCCTGGGTGATGGGCCTCGTGACGGCGCTGCGGGTCGGCCCCCCGATCCCGACCCCCCCGCCGGACATCCAGGCGCCGGCGAACTTCAAGCTGTACGGCGAGGCCTGGCGTTATGTCAATGGTGAGTTCTACGGCCGGGCGCCCGAGCCCGCCGCGGTGACCGCGCACGCGATCGACGGCATGGTCGACGCGCTCGACGACCCGCACGCCATCTACCTCGACGCGCAGCGCGCCGCCGAGACCGATGCCGACTTCGCCCCGGCGCTGGCGGCCGACATCGGCGCCTGGATCGAGCCGGTCGCGAACGGCGCCCTGGTGGTCGCGACGGTGCCGGGCAGCCCGTCCGACGCGGCGCTCGACCCGGGCGACACCATCGTGGCCGTCGGCGAGGACGAGCTGGCCGACCACGGCCGCGCCGAGGCGCTGCGCCACCTCGCGGGCGCCGCCGGCAGCGAGGCGACCCTGATCGTGTTGCACGCGTCCGGCGGCGGCGAGGCCGTGACGGTCGAGCGCGCGAAGGTGGACGCGCCCAAGGTCGGGCTCGTCGTCGACGAGGGCATCGCCCGGCTGTCGCTGCCGCACCTGGCGCCCGGTGCCGTCGCCGAGCTCGATGCGGCGCTCCGTTCGCTCGAAGCCGCGGCGCCGGCGTCGCTCATCGTCGACCTGCGCGACAACCCCGGCGGCCCGCTCGACACGCTCGCGGCGGTGGCCGGCCGGTTCGTGGAAGGCACGGTCTGGATCGAGCGGCCCAGGGCCGGCGAGACCATCCCTCACGCCGCCCAGACCGACGGGGCGCCCGGCGTGGCGCTGCCCGGGCGCATCGTCGTGCTCGTCAACGCCGGCACGGCGGGCACGGCCGAGATGCTGGCCGCGGCGCTCCGCGACCACGCCGGGGCCCACCTGGTCGGGGACGCCACGTTCGGACGGCCGGGGATCCAGCGCACGACCGCGCTGTCGGATGGGACGCGCCTGCGCCTCACGGTGGCGACGTGGCAGACGCCCGGCGGCAAGGCCGTCGGCGAGGAAGGGCTGGCGCCGGACGAGGCGGTGGCGTTGACGGACGAGGACCGCGCCGCCGGGCGCGACCCCCAGCTCGAGGCGGCACGGGCGGCCGCGCGCGGCGCGGTGACGGTCAGGCCGGGCACCGGCGGTGGCTGACGCCCGGGCCGACAAGGGCGCCGACAAGGGCGGCGACCGCGTCATCGCCACCAACCGCAAGGCACGCCACGAGTACGAGATCCTCGAGGTGTCCGAGGCGGGGATGGTGCTCATGGGCAGCGAGATCAAGAGCATCCGCGGCGGCAACGTGAGCCTCCAGGAGGCGTACGTCGCCATCGAGTCGGGCGAGGCGTGGCTGGTCAACGCCTACATCGCCCCCTACGAGTGGGCGGGCTACGCCGGCCACGAGGCGCGCCGGCGGCGCAAGCTGCTCTTGCACCGCAAGGAGATCCGGACGCTCCACCACGAGCTGCGGGCCAAGGGCGTGACGCTCGTGCCGCTCCGGCTCTACCTCAAGGACGGGCGGGCGAAGCTCGAGATCGGGCTGGCGCGGGGCAAAAAGCTGTTCGACAAGCGCCAGGCGATCCGCGAGCGCGAGACCAAGCGCCAGACGGCGCGCGAGCTCAGCCACCGGCGGTGACACGACGGCGCAAGGTCGTCCTCTACAACCCGCGCACGGACCACTTCACGCTGCCGCTCGGGCTCCTGGCCGTGGGCTCGGCGCTGGACGTCGACCGCTTCGACGTCGTCATCGTCGACGGGCGGCTCGAGCACGATGCGGTGGCGGCGATCGCGCCACACCTGGCGGGCGCGGTGTGCTTCGGCGTCGGCGTGCTGACGGGCGCCCCGATCCGCGATGCGCTGGCCGTCTCGCGGGCCGTCAAGGCCGCGCACCCGGAGCTGCCGGTGGTGTGGGGCGGCTGGCACCCGTCGCTCTTCCCCGAGGCGTGCCTCGACGACGCGGCGGTCGACATCACGGTCCAGGGGCAGGGCGAGGGCACGTTCGTCGAGATCGTCGACCGGCTGGCGGCGGGTCGGAGTCTCGTCGGCTGCCCGGGCTGCACCGTGCGCGCCGAGGACGGAACGGCGGTCGTCAACCCGCCGCGCGCGCTGACGGCCTTCGACGACCTGCCGCCGCTCCGCCACGACCTCCTGCCGGTCGAGCGGTACTTCGCGCTCAAGGGGCGGCGCCAGCTCGACTACATCGGCTCGCATGGCTGCTTCTGGCGCTGCGCGTTCTGCGCCGACCCGTTCGTGTTTCGGCGGCGCTGGGTCGGCCAGGCGGCCGACCGGTTGGTGGCCACGGTCGCGGCGCTCTGGCAGCGGTACCGGTTCGACGACCTCAGCTTCCAGGACGAGACGTTCTTCACGTACGCGCCGCGGGTCGAGGCCATCGCGGCGGGCCTGGCGGACCTCGACCTGCCGTTCACGTGGGCGGCCACGATGCGCGCGGACCAGGGTGCCCGGCTCGGCGCCGCCACGTGGGCGCTGCTGCGGCGCTCGCGGCTCCGCCGCCTCCTCGTCGGCGTCGAGTCGGGGTCGCAGGCGATGCTCGACTGGATGGCCAAGGACATCACGCTCGAGCAGGTGCTGACATGCGCCGAACGGTGCCGCGCGCACGGCATCGCGGCGCAGTTCCCGTTCATCGTGGGGTTCCCGGGGGAGCCCGACGCCAGCGTCCGCGCGTCGCTCGACTTCGCCAAGCGGCTGCGGGCCATGAGCCCGGGCTTCGAGACGCCGATCTTCCACTTCAGGCCGTACCCGGGCTCGCCGATCACCGAGGCGGCCGTGCGCGCCGGCTACCGCCTCCCGACGTCGCTCGACGGCTGGGCGGACTTCGACATCTTCACGGCCGGCACGCCGTGGCTGACGGCGGCGCAGCGCCGCCACGTGGAGCGGTTCGCGTTCTACCAGCGCATCGCCTGGGGCGAGCCGCGCCGCGGCTGGAAGCGGCCGTTGCAGCGCCTTGCGCGCTGGCGCTGCGCCCACGACGCCTACGGGCTGCCGATCGAGATGGCGCTCGCGGAGCGTCTGGCGCGACGGGCCCGACAGGCTACCCCTCCGCCCGTGCGCCCGCCCCGCCAGCCCCCAGGCACGGCCGCCGCCACACCACCAGCCCTCGGTCGACCCACCGGCGGCGAGGGTCGATGGGGTAGCCCGCGTCGGTCATGACGGCGACGCTGGCCGCCAGGTGGCGTCGCGGGCCCCACACCGCTTCGCCGCGCGTCGCGCGCCACGCCCGCGCCCAGGCGTCGAAGAAGGCGGCGATCGGCTCGCCCGGCACCATGCGATGGATGAGGCTCTTGGGAAGGACGGGCAGGAAGCAGGCGGGGTCGAAGGGCCCGCGCAGGCCCGTGCCGAAGACGAGCGCCTCGAGGTCGAAGGGAAGGGCGGTGCCGCCACCGGCGCCGGTGGCGCGGTCCGCCCGGCCGTCGTCCTCCCCGGCGGCCCGGCGCCGGAGCACGTTCGCCACCCACACCCGGCCGCGGGGGTCCGACGTGCCCTCGACCACGAGCCCGCCCGGCGCCAGGCCCGCCACGAGCGCCGCCCAGGCATCGGCGACCGCCGCGACCTCGTACTGCCGCAGCACGTTGAAGGCTCGGATCAGCCGTGCCCGGACCGGCCGGCCGGCCTCGTCCAGCCCGAGCGGGAGGTCGAAGCCGCCCAGCCGGAACTCGGTCAGCCGGTCGGCGAACGGCTGCGCCGCAGCCACCCGGGCACGGTCGATCTCGACGCCGACGACGCGCAGATCGGGGTTCAGCCGGCGCAAGCGCGCGGCGCTCTCGAGCGTCGTGTCCGGCGTCTCGCCGTAGCCGAGGTCGACGAACGGGGCCGCGCGAAACCCACCGTCGGCGCGGCGGACGAGCCCCGGGTCGTAGAGCACGACGAACGTGTCGACGCGGCGCAGGCGATTGGGCGCGGTCTTGCCGCGCGTCGGCCGGCCGAGCGGCCGGCGGTGGACGTAGGGCATGCGCGGCGATGGTAGCACAGAGGCGTAGGGTATCATTGCACGCGATGAGCGCCCCGACCGCCGACGCTTCCGCGCACCCCGCGCTGCCCGCCGTGATCGAGCCGCTCGATCCGGCCGCCCGGGCGCGGTCGATCGAGCGCGTGCTCGTCGTGACGTTCGGGCTCAACGTGGCCGCTGCCGCCGTCAAGCTCGCGGCGGCGTGGTGGACCGGCAGCCTCGCCCTCGGCGCCGGCGGCATCGACTCGCTGTTCGACGGCGCCGCCAACGTGTTCGGCCTCGTCGCCATTCGGCTCGCGGCCCGCCCGCCCGACTCCAACCACCCTTACGGGCACCGCAAGTTCGAGACGCTCGTGGCCGTCGTGATCGCCATGCTGCTCTTCGTGACGTGCGGGCGGCTGGCCTGGACGGCCGTCGAGGCGATCCCGGCCGTCCTGGCCGGCACCGCCGGTGCGGTCGTCACGCCGCTCGCCATCCTGTCGCCGATCGCCGCGTTCGCGTTCAACTGGGTGGCCGCGACCTACGAGGGCCGGATGGGGCGGCGGCTCGGCAGCGAGCTGCTGGTCTCGGACGCCGGGCACACCCGCGCGGACGCCGGCGTGTCGCTGGCGCTCGTCGGCGGGCTGGCGGCCGTGCACGCCGGCTACCCGCTCGTCGACCCGCTGCTCTCGCTGGCGATTGCCGGCGTCATCGCGCGGACGGGTGTCGAGATCGCCCGGAGCACCTCCGAGGTGCTGTCGGACGCCGCCGTGTTCGAGCCGGCGGTCGTCGCCGCCATGGCGGCCGGCGTGCCCGGCGTGGCCGGCACGCACAAGATCCGCAGCCGCGGCCCGTCGGACGCGGCCAGCATCGACCTCCATGTGCAGGTCGATCCGGCGCTCAGCATCGGCGAGGCGCATGCCATCGGGCACGCGGTGGCGGCCGAGCTCCGCCGCGGTCTGGCCGGTGTGGTGGATGTGGTGGTGCACGTCGAGCCGGACTGGTCGCCGCCGAGCGCGCGCGACCGGCATCGCCGCGACGACGAGGACGACGAAGCTGCCGGCTTCGCGCCCTAGCGCGGCGGCCCGCCCGCGACGTCGTCGATCGCCGCCGCCGCACCCGCACGATCTTCCCGCAGGCCGATCGCCTCGCCGCGGGCCGCCGGCACGCCCGGTTCCGCCCCGGTGGCCGCCGGCGGGCGCGCCCCGTTCCCGGCCCGATCCCGGTCGACGGCCCCCGTTGCCTCGCGCGGGTCGTAAGCGAGGTTCGGCGCGAGCCAGCGCTCCGCCTCCGCCAGCGCGATGCCCTTGCGCCGCGCATAGTCGGCCACCTGGTCCCGTCCCAGCAGGCCGACGGCGAAGTAGCGCGCGTCCGGGTGGGCCAGGTAGATGCCGCTCACCGAGCTCGCCGGCCACATCGCACAGCTTTCGGTCAGCGTGATCCCGGTGTGCCGCTCGGCGTCGAGCAGCCGCCAGAGCGTGCGCTTCTCGGTGTGGTCCGGCTGCGCCGGGTAGCCCGGCGCCGGGCGGATGCCGCGGTAGCGCTCGTGGATCAGGTCATCGAGCGACAGGTCTTCACCCATCCCATAGCCCCACTCCGCGCGCACCCGCGCGTGGAGCAGCTCGGCGAACGCCTCCGCCAACCGGTCGCCCAGCGCCTTGGCCATGATCGCGTGGTAGTCGTCGTGGTCGGCCTCGAACGACGCCACCAGCGCGTCCATCCCGATCCCCGTCGTCAGCGCAAACGCGCCGACGTGGTCCGGCAGCCCGACCGGCGCCACGAAGTCCGCCAACGCCTGGCTGGGCTGGTCGCCGCGCTTGACCTGCTGCTGGCGCAGGGTGTGCAGCGTCGCCGCCGGCTGCGACCGCTGCTCGTCCGCCCAGACCACGATGTCGTCGTCGTCGACCGCGTTGGCCGGGAAGAAGCCGTAGACCGCGCGCGCCACCAGCCGCTTCTCGGCCACGATCTGCGCCAGGAGCGCCTGGGCGTCGGCCAGGAGCTCGCGCGCCCGGGGGCCGGTGTCGGGATGGTCGAGCAGCCCGGGGTACGCCCCGCGCAGCTCCCAGGCGTGGAAGAGCGGCGTCCAGTCGATGTAGCGCGCGATCTCGTCGAGCGGATGGTCGTCCACCACCCGCACGCCGAGCCAGGCGGGACGCGGGAGGTCCGTGCGGGCCCAGTCGACCGGCGTGCGGTTGGCGCGCGCGGCATCGAGCGCCAGCATCGGCTTGTCGGAGCGCTGCGCCGCGAACCGGGCGCGCAGGGCCTCGTACTCCAGCTCGGTCGCCGCCGCGAGGTCCTCGCACTGCAGGGGGTCGAGGAGCCGGCTGACCACCGTCACGGCCCGCGATGCGTCGAGCACGTGCAGCGTGGGCGCGGCGTACGCCGGCGCGATCTTGACCGCCGTGTGCATCCGGCTCGTGGTCGCGCCGCCGATGAGGAGCGGCAGCGAGAACCCCTCGCGCTGGAGCTCGCGCGCCACGTGCCCCATCTCGTCGAGCGACGGCGTGATCAGCCCCGACAGGCCGATCATGTCGACCCGGTGCTCGCGCGCCTTGGCCAGGATCGTCTCGGCCGGGACCATCACGCCGAGGTCGACGACCTCGTAGTTGTTGCAGCCGAGCACGACGCCCACGATGTTCTTGCCGATGTCGTGGACGTCGCCCTTGACGGTGGCCATCAGGATGCGGCCCTTGGCCGCGGCACCGCCGGCGGCGGCCTTGTCGGCCTCGAGCCACGGGGTGAGATAGGCCACGGCCTTCTTCATCACCCGCGCGCTCTTGACGACCTGCGGCAGGAACATCTTCCCGGCGCCGAAGAGGTCGCCGACGTGGTTCATGCCGGCCATCAAGGGCCCCTCGATGACCGCGAGCGGCCGCCCGTAGGCCTGGCGGGCCTCCTCGACGTCGGCGTCGATGTGGTCGACGATGCCCTTGACCAGCGCGTGCTGGAGCCGCTCCTCGACCGTGCCGGACCGCCACTCGGCCTCGTCGCGCACGCTGTCGCGCGCCTGGCCTCGAAAGCCCTCGGCCATGTCGACCAGCCGCTCGGTGGCGTCGGGGCGGCGGTTGAGCAACACGTCCTCCACGGCATCGCGCAGGTCGCCCGGGATCTCGTCGTACACGGCGAGCATGCCGGCGTTGACGATGCCGAGATCGAGCCCCGCCTGGATGGCGTGGTAGAGGAACGCGGCGTGCATCGCCTCGCGGACGACGTGGTTGCCGCGGAACGCGAACGACACGTTGCTGATGCCGCCGATGGTCTTGGCGTGGGGGAGCGTCCGCTTGATGGCGCGGACCGCCTCGATGAACGCCCGCCCGTAGTCGGCGTGGGCCTCGATGCCGGTGGCCACCGTCAGCACGTTGGGGTCGAACACGATGTCGGCCGGGTCGTAGCCGACCTCGTCGACCAGGATCCGGTACGCCCGGGCGCAGATCGCGACCTTGCGTTCGAGCGTGTCGGCCTGGCCGGTCTCGTCGAACGCCATGACGATCGCGGCGGCGCCGTACCGCCGGAGCAGCCGCGCCCGGCGCTTGAACTCGTCCTCGCCGTCCTTGAGGCTGATGGAGTTGACGATCGGCTTGCCCTGGATGCACTTCAGGCCGGCCTCGAGCACCGACCACTTGCTGCTGTCGACGACGAACGGGACGCGCGCGACGTCGGGCTCGGCGGCCAGGAGGTGCAGGAAGCGCGTGATCATCGCCTCGGCGTCGATGAGGCCTTCGTCCATGTTGATGTCGATCAGGTTCGCGCCGTTGTCGACCTGTTGGCGCGCGACGGCGACGGCGCCCTCGAGGTCGCCGGCCTTGACCAGGGCGGCGAAGCGGGGCGAGCCGGTGACGTTGGTGCGCTCGCCGACCATCGAGAAGTTGGCGGTGGGGTCGACGGTGTAGGGCTCGAGGCCGCTGACACGCAGCGCCGGCGGCCGCGGCCGGGGGACGCGCACCGGAAGGTCCTCGACCGCGGCCGCGATGGCCGCCACATGGTCCGGGGTGGTCCCGCAGCACCCGCCGGCGATGTTGACCCAGCCGCGGCGGACGAACTCGCCGAGCACGGCCGCCATGTGCGCGGGCGTGTCGTCGTACTCGCCGAAGGCGTTGGGCAGGCCGGCGTTGGGGTAGCAGCTCGTGAAGCAGTCGGCGAGGCCCGCGAGCTCCTCGACGTAGGCGCGCATGTCGTCGGCGCCGAGCGCGCAGTTGAGGCCGACCGAGATCGGCCGGGCGTGCGCGATGCTGTTCCACGCCGCCTCGAGCGTCTGGCCCGAGAGCGTGCGGCCCGAGCGGTCGGTGATGGTCAGCGACAGCATGACCGGGACGCGCCGCCCGCAGGCGTCGAAGCACCCCTCGATGGCGAAGAGCGCCGCCTTGAGGTTGAGCGTGTCGTAGGTGGTCTCGACCAGGAGCACGTCCGCGCCGCCGTCGAGGAGGCCGCGGGCCTGCTCGGCATACGCGGCAGCCAGCGCGTCGAACGTGATCGCCCGGTAGCCCGGGTCGTTGACGTCGGGCGACAGCGTGGCCATCTTGTTGGTCGGCCCCAAGGCGCCGGCGACGAACCGCGGCCGCCGTGGGTCGGCCGCGGCGGCGGCGTCCGCGGCGCGGCGGGCGATGCGCGCGGCCGCGACGTTCATCTCGTACACCCACGCCTCGGTCCCGTAGTCCGCCTGGCTGATGGCGTTGGCGTTGAACGTGTTGGTCTCGACGATGTCGGCGCCCGCGTCGAAGTAGGCGCGATGGATCGCCTCGACGAGGTCCGGCCGCGTCAGGCACAAGAGGTCGTTGTTGCCCTGGAGCGGTCGCGGGTGATCGGCAAACCGCTGGCCGCGGAAGTCGGGCTCGCCCAGGGCGTGGCGCTGGATCATCGTGCCCATGGCGCCGTCGAGGACCAAGACGCGCCGCATCATCGCGCGCGCCAGCGGGTGGTCGGCGTAGCGATCGGCGGCGGTCAGCGGCTCGCGTGGCGTCGTCATGCAGGTCCCTCGCGTGGTCGAACGGTGCAGGTGGGCGGGACGGGGCGCAGACCCCCGACCCTGGGCGGCAGGGCTTTGGACCCGACATTGCCCGCCGCAATTCTAGGCACCGGCCAGGCGGTGTCCTAACACGGAGCGCGGGCATCGAAAACGGCCGGGGGCTGCGGCCCCCGGCCGCGTGATGGGCGGATGTGCTATGATTGTGCTTGTCGTTCCGATGGGGATGACAGGTTTCGACGGGGACGGCTGTCTCCGGATTGCAGGCCGAGTTTGGCTCAAACTCGCTAAACAGGGCCAAAACACAGATGCCGAGCCTCAGCTCGCACTCGCTGCCTAAGAGCTAGCGATGCCCTCGCGTCGCCCCGCCGACGCGGCGCGGTGGGCAACATCACAGCCGGCGTGCCGCTGCCGCGACGTCGATGACGGCGGCGAAAGACCATCGACTGGCGTGATCCCCGGCTCGGTCGGGTGAGATGGGATCGCGCGAGACACCTGGCAAGCCCGACTAAGCCTGTAGCATATCCTGGGACGAACTCTTCGGACGCCGGTTCGAGTCCGGCCATCTCCACCAACGGGTGAGGCGCCTCGCGACGTCCGACGTCGCGGGGCGCTTTCACGTTCGAGCCCGAGCGTCCCGCCCGGCGATCGACCGCAACGGCCGGGCGGCGGACAACGTCAATACGGTGCGTCGCCGACGCCCCAGGAGAACCCGCATGCAGCCATCCCGCCGAACCACCGTGGTCATCGGGCTTGCCGTCACGCTCGCGCTCGTGCTGGGCAGCCATCCGGCCGGCGCGGTGCGCGTCGCCCGCACCGCCGGCGCCCCGCCGTCGTCCCCCACCTGGCCGGCGCCCGATCTCGTGGCCAAGGTCCGCGACATGCTCCGGCAGTACTACGCCCTCCGCGCCGACCCCGCGACCCCGATCGGCCTGGTCGCCCCGCGCTTCGAGAGCGAGAAGGTGCTCGCGAAGAAGGATCCCGACACGCTGTGGGAGTACCACGTCAACGGCAACACCGACTGCCACGGCGCCATCACCCGGGCCGAGTTCGTCGACTGCACCGGGCACCGGCTGGCCGCCACCTTCAACCGCGGCGACTACGCCGGCGGGCTGACGCTCTTCAAGCCCAGCCTGGGCTACTACACCAACGACGCGTACGTCCGCATCGCCGGCTACTACGCCCTGTACCATGCCTTCGCCCACGACTTCGACAGCACCGTCCCGGCCGCGTCGGGCTTCACGTCGGTCAACGCGCGTGACGCCCAGGCGTACCACCGGGCCGTGGTGCGGGCGTACGAGGCGCACATGCGCGACGTCATCGCGCGCATGTTCGACGAGCCGCGCAGCGACGCCGGCTTCCAGCTCAGCCTGACCCGCGCCATCGGCGAGGTCGAGATGGTCTACGTTCCGGTGGTGGTGTTCATGGAGCGCAACAACCTGTGGGGCGCCAACCGCGATCGCCGCAACGCGTTTGCCGTGATCGACGCCATGAACCAGCGCATCTGGTGGGAGTGGGTGTGGACCCAGTCCAACGGGCCGGTCACGGCCGGGTTCGTCAACCTCGGCAGCGACCTGACCTACCAGACCCAGCGGCCGCCCAGCGGCGTGCTCGACGGCACCCGGCAGTTCGCCTACGACTTCGGCGCCGGGCCGCGCACCATCCCGAGCCTTCGCGCGCCCGCCATGGACGCCGCGGCGACCGGCACCGACGGCTTCTACTTCGACGCCGACTATCCGATCCCCGGCGAGTGGTGGTGCTACAGCACGTATCCGGCCAGCTCTCCCGAGCTGGCGCAGTGCCTGACGCAGGCCGCCCGCGAGAGCAAGGGCGGCCAGTACGGGCCGTTCGGGCACTACTATGGCGATGTCGCGATGCCGCTGCCGTGCGACGGCCGCGGCGGGGCCGCGTCGGCCTTCGGCTGCGGCGAGACCAACCTGGGGTCGGCGGCCGAGGAGTGGCTGTGGACGTTCGCCGGCGCCCGCGCCGGCCTCTACCTCGTCGCCCGCCTTGCCCTGACCGGCGACCCGGACCTGCCGGCCAACGCGCTCGGGAAGCTCGGCCACGTCGTCGCCATCGGCACCGGGCCGGCGCAAAGCCCGTACGCCAACGTCAGCGACCGGCTCGGCTACGGGGTGTCGGGCTTCCACGGCGGCGCCGGCCGCAACGACGACCTGGAGTGGCTGTGGAGCGCGGATGGCCAGGTGCGCGCCGTCCGCACGCTGTCGGCGGGCCGCCACGACGCCGAGGCCCAGAACGGCCGCTACAGCGTCGGCGAGACCGCCACGTCGCCGCGCTCCAACAAGATCGACGGCGACACCTGGGGCACGACCGACAAGCAGGAGTACCCTGGCGGCATCGAGAACCACACGCCCGGGCCGAGCTCGCTGTACGGCTCGGCGCTCTTCAACACGCTGCTCGGCGACCAGACCAAGGACGGGCTGGCGGGCTCGCTCTACGACGCCACGCACCGCAACCACGTCGAGGAGTTCCAGAGCTGGGTGTGGTTGTTCCAGGGCAGCTACTACCGCTGCGTGGCGCCGCCGAGCGACGACCCGGCGGACCCGGCGTGCTTCGCGCTCGCCTCGACCTACCGCAAGCCGCTCTTCGCCCGGCCCAACCCCGTGTCGCCGACCCTGCGCTTCGACTACTTGTGGCGCTACGACGCCGCGGCGCTCGACGCGAGCCACGTGTCGCCGTCGGAGCCCACGTGTGCCGGCCGCGCCGGGGTCCCGTGGCGGCGGATCCGCGACCGCGACACCTCGGCCGACAGCCCGGCCTACCTCCACGACGAGGGCGGGTACGGGGCCTACAACGAGCTGCTGCAGGCCACCGGCGGCCTGATGCGCGTGCTCGCGGCGCGCTACCCGCTCAACGCCGGCGATCCGGCCTTCGCCCAGCAGCGCACCGACGTCATCAAGCCGTGGTACGACGAAGCCTACACCCTGAGCAGCGGCATCCTCGACCTCTACACCACGGCGCCGCCGCTGGGCTACGGCTACATGCCCGACGTCGAGAACTCGACGTGCCGCGGCACCAACCCCGACGCCGCCGACCCGTCGCCGGCGATGATCGCGTGGCAGCAGGGCACGGGCGCCTCGGCGCTGTCGACGACCGTCCGGAGGGCGATGCTCTACAGCCTGGCGACGGCCTACTACTGGTGGTACGACAGCACCTGGGTGGACGCCGAGCTCTTCTAGCGCGGCGGCCCGCCCGCCCGCAGCGCCGTCAGGCCAGCCCGGCCGCCCGCCCCAGCGCGGCGACGGCCGCCGCGACGTCGGGCAGGAGCGCCCCGGCGCCGTCCACCGCGCGCCGGCCGAGCTGGATGCGGCCCCACGCCTGTCCGGGGTGAATGCGCCGTCCCGCGGCCGGGGCCAGCACCAGCATCTCGTCCGGGCCCTCGAGCGCGTCGACGCGGACCGCGGGCCGCACCGGCACGAGCTGCGCGGCGCCCGGCGCGAGGCGGTGCACGCCGGTGGCCACGGCGCCCGCGACGTCGCGCGGCGCATCGCCCGCCACGTGGTGCAGGATCACCTGCGCGCCCGCCACGGGCGCGAGGTGGAGGTCGAGCGGCGCCGCGTCGGCGCCGGGGTCGAGGAACGCGAGCACGTGCCGGGCCAGCAGCGGGAGCCGCCCGGCGGCGAGCTCGAGCTGGGCGTGGAGCGCGATCGACGCGACGAGGCGCGGGTTGACCTCGATGACCGCGAGCCGCCCGTCGGGCTCACGGACGAAGTCCAGGCCGAAGAGGCCCCGGTAGCCTTCGGCCGCCAGCGCCTCGCCGACCCGGCGCGCGATGTCGACGAACGGCGCCGGATCGAGGTCCATCGCCGCGCCGGCCACCCAGTCGTTGCCGCACGCGCCGAGCGGGTAGCGCGTCAAGCGCGGGTCGCCGGTGATCTGCACGAACGGCGCCCCCGCCGCCACGCCGCGGGCCGTCACGCAGGCGTTGAGGGTCAAGGGCGAGCCCTCGAGGAACGCGGACGCCCGCACGGCCGGCGCGCGAAGGGCGCGCGCGGCAGCCTCGAACGCCGCGGCATCGGCCACCGGGTAGGTGCGTGCGCCGGAGAAGCCGTGCGCCGCCTGGAGCACGAAGCGCGGGCCCAGGCGGGCGCTGACCGCCGCGTAGGTCGCACCGACGAGGTCGAGGCCGAGGCCGGGCGGCTGGCGCAGGCCGAGGCTGTCGGCCAGCGCGCGGAACGTCAGCTTGTTCTCCCAGCGGCGCGACACCGCGGCCGGCGCGCACACGAGCGGCCAGCCGCGCTGCCGGCAGATGCGCTCGATGGCATGCGACGTCTTGAACACGATGATGCCTGGGGGGCCTCCGCGGCCGGACGCGCCGTCGACGAACGCCGCCGCGCCCGGGTCGGCCAGCAGGTCGGCCGTGTTGCGCTCGGCGTCCGCCGTCGCCGCGCCGGCCGCGCCGGGCGCCGCGGCGAAGCCCGGCACCGCGTCACGGGGGCCGACGCCGGCGCGGTCGTCGGTGTCGAAGGCGTGCGCGCCGGGCGCCGGGGCGAGCGTGAAGACCGCGATGCCTTGCGCCCGCAGGATGTCGAGCGCCGGCGCCGGGTGCACGCTGGCGATCCGGTATCCCGGCACCAAGCCCTCGAGCCCGATGGCATAGTGCGGATCGGGCCCGGCGAAGGTCAGGCCCCGGGCGTGCGCGGCCGCCCAGGCCGCGAAGTCCTCGGCCGTGCGGACGGTGGTGCGGTCGTTCAAAGGCCCAGGGCGGCCTCCACCTCCGCCACGTGGTCGACGGCCGTCACGCGCGCCGTCGCGGCGACGCCCGGCCCGTCCGCCGGCCCGTCGCCCGCCGCGCCCGTCAGGAGCAGCGTGGCCGAGCGGATCCGCCCAGCGTCGGCGGCGCGGATCGCCGCCGCCAGGGCCGCCGCGCCTTCGAGCGACGTCTCGATGCCGTGTGCGAGCAGCCGCGACTCGGCCGCCTCGGCCTCGGCATCGGTGACCACCCAGCCCCCGCCGCCCGTGCGGGCGATCCAGCGGGCGGCCTCGCCGACGCGGCGGGTCTTGCGCGCGCCGCGGTCGCCGAGCCGGCCCGCGGGGCCGCCCGGCGGCCGCGGGTCGAACGGGCCCGCCACGGGCGACGCGCCGGTGCCCTGCACCGCGTGCAGCGCCGGCGCCGCGGCGCCGGCCTCGCCCAGGCGTGCGAACGCGCGCCCGAGCGCGACGAACGACGTGCCGCTCGAGACGAAGGCGAAGAGCGCGTCGGTGGCCGGGATGGACTCGGCGAGCTCCCAGGCGATCGACTGGAAGCCCTCGACGGCGAGCGGGTCGGTCGACGGGCGGAGGTTGGGGATGCCGTGGCGCTCCGACAACGCCGCCGCGAGCGTCAGCGCGTGGTCCGACACGAACACGTCGGCAGACAGGCGGGCGAGGCGGCGGACCTTGGCCGGCGGCGTGGTCGGCGCGACGAACGCCGCCAGGCGCAACCCCGCCGCCGCCGCGTAGGCCGCGGCGGCGATGGCCGCGTTGCCCGACGACGAGATGACGACGCGGCGGACGTCCGGGCGGCGCCAGCGGAGCGCCGCGAGCTGGAAGGCCACGCCGCGCGCCTTGTGCGAGCCGGTCGGGTTGAGGTCCTCGCGCTTGACCACCAGGCGGGTCAGCCCCACCTCGGCCGCGAGCGCGGGCAGCGCCACCGCCGGCGTACCGCCCTCGCCGAGCGTCAGCCAGGCTTCGCCGGGCAGCACCGGATCGTACGACGCGGCATAGCGCCAGATGTCGGTCCGGCTCCCGCCGCCGGGGGCCCCCGGCGCCGCCGATCGGCTCGCCGGCGCGGCCGGTCCCACCATCGCGGCGCTACTTTTCCTCTTCCTCGAACAGCTCGACACGGATCGGATCGAGGCTGACGACCTCGAGCTCGGCGCCGCAGTGATCGCACCACACCACCTCGCCGAGCATCGCGTCCTCGGGCAGCGCCACCCGCGCGCCGCACGCCGGGCAGGCCTCGATGTCCTGGGCATCGGGGTCGTAGTCGATGGGAGAATACTCGCTCATGGTGGGGCGACCTCCTTCGGTCGTGGTCGGCGAATCGTCAGTGCGCGGTGTGTGCGCGCAAGAGCGCGCGGAAGCCGGTCTCGGCCGTGCCGTCGCCGAGGTAGTGCATGCGGAAGAAGTAGGGGCAGGCGGGCGACAGGAGCACGGTGTCGCCGGCCTGCGCATCGGCGACGACGTCGGCCACGGCATCGCGCAGCGTCGCGTACCGGACGATGGCGGGCGTGGCGGCGGCGCCCATGGGTGGACCGCCGTCGTGTGCCGCGGCCGCGCCGCCGGGCGGGCCGCCTTCGGCCGCGCGGCCGGCCATGGCCGCGCGCACGGCCGCCTCGATCCGATCCGAGCCCGCGCCCGGCAGCAACACGAGCCGGCGCACCCGCGTGGCGACGGCATGCGCGAGCGGGCCGAGGTCGAGCCCCTTGTCGTCGCCGCCCGCGATGAGCACGATCGGCGCCGCGAGCGCCGTGAGCGCGGCGACCGTGGCCTGGGGGGTCGTCGAGTTGAGGTCGTCGTAGTAGTCCACGCCCCGCGCACGCCACACCAGCTGCGTGCGGTGGCGCAGGCCGCGGAAGCCCGCGATGCCCCGACGGATCGCCGCGACGTCGGCCCCGGCCAGCCAGGCGGCGAGCGCGGCGGCCAACACGTTCTCGTGGTTGTGCGTGCCGACCAGGCGCGCCGCGGCGGCCGGCCCGGCATCGAGGGGCGGGTCGTCGTGGCCGCGGCGCAGCCAGACGCGCCCGTCCGCCAGCCAGGCCCCGCGTTCGACCGGCGTCGTGCGGCTGAACCACCACACCGTGCCGCCGAGCCCCGCGGCCATGGCGCGCGTGGCGGGGTTGTCGGCGTTGAGGACGGCGTGGTCGCCCGGTCCCTGGCCCGCCACCAGCTTGCGCTTGACGGCCGCGTAGGCCTCGAACGAGCCGCCGTGCTCGTCGAGGTGATTGGGCAGGACGTTCAGGACGACGCCGATGCGCGGCCGCGGCGCGACGTCGGCGAGCTGGCGGTTGCTGACCTCGAGGACCAGCCAGTCGTCGGGCCGCATGGCGCCGAGCTCGCCGAGCACCTGGACGCTGCGGCGCTCGTTGCCGGCGTAGTAGACCCGGCACGCCGTGTGCCGCAGGATCGCCTCGACCAGACGGCTGGTGGTCGACTTGCCGTTGCTGCCGGTGACGGCGAGCACGGGCGCCGGCGACAGGTCGAAGTACAGCTCGGTGATGCCGTAGAACGGCACCCCGGCCGCCCGCAGCTCGGTCAACGTCGGGAGGTTGGGCGGGTACAGGTACCAGGCCTGGCCCGCGAACACCGCGCCGGCGTCCGCGATGCCCTCGAGGTACCGGTCGCCGAAGCGGCGCTCGATCGGCAGGTCCGCCAGGGCGCGCCAGACCCGGCCGCGCTCCGCCGCCGGCATGCCGACGTGCATGCGCCGGAACGCCGCCTCGACCTGGTCGGCCGGCTGGAAGTCGTGGACCGTGAGGCGGTGCACGCCCTGGGACCACAGGAACCGCACCATCGCCGCACCCTCGGTGCTCGCCAGCCCGACGACGTGGACGTCGGCGTCGGCGAGGGCGCGGATGGCGCGCCACCGCCGGCGGAGGTCCGCCGGCCAGCCGGCCTCGCCGGTGCGGTCGTCGCCGACGGTGCCGAGGTCGCGCGCCCCGCGGCCGCCGCGATCGAGGGCGTCGCCGGCGCCCGCGGGATCCGCGCCCGGCCGCGCCCGGTCGTCGCGCTCGGCGTCGGCACCGTCGAACCGCCGGGCCGAGCGCAGGTGGTAGCGCCGGCGCATGTCGGCCAGCGGCTCGACGACGACGGCGTCGGCGTCGAAGCTCGCATGGGCCACCGCCACGGGATCGGCGTCGACGACGACGGCGACGTGCTGGACGCCGCGCGTCTTGTGGGTCAAGTACAGCAGGTCGCCGGGCGCCACCGATCCGAGCGGCACGCGGCGCCCGCGCAAGACCTGGTCGCGGGAGTGCTTCGGAAGCCCGAGGCCCATGACGGCGCGGTAGAGCCGCTGCGTGAGGCCCGAGCAGTCGACGCCCGATCGCGTGGTGCCGCCCCACACGTAGGGCGTTCCGAGCCACGGCGCGACGGCGGCGCGCCAGGCGTCGGCCGGCACGGGCCGCGGCGCTCCGGCGAAGGCGGCACGCCAGGCCGCGACATCGCGCGGGGCGAGGTCGGCGGCGGCGTCGAGCGCGGCGAGGTCGGCGTCGGCGCACCACCCGACCGTGCCGTCCGCCAGCTCGACGGCCCACCACGCCCCGCGCCGCGCCAGGCGCCGGACCGGCGGGTCGCCCGCTTCGACCTGCGTCGCGAGGCCGCCGCCCGGACGCGCCAACACGTCCAGCCGGCCGGCGCGCGGCACGGCCCAGCCGAGGTGCGGGTCGCGCTCGACGAGCACGGCGACGCGCGTCTCGGGCTCGATGCCGGTGGCGGCGCGAACGGCGCCGGCCAGCGCCCGCCGCTGCACGGCGAGCAGCACCTCGCCCTCGATGCAAGCCCGGCCCGTCCCGGGCGCGGCCTGGACCGTCACGTCGCACACCGCCTCGCCGTAGCGCGCCGCCCACTCCCGCACGAGCGCGTCGACGGCGGATCGGGCGCGCGCGAGGGGGTCGAGGTGCGCCTCGGCATCGGGCGTGCGGGGCAGCGTGGTCGAGGTCGATGTCATGAGGAAGGGGGCCGGCACCGCGCTCTGCGCCGGCGGGCGAAGTATACCGCCCGCCGGCGCAGAGCGCCAAGGGGTTGCCGGGCATCCGACGGCGCACGGCGCCAGCACGGCGCCGCGCCGCGCCCTCGGCCTATCGCCCGCCCCAGAACCGATCCGCCGGGCAGCCGATCGCGTAGGCGATGGACCGGTAGATCGCGTCGAGGTCCTCGGGGTCCGGGGTGTAGAAATAGTGGTCCGGGCTGGTGGCGGACTGCCTGAGGAGCACCGGGTTGGTGTCTTCGGGCGCGCCGATGGCGATGGTGTACACCGTGATGCCCTCGGCCTTGGCCCGCGCGGCCGCCCGCAGCACCGTGGTCTCCATCGTGCCGTCCTCGGCCACGGGCACGCGGTTCGGCAGCCCGTCGGTGAGCACGATGACGACCGGCGTGTGGCCGGCCCGGCGGGCGCCGGCGAGGATGGCCTCGGCGCCGACCGAAAACGCCAGGTCGAGCCGCGTGAACTCGGCCTGGCCCTTGGCCAGGTCGTCGATGGCCCGGTCGATGCGCGCGCCGTCGCTGCCCAGCGGGGCCTCGATCCACGCGTGCCGGTTGAACCCGACGACGGCCACCTGGTCGCTGCCGCCGTGCGCGTCGGGGGTAAGGTCCATGAGGGCGACGAACGCCTTGGCCGCGTCCTGGGTGGCGGCCAGCTTGGACCTGCCGCTGCGCGTCGGGCGGTCCATGCTCGTCGACACGTCGACCACGAGCACGACGTCGGCATGGACCTGCCCGATCTCGCACTGCTCGCCGAGGATCACCGGGATGTAGATCGGCGCCGGCTTGGGTGTCGCGGTCGGCGGCGGCGGGCTCGGCGTCGGGGTCGGAAGGGGCGTCGCGGTCGGCACCGGGGTCGAGGTGGGCGTCGCGGTCGGCGTCGGCGGGGGCTGCGTCGGCGTCGCGGTCGGCGGCGGCGTCGGCGTCGGGGTGAGGCAGATGTCGTTCTCGACCGTGATGGCGTTGCTGGCGAGCGTGTGCTCGCCCCGGTTGTCGGCCGAGTCCATCATGCTGAGGCTCACGTCGCTCTTCCACACCCCGGCCGTGACGGGTTGGGCCCGATAGGTGATGGTGATGGTCTCGTTCATCTTGGGCAGGCGCCAGCCCCATGTGACGCGGGTGCCGCCGGCTTCCTGGGCCGTCTTGTTCGGCTTGGGGTCGAAGGTGCCCGGCACGATCGCCAGGCCGGCCGGGAGCATCTGCTCGAGGCTGAGGGCGCGGACGCGCACGACGCCCTTGGTGTCGATCTCGCGCAGCGCGTCGCGCACCATGCCGCGCAGCCGGCCGCCCTCGGGGTCTTCGGTGTAGTAGCGCTGCGACTCCGGGACCTGCGGCTCCCAGATCGTGCACTCCTCGGGGTGCTGGTGCGGGCAGCCGACGAACAGGTTGTCGACCTCGCGCAGGAGCGTGCGGCCGGCCTGGATCATCTCCTGGCCCTTGTCGGCCATGTACACCTTGGTGTAGACGAAGAAGACGATGAGCTCGCACTCCGGGGTGGCGCGGCCGCCGTGGAGGTTCCGGCCGCGCCGGATCATCTGCACGCCGGCCTGCGCGGCCTCCAGGAAGAGCGCGCGCGGGTCGTGGGCCACGCGGAAGCCCGTCAGGTGGCCGCGCGCGGCGCCGAAGTTGTTGATCGCCGGCTGCAGCACCTGCCGCACGCCCTGCCCGTTGTAGTGGATGACGCCGATCGAGATGTCGCGTCCGCCGCGCGCGTAGTGCTCGAGCTCGGTCAGGGCCTGGAGCGACACCTGCTTCTGCCACTCGGGGTACGGTGTGTCGTCCTGGATGAAGATCACGTTCATCCCGTTGGGGCACACGGGGCACGCCATGGAGAGCGTCGTCGTCACGTGGACGGGATCGCACATGCGGACATGGTCGGGGGCGAGCGTGCTCGCGAGGTTGGCGGTGCACGCGCTCGGCGCGCGGGCGGGGGCCGGCGGCGGGCGCTCGGCAACGGCGGGTCGGGCGGCCAGCGGCGCCAGCGCCGCGGCGAGCACGAGCGCGCCGACGAGCACGGCGGCGGCGCGGCGGGGTTGGGCGACGACCGGCGCAGGGAATCGACGCAACATCGGGCCACTCTCCTCGATCCAGCCCGGGGGTCCGGGCGCGGGCGCGTGTCACCGGCGAGCACGTGGGAGTGTAACGCCGTGTCCACCGGACGTCAACACCGGCGGCCGCGTGCGCGCGACTTGTGCGCTCCGCCCGGCGTGCGGCAAACTTGCGGCGCCGGCCCAACCGCCCGACCCGCTCTGTCCAGCCCAGGGGATGCCATGTCCGCACGACTCATCGACGGTCAGGCGATCGCCGCCGCGATCCGCGACGACGTCCGCGGCCGAGCCGAGGCGCTGCGGGCGGCACACGGCTACACGCCGGGCCTGGCCACGGTGCTCGTCGGCGACAACCCGGCCTCGGCGACGTACGTGCGCATGAAGCAGAAGGCGTGCGCCGGCCTCGGCCTGCGCTCGGTGCCTCACGTGCTGCCGGCCGACGCGCGCCAGCCCGAGGTCCAACGCCTGGTCGAGGCGCTCAACGCCGATCCCTCGATCGACGGGATCCTCGTGCAGCTCCCGCTGCCGGGCCACCTCGACGAGGAGTCGATCCTGAGCGCGATCGACCTCGAGAAGGACGTCGACGGCTTCCACCCGATCAACATCGGGCGGCTGGCGATGCGCAACCGGACGCCGCTCTTCATCCCGTGCACGCCGTTCGGCATCCTGCGGCTGCTCGAGGAGACCGGGGTGACGCTCCGCGGCGCCGATGCCGTCGTGGTCGGGCGCTCGAACATCGTCGGCCTTCCGGCCGCGATGGTGCTCCAGAAGGCGGACGCGACCGTGACGTTGTGCCACCGCCACACCCGCCACCTCGCGCGCCACCTGCGCCACGCCGACATCGTCGTCGTCGCCGTCGGGCAGCCCGAGCTCGTGACCGGCGACATGCTCAAGCCGGGCGCCGTGGTCATCGACGTCGGCATCAACCGCAAGCCCGACGCCAGCCGCCCGAACGGCTACCGGATCGTGGGCGACGTCGACTTCGAGTCGGCGCGCGCGGTGGCGGGCGCGATCACGCCGGTCCCGGGCGGGGTCGGTCCGATGACGATCGCGATGCTGATGCACAACACGCTGCGCGCGGCCGAGCGTCACGCCGAGCGCCAGCGCCTGGCGACGCTGCTGCCCGCGACGTAGCCGGCTGCCCGACGGGGACCGCGCGGCCGGTGCGCCGCCCGGTTCCCCCCGTAACGCCCGGAAAACGCGTGGCGTTATGCATCGCGGCGCCACCCCCGAACGCGGAGGGCGCGCCGCAGGCATCCCCCTGGCCCGCACCGTGGCCACCGACCGCTCACTGCCCATGGAGGTCCACGCTATGTCCCGTCATCCCGCTCCCGCCCCGCAGCGGCCGGCCCGCCGCGCCGACCGCGCGCGGTGGGCCTTGCCGTCGCTGTCGATCGCCGCCGTCGCCGTGCTGGCGATCCTGCGCACCGCCGGCACCGGTGCCGCCGCCGTGCCGGAGCCGGCGCCGTCCGGCCCGCTCGTCGCCGTCGTCGAGCGCGTCGCGCCCCGGGCGCCCGCCCAGGCCACCCAGACCCCAGGCACCATCGTCGTGCGCGGACGGCTCTTCTACACCGACCGCTTCGGCGACCGCAACCACCCCGCCGCGGGGCTCAAGGTCGAGGTCTGGGACCTCGACGAGGGGTTCCCGACGACGTCGGAGTTCCTGGCCAGCACCGTCACCGACGCCACCGGCTTCTTCGAGACCCGCGAGATCTCGAACGTCGACCGCGACGGCCCGACGGGCCAGCGCGCCGGCACCCAGGACGTGTTCCTCAAGCTCTTCACCGACAACGGCAAGGTCAAGCTCATCGAGTCCGGCACGCCGAGCCCGTTCGTGTGGAACAGCTACGAGATCAACGCCCGCAACGGGAAGCTCGACGACGTGCCGGACGGCGTCGTCGGCTTCCCGACGCAGTATATCGTCGAGAACACCAAGGACGTCGAGGCCATGTGGACGTTCGTCAACCTGGCCGAGGCGTGGTACTTCATGCAGCGGTACACCGGCACCGAGCCCGGCACGCTGACCGCCTACTGGTCGCGCACGAGCAACGACGGCCCGCGCTACGACATCGGCGCGCGGACGCTCCACTTCCGGGACGAGGACGCCGGGTACCACACGGTCATCATCCAGTACGCCGCATACGCCCTTCTGCACAACATCTACGACACGCTCCCGGCGGGGTGGGACGTGTGCATCAACAGCCCGCCGCCGGACCCGCGCCGGCGGAGCACGGCGATGTGCGCGCTCGTGCACGGCTGGGCCATGTTCCTGCCCATCGCGGTGTACGAGAACCCCGAGTTCCAGACGCCGGCCATCCCGCTCGTCGACATGGACCTGGCCAAGGACGGCACGCCGGGCTGGGAGAACGGCGACCTCGTGCCCGGGCGCATCACCGGCGCGTTCTGGGACCTGCACGAGAACGACGCCACCGAGGAGACGTACGACAAGTTCAACGCCGACGTGGCGGACATCTGGGAGGTGTTCGCCAAGCACAAGCCCAACACGATGGCCGAGTGGTGGGCGGGCTGGAAGGCGCTGGGCAAGAACGGCTGCACGGCCGTCGGCAGCCTCTTCCAGAACACCATCAACTACAACACGCCGCCGACCATCCAGCAGATCCCGGACATCGTGCTCAACGAGGACGAGACGGCGTTCCTCGACCTCAAGAACTACGTCCACGACGCCGACTGCGGCGACGACAACATGGTGTTCAGCATGATCGACCCCGGCGCGCCCGAGGCCGGCGTGAAGCTCCTGCCGACCAACGTGATCAGCGTGACGCCGCAGGCGGACTGGTTCGGCGACACGACGGTCAAGATCAGCGTCTCGGACGGGCTCGTGACGGTGGAGCAGACGTTCAAGGTGATCGTCAAGGCGATCAACGACTGCGTCAAGATCGACCCGCGCATCCCGGATCCCCCGGCGGCGACGTACGGCCAGCCGATCGTGCTCGACCTCGAGAAGTACGGCAAGGACGTCGAGGACCTGCCCGGCAAGCTGAAGTGGCGGGTGGACCTCGACCCCGAGAACGCCAAGGACATCACGATCAGCGGCCAGGGCACGCGGCGCATCACGCTCTTGCTCGACGGCGCGATCTTGACGGCCTACAGCGCCATCGTCCGGGTGACCGTGGCGGACCTCGACGGGTGCGAGGACACGCAGTCGATCGCGATCTACTGGTCGGACCGGCTCAACACGCCGCCGGTGATCGACTTCTCGAAGCTGGTTCGCGAGCACGTGGCGCCGATCAACTCGAAGATCGCGGTCGACCTGACGGGCGTGGCGAGCGACAAGGAGGACCCGCCGCAGATCCTCGAGTGGTTCGTGACGAACCTCGACGACCTCGACACGCAGTTCATCAAGGTCGGCCGGCAGGTGTTCGACTTCGAGCCCGACGTGGGGTTCGTCGGGTCCAACCGGGTCGAGATCGAGGTGCGCGACAGCGGGGGCGCCCGGGCCACGGCGGACATCACGCTGACGTGGCGCAGCCAGATCGACGGCAACCTCCCGCCGCGGATCCTGCGCCAGAAGCTCGTCGGCCTGCAGGCCGGGCTCGACACCGAGATCTGCTACGACCTGACGGACAAGGCCGTCGACCCGGATCACGGCCAGTACGAGCTGCGGTGGTTCCTGCAGGACTTCGACGACACGCTGATGTTCGTCGGCGCGCAGGGGACGCGCACGCTGTGCGTGCGGCCGCGGCAGGGCTACGAGGGATGCGTCACCGGGCGGTTCGTGGTCAAGGATCCGCGCAACGCCTCCGACAGCCACCTCGTGGACACGTGCTGGCGGACGATCAAGACCTACCTGCCGGTGGTGGCGAACCGGGCGCGGGGCTGGTAGCCGGGGCGCAGGTTCGACCGACGGTTCGAGCGCGGCCGCTTCCCGGGCGGTGACCGGAGGCGGAGGGCGGACGGTGGCTGGACCACCGTGCGTCCTCCGCCTCCGGCGGCGTCCAGCCGGCTCGCGCCCCGGCCATCCGGTCTGGTCACGCCCGTCCAAGGTCCGACGTCGTTAAGACCGGGGAGACGCCGACGCCGGCCGCTTTACAGCCCGGCGCCGTTCCGATATACTGGCGCCCGGCCGTCTCCCCCCATTTGGTCCCGACGTCGACACTTGATGACCTGCGGCAACAAAGGAGCCAGACCCATGCGCATCTCGGTCGGCGCGATGGCGGGTACGATCGCCATCGCGCTTGTCGCCACGTCGGCCGCCCACCCCTGGGCGATGCCGGCGGATTGGAACCCCACCCCATCCCGGACCGGCGCCGCGATGCGCTCGGACGCCGACGGCCCCGGCGCCGTGCCCGCCCCGGCGGGCAAGCCATCCGGGTCTGGGCGCGCCGCGAGCCCCGACGACGACCTCCTCGACGGCTTCATCGTGCAGCTCGCCGACGACCCGCTGTCGCGCTACGAGGGCGACATCGACGAGCTGGCCGCCACCAACCCGCGGGTCAACGGGCAGCGCAAGCTCGACGTCGAGAGCCCGGCCAGCCAGGCCTACCTGGCCTACCTCGACGCCCAGCAGGACGTCGTGCTGGGCCGGATCGAGCGCGCGCTCGGGCGGCCCGTCGCCGTCATGCACCGCTACCGCTACGTCTACAACGGCGTCGCCGTTCGGCTGGCGGAGCACGAAGCCGACGTCGTCAAGGGCATCCCGGGCGTCATCCACGTCGAGCGCAACGTCGTCGAGGGGCTCGCCACCGACGTCGGGCCGTCCCTCATCGGCGCGCCCGCGATCTGGCAGGGCACGGGCACCGGCGGCCTGCCCGGCACCAAGGGCGAGGGCATCGTCGCCGGCATCATCGACACGGGCATCAACATGGACCACGCGTCGTTCGCCGCCGTCGGCGGCGACGGGTACCAGCATGTCAACCCGCGCGGCAAGTACTATGGCTGGTGCGACCCCGCGAACCCCAACTACGACGCCAAGTACGCGTGCAACGACAAGCTGATCGGCGTGTGGAGCTATCCGGATTCGAGCATGGACCCGGAGGACGAGGACAGCCACGGCAGCCACACCGCCAGCACCGTGGCCGGCAACGTGATCAACATCGTCGCGCCGTCGATCACCATGACCCGCACCATCTCCGGGGTGGCGCCGCACGCCAACATCATCATGTACGACGCGTGCGACGGCGGCGGCTGCGACTCCACGGCCACGACGGCCGCCATCGACCAGGCCGCGGCCGACGGCGTCGACGTGCTCAACTACTCCATCGCCATCGGCCGCGACTCGCCGTGGGTGAACAGCCGGCTCGTGGCGTTCAAGGGCGCCTACGAGGCCGGCGTGTTCGTCGCCGCCTCGTCGGGCAACGCCGGCAACCCCACCACCGTCAACGCCACGGCGCCGTGGATCACGTCGGTGGCGGCCACGACCCACGGGCGCACTTTCGCCAACGGCGTCGTCGACATGAGCGGCGGCGGCGCGCCGCCGCCGGCCAACATCGCCGGGGCCGGGGTCACGGCCCGCTACGGCCCCGCCCCGATCGTCTACGCCAAGGGCTTCACCAACGCCGACGGCGTGCCCGACGACGGCACGTGCCTCAAGCCCTTCCCCGCCGGGACGTTCACGGGCCAGATCGTGCTGTGCGACCGCGGCACCATCGCCCGCGTGCTGAAGGGCCAGAACGTGCTGGCCGGCGGCGCCGGCGGCCTCGTGCTCGCCAACACCCCGGCCAACGGCGAGGGCGTCGCCGACGACGCGCACTTCCTGCCCGGGGCCAACGTCGGCGCGGCGGGCGGCCAGGCCCTCAAGACCTGGCTGGCCAGCGGCACGGGCCACACGGCGACCATCCGCGGCGTGTCGGTCAGCGTCGACGCCGCCGCATCGGACCGCATGGCCGACTTCAGCTCGCGCGGGCCGGCGCTCACCGGCATCTGCTGCCGGCGCCCGGGCGTCGACACCGACCTCATCCCCGCCGACCTGCTCAAGCCCGACATCGGCGCGCCGGGGGTCAACATCCTCGCGGCCGTCGCCGACGACCCGAACGCCACCACGCCCGAGCTCGGCTTCCTGAGCGGCACGTCGATGTCCAGCCCGCACGTGGCGGGGGCGGCGGCGCTCATGCTGGCCGTCCACCCGACGTGGACGCCGCCGCAGGTCCAGTCGGCCCTGATGCTGACCTCCAACAACACGGCCATCCGCAAGGAGGACGGCACGTCGCCGGCCACGCCGTTCGACATCGGCGCCGGCCGCGTGGACCTGTCGTTCGCCGCCCAGGCCGGCTTCGTGCTCGATGTCGCGCCGGCGGCCTTCGACGCCGCCGACCCCGACAAGGGCGGCCGCCCGTCGGCGTTGAACCTGGCGAGCATGGCGGATGCGTTCTGCTTCGACACGTGCACGTGGCAGCGCACGCTGCAGAACACCCGCAACGCCGCGGTGACGTGGACCGCCGAGGTGATGCCGGTGGCGGGGCAGGCCGACCTCCCGCCGGGCGTCCGCATCTCGGTCACGCCGTCGTCGTTCACGCTCGACCCGAACGGGACGCAGACCATCCAGGTGGCCGCCGACGTCGCCAGCATCGCGATCGGCGACTGGGTCATGGCCCAGGTCGTGTTCACCGCGACGGGCGACGCCGCGCCGAAGGCGCACATGCCGCTCGTCGCGCGCCGCGTCGATCGCCGGCTGCCGCCCGCCGTGGTCGTGTACACCGACAAGGCGGCCGGCACCTACGCCATCACCGGCCTGCGCGCGCCGGCGATCTCGGCCCTGACCGTCGCCCCGCACGGCCTGGTCAAGGGCGCGCTCGTCAGCCGGGCCGTGGCGCCCGACCCGACCAACACCGAGCCCTACGACGACCCGTCGGTCAACCTCGTCGTCACGCGCACCGTTCCGGCCGACACCGTGCGGCTGGTCGCCGAGACCACCTCGTCGACGGCCAAGGACGTCGACCTCTACGTCGGCCGCGACGCCAACGGCGACGGCGTGCCGCAGGAGAACGAGCAGGCGTGCGTCAGCGGCGCCGAGAGCTGGGAGGAGCTGTGCGAGCTGTCGAACCCGACGGCCGGCACCTACTGGATCATGGCCTCGAACTTCACGGGCTCGGGCGGCGCCACCGACACCATCGCGCTCGTCTCGGGCGTGGTGACGCGCGCCGATGCCGGCAACCTGTCCGCGACGGGCCCGGCGCCGGTGCCGGCGTTCCAGCCGTTCGACCTGGCCATGGCCTGGAACCTGCCGGCCATCAGCGGCGGCGACCGCTGGTTCGGGGCGCTCGACGTCATCAGCGGCGCGGCCAACGGCGCCAACCTCGGCACCATCGCGGTCGACATCATCGGCATCGGCGACACCGTGCCGCCGACGGTGCCCCCGCCGACGAGCGTGCCGACGGCCACCGCGACGCCGGTCCCGTCGCCGACGCTTGCGCCGCCGACGGGGCTGCCGCCGACACCCACGACGGCGGCCCCGACGGCGACCACCGCGCCGCCGTCGGGCCTGTGCGTCTGCGGCCTGGTGCAGAGCTCGGGCGTGCCGCGGTCGGTGATCGACGCCGCCGTGGCCAACCCGGGCAGCGTCGGCGGCTGGCAGATGCCGCTGAACCCCAACAAGCCGGCCGGGCCCGACAACCCGGTGCGGGCGTGCCTGTCGCTCCAGAACCCTGCCGTGCCGTACCATCCGCTCTACAACAGCCTCGCGTTCCACGCAGGCTGTCCATGACCTGACCGACGACGACAGCGGGCGGCGCCGGGGCTCGGCCTCCGGCGCCGCCCGCGGCCGACCGACCGCCGGCCCCCGCCGTCTCCCCGATTCACGGTGACGCCGGCGGGTTCCGCAACCCGTCGGAGCTCGCACCGCCGCGCTCCATCCGGCGCTCCCCGACGACCCGCCGACGACAGACCCAGAGGAGAACCCCAGCGATGTCCAGGACACCCCGACCGCTCAGCGCGCTCCTGACCGCCATGCTCGGGCTGAGCGCGTTCACCGCCGGCGGCACGCCCGTGCACGGCGCCCGCGTCGACGCCGACAGCGCGCCCGTGCGTCCGGCGCATGGCGCCCCGGACCCGGCGACCGGCGCGATCCCCTCCGAACCGGCCGCCGAGCGCTACTTCGTCGTGCTGGCCGACCCGCCGCTGGCCCAGTACCGCGGCGGCATCGCCGGCCTGGCGCCGACGGCCGTGGACGCGCGCCGCGCCGAGGCTCCGGAGGCGGGGCGCGACGCGCACCTCGACCTCGACACCAACGCCGCCCGGGCCTACGCCGACCACCTGCGGCGCGAGCAGGACCGCACGATCGCCCGGCTGCGCCTCCTGGCGCCCGAGCTGCGCGTCGATTGGCGCTACCAGATCACGCTGAACGGCTTCGCGGCCGCCATGACCCCCGCGCACGCCATGGCCGCGATGCGCCTGCCGGGGGTGACGCTGGTGTATCCCGAGGAGACGCTCGAGCTCGAGCTCGACTCGACCCACCGCGTGATCCACACCACGGAGGCGTGGACCGCCGCGGGCGGCCGCGAGGAGGCCGGGCTCGGCGCACGGATCGCCGTGCTCGACACCGGCGGCGCGCCGGCGCACCCCTTCTTCGACGACGAGGGGATGCCGCCGCCGCCCGAGGGCTTCCCGAGCGCGCGGCTGTACGGGCGCGGCGGCCAGGTCCTGGACTATCCCGACCCCACGCAGTTCACCAACGCCAAGCTGATCGGCGCCCGCGTCTTCGTGCGCACCGCCACCGAGGCGGCGCTGGGCCAGATCACCCCGCTCGCGTTCGACAACGGCGACCACGGCCTGCACGTCGCCGGCATCGCCGCCGGCCGCCACGGCACGTACACGATCGAGAGCGGCGGGCAGACCGTCAATCTCGAGCTGAGCGGCGTCGCCCCCATGGCCCACGTCCTGCATTATGTCGTGAACGACAACACGCCCGGCATGGCGGCCGCGTTCGAGCAGCTCGTCAAGGACGAGGCCGACGTCGTCAACATCTCGCAGGGGCACGTCGGGTGGCTGCTGGACCGCCCGGACCGGCACCCCATCGCGCTGGCCATCGCCGGCGCGGCCGAGGCGGGCGTGGCCACCGTGGTGTCGGCCGGCAACGCCGGCGGCAACGGCCGGACGTCGCTGTCGGGGAGCTGGAAGTACTCCGAGAACCTCCTGGCGGTCGGCAGCACGTCGCCGAGCGGCACGCTGACGCTCGAGATGACGGTCGCGGGCGCCGGCGTGCCGGACGCGGTCAAGACGCTGCTCGTCGCCCCGCGCGGTGCCGCCGGCATCACGCAGACCATCACCGCGCCCATCGTCCTGGCCCCCGACGGCGGCTGCACCGCGTTCCCCGAAGCGGCGGGCAAGATCGCCGTGGTCGAGCGGTTCGACGCGCTGCAACAGCCCGTCGGCGGCACGTGCGGCTACGAAGCCCGCGCCGCCACGATGAAGCAGAGCGGTGCCATCGCCGTGGTGTACATCTACTACAACCAGCGCATCAGCGTGGTCTCGGCCACGCCGGTCGCGCTCCCCGCCGTGTCGCTCGGCCGGATCGGCGGCACGGAGCTCACCGCGTGGCTGCGCTCCGGCGGCCAGGGCAGCGCGACCATCGGCACCGCCGTCACCCGCGGCTACGCCGAGGTCCCCGACATCCTCGCGGGCTCGTCGAGCCGCGGCCCCGGCCTGGGCTGGGAGATCAAGCCCGACGTGTCGGCGCCCGGCGACGGGATCTGGAGCAGCTGCGTCCTGGCGGACGACAACGGCGACCCGTCATACCAGTTCTGCAACTACGGCGGCACCAGCATGGCCTCGCCGACCGTGGCCGGGGCGGTGGGCCTGCTGCGCTCCATCCACCCCGACTGGACCGTGCCGCAGCTCCGCAGCGCGGTCATCAACACCAGCGCCCGCACCATCCTGGTGCCCGACGGCAGGGGCAGCGAGACCGCCGCCAACGTGACGCAGGGCGGCCCCGGGCGCCTCGACATGACGCACATCGCGGACCCCGGCGCGTTCCTGTTCCCGCCCAAGGCCAGCTTCGGCGTGCTGGGCGGCGGCGACTCGCGCGAGATCGAGGTGGCCGTCCAGAGCGCGAGCGATCGCGCCGAGACGTGGGCGCTCAGCGTCGACGCCGTGGGCGGCGACGGCGAGGCCACGGTGTCGCCCGCCAGCGTGACCCTCGGGCCCGGCGAGCGAAAGGCCATCACGGTCCGCTTCGCCGCCGAAGGCACCGCCGACCGCGAACACTGGGGCGACGTGGTCCTGGCGCGCGGCGACAGCGGACAGAAGCTCCGGCTGGCGTACTACGCCTACGTCAACCGCAAGGCCGACCGCCGGAACGTCCTCATCGCCAACTGGACCTACGGCAACTCCGAGAACCACCTCGACGCCTACACCGAGACGCTCGACCAGCTCGGCCTCACGTGGTCGGTGTGGAACATGGGCGATGCCGCCGACGGCCTCGAGAGCCCCCGCACGACCCATCCGACCTTCGAGGAGATGTACCGGCACGACCTGGTCATCCTGAACGCCAACACCAGCCAGGTCGGCCTGCAGGAGGCGCTCGCCGGCCAGTACCAGTATCAGAACTACGTCCTGTCCGGCGGCAGCCTGCTCATCGCCGGCCAGGGCGCCCAGGGCTGGTGGCGCTACCTCGGCAACACCCGCCTGGCCGACACGCCCGCGCTGCGGCAAGCCTACGCCGACACCTGGCCGTTCCAGTGGCTCGGCCCGTCGCAGAACGGCGGCTGCGAGATGTGCATCGCGCGCTACTTCGCCGGCTACACGCCGGGCATCACGGCCACGCTGTCGGGCCGGCTCCTGCGCTTCCCGCAGAAGCCCGCCATGGAGGCCACCAAGGTCATCCTCGAGCCGCACCCCGACGCCGAAGGCGCGTTCCCGTACATCCTCGACATCTCGACGGGCGACAAGGCGCCGGCCGGCGCCGCCGGCAACCAGTACGCGTTCGCCTCGGGCGACGTGGCGCGCGGCTACGTGCCGACCACCGGCAACCTGAACAGCCAGCTCGGCGACGTGGGGTACGCCGAGGGCGTCCTCGAGCGCACGTCGGGCCTGGCGCGCCCGCTGTGGTCGTACCCCGTCGGCGACAAGGTGATGACGGTCGGCACGTACATCGCCGGCCGCCAGCATCGAGACGCCGACGTGCCGTGGAACGCCATGTTCTGGGGCTTCGGCCTCGAAGGCGTCGGCGCCGGCGAGCCCGGCTCGGTGTCGCGCGCGCGGCTCCTGGGCGACACGTTCAACTTCCTGGCCCACAACCTGTACCTCGAGAGCGAGGTCGGGCGCCCGTCGGAAGCCGAGGTCAAGCTGACGCTCTCCGTGCCGGCGCATGCCCGCCTGCCCAAGATCGCCCGCTACACGCTCGACTGGGGCGACGCGGGCGGCGCCCAGCCCGTCGCCGTCGATCCGCCGGCCGCCATCGACGCCGTCCTCGCCGGGCTGACCCTGACCCACCGCTACCGCGGCACCGGCAGCTACGCCGTCCGCCTGACCCTCGAGCCGGCCGCCGGCGAGGGCGCCGCCCCGGTGGTCTTCGAGACCGCCGTCGACGTCGACCTTCCGACCATCTTCCTGCCGCTCGTCGTCAACGGCTTCGACCTGGCGGGCGCGCCCGCCCCGGCCGCGGCGGTCCTGCCGACGCGCGACTAGCCCGTCTGCAACCCTCTGCAGGGGAGGGGCCGCGCGGCCCCTCCCCTGCCCCTCCCGCCGTTGCCACCCCGGCCGGTCCGATGAGGGCGGGCCCGAGACGAGGCCGGTCCGCCTGGGGCAGGTCCGAGACAGGGCAGGTCTGAGACAGGGCAGGTCTGAGACCTGCCCCTACCCATCCCCACACGGCAACGACCATGCGATCGTCTGGTAGATTGCCTGGAGCGCCGCCCCATCCGGCGCATAGCTGTACCGCGCCGCGCTCCCCGCGATCTCCACCAGGAGCCCCCCGTCCGCGTCCGCCCCCAACCCGATCCCGAAGATCGCCACCCCCCGCGACCGCAGCGCCTCCGCCGCCGCCAGCGCCGCCGCCTCGCTGCCGCCCGACGGCCGCCCATCCGTCAAGAGCACCACGATCGGCAGGTTCGCCCCGTTCCGCCGCGGCCCCGAGAGCTCCTCAAAGGCCTTCTCCAGCCCCAGGTCGATCCGCGTCCCCGACGCCCGCGGCAGCGCGTCCAGCGCCCGTTCCACCGCCCCCCGATCGCCCGTCAACCCCTGCACCAGCGCCGCCCCGTCGTTGAACGCCACCACCGCCGCCCGGTCCGCCGGCAGCCCGAGAAAGCCCACGAACGCCCGCGCCGCCCGCCGCGCCGCGTCGAGCTTGGTGTCGCCGCCCGCCCCCGTCGCCCCATCCATGCTCGACGACGTGTCGATGACCAGTACGACGTCCGACTTCAACGCCGGGCAGCGGCGTTGGAACAGGATCGGCAGGTAGAGCGCCCGATTCCCGACCACCTCGACACGCGGCACCGGGAACACCGCCTTGCCGGCTTGCCCGACCCCGTCCAGGTAGTCGCCCGCCGCCCGCACGTTCGTCGGCCAGACCCCGGCCTGGGCCGGCCGGACCCGGTACGTCAGGCGGAACCCCGCCGGTGGGACGTCCGCCAACGTCCAGCGCAGCGTCCGCGCCGCGGCGTCCCAGGCCGCCGGCGGCGCCGCCGAGCCCGGTTCGAGCACCATGTTCGCCGGCAGCACGTCCACCACCTCGATGCTCCGGAGCAGCGTGCCGGTGACCAGCCGCCGCGCGATGCGCGCGTACACCCGGGCGAGCTCGACCTCGGTCGGCGCCTCGAAGTAGCGATCCGCGGCCCCGGCCAGCTCGGTCAGCAGTCCCCCGTCGACGTCCCCCCCCAGCCCGATGGCGAACAGCGCGATGCCCGCCTGCCGGGCGGTGGCCGCCTCGCGCCGCGCGCCATCCGCATCCTCCGGCAGCCCGTCCGTCATCAACACGATGGCCTTTTGCGCCCCCGGCCGCGCCCGGCCGCTCGCCAGCTCCCCGCGCGCCGCGCGCAGCCCGTCGGCGATGTTCGTGCCGCCCCGCGCCTGCGCCGCAGCCGCGGCACGGATCACCGCGCCGGCATCGCCCGTCAGCGTCTGCGCCACGTCCGCCGAGCTGGCGAACAGCACCACCCCGGCCTGCACCCGCCGGAAGTCGAGCTCCGCCGTGAAGCTCGCCGCCGCGCCGCGTGCGGCGGCGATCTTCGGGCCCGCCATCGAGCCGGACTGGTCGATGACCAGCACCACGTCGAGGTCGACCGGCTCCGACGGGCAGTCGCCGTCGACCGCCAGCGTGACGGTGACCGCGTCGCCCGCGCGCACCCTGGCCGGCGCCGCCGTCTTGGCCGGCACGACGTCGCACCGGTTCCCGACCGGCGGCACGTCGGCCGAGCCTCCGCCCACCGGGGCGTACACCAGCACCCGGCCGCCCCGCCCGTCGACCACCAGCACGCCGCCCGCCGGGTTGACGTCGAGGTCCACCGGCGTCCCGTCGGGCGCCGCGTCCCATGCCGCGCGCAGCCCGCCGCCCGCGTCGTACTTGCGGACCCACCCGTCCGCCGTCAGCACGAACCAGCCGCCCGTCGCCGCGCCGGCCGCCACCCGCACCACGCGCCCGGGGAACGCCCAGCGCGCCGTCTCGGCGCCCGTCGACGCGTCGAGCACCCGCAGCGCCTGCACCCCGCGGTCGGCGACCAGGACCTGCGCGCCGCTCGCCGCGACGTCGACGATCAAGCCGGCCAGCGGCACGTCGACGGCCGGACCCCGCTGCCCGCCCGGCGCCGTGCCGCCCGGGTCGAACCGCAGCAAGCGCCCCCGCCCGACGTCGGCGACCGTCAGCACGGCCCCGTCGGAAGCCGCGGCCGTGAGCCACGTCCCGGACCGGTTGCCGCTCCACGACCAGCGCACCGCGCCGTCCGCGCCGCGCGCCGTGACGCCGTCCCCCGCCACGACGTACACGCCGTCGCCCGGGCCGCGCGCCACGTCGACCGCGCCGTCGGCCCGGACCTGCCGCAACGGCACGCCGCCCGGCCCCCAGCGCTGGACCCGCGGCCACGCGTCGGCCAGGTAGGCCCCGCCGTCCGCCGTCGCGGCCACCCGGCGCGGCCCGGGCAGCGTTCCCACCGCCGCCGGCAGGTCGCCCCAGGTGGCCGTGGCGCGGCCCGCGCTCCGGTCGGCGTAGTGCACCACCTGACTGGCGATGGCCCAGCTGTCCTGGACCGTGGCGACCAGGCCGTCGCCCGGCCCCACGGCGATGCCGCGCCCGCCGTTGAGGCCGTCGAACCGCACGGGCGACACCGTCAGGAAGAAGCTGCGGTACGTGACGATCTCCTCGAACGAGATCGTGAAGGGCGTCGTGCCCGCCACCGCCACGTCCAGCGGGCGGTTGCGCAGCCCGCCCGCCACCGCGGCGAGCGTGCGCTTGAGCGCACCCTCGGCCGAGACCTCGAGCAACGGCCCGTCGGCGCGGCCGGGGTCGGCGACGAACACGTCGCCCTCGTCGTCGACGGCCATGCCGCGCGGCGCGACGAACGGCAGGACCGCGTCGACGCCTTCCCCCTGTCCCCACACGGCCAGCGCCACGCCGGCCGTGTCGTAGACGGTCACCCGCGGCGCGGCGGCATCCGACACGTACACCCGCCCGCCGCCGGCCGCGATCCCCACGGGGCGATACCCCAGGCGCCACTCCGCCAGGAACCGGCCGCCGGCAGCGTCGAACACCTGCAGCCGGCGGTTGCCGGCATCGGCGACGAAGACCCGCCCGCCGTCGACCTCGACGTCGCTCGGCGCGTCGAGCTGACCGGCCTCGCGTCCGGGCGCGCCGATCCGCCGCACCCCCTGACCCGTCGACATCAGCACGTGCACCACGCCCTCGGCGCTGTCGGCAACGTACACCATGCCGTCGCCGTCGACGTCGATCCCCTCCGGCGCGGTGAGCTCGCCCAACGGCCGCGGCTGGGGAGCCGCCGGCCATGTCGCGACGCGCGCGTACGACTCGGGCAATGCGGTCGGCTGGGCCGCCGCGGGTGCCGCGGCGAGCCCGAGCCACAGGGCGGCGGCACCGGCAGGCAGCCGCCGCCACCGCGGCATGGGCGCGCGATGCGGGCGTGACGGGAGGGGGCTGGGGGCCATGGGAGATCCTCCGGATCCGGTCGAGCGTGCGTCGGATGGTGAAAGACGGTCGAAGGGGATTAACACTGGTCGTTCGGGTGGCGTTAGGCAGGCATGGTGCCGGGGCGCGGCCGCCGCTCGCGGAGGCCCCGGTCTCACCCGATTGACCCCCCCGGCGCCGACCGCCATAATCACGGGCGCCAGCGCCGACCGCCGATGGAGGGATTTCCCGCGCATGGCCGACATCGCAAGCCCCAGCCGCTACACCTTCGTTCCGTACTCGACCGATTGGCCGGCCGAGTTCGAACGCGAGTCGGAGCGCCTCCGTGGCCTCCTGGGAGACGCACTCGTCACCGTGCACCACATCGGCAGCACGTCGGTCCCCGGCCTGGCGGCCAAGCCGATCATCGACGTCCTGCCGTGCGTGACGTCGCTGGAGGCCGTCGAGGCCGCCACCCCGCGGCTCGCCGCCGCCGGCTATCGGGCCTGGGGCGCGTACGGGCTGCCGGGCCGACGCTACTTCACCCGAGACCGCGACGGCTGGCGCACCCACAACGTCCACATCTATCGGGTCGACGACCGAGACGTGACCCGGCACCTTGCCTTCGCCGCGTTCCTGCGCCACCACCCGGACGTTCGCGACGCCTACGCCGCCGTCAAGCGCGACGCCTACGCCCGCCACCCGGCCGACATCGCGGCCTACGCCGACGCCAAGGACGCCTGGATCAAGCGGGTCGAGCGCGACGCGCTCGCATGGTTCACCGCGGCGCGCCCCGGCGTCGCGCCGGGCGCCGCACGGGCCTGAAGCGGGCCATGGTCGTACGCCGCCTTGCGCTGGCCGCCGGCGCCGTGCTCGCCGCCGGCGCCGGGACGTGGCTCTACCTGCGCGCGAGCCTGCCGCCGCTTTCCGGCGCGCTCGACGTCCCGGGGCTCGACGCCGCGGCCGAGATCGTCCGCGACGCCGACGGGGTGCCGCACATCCGCGCCGCCAGCGACCACGACGCGTGGTTCGCTCTCGGCTTCGCCCACGCGCAGGACCGGCTGTGGCAGATGGAGATGCAGCGCCGGGTCGGCACAGGCCGGCTGAGCGAGGTGCTCGGCGAAGCGACCGTCGAGACCGACCAGTTCCTGCGGACGCTCGGCATCCACCGGGCCGCCGAGGCCGCGCTGGCCCACGCCAGCCCCGATGCGCGCGCCGTGCTCGACGCCTACGCCGCCGGGGTCAACGCCTGGCTGGGCGCCGGGCATCCCCTGCCGCCGGAGCTCACGCTGCTGGGGGTGCGGCCCGCGCCGTGGACACCGCTCGACTCCATGGCCTGGGCCAAGATGATGGCGTGGGACCTCGGCGGCAACTGGGACGACGACCTGCTCCGCGTCCGGCTCGCCCAGGCGGTGGGCCCGGAGCGCGCGGCCGAGCTCCTGCCGGACTACCCGCCCGACGGCGCGACCATCGTCGCCGCGGCGCACGTGCCCGCCGCCATGAGCGACGCCCTCCTCGACCTCGACATGCGCCTCCAGGTCGACCATCGTCTCGGCGGGCGGGACGTCGGCAGCAACAACTGGGTCGTCGCCGGCCGCCACACGGCCAGCGGCCTGCCGCTCCTCGCCAACGACCCGCACCTCGGCGCGCGCATCCCGTCCACGTGGTACCTCGCCGAGATCGAGGGCCACCGCATCCACGTCGCCGGGGCCACGCTGCCCGGGCTGCCGGGCGTGCTCGCGGGCCGCAACGAGGCCATCGCGTGGGGCGCCACCAACCTCGGCCCGGACGTCCAGGACCTCTACCTCGAGCGCCTCAACCCCGACGACCCCAACCAGTACGCCATCGGCGACCGCTGGGTCGACATGCGGATCGTCGAGGAGACGATCGTCGTCAAGGGACGCGACGCGCCGATCCGCTGGGCGGCGCGCGCCACCCGCCACGGGCCGCTTGTCAGCGACGCCAGCGACACGCCGGGCGCCCCGCTCGCGCTGCGGTGGACGGCGCTCGACGACGACGACACGACGCTCGACGCGTTCCTCGACCTGCAGCTCGCCGCCGACTGGGAGCAGTTCCTCGCCGCGCTCAGCCAGCTCGTCGTGCCAGGCCAGAACTTCGTGTACGCCGACCGGGCCGGCAACATCGGATACGCGGCCACGGGCCGGATCCCGATCCGCCCGGCCGGCGACACCGGCGGCGTGCCGCTCCCGGGCTGGGAGGACGGCCACGCGTGGAGCGGGTGGATCCCGTGGGACGCGCTGCCGCGCGTGCTCGACCCGGCGGCGGGCTACATCGTGACCGCCAACAACCGCGTGGTCGACGACGACTACCCGTTCTCCATCGCGCGGAGCTGGACGCCGCCGTACCGCGCCGGGCGGATCATCGAGGCGCTCGACGCGCGCATCGCGGCCGGCGGGCGCCTCGACGTCACCGCCATGGCCGCCATCCAGGGCGACCAGACCAGCCACCAGGCGCGCGAGCTCGCGCCGCGCCTCGCGTCGATCGCGCCCGCCGACGCGCGCCAGGCGCGCGCCGTCGACCTCGTGCGCGCGTGGGACGGCCGTCTCGGCGCCGAGAGCGCCGCCGCGGCGATCTACAGCGCGTGGTTCATCGCGCTGGGTGAAGCCGTCGTCGCCGACGACCTCTCCGGCGCGCTCTACGAGCGCTACACCGAGCGCACGCACCCGCAGTTTCTCGTCGACGTGATTGCCCGCCGCGATGCCGCATGGTGCGACGACGTGCTCTCGGCGCCCCGCGAGGACTGCGACGCCATCGCGCGCCGCGCGCTCGACACGGCGCTCGACAGCCTCGAGGCGCAGATGGGGCCCGACCCGGGCGCGTGGCACTGGGGCACCGTGCACCGCACCCAATACGCCCACCAGCCGTTCAGCGAGGTCCCGTACTTGCGACCGTTCTTCCACCGCAGCATCGCCAACGGCGGCGACGGCTACACCGTCAACGTGGCGCCGGTGCGCCTGGCCGCACGCTACGAGCAGCATCGCGTCCCGAGCTACCGCCAGATCGTCGACCTCTCGCCAGCCGACGACAGCCGCTTCATCGTCACCACCGGGCAGTCCGGCCACCCGCTGAGCCCGCACTACGACGACCTCATCGCCCGTCACCAGGCGGTGGAGGACCTGCCGATGCGCTTCGGGCAGGCGATCCCCGGCGGGAAGCGGCTGGTGCTGCGGCCGCAGGGCAACACCGGGGTGAAGCATCCGAGATGAAGGCAGGAGATCCCGTGGACACCGGCAAGACACCATCCGACAACGGAACCCGCCCGGAGGGCAGGCAGTCGGCCCCGAAGCGCTCCGCAGGCGCCACCGCGCCAACGCGGACCCCGGCGCGCGCCGCGGAGCGCCGCCCACGCGCCGCCGGACCCGGCAAGCGCGCGCCGCGGCGCACCGAGTCTTCGGCCGCCGATGCTGCGGCGCCGCCGGTCGGCGCGGGCGCCGCGCCGGCGGCGCCGCCCGCCGCGGATGCCGCGCGCTTCATCAACCGCGAGCTCAGCCTCCTGGCGTTCCAGCGGCGCGTGCTCGACGAGGCCCGCGACCCCGCCAACCCGTTGCTCGAACGCGTCAAGTTCCTCGCCATCGTCGGCGCCAACGTCGACGAGTTCTTCATGGTGCGCGTCGCGGCGCTGAAGGCGCAGGTGGCCGCGCGCATCTCGGAGGCCCCGCCCGACGGCCTGACGCCGGCCGAGCAGCTGGCCGCCACCCGCAAGGCCGCAGGGCGCCTGATGGAGGACGCGCGCACGTGCCTGCACACCGAGCTCCTGCCGCAGCTGCGGGCCGCGGGCGTGTTCGTGCTCGACTACCACGAGCTCGAAGGGCGGCAGCGCGAGCGCATCGACGCCTACTTCCACGCGATGGTCTACCCGGTGCTCACGCCCTTGGCGTTCGACCCCGGCCGGCCGTTCCCGCACATCTCCAACCTCAGCCTCAACCTGGCCGTGATCGTCCGGGACGCCGACGGCGAGCGGCGCTTCGCGCGCGTCAAGGTGCCCGGCAGCCTGCCGCGCCTCGTGCCGATCAAGCGCTCGTCGGGCAGCGTCCGGCGCGACGGCACCGTTCCCGACAAGCACTACTTCGTGTGGCTCGAGCAGGTCATCGCCGCGCACCTCGACCACCTGTTCCCGGGCATGGAGATCGTCGAGGCCCATCCGTTCCGCGTGACGCGCGACGCCGACACCGACATCCAGGAGCTCGAAGCCTCGGACCTGCTCGAGACCATCGAGCAAGGCGTGCGCCGGCGCCAGTTCGGCAGCGTCGTGCACTTGGCCGTCACGCCGGAGATGCCGGCCCACATCCGCGACATCCTGGTCGACGAGCTCGAGATCGACGGCAACGACGTGTCGGTCTTGGGCGGGCCGCTCGGGCTCGGCGGCCTCATGGCGCTGGCCGGCGTCGACCGCTTCGACCTGAAGTTCCCGCACTTCGTGCCGGCCGTGCCGCCGGCGCTCGCCGGGCTGAAGTCGCCGAGCCAGCGCTTCGACGCGATTCGGCGCGAGGACATCCTCTTGCACCACCCGTACGACTCGTTCACCCCCGTGGTGGACTTCCTGCGCGCGGCGGCGGCCGACCCCGACGTCCTGGCCATCAAGCAGACGCTGTACCGCGTCGGGCCCAACTCGCCGGTCGTGGACGCGCTGCTCCAGGCCCGCGAGAACGGCAAGCAGGTCAGCGTCCTGGTCGAGCTCAAGGCCCGTTTCGACGAGCAGAGCAACATCGGCTGGGCCCGGCGGCTCGAAGACCAGGGCGTGCACGTGGTCTACGGTCTCCTCGGGCTCAAGACCCACTCGAAGATCGCCCTGGTCGTTCGACGCGAGGGCGAGCAGATCCGGCGCTACGTGCATCTCGCCACCGGCAACTACAACCCGGCCACCGCGCAGGTCTACACCGACCTCGGCCTCTTCACCTGCGATCCGGACATCGGCGTCGATGCCAGCGACCTGTTCAACTACCTCACGGGCTACTCGGCCAAGCACGACTATCGCAAGCTGCTCGTCGCCCCCATCGACCTGCGCTCCGGCATGGAGCGCCTGATCCGGCGCGAGATCGAACACGCCCGCCACGGGCGCGGCGGGCGGCTCGTGTTCAAGATGAACGCGCTCGTCGACCCCGAGATGATCCGCCTGCTCTACGAGGCGTCGGCCGCCGGCGTCGACGTCGAGCTCATCGTCCGCGGCATCTGCTGCCTGCGGCCCGGGGTGCCGGGCACCAGCGAGCGCATCCGCGTGGTCAGCATCGTCGGGCGCTTCCTCGAGCACAGCCGCATCTACCACTTCCGGAACGGCGGCGCCGACGAGGTCTACCTCGGGAGCGCCGACCTCATGCCGCGCAACATCGACCGGCGCGTCGAGGTGGTGTTCCCGGTCGAGAACGACGCGCTCGTCCGCCAGCTGCGCGACGCCCTCGACACCTACCTGGCCGACAACGTCAAGGCGCGCGTGCTCGCGCCGGACGGGACCTACGCCCGCGTCGCGCGCGAGCCCGGCGCGCCGGCGGTCAACGCGCAGGAGCGGCTCTTGGCACAGCGCCAGCGCGCGGCGGCGCGCCCGGACGGCCTGCGCGTGCCGCGCTGACGGCGCGCCGCCGTCACCGCGGCGTCGACAGCTGCGCGACGATGTTCTCGATCGACGCCAGCCCGAACAGCGTCTTCTTGATGAACGACGGGTTGTGCGGCACGAAGAAGAACCGCGGGTGGGGCTCCCACAGGGTCCGGAGCACCCGGTCGAGCCGTGCGGCCTCGGCGATGCTCTCGACGCGCGCCGGGTTGCCGTTCTCGAAGCCGATGCCGCCGACGGCGGCGCTCTCGAAGAACAGCACGGCGTCATAGCGCGCCAGCTCGGCCGCGTGCGTCGAGCCGACCGCCGCGAAGAACCCGTCGGAAGGGCCCGGCCAGTAGGCGGCGCCGTCGACCGTGCCGCGGTCGCACAAGAGGATCCGGTCGGGGAAGCGGGCGGTCTGCACGTCCTCGAGGTTGCGCTGGACGTGGTAGATCGCCTGCTGGATCGCCCGGCGGGCGAACGGCGTGTCCTCGCGCGGGAACCCACCGCTGAAGAGCAGCGTCGCCGACTCCCGCACGATCACCACGGCCTCGCCGATCTCGCGCCGGTACAGATCGGCGGCCGTCGTCTTGCCGCCGCCCGGGCCGCCGGTGAGGACGATGCGGAAGGGGCGGGCCCGCGGCCCGGGCGAGGCGGCCGGCGCGGCTGGGGAGGCCGTCATGGCCGCCGCCGCGGCGCGTCCTGGAGCAGCGCGACGTAGCTCTCGTGGCGCGCTGCCGACACGGCGCCGGTCTCGACCGCCGCCCGCACCGCGCAGCCGGGCTCGTGGACGTGGGTGCAGTCGTAGAAGCGACACGTGTTGAGGAACGGCCGGAACTCCACGAACGCCCACTCGAGCTCGCCGGGGTCGACGTCCCACATCCCGAGCTCGCGCAGGCCCGGCGTGTCCGCCACCTTGCCGCCGCCCGCCAGCGGGTGGAGCTCGCCGACGCGGGTCGTGTGCCGGCCCTTGTCGACGCTCTCGCTGACCTCGCCGGTCTGGAGCGCCAGCCCGGGCTCGACGGCGTTGAGCAGGCTCGACTTCCCGACGCCGCTGGGCCCGACGACGGCGCTGATCCGCCCGACCAGCGCCGCCCGCAGCGCATCGACGCCCTCGCCGCTGCGCACGGACGCCCGGATCACGGGATAGCCGATCCGCGCGTACACGTCGAGCGCCGCGTCGACGTCCGGGGGCGCGCCGAGGTCAACCTTGTTGAGCACGATCACGCTGTCGAGCTCGTCGATCTCGGCGATGGCCAGGAACCGGTCGAGCATGCGGAGGTGCGGCGTCGGCTGCCGCGCCGCGAACACGGCCACCATCTGGTCGATGTTGGCCACCACCACGTCCTGGGCCCACGCGCCCTTGGGGCCCGGCGCGCGGCGCACCAGCGCGGAGCGACGGGGCAGGATCTCGACGATGGACGCCTCGACGGGGCCGGTCTCGCCGGCCGGGAGGTCCAGGAGCTGTACCCGGACGTCGTCGCCGAGCGCCACCAGCCCCTCCTGCCGGCGCTCGCGCTTCAGGAGCCCCCGCAGCACGGCGACCACCGGGCCGGCATCCGTCTCGACAGTGTAGAAGCCGCTCTGCGCGCGGATCACCCGGCCGGTGCGCTCGCGCGCCGGGGGCACCGATGGGGGCGAGGTCACCGGAGCGCGGCCCTCTAGCCCCACAAGCCGCAGAAAGGCTGCACGGCCACCCACGCGCCGGCCGCGACGTCGCCGCAGTCGAGCGGGAGCACGATGAGGCAGTCCGCCCGCGCCAAGGCGGCCAAGAGGTGCGAGTCCTGCCCGGTCATCGGCGTCACGGTGAGCGCGCCGTCCGCGGCCGCCGACAGCACGCCGCGCTGGTACTCCAGCCGACCCGGCTGCTTGCGAACCGGCGCCGTCAGCCGCGCCCGCGTGACGACCGGGTCGACGGACCGCTCGCCGCCGAGGCGCCGCAGCGCCGGCACGACGAACACCGAAGCCGTGACGGCGGCCGACACCGGGTTGCCCGGCAGCCCGAAGAACATCGCCTCGCCGACCCGGCCCACGGCCAGGGGCTTGCCCGGCTTCATCGCGATGCGCCAGAAGTCGACCCGCCCGAGGTCTTCGACCACCGCCTTGACGTGGTCGGTGTCGCCCACCGACACGCCGCCGGTGGTGACCACGGCATCGGCGTGCGCGGCGGCATGCGCCACGGCCGCCCGGACGGCATCCACGCGGTCCGGCACGACGCCGAGGTCGAGGACCTCGGCGCCGGCGCGGGTCACGAGGCCGTGCAGGGTGTAGCGGTTGCTGTCGTGGATCTGCCCCGGCGCCAGCGGCTCGCCGATGCCCCGCAGCTCGTCGCCGGTGGAGAAGCACGCGACCCGCGGGCGGCGATGGACCTTCACCTCGCCGATGCCGATGGAGGCCAAGAGGCCGAGGTGCGCGGGCCCGAGGCGGTGGCCGGGCTCGGCCACCGTGTCGCCGGCAGCGACGTCGCTGCCGGGCAGCCGCACGTAGGCGCCGGGCGCCGCCGGGCCGCGTGCGCGGATCCGGTCGGGTCCGGCGGGGCGCACCTCCTCCTGGATCACGACGGCGTCGGCACCCTCCGGCACCACGGCGCCGGTCAGGATGCGCACGCACGCGCCGGGGGCGACGACGCCGGCATGCGGCGCGCCGGCGGCCGAACGGCCGGCGACGATCAGCTCGACCTCGAGGCCGTCCGCCGGGAGATCGGCCGAGCGCACGGCGTAGCCGTCCATCGACGAGCATCGGTGCGGGGGGACCGACACGCCGGCCACGACGGGCACGGCGAGCACCCGCCCCAGCGCCTCGCGGAGCCCGACGCACACCGCGGGGCCGACCGGGCGGATCGCATCGAGGACGCGGCGCCGCGCCTCGTGCACCTCCAGGAGATCGGCGGCGCCCGCGTCGGATCCGGCCGGCATCACCGTCCCCCGGTCATGCACGCGTGCGGGCTTGGCAGGCGGTCGTCATGCGTTCATTCTACACCAAGCGACGAGCAGCCGGCCCGGCCGCTGCGCCGCCCCGGTCAGTCGGGCGGCGCAGCGGCCGGGGTCCGGCTGCTCACCAGGGGTCCGTTACACCCGAGGAAGCAGGACGAACGGCCGCGCGGCTACGGGCACGGGATCAGGCGGGCGACCTCGCGGTAGATCCGCACCAGGTCCTCGGCGTTCGGGGCCGGGAAGTACAGCGACGGCGCGGTGGCCACCTGGGTCAGGAGCGCCACGTCGACGTCGGCGCCGAGGCCGACCGACACGATGGTGACGCCGACCGCCTTGGCCGCGTTGGCGGCGGCCAGCACCGCCTGCGTGTCGCCGCCCGTCTGCGCCCCGTCCGTCACCAGGATGATCGATCGCTTGTTCCCGGCGCGGTGGCGCGGGCTGTCGAGCTCGCCGAGCGCCGCCGAGAGGCCGGCGTCGATCTCGGTCCCCGTCGCCTGGAAGCTCGGCAGGCCTTGCAGCGCGGCGCGGAGCTGGGCCTTGTCGCCGGTCAACGGGCTGGCCACACGGCTGGTCGCGTTGAAGCCGACCACGGTGGCCTGGTCCGTCGCCTTGAGCAGGTCGACGATCTCGAGCGCGGCCTCGATGGCCGCGTCGAGCTTGATCTTGCCGCCGGCCTGGGTGGGATCGCGCATGCTGTTGGACGTGTCGATCACGAGCGCGACGTCGATGGTCTGCTCTTCGGGCACGCACGGGATCGGCGTCGGCTTGACCTCCTCCGGCCAGTTGCGGAAGAGGATCGGCAGGTAAGCCGGCGCCGGCTTGGGGGTCGGCGTGGCCGTCGGCGTGTGCGTCGGCGTGTGCGTCGGCGTCGGGGTGGACGTCGGCGTGTTGGTCGGCGTCGGCGTGTCGGTCGGCACCGGCGTCGGCGTGGCGGTCTGCGGCAGCACGTCGACCTCGACGTTCGGGAAGTCCGCCTTGCCGGCGAGCCCCTCGGAGTCGACCCACGCAAACTCGGCGCCTTGGCTGATCGGCCACAGCCCCGAGTCCTGCGGCTGCACCTGGTACGACAGCGTCTGGGCCAGCGCCGAGATCTGCCACTCCAGGAGCTGGCCGGTGACGGTCACCGTCGGCGGCATCGCCGAGCCCGGGATGAGCTGCATGTTGCCGTAGAGCTCGTCGCGCACCGTCATCTGCTGCATGGTGATGGGGATCGGAGGCGCGATGACGTCGTCGTAGAGGTGGATCATCTCCTTGACGTCGTTCTTGTCGAGCGCGAACGCCTTCTCGCTGGCCAGGTCGTTCATGTTGCGCCGGTTGAGCTTGCGGCCGAGCCCGATGGTGATGACCTTCGTCTCCTTGCTGAGGCCGGCCCCGGCGCGCAGGTCCTTGGCGCAGAACTGGAAGTCCGACAGGATCACGATGATCGTCATGCGCCCGGCGTCGCCGAGGTTGGAGCGGCTGCCCGAACCGTTGAGCGAGCGCCCCGCCTCGCGCATGCCGACGTCGATCTTGGTGAGGTCGGTGCCCCTCATGCGCCCGACGGCCGAGATGATGTCGGAGCTGTCGTTCGACAGCGACTGCTTGATGCGCGCGCTCTGGGCGAACGACACGAAGCCGACCCGCAGCCGGTCGCTGGCCATGTCGCGCTGGATCTCGGGCTGCCCGACGAAGTCGCGCACCCAGCCCTTCACGTCGCTGATCAGGTCTTCCTCGCCGGCTTCCTCGAGCGGGATCTCCTCGGGGTCGTCGATGGCCCCGGGCGTCGGCGTGCGGCGCGGGCGGCGCCGGGGCGTCGGCGACGGCGACGCGATGTTGTTGTTGCCGTCCTGGGCGCTGCAGAACGCCGGCTCGTCCCGCGAGGGGTCGACGCCGCCCGCGCCGGGCGTCCCGGGGACCGGCGTCTCGTCGGGATTGCGCGGCGTGGCGGTCGGCTCGCCGCCGGGGTTGGCGCCGCCGCCGCGGGCCTTGGTCATCGACAGCGACTCGTCGGCCAGGATGATGAGGTCGACCGGCAAGCGCTTGGCCGCGCACGTGGCGCTGACCACCAGCGACGCCGTCACCGAATCCCCCAGCGGGATCGTCGACGGCGAGATCGACTTCTCGAGGCTCGCCACGCAGCTGCTGACGCCGGGGGTCTGCGCGACGGGCGCCGCGGCGGTGGGCCCTCCGCTCAGGGCGAGGTAGACGGCCGCGGTGCCCACGGCCAGGGCCGCAGGAGCGGCAAGCGGGATCAACCATCTCAGGCGCATCGTGTTCCTCCTCAGGTGCTTGGTCGCACGATCGGCCGCGACAGACGTGATGCCGGACCGCCGCGGTGCGATGCCCGGCCGACGGCCGGGCGGCATGATATCCCTGCGGGGGTGAACACCGCGGCCGGTGGTCAGGTTAGGCGGAGGGGCCGAAATGTTGCGCCGAGGCGCACGCGCCGATGACCCGATGCCGCGTGCGGCTCGACGGCACGCCGCTCGGGCTACGGGTCGGAGGCCGCCGCGCCCGCCGCCGGATCGCCGCCGGCCAGCGCGTCGAGCCTGGCGCGCACCGCCCGGATGTCGCGCCACGTCAGAGCCTTGGGGGAGCCCGGCTCGCGCGAGGGGTTGCGCAGCAGGTACGCCGGGTGGAAGATCGCCATGACGTGCCGTCCGTTCCAGTCCATCCACCCGCCGCGGACCTGGGTGATGCCCCGCTTCTCGTCCAGCACCGAGCGCAGCGCCACGGCGCCGACCAGGAGGATGATGGCCGGATCCACCAGCCGGATGATCTCGAGCAGGAACGGCCGGTACCACGCGATCTCCTCCGGCGTCGGCACCCGGTTGTTGGGGGGGCGGCGGAAGACCGCGTTGGTCACGATGACGTCGGTCGCCGGATCGAGGTCGACGCTGCGGAGGATCTGGTCGAGCAGCTGCCCGCTGGGGCCGACGAACGGCTTGCGCTGGATGTCCTCCTCGGCGCCCGGCGCCTCGCCGATCAGCATCAGCCGCGCGGCGGGATTGCCGCGGAAGATGACGACGTTCGTCCGCGCCGCGGCCAGGGGGTCGTCGGTCCAGGCCTGCATGGCGGCGACCAGCGCCTCGAAGCTCGGGAAGCGTGGGACCGGGTTGAAGAGGTCGTGCATGTCGGGGGCCTCCGGACACGGAAGTGATGGGTCCCGCCGCCGGGCGGGCGTCGGCCACATGCATGCCACACGAGGCTCGGGAATGCAAGGCCGTACGTATAATCACGGGCGACGGGACGACGTCGCGCGTCGCGGCGTCCGACGCGCCGCACCGCGCGGCCGCCGTGCCGTCGCCCGATGCCGACCCCATGACCACCGATCGACCCAACCCCGTCTTCCGCAACCTGCGCGTCTTGATCCACGGGATGCTCCGCGTCACGGCCCGGCTCGACGTCACGGGCGTGCACCACTACCCGCCGTCGGGCCCGTACATCATGGCCATCAACCACCTCCACCTGCTCGACATCCCCGTGATCTTCACCACCATGCAGCACCAGACCGCCGGCATCGCGGCGGAGGCCTGGGCGCGGCACTGGTTGGTCGGCCCGTTCCTGCGCTCCGTCACGCGCGTCATCTCCGTGAACCCCGACCGCATCGACCACCGCGCCATCGCCGAGTCGCTGGCGTGGATCGAGGCGGGGGGGGTGCTGCTGGTCGCGCCCGAGGGCCAGCGCTCGCCCACGGGCTCGCTCGTCAAGGGACAGCCCGGCCTCGCGCTCCTGGCCAGCCGGACCGGCGTGCCGGTCGTGCCGGTGGTCGCCTGGGGCCAGGAGCGCCTGCCCGGCGACCTGCGCGGGCTGAGGCGCGGGCGCGTGTCCGTGCGCGTCGGCGCGCCGGTCGTCTTCCCCGACGCGCCGACGCGGGCGCGCAGCGCCGAGCTCGAAGCCTTCACCGAGTCGGTGATGCGCGCGTTGGCGGCGCTCTTGCCGCCGGACTACCGGGGTGAGTATGCCGACCCCGGCGCCTGACGCGCAGATGCCGCCGGCGTCCGGCGCAGCGGTCCCGGCCGATCCCGTCGTCCGGCTCGACCACGTGGTCAAGGCGTTCGGGCCGGCCCGCGCCGTCGACGACGTGACGTTCGCCGTCGGACCGGGCGAGATCTTCGGGCTGCTCGGACCCAACGGCGCCGGCAAGACCACCACCATCCGACTGATCCTCGACCTGTACCGGCCGGACAGCGGCACCATCGCCGTCCTCGGCGGCGCGATGGATGACGCGGCCCGCGACCGGATCGGCTACATGCCCGAAGAGCGCGGTCTCTACCGCGACGTGACGGTCGAGCGCTGCCTGACCTACCTGGGCACCTTGAAGGGGCTGTCGCCCGCCGAGTCGCGGCGGCGCGTGCTCGAGCACCTCGAGCAGCTCGGACTCGCCGAGCACCGACACAAGAAGGTCAAGGACCTCAGCAAGGGCATGCAGCAGAAGGCGCAGCTCGTCGCCACCCTCGTCCACCGGCCGGCCCTCGTGATCGTCGACGAGCCGTTCAGCGGGCTCGACCCCGTGAACGCCCAGACCGTCAAGGAGTGGCTGCGTGCGCTCAGCCGGCAGGGCACGACCATCATCATGTCGTCGCACCAGATGCAGACCGTGTCCGAGCTGTGCGACCGCATCCTGCTGATCAACCGCGGGCGCGGCGTCCTGTACGGCCCGGTCGCGGACATCCGCCGGCGCTTCGGGCGCGCCGCCGTTCGCCTGCGTCTGGCCGGCGACCTGCCGCCCACCCCGTGCATCGCGGCCGCCGAGCGCGAGCACGGCACGTGGACCCTGACGCTGGCGCCGGGCGCGACGCCCGACAGGCTGCTCGGCGAGCTCGCGGCGCTCGACGCCGGCATCGAGTACTTCGAGGTCGCCCTGCCGACGCTCGAGGACATCTTCATCGGCGTCGTCGGCGGCGAGGCGCCCGAGTGAGCAAGCTCTGGCGCGTCGCCCGCTACGAGTACGCCCGGCACGTGCTGCAGCGCCGCTTCCTCGCCACCCTGCTCGGGCTGCCGCTGTTCCTCGTGCTGATCGCCGCCGTCACATGGCTGATCGCCGTGGCGCAGCGGGATGCGCGGCCGGTGGGTTATGTCGATCTTTCGGGCTTCCTCGCCGACGCCGCCCCGCCCACCGTCGAGGACGCTCGGCCCGGCGAGCGCGCTGCCGGCGCCGTGCGCGCGTTTGCCAGCGAGCCCGAGGCGCGCGCAGCGCTCGAGGCCGGCGACATCCAGGGCTACTATGTGCTGCCCGTCGACTTCCGCGCCACGGCCGCCGGCACGCTGGTCTACCTCGACGATCAACCGTCGGCAGGCGCCCGCCGGTCGTTCGACGCTCGGCTGCGGGCCGCGTGGCTTGCAGGCCTGCCGCCGGCCACGGCGCGCCGCGTGGCCGACGGCGTGACGTTCGTCACGCCCGCGCGCGGCGGCGGGGACCAGCCGATGTGGGTGTCGACGCTCGTCAACGTCGGCCTGCCGATCTTCGTCGGCATCGTGTTCATCTCGGCCATCTTCGCCACCGCCGGCTACCTCATGCACGCCGTGGTCGAGGAGAAGGAGAACCGCACCATCGAGGTGCTGGCCACGTCGGTCGCGCCCGGCACGCTCATCGCGGGCAAGATCGCCGGGATCACGGCCGTCGGCCTGACGCAGATCGGGATCTGGTCGGTCCTCGGCCTGGCCGGGCTCGCCGCCGCCCGGCCGCACGTCGCGTGGTTGGGCGCCGTCGCCGTCGAGCCCAGGCTCGTCGCGTCGATGGCCGCGACGATGCTGCCGGCCTACGTGATGATCGCCGCCCTCATGGTCGCCGTGGGCGCCACGGTCGCGGAGGCCAGCGAGGCCAACCAGATCACCGGCATCTTCACGCTGCCGGTGATGCTGCCCTATTGGTTCGCGGGTCAGATCGTGCCGCACCCCGACAGCCCGTTGGCGATCGGCCTGACGCTGTTCCCGCTGACCGCCCCGGTGACGATCAGCCTCCGCGCGGGGGCGACCGAGATCCCGGCGTGGCAGATGGTCGGACACACCGCCTTCCTGACGTTGTCGGCGGCGGCGGCCGTGTGGCTCGCCGGCCGTGCCTTCCGGCTGGGGCTCCTGCGCGTGGGCGCGCGGGTGCGCTGGGCCGAAGTGCTCGGCCGCACATGAGCCCCGTGCACGACGTGTCGGGCGACCCCGAATCGCGGCCGCGCTCGAGCGCTTCGGCCCAGCGCGACGGCACCGCGCGCCGGCACGTGTGGCTGATCGCCCGCCACGAGATCGGCACGCGGCTGCGCCAGCCGTCGTTCCTCCTCGGGGCGCTCGGCCTGCCGGCCGTGGCATGGCTCCTCCTCGGCGTCGCCGCGTGGGTCAACCGCGACGCGCCGGGGCTGGTCGGCGGCGTCGTGCGCGACATCGCGCCGCCGCGGCCCGCCGGGGTGGTCGACCGTTCGGGGCTCCTCGAGACGCTCCCCGGTTCCGTCCCCGCCGGCCGGCTCCTGGCCTTCGACGACGAGGCGGGCGCCCGCGCGGCGCAGGCGAGGCGCACGATCATCGGCTACTTCGTGGTGCCGCCCGACGTCGTGGCCGGCGGTATCGTGGCGTACGTGTCCGACGACGTCAACGCGCTGGCCAGCGGCGACCACGCGAGCTGGCTTGCGTGGGCCATCCGCGTCAACCTGCTGGGCGGCGACGCGGACCTGGCGGCGCGGGTCGAGCGGCCGATCACGGTGCGCGAGCGCGCCCTGGCGCCCGATCGGCCCCGGACCGACGACAGCCCGGTGGCGTTCGTCCTGCCGTACGCCATCACGCTCGCCTTCTACACGACCCTGTTTGGCGCCGCGAGCCACAACATCAGCGCGCTGACCAACGAGAAGGAAAACCGCGTGATGGAGATCATCCTGACGTCGACCCAGGCGCCGCGACTCTTCGCCGGCAAGATCGCGGGGCTCGGCGTCCTCGGGTTGGCCCAGGCCGCGCTGTGGCTCGGCAGCAGCTTCGGCGTGGCCGACCGCGGCGTCACCGCGTTCGGGTTGGCGCCCGAGCTCCATCCCACGCCGGCCATCGTCGGCTGGGGCCTCGTGTACTTCGGGCTGGGCTACCTGGTCTACGCGAGCCTGCTGGCCGGCGTCGGGGCCCTCGTGCCGAACCTCCGCGAGGCGGCGCAGGCGGCCTTCGTCATCAACAGCCCGCTGCTCGTCCCGCTGCTCTTGATGGGGCTCATCGTCGACGACCCCAACGGCCCGGCCGCGCTCGGCCTCAGCCTGTTCCCGCTCACCGCCCCGGTCGTGATGCTGACACGCCTGGCGGCCGGCGACCCGGTGCCGATGTGGCAGCTCGTGCTCGCGGCCGCGCTCCTGGCGGTCACGGCGGCCGCGACGCTGCGCGGCGTCGCGGGGCTGTTTCGCGCCCAGCTGCTCCTCGTCGGCCAGCCGCTCACGCTGCGGCGGCTGGTGCGGATCCTCCGCGCCAGCCGCGCACGGAGGGCGGATCTTTAGGTTTCGCGCCGCGCCTTTAAGCTAACCGGCACGGATTCGCCGCGTCAGGCCGTTGACGCGGCCGCCAGGCGATTCCTATAATGGCGACAAGCGAGCCCTGCTTGGCTCGATCCGTCGTTGACGATCCGCGTTCGGTGTAGCTGCTTCGCTACACGAAGACCGTGAGGTGACTCCCCCATGCTTCGCATCGCCGCGCGCGGCCTTGCCCTCGCCGCCATGATCGTGGCCGTGTCCGACCGGGTGCCGCGACCCGCCCATGCCCAGCCGGCCTCGCCTGCCGGCAGCGTGGTCGTCCAGCCCGGCGACAACCTCTTCCGCATCGCCCTGCGCTACGGCACGACGGTCGAGGCCTTGATGCGTGTCAATCGGCTCGCGTCCCCCGACTGGATCATCGCCGGCCAGCGCATTGCGCTCGCCCCCCGTCCGGCGGGCACCTGGGCGCCGTCCCCGATGCCCGCGGCCGGCGCGGTGGGCGGCGCGCCGGGCGCGGGCGTAATGCCGTCGCCCGCCGGCGTGCCGGCCCCCGTCGCGGCGCCGGCAGCCGCCGAGCCCGCGCGTGCCGCGCCCCCGGCGGCCGGGTCGGCCGCCGGGGGGCAGTACGTCGTCCAGCCCGGCGACAACCTCTTCCGCATCGCCCTGAGGCACGGCAGCACGGTCGACGCGCTCGCCCGGCTCAACGGCCTGGCCTCGGCCGACATGATCCGCGCCGGACAGGTGCTCCGCCTGCCGGGGGGCGACAACCGCGATGCCGGGTACGGCGTCGGCGCGCCCGACTCGACTCCCGCGGCGCCGGCCGGCGCCGGCGGCCCCGCACCCGCCGCCCCGCCGCTGCCGGCCGGCCGTGGGGCACGCGAGATCGTCATCGACCTCTCGGACCAGACGCTGACGGCCTTCGAGGACGGCGCCGCGGTGCGCCGCGTCGTCGTCTCGACGGGCAAGCCGTCGACGCCGACGCCGGTCGGCTTCTACCGGATCTACAGCCGCTATCGAAGCCAGGACATGGCCGGCCCCGGCTATTACGCGCCCGACGTGCCGTTCGTGCAGTACTTCATCGGCGGCTATGCCCTACACGGCACCTACTGGCACACGGCGTTCGGCACGCCGGTCAGCCACGGCTGCGTCAACCTGCCGACGGCCGAAGCCGAGTGGATGTGGGGCTGGGCCGACATCGGCACGCCGGTGACCGTGCAGTGGTAGGACGGCGGCGCGGCGCGCCCCGGCCCGACGGCCGTCGGACCGGGCGCGCCGCGGGCCCTTACGGGCACGCCGTCAGGCGCCCGGCGATCTGCCGGTAGATCGCCGCGAGGTCCTCCCCGTCCGGCGCGAAGAAGTAGTCCTCCGGGCGCGACGCCACCGCGCGCATCAGCGTGTCGAGCACGTCGTCCCGCTCGCCCAGCCCGATGGTGAACAGCCGCGTCCCGGCGCGCTTGGCGCGCTCGGCGGCGGCGAGCACCGTGTCCTCCTGGCGGCCGCCGCCCACCGGCGTCGGCACCCGGTTGGGCAGGCCGTCGGTGAGCAGGATGACCACCGGGCCGTTGCCGCCCACACGCGGCGCACGGTCGAGCACCGCCTGGCCCTCGTCGATCGCCAGGTCCAGGCGCGTCCCTTCCTGCACCTGGCCGAGCAGCCCGTCGATGGCCCCGACCACCCCGGCGCGATCGTCGCTCATCCCGATGGCCGTCCACGCCCGGTCGTTGAAGCCGACGATCCCCACCCGGTCGCGCCCGCCTGCGGCGTCGGGCTCGAGCTCGAGCAGCGACACGAAGCCCTTGGCGGCCTCGAGCGCCGCGGCGTGCTTGGTGCGCCCCGAGCGCGTCGGCCGGTACATCGAGGTCGACATGTCGATGACGAGCACGACATCGGTGTGGATCGCCTCGGGGACGCACGGCTCGTTGCCGATCATCGGAAGATAGATCGTGTACAGCGAAGGCGTGGGGGTCGGCGTGATCGATGCCGTCGGGGACGGCGTCACGGTGGCGGTCGGCGTGCCGGTGGCCGTGGGGCTCGGGGTGGCCGTGGCGCTGGACTCGGCGGTGCCGGTCGGCGTCCACGTCGGCGTCGGCGTCAGCGGCGCGCAGAGCGCCTCGAGGTCGCCGAGGCCCGCGGTCTTGCCGAAGGTGATGCTGGCGCCGGCGTAGATGGTCTCCTTGGCGACGATGTCCCCGCTGATGTTGTCGTACCACGCGATGCCGCCGCTGTAGATCGTGATCGGGTCGATCATCGTCGAGAGCACCTGGTCGAGCCACGGCATCGACGCCAGCGTGCCCCAGCTCGACTCGGCGTGGATGATGTTGTCGTGGTAGAACTCCGGCACGGTCAGCGGGATGAACCGGTCGCCGACCTGCCGCATCGTGAGCACCATGTCGCCGTAGCCGGCGCGCAGCACCGCGCTGTCGGCCTGGCGGTCCCGCAGGCCGAGCACGAGGTCGCCGTCCTCGCGGAACTCGATGTCGACCGGCATCGCCTGCGCCTGCGTCAGCCGGTCGTTGTCGGCGTCGAGCCATGGCTGCCAGGCCGGCGTGCGGCCGTAGTCGAGGTCCACGCGCGCCACCTCGGCCATCTCGGCGCCGTCGGGCCGCGAGCGGTAGACGTACACCGCCAGCGGCCGGTGCGCGGCCGTGCCGGGGCGCGACGGGTGGCGCGCCTGGGTGTCGACCACGGCGTGATACAGCCAGCCGTCGCGGTAGGCCAGCCCGAACGGCTGGGCGTCGGCGGCCCACCACTGCCCGGCGGCGCCATGGGGGAACAGCCCGACGACACGGCCCTCGGGCACCGACAGGCGGTAGATCAGCCGATCGGACAGGTTGACGACGTAGAGCGAGTCGGCGGCCGTGGCGATCTCGATGTCGCCGAGGCCGACGCGCCCGACGTCCTCGGCCGCCGCCTGGTCGAACGAGCCGCTCGGCCGGAAGTCGTGCGGGTCGCGCCCGGCGGACAGCTGGGCCCACGGCCGCACCATGCCGGTGCCGAGCTCGACGCGGTAGATGCCGCCCGGCCCGAGCGGGCCGAAGCCCGCCAGCCGCTTGGTGTAGGCCGCCACGTAGAGGTGGTCGCGCGCCAGGTCGTGCGCCATGCCGAACACCGCGCCGACCTGGTCCTGGTAGGCGACGTTGAAGTGCCGCAGGCGATCGTCGGCGGCCGTGTCGTTGAACGCCACCACCGCCGGCTGGCCGGCGAGCCACGCCGGGCCGTAGGCCTGCCCCGCGCCGTCGAGCATCGGCGCGAACGACGTCGTCGCCAGGTACGGGTTGGACCCGCCGCAGCTCTGGCGGATGGCGGCGTGGGCGTCGGCGTAGGCCGTCGCGGTGGCCGGCGCCGGGGTGGGCGCGCGCGCGGCCATGGTGGCGACGACGGCCTGCGTGGGCTCGAGCATGCGCACCCGCGGCCCCACGACGGCGGTGGCCACGGCCGCGGCGGTCGCCGCGGCGGCGGTCTGCGTCGGGACCTCGGCGGCCAGCGTCGGCGCCAACGCGGTGGCGGTCTCGGCCACGGCCGTCTCGCGCGCCACGCGGGTCGGCACGTGCGCCGTCCGCGTGGCGACGACGCGCGTCGCGCGCACCACGGCCTCCGCCGATGCCGTCGCGGTGGCGATGGCGGCGGCCTCTGCGGTCAGCGTGGCGCCGAAGGCGGGGTCCACGCGCGCGTCGGGCGCGCACAGGGCCTCGACGTCGCCCGGCGCGACGTCGGCGAGCCCGGGCGCTCCGTCGGCCGGCGCGTAGACGGAGGTGCTGCGGACCCGCGCGCCGGAGCGGTTGTCGAACCAGTAGCCGGCGAGCGCGCCGGAGCCGTCCGGGCCGGCGGCGGGTCCGGCCGCGGGCCCGATCGGCCGCACCTGGTCGGCCCGGCCCACCGACACCATCACGTCGAGGCGCGGCACGGCGGCCAGGGCGCCCCATGTCATGTCGAGCTCGTCGGCCGGCGTGTCGCGGTACCACGGCGGCTGCGTGAGCACCGTCCAGCTCCCGGCGCCGCGGGAGCGCGCCGGCAGGAGGTCGCCCAGGCTCGGGCCGGCGCGGCACGCCGCCGGGTTCCACGCGCACGACGGCACCATGTCGGCCTGTCGGTCGCGCAGGCCGAGGACGGGCTCGCCGCCGGGCTGAAACGCGATGTCGACGAGCATCGGCGTGTCGTCGGTGCGCCCGTCGGCCGTGTCGGACCAGGCCGCCGCCCACGGGACCGTGCGCGTGTACTGCAGGTCGGCCTGCAGCACGTACTCCGTGCCCGCCGTGCCGGGCCGCGAGCGGTAGACGAACGCGTCGAACGGCGCAAGGGCGTCGTCGGTGCGGACGCGGCTGTTGACGACGCCGTGGTAGAGCCAGCCGTCGTGCACGCCCAGGCCGAACAGCCGGGCATCGGCCCGCCACTTCTCGCGCGCGGCACCGTTCTGGAGCGTGTCGATGGCCCGCCCGCCGGGCAGGGCGAGGCGGTGGATGCGGCCGTCGAACAGGTTGGCGACGTAGAGCTCGGATCCGTCGGCCGCGATGTCGATGTCGCCCAGGCTCGTCTCGCCCACCATCGCCGCGGCCTCAGGGGATGCGTGCGCGTCGGCGCCGGCGGCGAGCTGCGCGAGCGTGGCCACGGTGCCGCTGGCCACGTCGATCCGGTAGATCGCCCCCGGGCCGCCCGGCCCGAACGCGCCGCCCGCGCGGTGGTATGCGGCTGCGTACAGCACCGCCGCCGCGGGATCGAAGGCCAGCCCGTAGACGTCGCCGACCTGGCCGTGGGTGGCCAGGACGAGCGCGCCGTCCGGCGCGCCGCCGGACCGCTGGAACGCCACGATGGCCGGCGCCGACGGATCGGCGGGCGTCCCCAGGAGGGTCGTGGCCACGAACGGGTCGATGCGCGCGCAGGCCTCGGCGACGCGGTCGGCGGTGGACGGCGCGGTCTGGGCGGGCATCGCGGCCCACGCGGCCCCGGCCGGCACGGCCAGGAGCGCGACGATCGTCGTCAAACGGCGCATGGTATGGCACCCTCCGGTGCGCGGGACACGACCGGCCGGGCCGCACGCCCGGTGCGCGCGGCACGCCTCGACCGGGATGCTCTCTAGGATAAGACCAGCGCGACGGCCGGGCAAACCGCGGGTCGAGCGGCCGGCCGCCGGCAGGTGACTTCTCGACGGGGACGTGGTAGTCTATGAATCAGATGGTCGAGCCGCGCCCGCGGGGCCGTCGTGGCGCCGGGTCGACGCCTTGAAACCCATCAGGAGATGAACACCATGAGCGACATCGCTGCGCGCGGCTATGCCCGGGCGGACGTCCTGGTCTCCACCGAGTGGGTCGCCGCCCACCACGGCGACCCCAACGTGCGCCTCGTCGAGTCCAACGAGGACCCCCTGCTCTACCCCTCCGGCCACGTGCCGGGCGCCGTCGAGGTGGACTGGACGCGCGACCTCAACGACCCGGTGCGACGGGACTACCTCGGACAGAGCGGCTTTCAGGCCCTGATGCGCCGCATCGGCGCCACGCGCGACACCACCCTCGTCTTCTACGGCGACAAGAACAACTGGTGGGCCACCTATGCCTACTGGGTGTTCCAGCTCTTCGGGCACACCAACGCCAAGATCATGGACGGCGGGCGCCTCAAGTGGGTCAAGGAGGACCGCCCGCTGACGACCGACGTGCCGACGTACCCGCCGTCGGACTACGTGGCGGCGCCCCGCGACGACGCGCGCTTCCGCGCCTTCCGCGACCAGGTCCTGGCGCACGTCGAGGCCGGCCGGCGGCTGGTCGACGTCCGCAGCCCCGAGGAGTACGCCGGCACGCGGATGCACATGCCGGAGTACCCCAACGAAGGCGCGCTGCGCGGCGGCCACATCCCGGGCGCGGCGAGCATCCCGTGGGCCAAGGCGATCAACCCCGACGACGGGACGTTCAAGACGGCCTCCGAGCTGCGCGACCTCTACACCGTCCAGAACGGCCTCCAGCCGTCCGACGACATCATCGCCTACTGCCGCATCGGCGAGCGCAGCAGCCACACGTGGTTCGTGCTGCGCTACCTCCTGGGGTTCGACCAGGTGCGCAACTACGACGGCAGCTGGACCGAGTGGGGCAACAGCGTCGGCGTGCCCATCGAGAAGTAGGTTCGGGCACCGAGACCATGGACACGCCAGGGCGAGCGGCGGCCTCCCCCGACCTCCCGGAGGGGATCGCGGCGGTGATCGAGGCGCTCGGCATGGCCGCCGACCGCACCGAGCGCATCCAGATGTTGCTCGATCTCGGCCAGCGGTTCACCGAGGTGCCCGCCGACGTCGCGACGCGGCCGTTCCCCGAAGACCGGCGCGTGCCGGCGTGCGAGTCCGAGGCCTTCGTCTGGGCCCGCCCGCGCGCCGACGGCACGCTGGACTTCTACTTCGCCGTCGAGAATCCTCAAGGCGTGTCGGCCCGCGCGCTGGCGGCCGTGCTCCAGGCCGGCGCCTCCGGGGCGCCGCTCGAGCAGGTCGCGGCCCTCGACGCGTCGCTCGCCTACCGGATCTTCGGCAACGAGCTGTCGATGGGCAAGTCGATGGGCCTGGGCGGCATGGTCGCCATGGTGCGCCAATACGCCCAGCAGGCCCTGGGGCGCCCGGCAGCACCGTCGGAGCCCGACCCGAGCGCGGACGGGCCACCACGGCCGCCGCGATGTGAGTGACCGCCGGCCCGGTCGACCACGCTCCCCACCGGCGGTCGACCGAGCCGACGCCTCATCCGAGGGGGCGCGGGGTTCCGCGCCCCCTCGGCATCTCGGCTAGTAGCGGTACCAATCGGTCTTGTACGGGCCAGCCTGCGGCACGCCGATGTAGTCGGCCTGCTCGGCGTTGAGCTCGGTCAGGCGCACGCCGAGCTTGCCGAGGTGGAGTCGGGCGACCTCTTCGTCGAGCTGCTTCGGCAGGGTGTACACCCCGATCGGCCGGCGGTTGCGCCACAGCTCGAGCTGGGCCAGCACCTGGTTGGTGAACGAGCTCGACATGACGAAGCTCGGGTGGCCGGTGGCGCAGCCGAGGTTCACCAGCCGGCCCTTGGCCAGCACATAGATCGACCGCCCGTCCCGGAAGGTGTACTTGTCGACGGCGCCGACGTCTTCGGGCTTGATCGCGGAGACCTTGATCCCGGGGTAGTCGTCGAGCTGCTCGACCTGGATCTCGTTGTCGAAGTGCCCGATGTTGCACACGATGGCCTGGTCCTTCATGCGCTCCATGTGCTCGACGCGGATGACGTCGCGGTTGCCGGTGGCCGTCACGTAGATGTCGGCCCGCCCGAGCGTGTCCTCGACGGTCAGGACCTCGTAGCCGGCCATCGCCGCCTGCAGCGCGCAGATCGGGTCGACCTCGGTCACGATCACCTTGGCGCCGAACGCCGCCAGGCTCTGGGCGCAGCCCTTGCCGACGTCGCCGTAGCCGCACACCACGGCGGTCTTGCCGGCGATCATCACGTCGGTGGCGCGCTTGATGCCGTCGACCAGCGACTCGCGGCAGCCGTAGAGGTTGTCGAACTTCGACTTGGTGACCGAGTCGTTGACGTTGATGGCGGGGAAGAGCAGCTCGCCGCGCTCGAGCATCTGGTGCAGGCGGTGGACGCCGGTGGTGGTCTCCTCGCTGACGCCGACGACGGCCCCCACGATGCTGCCCCAATAGCCCGGCCGCTCGGCCTGGACCCGCCGCAGCGCCTTCAGCAGCGCCTCCTCGTCGGCGCTGCCGCCCTCGTGCTCGATGAGGCGCGGGTTGCTCTCGGCACGGAAGCCGAGGTGGATCATCAGCGTGGCATCGCCGCCGTCGTCGACGATGAGCTGCGGCCCCTTGCCGCCCGGGAAGACGAGCGCCCGCTCGGTGCACCACCAGTAGTCGTCGAGCGTCTCGCCCTTCCAGGCGAACACCGGGATGCCGGCCGCGGCGATGGCCGCGGCCGCGTGGTCCTGCGTGCTGAAGATGTTGCAGCTCGCCCATCGGACGTCGGCTCCGAGCTCGGCCAGCGTCTCGATGAGCACGGCCGTCTGCACCGTCATGTGCAGCGACCCGGTGATGCGCACGCCCGCCAGCGGCTTCGACGGCCCGTAGCGCTCGCGCACGGCCATCAGCCCGGGCATCTCGTGCTCGGCGATCTCGATCTCCTTGCGCCCGAACTCCGCGAGCGACAGGTCCTTGACCTTGAAGTCGCCGGCCGCGCCGTCGCCGGCCAGGGGCGGGGCGAGCGGCTCCTTCGTCTGGGGGGCACTTCCGATCATCGTGGGTCTCACCTCTTGGTTGGGGTGCGGCGGGGCCGGCGCCCGGGCAGCCGCATCGAGGCTCGCGCCGCGGCACGAACCGACTAACTATACCGCATCCGGGCGGGGCCGGCGCCGCCCGGCGCGCGCGGCCGCCGCCCGGTGCGCCTGCCCGCGGCCCGGCGCGGGGCGTCCGCGCGTCATCGCGGGCGCTTCGGCGGGCCCAGGCAGCTCGCGAGGACCTCGGCCGATCGGGGGTCCACGACGGCGAGCACCTCGTCGCCAACCTCGAGCACCGTGTCTGGCCGCGGCACCACCAGCACGCCGTCGCGCAGGATGGCGGTGATGGCGGCGGACTCCGGCAGGTCGAGGTCGGCGATCGACGCGCCGGCGGCACGCGCGCCGGGGGCGATCTTCTCCTCGACCAGCGAGTAGCGGCCGCGGTGGAGCTTGAGGAGCACCATCATGTCGCCGAGCGACATCTCCTCCTCGACCAGCTTGGCGAGGATGTCGGCCTGGTTGACCGCCACGTCGACGTGGAAGGTGGCGTCGAACAGCCACGCGTGCCGCGGATTGTCGATGACGGCCAGGATGCGCGGCACCGCGTAGCGGCGGCGGGCGTGGAAGCAGAGGAACAGGTTGTCGGGGTCGTCGGGCATGCACGCAATGAATACGTCGGCCGCCCGGATGCCGGCGTGCTCGATGACGTCGACGTCCAGCGGGTGACCCTCGACGATGGCCTCGGTGGGCAGCTCGCGGTGCAGCCGGGCCAGCACCTCGGGGCGGTGCTCGATGACGCGCGGGTCGTGGCCCTCGGCCACGAGCAGGTTGGCGAGGTGCGACGCGGTGCGCCCGCCGCCGGCGATGACGATGTGCATGTCAGGCTTCCTGCCCGCGCGCCGCGGCGTCGCCCAGCCGCCGCACGCCGTCCGGCGTGGCCGCCACGTGCAGCACGTCGCCGTCGGCCACGACGGCGTCGGGGCCGGCGAGCATCGCCCGCCCGCCGCGCGTGAGGCAGATGGGCTGCCACGCCCCGGCGCCGGGCAGGTCGGCCAGGGCGCGGCCGTCCCAGCCCGCGCCGATCGCCACCTCGTAGACCTGCACCTCGCCGTTGCCGGCGGAGAACACGGCATGGGTCTCGCCGTCGAGGAGCGCCTCCATGCGCTGCGCGCCCCAGATCGACGAGCTGATCACCGGGAAGCCGAAGTCCTGCACCAGCGGCAGCCAGCGCGGGTTGTAGTTGCGGATCGCCACGTGGCGCACGCCGAACACCGTGCGCGCCAGGTGGCCGACGAGGGCGTTGACGGCATCGGAGCTCGTGACGGCCGCCAGGCCGTCGGCGCCGCGCATGCCGGCGCGCTCGAGGAGGCCCTTGTCGAGCACGTCGCCCTCGATCGTCTTGCCGCGGAAGTCGCCGGGCAGGTTGGCGAACGCCGTCGCCGCGCGGTCGACGACGCTGACGTGGTGGCCGCGGCGGAACAACCCGTACGCCAACTCGGCGCCGAGGCGCCCGCAGCCGATGACGAGCATCTTCTTGCTATCGCCGGATGGGTCCATGGGGCTCACTCGACCTGATAGGGCACGTCGGTGATGACGATGCCGGGCTTGAACAAGAGCGCCACGCGCAGCATCCAGGCGGTCTGGGTGTGCAGGAGGTTCTGCCACCAGCGACCCGGCACGAACTGCGGCACGACGATGGTGATGGTCTCGTTGGGCTGGCGGTGGCGGGCGATCTCCTCGATGTAGTCGAGGAGCGGCTCGACGAGGAGCCGGTACGGCGACTCGACGATGACGAGCCGGACGCCGTCGCCCCAGGCGTCCCACTTGCGGCGGAGCCGGGCGGCCTCGTCGTCGTCGAGCGACACGTGGACGGCGGTGACGTCGTGCGAGAGGCTGCGCGCGTACTGCAGCGCCGCCAGCGTGCCGCGGTGCACGCCGCTGATGGCGACGATGACGCGCTGGCGCGCGATGCGCGGCGGGGCGCCGTACCGGTCGAGCGACAGGCGGGCGGCGAGCTGCCGATAGTGGCGGTGGATGGTGTAGAACACCGCCACGAGGGCCGGCAGGACGACGATGACGATCCACGCGCCGTCGCGGAACTTGGTCACGGCGAACATCAGCATGACGACCACCGTGCACACGGCGCCGAGTCCGTTGACGATCATCTTGCGCCGCCATCCGCCGTCGTGCCGCAGCACCGACCCGCGCTCGCGCACCTCGGCGCCCGGTGCCAGGCGGCCGATCTTGCGCCACCGTCGCGCCATGCCGAACTGCGACAGCGAGAACGACATGAACACGCCGATGGCGTACAGTGGGATGAGCGCGCTGACGCTGGCCCGGAAGGCCGCGATGAGCACCATGGCGAGCAGCGACAGCATCAGGATCCCGCGCGAGTACACCAGCCGGCTGCCGCGGTAGGTGAGCTGGCGCGGCAGGAAGCCGTCGGCGGCGATGAGCGCGCCGAGGCGGGGAAAGTCGGCGAACGCGGTGTTGGCGGCCATGATGAGGATCACGGTGGTGGCCCCGAGCGTCGCGAGCCACAGGGCGCCGCGGCCGCCGTACACCACGCGGGCGAGCTGCGAGATCACGGTCTCGCCGGAGTCCGACGGCACGACCTGGGCGTGGGTGGCCAGGAACGTGATGGCGAGGAAGAGCGTGCCGAGGATCAACGACATCCAGACGAGGGTGATGCCGGCGTTGCGGCTGCGGGGCTCGCGGAAGGCGGTGATCCCGTTGGAGATGGCCTCGACGCCGGTCAAGGCGGTGGTGCCGTTGGAGAACGCATGGAGGAGCAGGAACCACCCCAGCCCGGCGGCGGCGACGTGCGACTCCATGGCGGGCGGGTCGGGCACGATGCCGAGGCTGCCGACCGCGTACCGATACAGCCCGACGCCCACCGTGAGCAGCATCACGGCCACGAAGAAGTAGGTCGGGACGGCGAAGGTCGCGCCGGATTCCTTCACGCCCCGCAGGTTGACCATCATAATCAGGATCACGAAGCCGATCGCGATCGGGACGCGATAGGCGTCGAGCTGCGGCGCCGCGCTGACGATCTGCGCCACCCCCGCCGACACCGACACCGACACGGTGAGCACGTAATCGGTGAGGAGGGCGGCCCCGGCCGTCTGCGCGGGCAGCTCGCCGAGGTTGTCGCGCGCGACGATGTAAGCGCCGCCGCCGTTGGGGTAGGCGTGGATGGTCTGCTCGTACGACAGCGTGACGACGGCCAGCAGCACGACGATGGCGAGGGCGATGGGGAACGCGTACCCGAAGGCGAGGGTGCCGGCGGCGGCCAGGACGAGCAGGATCTCCTGTGTGGCGTAGGCGGTGGACGACAGCGCGTCGGAGGCGAACACCGCGAGCCCGACGGCCTTGCCGATGGTCTGGTGCGGGGCATCGGCGGTGGCCAGCGGCCGACCGATAAGGTACGACCGCCACGACCGCCGGGGCGGCCGCACCTGGCGGCGCACCACGGTGGTGCCGCCGGACTCGGTCTCTGCGGTCTCCTCGATGATCACCGTGCGCACACGCATCGAAGGGGCGCCCACCGGGCACCCCTCGCCTCGTGATAAACCAGCAAGAACGGTCCTGTCGACAAGATGAGCGGAATATTAGGACGCGTCCGCCCGGCCTGCAAGCCATGCCCTGGGCGCCGCCCGGTCGGAGCGGCGGGCGCGGTCGGGGCAGCGGCTCGCGCTCCGACCGCGCGGCGGGTGATCGACGGCCGACGTGGAAGCGCGCGGGGCGGGGGATCCCGGGCCGGATCCCCCGTCCCGCGGCGCGCCGACCGGCGCTAGTTCCAGCGCTTCATCACGTTGTCGTAGGTCATGCCCTTGCGCGCGTTGAGGTGGAAGCGGGCCGCGAGCTGCTCGGCCTCTTCGCGCGTCGCGAAGTCCTCGTTGTGGACGTGGCGCGTGGCGCCGTCGGCGTACGCTTCGCGCACACCGTACCGGACAGTCTCGTAACCGAAGATGTCGGCCTTGCGCAGCTCGTAGGCCTGCCAGCGGGGGGTTTCTTCCTTGACGGCGTACATCGGGTTGGCTCCTTTGGTCATTGGGGGAGGCGCCCCATCTCCCGCGCGGCGGGCGGGGCAGCGGTCCGTCGCCACGTGCCCAGCAAGCCGGTTGCCACGACAACGCCCTTCGGCCGTCGATCGACGGGCGGCCGCCCCACGGTTGGCTGGCGGGGCGCAGCCGCCGCCCCGCACGGCGCCCGAAGTTGCGCTGGCGCAATGTTCGCGGCGGCCGGAGCAGGCATAATCGCTTCTCCAGAGGCCGCCCGCTCCCACGCCCGCGACGCCCCACGAGCCCCTGGCACGGGGTTCGGCTGGCGCGCGCGGCGCCCGTGGTCGCATCGCGCATCCGGAGCGTACCATGCTGCACAGCGACGCCGTCGACGACCGCGACATGCCGGCCGCAGTGCCCCCTGGGGCGGGCGAGGGCGGGCTCGAGAAGTCGGTGCACGGCTGGCGCTCGCCCCTGGCCGTGGCCGTGACGGCGCTCCTCGTGCTCCTGGGCGCGACGGGGCTCTGGATCTACCTCGCGCCGTTCTCGACCGCGGGGCAGGTGCAGGTCGTCGTGCACACCGGGCTGGGGCTCGCGCTGGTGGTGCCGTACGCGGTCTACCAGTACCGCCACTGGCGCGCCTGGCACGACCAGCGGCTGACGGCCGAGATGGCGCTGGGGTATGCCCTCATGGTGGGCGTGGTCACGTCCACGGTCACGGGCCTGTGGCTGACCTGGCAGGCGGTGTTCGGGCCGCGCATCGGGACCACCGCCGACCTCGTGCACCTGGTCTCGGGCATCGCCGCGCTCGTGGTGCTCGGGACGCACCTGTGGCAGGCGTTCCGGCGGCGGCGGGCGGCGGCCACGCGCCGGCCGCCGCTGGGCCGGGCGCAGCGCCGTTTCGGGGCCGTCGTCGCCGCGGCCGGGGCAGTGGCGAGCGCTGTGGTCGTGTTGGTGGCCGGCCGGATCGAGACGCCGCCGCCGACGTTCGCGGTGCCGGCCGACTACACGCTGCCGGCCTTCGAGCAGCAGTACGATCTCTATCGCGGGAACCCGTTCGCCCCCAGCTTCGCCCGGACGGAGTCGCTGACGATGGTCCAGCCCGCGGCGCTCGCCGGATCGGCGTCGTGCGGCACCGCGGGCTGTCACGCGCAGGTCCTGGCGGAGTGGCAGCCGAACGCCCACCGCTTCGCCGCCATGAACCAGCCGTTCAAGGCCGTGCAGGCGCTGTTCGCCGACAGCCGCGAGCCGGCCGAGACGCGCTACTGCGCCGGCTGCCACGACCCGATCTCGCTCTTCGCGGGCGCAAAGGACCCGTCCAACCCGGGGCTGGCGGCGCCGGGGGTCGAGGAGGGCATCTCGTGCGTGGTGTGCCACACGATCTCGGAGGTCGACGAGCGCGGCAACGCGGACTACGTCGTCACGCCGCCGCGGCGCTACTACGGCGAGGACGGCGAAGGGCTGGCCAAACAGGTGTCGGACTTCCTGATCCGCGCCTACCCGCGCCAGCACCTGGCCGACTACGATCGCAACATCCTCCGCGAGCCCGAGTTCTGCGGGGCCTGCCACAAGCAGTTCATCCCGGAGGCGCTCAACCGCTTCGGGGATGCCGACTCGCAGAACCAATACGACCCTTGGAAGGCCAGCCCGTGGCACACCGATGACCCGAAGACGGACCTGAGCTGCCGCGACTGTCACATGCGACTGGTGGAGGGCTCGACGGACCCGGGCAGCGGCGAGATGGGCGATGCGCGGCGCACCGACGCCGACGGCAAGCACCGCCATCACGGGTTCATCGGCACGAACGCGTTCATGCCGGAGCTGCTTGCGCTCGAGAACTGGGAGACCCATGTCGGCCTCACCGAGGCATGGGTACGCGGCGAGACGGTGCTGCCGGAGATCGCCGACGTCTGGCCCGAAGGACCCGTGGCCTCGATCGCCGTGCTGGCGCCGCCGTCGGTGGCGGCGGGTGAACGTCTCGCCTTGCGGGCGGTGATCACCAACCGCAAGGCGGGGCACACGTTCATCACGGGCCCGCTTGACTTCATCCGGTCGTGGGTGCATCTCGTGGTCACCGACGCCACGGGCCGCGTGCTGGCCGAGTACGGCAGCATCGACCCGGTCACGCGCGACATCACGGACGCCGTTGGACAGCCGCACCTGCTGGGCAACCGCGCCGACGAAGGCACGCTGGTGTTCGAGTCGCTGCCGATCGATGAGAACGGCGAGGTGCTGCGCCGCCACGAGCTGTGGATGATGGCCGGCGGCACGGGCAAGCGTCTCGTGTTCCCACGCCAGTCGGACGCGCAGCAGTACTCGATCCGGGTGCCGGTGCGGGCGATCGGGCCGCTGACGGTCCGGGCGGCGCTGAACTATCGGCGCTACCGCCAGGAGTTCCTCAACCTCGTCGTCCCGACGATGGAAGAGGAGGGTGGGGTCTTCCAGCCGACGATCACGCAGTCGCAGGCCGAGGTCATGGTCGCCGTCACGCCGCCCCAGGCGGCCGGGGACGCCGAGACCGGGCCTGGCGACGGCGGGACGACCGCGCGATGAGGCGGTGGGGGGCTTTCGGGCCCCCGGCCCGGCCAGGATCGCGCCGGGTGCGGCGGGCGTGGGTGTCGGTGGCGGCGGTCGTGGCGGGCACAGTGGCGCTGTCCGGTGGCGCGTGGTGGCTGCAGCACGTGCGCGAGACCGACCTCCAGAGCGCGGCGGGGTCGGTGACGACGAGCGCCATCCTCGCCATCCCCGACGAGGCGCCGGCGATCCGCTTCACCGACGTCGCGGCGGCGTCCGGGCTGACGATGCGCCATGGGCCGGGCGTGCGGTCGCACGCGCTGCCCGAGGACACGGGCTCGGGCCTGGCGTGGGGCGACGTCGACGGCGACGGCGATCTCGACCTGTACGTGGTCAACTTCGCGCCGCTGAGCGTGCAGCGTGGGGGCGGCACCGGAGCGCTGGACGGCGGCAATCGCCTGTTCCGCAACGACGGCGGGCGCTTCGTCGACGTGGCGGCTACCGCGGGGGTGGCGGACGCCGAGGGGTTCGGCATGGGCGCGAGCTTCGCGGACTACGACGCCGACGGCGACGTCGACCTGTACGTGACGAACTTCGGGCCGAACCGGCTGTTCCGCAATGGCGGCGACGGCACGTTCGACGAGGTCGGCGCCTGGGCCGGGGTGGCCGACCCGCGCTGGTCGACGGGTGCGGCGTGGGGCGACTACGACCGCGACGGGCGCCTCGACCTCTACGTGGCGAACTACGTCGAGTGGGACACCGGGAGCCTGGCGGCGGCGGTGGACCTCGACGGCGAGTTCCCGTTCACCCTCAACCCCAACGCGTACTCGCCGGCCGGCAACCGGCTGTACCACAACCGTGGCGACGGCACCTTCGAAGAGGTGGCCGGGGCGGCGGGCGTCGCGGACGCGGACGGGCGGAGCCTCAACGCGGTGTTCTGCGACCTCGACGGCGACGGCTGGCTGGACCTGTTCGTGGCCAACGACGCGTCGCCCAACCGGCTGTTCCGCAACCGCGGCGTCGGGGAAGGCGGCCACCTCGGGTTCGACGACGTCTCGGCGGCCACCGGCATGGCCGACACGCGCAGCGGGATGGGGGTGAGCGTGCTGGATGTCGCCGGCGGTGGCGGAAGCGGCGTGCCGGCGGCGGCCTGGGGCACGGCGCGGAGCCCGGACGCGACGGGGGGCACCGAGGACGCGCAGCGTGCGGAGGGCGCCGAGGCCGATGCGCCTGCCGGCGCCGCGGCGCGCAACCCGTCGGCGGGACCGGACGGCTGGCCGGACCTCTTCGTCGCCAACTGGGTGGCGCAGGACAACGCGCTGTACCGCGCGGTGGTCGAGGGCGACCAGCTCGCGGAGTTCCACGACGACGCGCGGGCGTTCGGCCTGGCCGAAGTCTCGACGCAGATGGTCGGCTGGGGCACGTTGGCGGCGGACATCGACCTCGACGGGCGCACGGACCTCGTGGTGGCCAACGGCAGCACGCTCCAGCAGCCCGGCCGCCCGCGCTTGCTGCAGCCCCAGCCGGCCTTCGTCTTCTGGAACGGCGGCGGCAGGTTCTACGACGTGGCGCCGGCGGCCGGGGACGCGCTCGCCGCAGCGCACGACGGGCGCGGGCTGGCCGGCGCAGACTTCGACGGCGACGGGGACGTCGACGTGGCGATAGCGGTGAACCGCGGCGCGCCGCTGCTCCTGCGCAACGACACCGTCACGGCCAACCACGGCCTGGCGGTGGCGCTCGACGCGTCGGATGCGCTGCGCTTCGGCGCGCGGATCCGGGTGACGGTGGGCGAGGTCACGCAGGCGCGCTGGGTCGGCGGCGACGCCAGCTACCTCTCGATGCACGCGCCGGACCTGCCGTTCGGCCTCGGCGCCGCGACGGTCGCGGACCGCGTCGAGGTCACGTGGGCCGACGGCAGCACGACGGTGCGCGAAGGGGTGCCGGCGGGGCGGGTGCGGTTGGGGCGGGGCGGCGGTTGACGCGCGCTGCCCGACGCGTCGCGCCCGCGCCGGCGATTGCCTGACGGTGAGCGCGCCGAACGTCCCGAGGCGGTGGTTGGCGGCATGGCCCTCGCCGCCGACGGGGAGGGGTCGAGGAACGCGTGGCCGTCTGATGCCCGGCCACCGCCCATCGCCACAATCGCCCGCCGTCAGCCTCCCGTCAGCATCGAGCCCGCATTCGGTCGTGCGTACGGACGGCGCGGGTCAAGCAACTCCGCCTCCATACCGGTACACTGTTGGCGTAACGATCGACCGAACCGAACGCACACCGCCAGGAGGAACGAGATGACCACGACGATGAGCAAGACGCTGCGGACGATGTTGGGCACCGCGCTGGTCGCGGGTGCGTTCGGGATCTTCGGCGGCGAGGCCGCGGCCAGCCCGAGCGACTACCGGGCGGGGATGCGGGAGCTGATGCCGCAGGCCGATCAGTGGATCGCCGAGCTGACGATGACCGCCGACGCGGCCCTGACCAAGCCGGAGGTCGCGTGCGGCGCCCAGATGGCCGAGCTGGCGCTGCGCGGCGCCTCGATCGCCGCCGACCTCGAGGGCACGGGCCAGAACGCGCCGCGGCCGCTGGCGGCGGCGCACACGCAGGCGACACGGTCGGTGGCGCACATGGCCGTCGCGGCGCGGGCCGCCTGTGGCAACCCGGCCGGCACGGTCGGCGTGATCGCCAGCGAGAGCGCCGGCTACAGCGCCTCGATGCTGCGGATCAACGTGTTCGTGGCGCGGTCGTACGCTTCGGGCCGCTAGGCAGGGCCGGGCGCGGGGGATCGCGAGGGCGGCGCCGCGGTCGACCCGGAGACAACCGATATGCCAACGGCGGGGGGCAGTTGCCCCCCGCCGTTTTGCATTCCGGCCCTCGCGCCGGGGGAATCGGGATCGCCCTCGCCATGCCGCGCGTTTGAACTTCGCGCGGCATGCGCGCGGCGGGCGCAGCCGCTCGCGCGGGTCGACCGCTGTTTGAGGCCCGCTGCGGGCGGCGGCGTACGGTGGCCAGCCCGCGGCCAGGCGCCAGGAGTCGGAGAACAAGGTCCATCGTGCAACGCCGGCCAACCCGCCCCCCTCACGGCCTGGCCGCGGCATTGATCGCGCCGAAGTTCGCGTGCGCCAGCAGCTTCCAGTCCCCGTCCCGCCACTGGAACACCGACAGGCGCGGCGCCTGCTTGGTGGGCTGCTGGACGCCGTCGATGACCTCGTCCACCTCGACCTGGTAGGTCACGACCAGGGCGTCGCCGCTCTGGTTGGCGCCGACCTGGTCGATCGTGAACGCCTTGATGACCGGCAGCGACGCGACGTAGTCGTCGCGCACGACCACGTCGCCGTTGGCGCGGGCGATGCGCACGTCGGGCGCCAGCACGTCGGACACCGCGGCGGCGTCGCCGGTCTGGATGGCGGCGAAGAACCGCTCGGCCAGCCGCCGGCCCTCGGCCGCGGGGTCGGCGAGCACCGGCGCCGTGGTCGTGGTCGGCGCGGAGACCCCGGCCGCGCAGCCGGCGGTCGTCGCGGCCGCCGCCACACCGAGGGCCAGGCTGCAAGCGAGACGAATCGAAGGTCGCATGGTTGGGGTGCCTCCTCGAGCACGCGCGACGTTGTACTACAGGGCGGGCCGGCGTGCAATCCGACGCTCGCGGTGTCCGCGATCCGTCTCGGCCGTGATGGGGGCTCACGCGACACGGACCGCCCCGGCGCGAAGCGTTGTGCCGCGGCACGGGCGCCGCTATAGTACCGGCGTCGGAACGTTGCCGGCGCCGAGATCGCACCGGCGCGGCGAGGTCGCCGGCGCCGGCATCGCGATCCCGCCCCGCCCACCGCCCGCTCCCACCGCCATGACCGAGCCCACGCTCCCCGACCCCCGCAACGCCGACATCCAGGTGCACGTCGGCGGCCGGCTGGTCCATCGCGACCTGGCGGCCGTGTCGGTGTTCGACAGCGTCGTCCAGGGCGGCGACGCCGTATGGGAGGGCTTGCGGGTTTACGGCGGCCGCATCTTCGCGCTCGAGGCCCACCTCGACCGCCTCTTCGACTCCGCGCGCGCCATGGCGTTCGCCGACGTGCCCGACCGCGAGGCGGTGCGCCAGGCGATCTTCGACACCCTGGCCGCCAACGGCATGCGCGACGGGGTGCACGTCCGCTTGACGCTCACGCGCGGCCGCAAGACGACGTCCGGCATGGACCCCCGGCTCAATGCCTACGGCCCCACGCTGATCGTCCTGGCCGAGTGGAAGCCGCCGGTGTACGACCGCGGCGGCATCCGGCTGGCCACGGCCGCCATCCGCCGCAACAGCCCGCAATGCGTCGACTCCAAGATCCACCACAACAACCTGATCAACAACATCCTGGCCAAGCTCGAGGCCAACGCCGCCGGCGCCGACGACGCCCTGATGCTCGACCTGGCCGGCTTCGTGGCCGAGACCAACGCCACCAACGTCTTCGTGGTCAAGCGCGGCGCGCTCGCCACCCCGCACGCCGACAGCTGCCTGCCGGGCATCACCCGCGGCGTGGTGATCGAGATCGCCCGCGCCGCGGGGCTGCCGCTGGCGGAGCGCAACCTGTCGCTGGCCGAGGTCTACACCGCCGACGAGGTGTTCGTCACCGGCACGATGGGCGAGCTGACCCCGGTGCTGGCGGTCGACGGGCGCGTCATCGGCACGGGGACCGCCGGGCCCGTCACCGCCGAGCTCCGGTCGCGTTACGCCGCGCGCACGGCGACCGAAGGCACGCCGCTGCCGTCTTGAGCCGCCGACCGCCGACGACCTTGTTCCCGATGGACGCCCTCCCGCCGCCTCGGCCGGGCACGCCGGCCGGCCCGCTGCGCATCAACCTGTGGAGCGGGCCGCGCAACGTGTCGACGGCGCTGATGTACAGCTTCGCCCAGCGCGCCGACACGCGCGTGGTGGACGAGCCGCTCTACGGCCACTACCTGCGGGTCAGCGGCGCCGATCACCCCGCCGCGGCCGAGGTCATGGCGGCGATGGACTGCGACGGCGATCGGGTCGTCCGCAGCGTGATCCTCGGCCCGTGCGATCGCCCCGTCCTCTTCTGCAAGCAGATGGCGCACCACCTCGTGGACCTCGACGAGGCGTTCCTGGCCGCGTGCGCGAACGTGCTGCTGGTCCGCGACCCGGTGCAGATGCTGCCGAGCCTGGCCCGGCAGATCCCGCGGCCGACGCTGCGCGACACCGGGCTGGCCCGGCAATGGGCGCTGTTCGAGGGCTTGCGCGCGCGGGGACAGGCGCCGCCGGTGCTGGACGCGCGCGCGCTGCTCCAGGATCCCGCGGGCGTGCTGGCGCGGCTGTGCGCGCGGCTCGGCCTGTCGTTCGACGCGGCGATGCTGCGCTGGCCGGCCGGTCCGCGCCCGGAGGACGGCGTGTGGGCGCCGCACTGGTACCACACGGTGTGGGCGTCGACGGGCTTCCAACCGTATCGCCCCCGGACCGGGCCCTTCCCGGACGCGCTGGCGGCGGTGCTGGCCGAGTGTCGCCCGTACTACGCCCGGTTGGCCGAGCACGTCATCGGCGGGGACGTCGGGTAGCCGACGCCGCCATGGCGAAGGTGGGGCCGGGGCGCCCCGTCACCGTCACGGCGTGACCGGCGTGCCTCCCGCGTCGCCGGCGCCCCCCGGGGCGCCCGGCCCGCCAGCCTCCTCCGGCGCCTCCGTCGGCACCACGTAGTCGGGGCGGGCCTCGGTGTGCCGCACCTTGCCGCCCGTGAGCGACGCCCGCGCCAGGGTGGTGGCCGCGAGGATGGCCACGATCCACACCAGCCCGCGCACGCGCGACGTGAGATCGCCCGCCGACCGCCACTGCTTGAGCCCCCACGCCGCGAGCAGCCCGAGGACGAGGGTGACGTAGTAGGCCCACGTCGCCGCGCCGGAGTGGGCGCGCGTGATGTCGCGCACCACGCCTTCGACCCCGCGGATGACCCGCGAGCTGTTGCGGCCGCTGTAGTACGTCGGCACCGTGACGACGGCGGCCAGGACGAACAGGACCAGAGCGACCATGGTGATCTCGGAGCTGCGGCGCCAATGGCCGATGCACAGGACGAGGATGCCCAACAGGACACAGATCACGGGGAAGTGGTTGATCGTGATGTGGAGATGGGCGGCGTTCATACGCATCCTTTCGCGAGTCGACGGGCGGCGGATCGAACGTCGTCCGACATTCTATACCGGCCGTCAAGCGCGGCGACGGCCGGCGCGGCGTTGGACCGATGACTTCTGGCGTGCGCGACGCGCGTGCTATGATGGCCGCCTCCCACCCCGATCGCGGGACCACCGAGCATGACGACCAGCCGCCAGCGACGCCTCGACATCCATGCCCACGCCACCTGAGACTTCGGCCTCCGAGCCCGACGCCCGCGCCGGGTTCGAGTCGCTGGCGCTGCCTTATGTCGATCATGTGTACCGTGCGGCCTACGGCCTCACGGGGAACCCGGCGGAGGCGGAGGACCTCACCCAAGACACGTACCTGCGCGCCTTCCAGGCCTACGAGGGCTACCGGGGTGGCAGCGCGAAGGTCTGGTTGTTGACCATCCTGCGCAACGCGTTCATCGACCGCTACCGTCGGCGGCGACCGGAGCCGCTCGACATCGACGACGACGCGCTCACGCACGCGTCGGCCAACGGCAACGACGTCCTGCTCGCACCCGGCGCCGAAGAACAGCTCATGTCCGCGGGCCTCGCGGAGGAGGTGGACCGGGCCCTCGGCGCCCTGCCGCCCGAGTGGCGTCTGGTGATCGTCCTAGCGGACCTCGAGAACCTGTCGTACAGCGAGATCGCCGCGATCACCGAGACGCCGGTCGGCACGGTGATGAGCCGCCTGCACCGCAGCCGCAAGCGGCTGCACGGCGCCCTGATGGACTTCGCCCGGCTCGCGGGCTACACGAGGACGATGGGCTCATGAACCACGCGTCGGCAAGCCTGCTGCTCGATGGGCTCTTGGACTGCGCCCTCAGCGCCGCGGAGCGCGATGCGGTGGCGACGCACTTGGCGGAGTGCGCGATCTGCAGACGGCAGCTTGCCGCTGCCGCGCACACGCGGTCCATCGTCCGCGGCCGCCTGGAAGCGACGACCGCGGCGCCGCCCGAGCTTGCTGAGCGCATCCGCAGGCAGCTTGCGGTGCACGCGCGGTCGACCGCGGCGCACCCTGCGGCGCCTGCCGGGCGCGGCACGGGCGACGGGCCCGTGGCCCCGCCGGAGGCACGCGAGACAAGCCGGTGGCGTTGGCTCCGGCGCCCGCTGCCCGCCTACCACGCCATCGGCGGCGCGATCGCGGTGGGCCTGTTGACCGTCGCGGCGGGAGGATGGTGGCTGACGGCGGCGACGGCGCGCCGTGCCGCGGTCGAGACTGTGGTCGGGCTCTCGACCCAGCACCACCTGTTCGCCCGCGACGACAAGGCCATGGAAGTCGAGGGCGAGGCCGATGCCGTTGCGGCGTGGCTGCGTGCGCACGTCCCGTTCCCGGTCGTCGCCCCGGCGCTGCCGAACTACGACGTCGAGGGAGGGCGGCTCGTGGCCGTCGAAGGTCGGCTCGCCGCGCAGGTGATCTACGAGGAGGAGGCCACGGGGCGCTACGTGTCCCTCGTGATTGGCCCGGCGTCGGCCACGGTACCGGATGGCCTTCGGCCGTTGGGGAAGTACCGGGTCGGCGGCGACCGCGATCTCTCGGTGGCCATGTGGCGCGAAGCGGGCGTTCGGATGGCCATCGTCGGGCCGTTGCCGGAGTCGGTCCTGGTGGCGCTTGCCGACCGTCTCGTCTTCCCCGTGGGCTGGCGCGATGTGGCTCCGGTCGAGCGCGCCCCGGAGCGCGGCAAGGAAGCGGCGCCGCGGCGGGAATAAACCGCACCCCCTTTCTCGTCTCCCCCATGAGAAGGACCCAACCCGGCGAAGCCGCGCCGCCGGTTGGCGCTCGTGTCGGTCCATGCGGCCCGCGTGGTCCGGGATCCATCGCAGGCATCGCGGCGAATCGCGGGCCTGGCAAGCCGGGGCCGTGCGGACCGGGCCGAGCCTCCGCCTGAGTTTGCCCGATCCCGCGAGCGGCGTGCAGGCGGACGGGCGCATTGAGACCTGTGGGGCAAGAACGCGTGAACACTGGCTACCCGGTGTCGCCTCGACACCTATTGACGGTCGGTTTGGTGGCGCTGATGGGCGCGATGCTCGTTCGGCGGCAGTCCGCCGTCTGGGCCACGGCGCAAGGTCCCGACGCCGTACAGGCGATCGTCAGCGTCTCGATCGAGGACTTCCTGTACGACCCGGACCCGGTGAACGTCGTCACGGGCGACACGGTGCGCTGGACCAACAACGGCAACGTGCAGCACACGTCGACCTCCGACACCGGGATCTGGGACTCCGGCACGTTGAACGTCGGCTCGTCGTTCGCGTTCACGTTCAACACGCCCGGCACGTTCTTCTACCACTGCACCATTCACCCGTTCATGACGGCCCGCGTGGTTGTCGCGGCCCCGACGGCGACCCCGACGCCGACGTCGGCCAGCACGAACACGCCGACGCCGTCGCCCTCGCCGACCGTATCCCCCACGGCCTCGGCATCGCCGACGCCGACGGCGTCGAGCAGCGCGACCATCACGCCGCCCCCGCCGACGGCCACGGCGACGCCGACAGCCACGCCGACGCCCACGGCCACCGCGTCGAGCACGGCCACTCACACGCCACCGCCGCCCACCGCCACACAGACGCCGACGGCGACCGCCTCCAACACGGCCACCCACACGCCGTTGCCGACGGCCACCTCGACGCCCACGGCATCCCCCACCGCGTCGAGCACCGCCTCCCACACACCGCCGCCACCCACGGCGACGCCCACGGCCACCGCGTCGAGCACCCCCACCAACACGCTGGTGCCGCCGACGGCCACGCGCACGCCGACCTCGACGCCGACCGCGTCCAACACCGCGACCAACACCCCGGCCCCGCCGACGGC
>WBZR01000300.1_pt1 | contig 83052 bp, 58 predicted proteins | sample 5204231 | NCBI WGS metagenome assembly WBZR01 (sample SAMN12412403, study PRJNA552823) | activated sludge metagenome | isolation source: activated sludge from anammox sidestream of wastewater treatment plant... | place: USA: Virginia | collected 2017-08 | reverse complement strand
CATGCTTTTGAGTGATTCATTCATGGTGATATGAATTTAAGTATGGTGATTAAAAAAAGATTTACGTGGTGAAGGTAGGGAAAAGAGGTGGGATTGGCAAGGGGTGGGGTGGGGAAAATTGAAGTAGGCAGGAAAATAATAATTGTAAAATTAGACTACACGGGACTTTTGGGTAAATGTTAATATTGAAAATTCTTGTAAATAGTGGTTATTTAATTGCAATTGCTCGATCAAGGTTTTAGACGCTGGTTTTATGGCTATTATTTTTCTACCTACTTCAGGGGCCACCACCATTAATCCCCCCCAAATTCCAAGTAGGCAGCAAAATAATAATCTAAAATCCTGAAACCACCAGCATTTCGAGGCAATTAAAAATTCAAAACCTGCTAAATTTCGTTAGATTTTTTCCAAGGTCCTTACAAAAGCCAATACCAGCTTACTGAAAAACTATTATTTTTCTACCTACTTCGACTGCACCCTCCCTCTCAATTTCACATCGCCCTCAGATCTATACCTACAACCTGCCGCCAAGTTGAGAAATTTGTTGATATATCTTAAATCAAGCCGACTGAGCAAGCGTCTGGAAGAGCTTAAAATTGCCGAGGTATAAATATTGGATAATTCTGAAATATTTGTTATACCTTTAGACTGTTGCATATTTAATATAAATCTTGCTTTTGTTTTAACAGACTCAAAAATAAACATTGATACTATAATATGCAGCTTTTTTATACTATATATTTACTAATTTATCAACATTATATCAACTCCGAAACTTTAGCTTTTTATATATAAATAGATATAAATCACTTTTTTAGTTTATTTTAATAAGTTATTTTCCCCGACGCCTCTGACTTGTGGTAAACATATAATTGCAAAGATGCATACTTTACAACAAATTTATTTTGTGTTTAAGTTAATAATGTATCAATGAATAAATATAATTTGTTTCCGACAAAATTTTCATAAATTTGAGAGTATTTTTTGGTCTTGAATTTTCATTGTCCAGACCATGATGACGACACACACATAAGATGAAGAGGTCATTATATCTTTTTATTCTATTAATTTTTTCCTTAGCTGTATCGAGCTATGGAAATGGGCCTTGTAATGCGATTCCCGTTCCCAACAACGGTGTATTATTTACCACATACAACCTCAGCTCACAAGCTCCCAGTGGAGTTCCAGCCCCTTCATGTGGCACGTATAATGATCCTGATATTTGGTTTTCCTTTGTCGCTCCTGCCGGCGGCACCGTGACCATTGAAGTTAAAGGAATTACCGCTGCGGATCCGGCTATGGCAATTTATACCGGAGATTGTAATAATCCGGATATTTTAGGGTGTTATGACGATCAGTATTGCGGCACAGTCCCAAATCCTGGGGTTTCACTGACTACTCTAACTCCCGGTGTCACTTACTATATTCGGGTTTGGAACGAGGATCCGGGTGGAGGTACATTTATAATGCGCATACTTAATCCCAACGCCTCTAACTTTACCAACCAATATGATGCGCACAACACTGGTCCTAATTGTGTACAGCTGACAAGTGCCGCAGCGAGCCAAAGAGGATGTAGTTGGTACAATGCCCCTATTGACTTTGATGATCCATTTGAGTTGGAGTTCAATCTTTATTTTGGCAACAACGATGCCGGAGCGGATGGTATTTGCCTGGTGTTTTCAACCAGTCAGGGGTGTGGTAACGTAGGTGGAGGCATAGGAGCGCAGGGAATCCCCAATAGTCTTATCATTGAGTTTGATACTTGGGATAATGGCACCTCCGGATATGATGACATTCCTCCTGACCATACATCCATTCATGTCAATGGTGATTTTACTTATTCTGTTTCGGGTCCGGTTGCCCTACCAAACATTGAAGATGGTCAGACTCATCCGGCTCTTATTTCCTGGAATCCTGCCAATCAATCACTTACTGTTTCTTTGGATGGGGCACAGGTAATGGATCTTACAGGCTTCAATATCATTAATACATGCTTTGGAGGCCAAACTGAAGTCTTCTGGGGATGGACGGCTTCAACCGGTGGCGCAAATAACCTACAATCCTTCTGTTATGAATCAGCTATAATTGATAATACTGCGCCTATAAATGAAAATTTGTCTATCGAACTTTGCGATGGCCAGACTTATACCACACCCAACGGTAATGTTCTGACCACTGCCGGAGATTACACTGAGCAATTTGTAGCCACCAACGGCTGCCTTTCGACGAGAAATATCCATCTTGATTATTACCCGGCCCAATTGAAATTTATCAATAAAACAATATGCAAAGGAGAATCAGTAACTTATGGAGGCGCAAGCTACTCCAGCCCCGGGGATTATAACTTCATGCTACCGGGGAATCCCTGTGATACTATTACGAATCTCCATCTTGATGTCATCGATATTAATGTCGATGCTATAAAAATCAATGATATAGACTGTAATAACCAATTCGGTTACATACAAGCTAATATAACAGACAATTCAAGTACAACCTTTACAGGTACTTATGAATATATCTGGTCCACCAACGATGGAAATATTGTCAGCGGTCAGGGAACACCATTGCTTACTGTGGATCAATCCGGACATTATTCCGTCATTGTACTTACTCAGGGTAATCCTTCCTGTACATTTACCACATCAGCCGTACAAGTATTCAATAATTCAAGCCCTCCAAAAGCAATAATCTCTACAAACGAACAACTTGATTGCACTCATCCCTCTATCGTTCTGGATGGCAATTCCAGTTTCCCGGGAGCATTGCAATATCAATGGTTTAGCTTTGATGGAAACATTGTGGGCAATACAATTGGAAGTGTTATCGTGGTGAATCAACCGGGTACTTACTATTTGGCAGTTGAGGATGTGTTGACCGGTTGCAAAGACACGACCAGTTATCTTGTACAAAATAACCAGTTTAACGTAACTGTGAGCTTAAGTAAGAGCAATGAAATAAATTGCCAGAACACGATCGCCAATTTGAATGCGGTTGTATCAAACGGCGGCAATTATCATTTCAAATGGAATACTTTGGATGGACATATTGTTGGCAAAGATGATACAACCGAAATTTCTGTTGATAAAGCCGGGACTTATCATTTTACCGTATCAAATGATATCGGATGCAGTATCGAATATACAATGGTTGTGAGTCAGGATCTTGCTCACCCCGACATTAGTGCCGGACCTGATTCAACCCTGACTTGTTATCATCAGACATTGACCTATCAGGGGAAAATAACAACTCCTGCAACTGCTTATATTTGCAACTGGCACTCACTTGACAATCAGATCAATATCGATACGTCTTTGATCGAGATCAATCTACCGGGGACCTACATATTTTCCGTTATTGATACAACGAATCATTGTAAAACGACCGATACATTGAATATCGGCCAATCCATTAATCCACCTGATGTTACGAGTCTTCCCAATGACAACCTTACCTGTACTCAAAAGCAGGTTACCTTGTCGGTACATTCAATCCTTAGCAGTAACAATTATTTTTACAAATGGACATCCAATAATGCCAACTTTACCGGGAATGTCAATGATAGTATCATCGTAGTCAATGATACAGGTTATTATCATGTAAAGGTGCTTGACCTGTCCAATGGATGTGAATCAGATGCAACGTTCCTGGTCAATGGATCAACTGATCAACCTATTGCAGATGCAGGTCAGGATGAAAAACTTGATTGTGTCTCTTCGTATATCAATCACACCGGATCTTTTGTGTCCACTCAGAATGATCATATCATAATATCTTGGTCCACACCGGATGGCTTTATCAGTGGATCTGGCGATCAACTAACTACCCAATTTGAAGCCGCAGGAAAATATATTCTTACTGTGACCAATACACTTAACAATTGTAGTGACAGTGATACAATATCAGTTGCCGACAATAGCGATAAGCCTATCCTTAAAATAGCCAACATTGATACGTTGACTTGCATTAGGACTTCAATTGAGCTGGTTCCATCCTGGACGAATTCAGGCTCCTCTCCCATTGTCCAGTGGAATACTCAGGATGGACATATTGTAAGTCCGGCATCTGATTCGATTGCTACGGTTGACAAAGCGGGAATTTATCAGATTTCTATTAAAAATCAGCAAAACGGCTGTATTTCAACGTTAAGTATTGTTGTTGCAGAGAGCAAAGATCAGCCTTTGGGATACATCCTTCCGCCTGATACACTTGATTGTAAGCGAAATGATGCCAAACTGACCTTTTCAAATAACTATCCCTATTACCAATATTTTTGGGAAACTTCAAATGGTAGCATAATAGGAGATGCAAATAAGGCTGAGATTATTGCCGGTAAAGAAGGATCGTACAAGCTGATTGTTACTGATTTGAGGAATGGATGTGATCTTGTTATTACCGGAGACGTTATCGCCGACAGAAATCCACCTATTGTAGATGCCGGTATCGATTCGGCGATCGATTGTTACAACCCTCAGGTGAATCTTCAAGGTGGAACAGGAAATACTGGCCATTATGATATTAGCTGGAGTATTTCCGGAAGCAAAGGACATATAGTAAGTGGGGAAAGTACTTTGATACCTCTGGTTGATCAAGCCGGTATCTATATTCTTACCATCCTTGATATCGATAATGGTTGTATAAATGTTGATTCGGTAAAGGTTGTTGATCGCGTCACACATCCGGCTTTTGTAAATCCCGATATAACCGATGCAAATTGTCTTGGTAAAAACGGTAAAATTTCCTTTGAGAATGTCACTAATGGAGATGCACCTTTTCAATTCTGGATAAATGGTACACTGTCAGATCCGGTGAATAATGCATTTTCCGGTTTGAATTCGGGTAATTATGTGATCGAAGGACGCGATAAGAATGGCTGTGAATTTGAATTCAGTGGCTATATAGATAAAGGTGATGGAATTTCATTTTCTCTGCCTGATACCGTTACCCTTAATTTTGGTGAATCTTATACAATTGAACCTGTCTTTTATTTTGACACACTCGGCATGAGCTATGAGAAATGGATAGGTGAAGATAATCTGAGTTGTAATCCTTGCCTCTACCCTACCATCACGCCTACTCATAACGCTGTTTTGACACTGTCAGTGGCGGATAAAGACGGATGTAAGGCCACTGAATCCTTAGTAGTCAGAGTTGTTAGAAAGCAGGTTCACATTTTTGTGCCAAATGTCTTCTCTCCTGGTGATCACAACGGCATCAACGATAAGATTACTGTTTTTGCCGATGAATCACTTATAAAAGAAATTCAGGAATTCAGGATCTTTAATCGTTGGGGCGCAGAAGTCTTTTACCTGAGTAATTTCAAGCCAAATGAAGAGAATATCGGATGGAATGGTTATTATCAGGGGAAACTATGCAATCCGGATGTCTTTGTTTATTTCGCACGTTGTAAGGACATCTATGGCGAAGAAATCATAGTCAAAGGAAGTATAACTCTGGTGCAATAATCTGGGATATCAGGAATATGAATTAGGTCGTGTAGATATCAAAATCAGGAAATATTCACGACAAATTGCCTTGAAATCTCAGTAACCTTGAAATTTTTTCACTACAAAATTGTACATAACAGTACGAAAAGGTTCTCGTTCTGTATAGTGTGTTGGAACTGGTGATATCCAGGAGATTAGGACTGCAATACTGCCATTTGGCTACTGAAGGTTGGCCACTATGTTGGATTTCTACCATAAAATGTCAATAAAGACATGAAAAATCATTTCTTGTAACTTCGAATATTTCGTGGAAGTATAATCAGCAGCCGTTTACTTTTTATTTATTCAAGACCATTATATCTGTTATAGTAGAAATTGCTGGAGCGGAGTATAAGTCCTGTGTTACAAATGAGTATCATGGAAATTAACCTGACACACTAACTTGTCAGGTGAATGGTTAGCAAAATTATTTTGTCCCCCAATATCATCGTTCCAAATTACTATAAACAAAAAAGCGAGGCCGTCAAGCCTCGCTTTATATTCATTTAGAATCTGAGTATTAATTAAATATAAATTTAACCGTAGCAGATTCCTTTTCAAATCTAACTTGAGCATAATAAATACCAGGAGGCAGGTTGTTTCTGTTCAACTGATATTCTTTACTATTTACTTTTGGTACAGCGTTAATGGTTCTTCCACTAGCATCATATAGGACGATGCCATTGATTGTCCTGTTTTCCGACTTAATGACTACGAAATCACCTGCAGGATTTGGTGACGCAGTAATTCCAGCGTTCTCAGGAGAAATTGTCTTTGTTGAAGAAACGTATCCATCCAGATCACATCCTAAGTTAAGAGCGAGGCATGATCTTGGTGCGAAGTAAGTAATAATGGTATCCATAAATAAAGATGCCTTATTAAATGACATATCAGGATTTGTTTTGATACCGGTTGTGTCGTTAGGGTTGCTTGCTCTATCCCAATAATCCCAAGGTGAAGAATCAAAACGATTTGCGCGATAAATTGGATACAAACCTTCATATCCATCATTGATAGAAGAAGCAAATTGAGAAATTGGATCTATAAAGTTCACATCAGCAAATACACTGTTAGTTCCCAATTCTTTGGCTTTTTTCTGTACCTCATAAGAACCTTGTACTTGAACAACAGGCAAATTTGGTCCAGGAACAATCAATACGTCATCATGATAAGGCGCAAAAGGATCGTCAGGAGTTTGGAAAGAGATAATAGGTGGTGTATTGGCATCCATCCAGGAAATATCTCCTAAAGCACCGCCCATGTTGACACAAAGTTGCACGTTTGAAGAATGGCCTACATTATTAGGAATACATAGCGTATCACCTTCAAGTGGCAATCCTAATCCTTTAGGGATAATACCAAAGCTTGTACCCCAGATATTACCATTAATTTGTTCAACGACCATTGGAATACCATTTGCAGAGACAAACTTACCTTCAGGATTGGTAGTAGTGACAATCTTTAGATAAGAATCCAAGGTAGAGGATGCAAGTGTAATATATCCACCTGTACCCTGGCCCCAAAGTACGATTTTGTTGGTATCAATTCCAAAAACTGAAGCATTGTCTTTGAAGTATCTAATGGCAGATCTTGCGTCCTGAACACCACGGTAAGCCGCATTGATCAATGTATTTACCCTATCGCTTTGCTCTGGTGCAACCGGATTCCAGCCCAAACGATAATCACATGATGCTACCACGTAACCCATTTTAGCTAACCGTCTGCTCATTTCTACAATTGTAGAATCACTCCTTGTGCCGCTGATACTCTGATTTTGAGGGAAAGGCAAAAAGTTTCCTGAATGGAAATAAAGTACAAGTGGTCTTGCCGTTTCAGTATCACTAGTAGGTTGATACACATCTGCAACCAAAGGCTGTAACGCAGTATGTCCTGTTACTGGCACATATAGTACGTGATAATTATAACCATAAATAATGGTATTCTTAGTAACGCCGGAAAATACAGGCTCCAAGTATCTCTTTTGGCCAAATGCGGCAAATGTCGTCATTACTGCCAAAGAGAAAATAAGTAAAGTCTTCTTCATCATAATACTTGATTTATAATTAAATTAGTTGTTTATTTTTTCTCAAAGTTATACAAAATATTGATATATGCCAACCTTCCCACCTGAGGTCCACCATAAGTCTGATACACTTTATTGTTCAAGACATTGGAAGCTCCTATTTTCAACGTTGAATTCAGTTTTTTGATTCCAAATGAAATCTGGGCATCCAGTAAATCGTAACTATCAATAAAGCCGGTAAACTGTGGAGAACCCTCAAAAATAAAACCTTGAATCCATTTGTAAGTAACATTGAATCCAAAATTTTTCAACTTTTTCTTGCCGAGTTTGATTTCGATATCCCGGCCGGAAATGGAAAGGTTATATTTATTTTCCGGTGTATTAAAAGCAGGTATGATCGGATCGTCTTCAAATGTTTTATTTAGTTTGTTCCAGGAATAGTTTCCTCCAAACATGAAGTAATTGGCAAAGTAATAATTGATACCGATATTGAGGCCCTGTGTAGTCACCGTATTGGTGGAATTAGCGGCATATCTATACACTTGGGTATTCTTGGGCAAATTGGTAACGCTTTCAAAATCGGATTTAATCCCCAAATTGTATCCAATAAAGTCATTATAGATGCTAAAGTAATAGCTTGCGTCCACATATACTTTTTCAAAAAGTGTAGTCCTGGCTCCCAGTTCAAAAGATTTCACTTTTTCAGGGCGAATTGCTCTTATATTAAAATATTCAACTGGCTTAGAGAGGTCCCGGAGATGATCGATAAATGACTCAACATTGATTACACTGTCCACACCTGTAAGATTCCCTACTAGAATGGCCGGTCCGACATTGAGATAAAGATATTGATCGGTTAAAGTCGGATTTCTTACGGCTGATGAAAAGGACAATCTAAAATAATTATTAGGTGAAGGATTCCAAACCAAACTGGCTGCAGGTGACACCAAAAAATTAAAATTCTTGTTTTTGTCCACACGAACGGCAGCATTGGCAGTTAGCTTATCACCGAAAAGCTTTTTCTCATAACCTCCATATACGCCATATTCATAGGTTGAAATTTTGATTCCGACGGTATCATAGAATATTGTTCCATTGCTGTTGGGAGCATAGTATCGACCACTTCCCCCAACGGTAATGGTTCCAAAGTCCTCAACAAATTTATATTCTCCCTGGAGATGGTATAAAGCAGATTTGTCAAAAAAGCGACTGCCTAATTTTTGGCCTTTATCATTTGATGTGGCGGAGATAATTTCATTGAACTTCTGTTGGAACCGCTCAGTACCAGGCTCATAAAATCCTTGTTCATCAGGTAGATTAACTAAGCCATCGGCATAATTTTTTGCTTCATTGTACCAGACTGTTAAAGAATCCAAATGGGAAGGGAACCAACTTTCCAAAGAGCCTTCCGGGAAGGAGAAAATCCCTGTCACAGGATTATATTGAGCAACCGGATATCCATTTGCCGTTGCTTTCTTGTTGATGGTAGTTTGCCAATATCTTATAAACTCGCTGTAAAACTTTTCGCTCGTCTTATTACTTTTTTGTAAAGCCAAGGCCGTAAAGTACGGGTCATAAGAGTTGCCGGCATCTTCATTGGTGGCATAAGCCCGAATATAATATTTGTCCTTACTGGAAAATTCAATCTTATTCTGAAAAAACATAATATCTTTCAGGCTAAAGCGGTTATCCCCTTGATACACCGTTGTCCCGGAACCAAAGCTGGAAGAAAATATTAACTCAGGGGAAAGAATTCCTTTGGAAGGTTTTGTCCGAAAGTAAACGGCAGCATTTGCTTTTGTGTTACGTGTATCATAATCCACCAAGTCAACTTCCTTGTATCCTTTGCGTGACCAGGTTGTCAATCCTTTATACCCAAACAAGTTAGAATTTTTGAATCGATTATCATCTTCGTCGCCATAAATATTGACTGCATCATAGCCACCCGGATTCCCAACGGTATCTCTAGAGCCATCTACAGAACGGTAATTGTTTGCCACCCAGTCATCGGCTCTAAGGTGGAATAAATTCAATTTGTACCCTACAAAATCTTCGCCTTTTTTATTCTTAATGACGTCAGCCCATCGAACCGCTGTCTCCAACAGATTTCGCTCACCTGCTTTAACTGATGCACTCAATCCTTTATGGTAAAATGGACTTTTTGTCTCCATATTGATGACACCATTAAAAGCATTTGGTCCGTATAAAGTACTACTTGCACCTGCGATCAAATCCACTTTTAAAATATCTAGTTCAGAGACGCCAAGGAAGTTTCCGAGCGAAAAATTCAATCCGGGTGCCTGATTATCTACACCATCAATCAATTGAAGTGACCTGACCGGGCTGGTGCTGTTGAATCCTCTGGTATTAATGATGGTAAAACCCAAGCTGGCTGTGGTCATGTCAACTCCTTTGAGATTTCCGAGACCTGAATAAAAACTAATGGATGGCGTCTCTTTGATGGCCATAATATCCATCGATTCAACTGACCTGGGATCAGCTTTTTGTTTATCTGAAATTCTTTGCCCTTTGATGACCAGACCCTCGAGCAACTGTCCTTCTTCTTCCATGGAAATGACCAAAGGTGCTGTCGGCGCCTGAGCCAATTCGTAATTGAGTTCAGTGTATCCGATATATGAGATCTTCAACGAGAGTGGATATGCAGGTCTCTCAATATAAAAAATTCCGTTTTCGTCGCTAATGGTATTATTTCCGGGATTGTTTTTATCTATTACGGTAGCGCCGATGAGAGCCTGTTTTGAAGTCTTGTCAATCAGTCGCGCGGCAATTTTACTTTGGGCCAAAATAAGTTCGGGTGTTCCTATTATTAAGATTATTATAAAAAGTGACTTAACCCAAAGTACAAGTAAAGTTTTATTCATAAAACAGCTTAAAAGGTTAAAATGCTTTAAAATGTATTTGTTTTTCTAAAAATCAGAAACAAGGTAAGAAGTAAATATTATATATTTTGTTTTATTTTTATTAAATATTATAAGACCTTGATTTTGTGATATTTTTCATTAGAAATAAAATGTCAAGGATATTATTAGGGATAAAATTAATAAATAATCCAACAAATATTTCGAAGACTCTTTCACAAATTGTCCTTTTGTCTATTGATAAAGGATGCTGTATAGATCTAGCCCAAGGAGATGGTGTAGGATAATCGGTTTAGATTGATATTCAGTGATATATAATCTGTTTGTACATTCAGAGATCGAATCCTCACAAAACAAACTCTTTGATAATGCCTACAATTTTTCTTCCGTCAGGCTTTCAATATATACAATACAATGATTATCAACTTTTTATTAGATTCAACCCACAATAAAGCAATGGTTATAATCTACAATTCAGTTGAACAAAAGGCTCAAAAGAAGATTTACTTAAATCATCTGCATTATAAGACATGAAATTCACTCATAGACAATGACTTATATTGAATTTGGCCATTGTTATGGACGGTTAATCAGCGGATTATTTCAAGTCCAGGCTGAACTCTACCCTTCGATTCTTGACCCTGCCTTCTTCGGTCGAATTATCGAAACGAGGTTTGTCAGGTCCATAACCGACATATTCCATCCTGCCTGTACTGACACCTTTTGAAACCAGATAGTTATAGCAAGCTTTGGCTCGATTGGTGGATAACTTTCGGTTAGTTTCAATCTTTCCTGTAGGATCGGTATGTCCACTTATGGTTAAGAAATAATCAGGATAGCGCTTCATGATGTCGGCAATATCATTCAATATAGGATAACTGGTTGTCAACAAGGTAGTTTTTCCCAATTCAAATTGGACTGCCTGCATAGCGAATTCCAGTTTTTGTTTGTCCTCCTTCTTAATTTCAGGACAACCTTTGTTAGCTTTAGAACCAGGAATGTCAGGACATCTGTCAAACCTGTCTTCAACACCATCACCATCAGTGTCCGGGCATCCGTTGAACATTTTTAAGCCGGGTGTATCAGGGCATTCATCTTTGTCATCAGGCACACCGTCTTCATCCATATCAGGGCAACCCTGAGCAGACTTCATTCCAGGCACATCTGGACACAAATCGTCAACATCAGGAATGCCATCACCGTCTCTGTCAATTACCGGGCAACCCATGTTGCTTGCAGGTCCGGCCTGATCAGGGCACTTATCGTCTTTATCAGGAATACCGTCGCCATCCTTATCCGGACAGCCATTGGTCTTAGCCGGGCCTGCCTGATTAGGGCAATTATCCAGGTGATCGGGCGTACCATCATTGTCCGTGTCCGGGCAACCATTGAAGGCAGCCAATCCTTTGATATCAGGACAGAGATCCAATGAATCAGGGATTCCGTCACCATCCATATCGGCAACACCATTTTTCTTGCCCAGTAAATACTTAAATCCTACGCCATGGATGAAGTTATTCCTGTCCTTCTGAATTGAAAACCTATATTCTGTACCAAAATTGAAGTAAGCACGATCAAAAATCCTGATATCGACACCTGCACCAACAGGAATCTGGATATTGACACCTTCCTTGTGTATGTAATCAGCTCCAACTCCGGTGAGAATGTAAGGAATTACCTTATTACCGGGCTTATAATATTTGGCTTGTGCCTGGATATCCCCACCAAAAGCATAAGTATTGGTAGTTTGGTCTTTTAACCGGCCATTGACAAACCGTAAAGGGACTGAAACATCGAGAAAAGAGGCAATGTTTCTGTTGTATGAAAAACCATAACCATAACGATATGTCTTATAATCCGACAAGTCTCCACCATTGGGATTGAAATAATCTGCCCATAGTGCTCTGAATGTCAAACCATTTTTATTTTGAGGATTTTGAGCATTCATATAAGTCAATGCTCCAAAAAGAAAGATTCCGATTAAAAGATTTCTCATCGTTTTAAGCTTCATTTTGTTTTACGATTTACAATCAATGATTGTTATATAGCTATTTTGCTTTAATAGTTTCTCCGTTTCTATCATCCAGCCGTTAAGCGGAAATATTAAGTAAAACTACTTGATACCTTGCAAAAATATAAATATATTTTATTATATGTAAATATTTATCAATTTTTATATACAACATTTTGGAAATGAACATCATGAATATAGTGCTTTCGCGTTTCTTTGCACTAATACACCATAAAAAAGGAGAGATGAACTAAGTCCTCCCTCCTTTTTTAAAATAGTATTTACGCTAACAACCTACTTTTCGGTTGAATCTATTTTTTCCGGATTCATGATCCCAATAAATTCGTTCTTACCATCAAATAATTTTTTGGCGGTATCCTGAATATCCTTGACAGTTATTCGGTTTATGACATTATCCATATCCAGAAAACGTTCTGCGCTGTTACCCCAAAATTCAATGCCAATCAACTTACGGTTCCAATAATCATTGGTTTTAATTAATTCCTTGCGTTTTTCCAACATGGCATTCTTAGCTTTTGAAAGATTTGTTTCGGATGGACCATTGTTTTTAATCTCATTCACCAAATCCTTTAATTTTGCCAAAATAGGCTCGACATTTTCAGGTCCACATTGCATTTGAGTTAATACCTGATATTTTGGCGCCGGGAATTGTTCCATGCTGGCAGTATATGCACCACTGTATATGGCGCCCATTTTCTCCCTAACTTCCTCCAACAGCCTGATCGTAAGAATATCTCCGACAACGCTTGTCTTCAAATCCAGATCTTCTGAAAACGGAAGTGTTCCATGCGTCACTTCAACAATCAAACTTTTCTGATTTTCACCTTTCTTAAATTCAAATGTTTTATTGCCAGGCACGATATCAACTCCATTATCCTTAAATGACGGATTATAAGGGCTTGATGGAAGACTTGCAATATATTTTTCCAACAAAGGAATCAAAGTAGTCTCATCAATATTGCCTGTCAGGAAGAAATGAAAACCGTATGCATTGCCAAATTCATTTTTATATATCTCAACGACACGCTCGGGATTTATCTTTTCAATATCTTCCAGGGTCGGAATAGCTATCGGACGTAATGGATTGTTGTTATACATCACCTTGAATAGAGTATCTACAAAGACTACCTGAGGATTGGCCTTCATAAACATCAGCTGCATCTTCATCTTTCCCATGTACCCTTCGTACAATTCTGTGTCCAGTCTGGGTGAAGTCATCTGCAGATGGACCAGTTCCATCAATGACATGAAATCCTTGACCGAAGAGCTACCGCTGATTTTGTCAGTTGTCTCATCCATGCTCTGTGTCAGTGTAATGTTCTTTCCGGTGAGCGCATCTCCCAGTTCAGTGGGTGTAAATTGGCCATAACCCATTGACTCTATCACATCACTCATAAAATGAACATTGCTCTTGTCGTCAGGCCCGAAATTGGAAGTTCCACCTTTTCTGACACCCTCAAGTAGGATTTCGTCAGATTTAAAGTCTGTTTTCTTGACTGTAACTTTGATTCCATTGCTTAGGCTGTAAGTAACAATACCCAATTTGTCATTCTTCTGCTGTCCGACGACCTTTCCGGCTAAAGGTTCATGTTCCAGGAGCTGATCGGAAGTAACCTTATCCTGTTTCGCCTCAACGGTTTGATTAAATGCATTTTTAACCATTTCCAGTAGTTGTCCGGAAGATGGAATTTGGGTATCATCGGCCTGTGGTCCTGTCAGCAACGCGAAATAATTGCGCGTTGCATCGGGAGCCAGCCACTTTGTAGCTTCCGCCCAAACTTCTTCTAAAGTGATTCCCGGTAAAACGTCTTTGTAAAAATTATATTCATTTTCGATTCCCGGAATAGGCTCCTTGATCAAATAGTTGGAGATATATTCTTCCACCAATGCGGAAGATTCAGTTGTACTTCTTTCATTGTAACGATTTTCGACATAGCTCATCATGCTTTTTTTCGCCAATTCCAATTCGTTAGTATTGAAACCAAATTTTTGAGCTCTTAAAAATTCAGCAATGGCGGCATCCACGGATTGTTCAATGTCTTTATTGGGCATCGCCATCAGCAATAATTGCTCGTATCTTTGTGAAAGCAGACCACCAATAGACGAATTGGCGTAGATATAAGGAGGATTGGCTGATTTGGCAAGGTCATTATATCTTTTATTGAGCATTTGGGTAAAAAGAGAGCGAATAATTTGATTTCGCAGATCTTTCAACGTTTTGACAGGCTGGGTTGGACTCCCCGAGAAAGATAGGATAAATTGAAAATTGGTGGCTTCTTTATCTGTCACAACCATTGCTTTGTCCTCCTTATACGGATAGATTTCAGCATACTCCCTTTTCTTAGGAGTTTTAGGGCTCTGTATTCCGGCAAAGTGTTTTTTAATCATTTTTTCAGCTTGATCCTTCGTAATATCGCCCACCACAACGACAGCCATCAGGTCAGGTCTATACCAATCTTTATAGAAACGTCTGATTTCATCGTATTTGAATGTTTTTAGTATTTCATCTTTTCCAATAGGAAGGCGGGATGCGTACTTTGACCCCTCAAGCAACTGAGGTAAATATTGCTGCATCATTCGTTCACTGGCGTTTTTCCCTCTTGCACGGCTTTCTTCCAAAACTACACCGCGCTCTTCATCGATGTCTTTATCTGTAAGTAAGGCATTATGCGCCCAATCTTCAAGAATCTGGAAGCCTTTTTCAAGATTACCGGGGCGATCGGTGGGGATCGGTAGGATGTAAACAGTCTGATCAAAACTTGTATAGGCATTCAAATCAGCACCAAATTGTACACCAATGGATTGGAGATAGCTCACAAGGTCATTTTTCTTAAAATTTTTAGAACCATTGAAATTCATGTGTTCCATAAAGTGCGCCAATCCTTGTTGGCTATCCTCCTCTAGAATAGAACCGGCATTGACAACCAGTCGGAGTTCTACCTTTTTTTCCGGCTTGGAATTCGGTCTGATGTAATAGGTCAGGCCGTTGCTTAATTTTCCGACAGTCACATCTTTATCTACCGGAATAGGTTTGGAAAAATCCTGGGCATTTGCTCCCGGCAGTACCCAAAACAATACGATTGCCAACATTGGCAAGCAAACCTTTATCATGTTTTTATGAATCATAAGACAAAATTTATATATGATGAATGTTATGAATTGTTACTGTGAGATAATACAATCACTGCACTGAATTGAACCATCATAATGCAAATTGAAAAATTGCAGGATTCTGGTGAAGTGAGGGCAAATGTAGGCAAAATTTTCCAGCAAGTTAATACAAAATGTGATATTGCCAGGAGCTTATCCACCACTAAAAGTCATCACAAGGCGTATTCATGATGTCGGGCTGTATATCGATATTATTTTGTGACAATGACCGGTTTTAAGGAAAAGATTCCCTTACCTGACATTCGGATAAAATATAGACCGGGTATCAAATCGGCAGCATTAAAATAGACCCTGGGAGAATTAGGATTCCATAAACCGGAAAATAAGGTCCCGGCGACATTACCCGAGCTATTAACCAATCGGATATCTACATCGGATCCACCCGGACAATCGATTTCGACACAGGTCAGCGAATTACTTGGATTGGGGAAGATATGCATCTCCGGCATCTTGATGGAACTTGTAGCCGATATATGAATGGCGGCAGTCTTAAAATACCCATCCGGTGCGGTTATGGGGCGGCTGACGGTTTTGCCGGATAAAGATGTTGCCGTGATATAATATCGTGCTTGTGTATCAAAAAATGGGATTACTGCTCTATAAAGTGATCTATCTGAGTCCACCAGTTCCATTTCTATACTATCACGACTTTCGAGACGGTTATCCAGCATATAGTAAAGCCATACCTTGTCAATGCCGCTTCTGTTTTTTACTATGGCATGTATGGTTCTTTCTTCAGCATTGGAAGGATTGATCAAGGGTTGAGCAAGATCCACTGAGATCATCAAAGGATCAGTAACACCGACCTCCTTGGTGATGCAGTGAATCGCCCCAAGTGAAGGAATGATCTTATTGCAATTGATTCCTACGATATTGTATCCCGGCAACAGTTCTTCATAAATTCTTTGTGCCGTAGTGTCGTACCGTTGATCATAAAAGGGGACGATGACTGTTTTGTTGACAAACACAGAATTGGTATATGTTCTATAATCGCCATTCTTATCCGGGTAGCTGCCATTGGGACCGGGAGGCATTGGAATATATTTGATATTGAATGGTTTGCCGAATGAGTTTCTGAAATTATCAAGGACGTAGGCAACATTTGCATTGATTTGCGCACCATCAGCTACATCGTTATCGTACTTACCAACCAGGATGGTCTGTTCATCCAAAATCTTCATGTGCATATCGATGTGATGGATGTCGTCATAAGGCAGGGTCTTCATCTTGGCATAAGTTCTGGTGCCCATATACCGCGCCATCAGGGTATCAACTTCTGATTCTGAATGGTTCGAAAAGCCGTAGGTATTACCCGGACCGTTTTCATCCATGACGAGCAAGGAAGAGAAAGCAGTCCCCAGCCCATCTGACATATAATTGCCACCGGTATGGACAAGATCATTTGGTGCTTGGTTGGTTTCCAACAAGGGAAGGTTGAGAGATCGGCTCAATTGTCTGGAGAGTGTATCATCCTGATAACGAGGTCTGTTGTAGATCCAGTCAGTCAGATAGAGCGAATCGACATCATTCAGATACACAGAATTTGGTCCGTAATCCCTCACCCAGATGGTGTTGTATTTTCCGACGACATATTGAACGTTGATGCTGTCGCTGATTCCTTTGGTAGCTAGGAATTTACTGACATTATTTGGACTGGAGCACGCAATAATAATCTTGCACTGTGGAATGGTATTGCGTACAATATCAGCCTGAATATCCCGAAAACTTTCTGTCCATGAGATTACCAAGCCCTGGAGCTCTTCCCACTCGGCCATACTCCTGACCCGACCCGGGATATCCAGACCCCGGCTTGAACCGGAGTAAGCAGTAACATCACGAAGGTACTGATGCATAAGCTCTCGCTCTCCATCGACAAATCCTCGTGGCAAGTCCTGGCCATAAGAATGCCATGAAAAAAACAGCAGAAGAATCAAAAAGCCTATTTTATTCATGACTGAGGAAATTATATTTTAAAAGAAGAAATTCAACCCGGCACTTGGCAAGATTGGCAACTGATTAATACGTTCGTACGTAAGCCTGTTGACGTAAAAAATATTGTCTCTGTTGGTAACATTTGACACACTGGCATTGACCTCCAATCTCATATTTTCTGAAAATTTGAATGTCTTTTTAGCCGAAATATCAAACCTTGCATAGTCCGGAAGACGGCCTCCATTCCTTTGGGTTTCATAGATTACACCAATTTGGCCATTTGTTGATATAAAATCAGTGCTCAAGTCTGTCGCCGGAATCTGTTCAAAGAAGCCCAGTGCCCTGGTGAAAGGGAATCCTGTACCGAAATTGAATCTAGCGCTTAGTTCAAAGGATCTGTCCTTCCCAAAGGCTACAGAACCAAGGAGGTTGATATTGTGCGTCCTGTCATAGATGGTCGGATAGGTTTGACGTCCATCGTCCCGTGTGACTTTACTGTACGAATAAGTTCCCCAAAAATAATATCTTCCTCTGCTGTATTTGGCTGTGAGGTCAATTCCATAAGCCTTTCCTGACTCAAAGATATAATTAGGATCGGTTGACTTTGCTTTTCCACGATTCAAATTAAGCAGTGAAATGAAATCTTTGTAATAGGGTTCCAGATTCAATTCGAGATATTGATTGACATCATATTCTACCCCAAAGACGGCATGCCATGCTTTTTGCAGCACATTATTGAGCAGTTCATTTTTTCCAAAATCATAGATTGATTCATCCGGACCTGACAGAAAACCATTGAACAGGTTGACGACATCCCTGTCATCCACAGTACTAAGGATATTCTGAGAATACAATCCGGCAGCTCCCTTAAACCTGAGCTGGTCATTGACGTTATATTTCATGCCTATTCGCGGTTCTGGACTAAATTTGCCCAGAGAAGCATAATAATGCAACCTTATGCCAGGTTCAAGGACCAGATCATTCAGCAATAATTTATCTTTAAAGTAGAAGGCAATTTCAGTAGTATTGTCCTGTTGGCTGATCTTGTTCTTGAGATAGTTTGTGTAATCAAGGTCAGTAGCGTTTCCGCCGACTTCGATACCGAATTGCTGTTCCGATTTAGGATAATAATTGGTAAATGCCGCTCCTACAAAGTAATTCGACAGTGAGGATGTCCTTGGATTCTGATCTTTCTCATTTAGTTCGATGCTGTAATTGGTCAGATTGGCATTTACATTGATATTAAAGCTTGATCCCACCGGGTTCAGCACAAAATTAACGCCGCCGCCTGTATTTTTCCAGTTGAAATTAGTAGTTGTGGTGTAATTGACATTATCCTTGAAATTAAATCCGAATACATCGATCTTGCTACCATTGTCGAAGGAGAAGTTCAATTTACCATACAAGTCTTCAAACGCGAATGGCAAGCCATCTTTATTTACGTAGTTGTACAGGGTTTTGGAAGTTTTATCAAGTAAAGACCTTTTATAGGAAAGTAAATAGGAAGCGGAAAAGGATTTATCTTCTTGAAGCTTGACGATTGGACCTTCCAGAACAGCCTTGGCATTGAATGGGCTGGCTCCCACTACTCCACCGAATCTCTTTTTGTTACCGTCCTTTGTCTTAATATCGATGACGGCAGAGATTCTGCCACCTTGTTCGACATTGAAGCCGGCTGAATTGACATCGATGGTTTTGATCATTTCCGTTTCGAACACCGAAAAAATACCGATGCTATGGAAGGGATTGAAAATGGTCATTCCGTCGATCATTATTTTATTCTGTACGGGCGCGCCACCGCGTATATATATTTGCCCACCTTGGTCACCGGTACTTACAATACCGGGAAGAACAGGCAAATATTGAGCTATATCGGCATCACCGCCTATGGAAGGCAGTTGTTTCATCTGTTTTGGAGAGATCGTAATCACACCGGCTTTCACTTCAGTGCGTTTTTCGATATTTCCAGCAATAATCTTAACTTCCTTCAGGACACGTGATGATTGTTCGATAAAGACTTTCTTGTAGGATATGCCGGATTTTGCGATATCTACATCCACCACCAGGGTGTCATATCCGATATAGGTTATCATCAATTTCTGCATACCCGATGGAGCATCATTTATATTAAAATAACCATTATTGTCCGTAAGATCGATCAGTTTGGTGCCTACTATGGAGACAGATGCAGCAATGATGGAGTTACCATCGGCTTTATCATAGACATTCCCTCGAAGGATGGTTCTTTGGGAGTAAGCAAATACAGAAACGAAAAGAGTAAAAAATAAGAATATGTACCTTAACACTTTAAATAAAATTTTTAGAAGATGTAAAAGTAATTTTTTTTATCATTTTCCAACATTCAAATTGAAAGATTTAATCCTTGGATGATCGTTATTGCAATCTGATTGCTTCGACCGGATCTAATTTGGAAGCTTTCAACGCCGGGATAATACCGGCGAGAACGCCTACAATGACGGACAATAATAAACCAAAGAGGATATTTGTAATTGACAGGGTCATTTCGAAGTCCGTAAATGATGAGGTGGCTTTGAGTACGACAAACACGAGCAATAACCCTCCAATACCTCCAATAATGCATAAGACGACAGATTCTATCAAAAATTCCAGTAAAATCACGTTTCTTGCCGCTCCTAAAGCCTTCTTGATTCCGATAATGTGGTAACGTTCCCTCACTGAAACGAACATGATATTGGCCACGCTGAACATGCCAACCAGGATTGCAAAGCCTCCGATTATCAGACCGGCCAACCTCAATACGCCGAAAACACTATTGAAAATCTTATCAAGCATAGAAAGTTCATTCAAGGCAAAATTGTCATCCTCTATCGGCTTCAATCTTCTTTCTGCCCTCATGATGGTCGTCAGTTCGTCCTTCAAGTCATCCAGTCTCACACCGGGTTTAACCTTGGCATTGATGGAGACGCCGAAATTTTTCCCGCGCAGATTGATAAACATGCCCGCAGTCTTATAAGAAATGATACAGGCCTGATCAAAGTCCAAAGGATTAATCAGGCTTTTCCCGGTCTTTGCGACGACGCCTATGACTTGCAACTTTTTTCCTTCAATACTGACTGTTCTTCCTATTGGGTCAGCCTGACCAAATAAATTTTGGGCAACCTGATTACCTAATACAATTGTTGGTGCGCCTCTGATGATATCATTGAAAGAAATGAATCTACCTTTTTCAAGTTCCATTTTAAACAGATCTCCATAACTTTCACTGACGCCCATCAGGAATCCGCCTTCGACGAAATTTTTTTGAGATTTGATGGTTTTCCGACCGATGAAGCAAGTGTATGCACTCATTTGGGACAATTTGCTCTTGGCTTGAATAGCCTTGAAGTCATCGAAGGAAGGTCTTGGTCTCCGCATATACTTCCAATAATCACGACCATCATCCGACCAGGGTCTTTTGTCGATATATATAATATCATTACCGAGTTTTTCGAAGCTACTCCTGATATTCTTTTCCAATGAATCGACGGCAGCCTGGACAGCTATGATACAGAATATGCCGATGATGATACCCAATAAGGATAGCACAGTGCGCATTATATTGCTTTTCAGCTCAGTAAATGCCTGAATAGAACTCTCGTAGAAAAGATTGAATAATCTCAAAGTTATCGGTTTTGACTCATTAGTTCAAATGTAGCCAATCCCGAATTTGAGAAAATATTTTTTCGACCATCAACCAGGAATTTTATATCAATGATGTTAAAATTTAAGATGCCTGACCGTTTGGTGATTTTCCTTAAGCATCAACAAGGATTTGATTCCAATATTTAAATGATCGTCCACATAGTTGGCACTCACGTGCATATCGCTTTGATCCGTTTTGACACCATCGGGAAACATAGGTACATCACTCACCAACAAAAGTGCGCCAGTGGGTATCCTATTGTGGAAGCCAACAGAAAATATAGTAGCCGTCTCCATGTCTATGCCCATTGCCTTGATGGATAAAAGATACTCCTTGAAGTTGTCATCCCACTCCCATACCCTTCGGTTGGTTGTATAAACGACACCTGTCCAGTAATCTCGCTCATTTTCACGAATAGCTGTCGAAATAGCCTTCTGCAAGGCAAATGCCGGTAATGCAGGTACTTCGGGGGGGAAATAATCATCGGAAGTACCATCACCTCTGATTGCTGCAATAGGCAGGATGAGGTCACCTACCTTATTCACCTTTTTAAGGCCTCCGCATTTGCCAAGAAAAAGAACGGCATTTGGAGTGATGGCCTCTAACAAGTCCATGATCGTCGCGGCATTGGGACTACCCATTCCGAAATTGATGATCGTTACATCATCGAAACTGGCACTCTGCATAGCCCTGTCTTCACCATACACCGAAACATTATAGAGTTTGGCAAATCTCAGGACATAATCCTTAAAATTGACCAATATGATAAATCTACCAAATTCTTCGATAGACCTCCCTGTGTATCTTGGCAACCAATTGTTGATAATCTCACCTTTTGTCTTCATTAGTAATATTAAATTGTGGAGGCAAATTAAGCAAAATATTTTAGTATCAAAATGTGGAATCTATATATATCGATACATATAATATATATAATAAACATATACAACAATATATATATGGATACAAGATCAAAATACTTTTAAATATTAATTGTAAAATGAATAAAATTTTTAAATAACTCCATTTACCCCAGATCGAATTCAGCGTGTGCCTTTTTTCTTTTGTTAACACACAAGTATGATATTCTATATAAATTACTTTCTTCCAATTTCTACATTTTTTTTATCTTGCAGCAATACATTATTACCAATGCATTTGACAGAATCAGAAGAAGATCACATACGAATCATATTTCACCTTTATGAACGATCAGGTCGTCCTGTCTCTACCAATGCCATTGCCGCTCACATGAAAACCACTCCAGCATCTGTCACTGATATGATTAAACGCCTCAGCAATAAGCAATTGATTGAGTACCAAAAATATTACGGCGTATCACTCAATGCAAAAGGCAATGCCATAGCCATCAACTTGATCAGACGAAGCCGATTGTGGAATGTGTTTCTCAAAGAAAAATTGAACTTCAAATGGGAAGAATTGGAGACCCTCACGCACCAGCTGGAACATATACAGAATGACAAACTTATCGAAGAAATAGATAGTCTGTTGGGGCATCCTCAGAGTGATGTCTTTGGAGATCCAATCCCGGATGCTTCGGGTAAGTTTGTTTTGAGGTCAAGATATCCATTGAACGAAGTAAGTTTCGGGCAGCAACTCACGGTTGTCGGCATATTGAATCACAGTCCAGATTTTCTTAGATTGATAGAAGCCAATAATATAAAATTGGGAAGCGAAATCATCATTCTGGAGAAATTTGAATTTGACCAATCCTATTTGATTTTGCATAAAGGCATTGAAAAACAATTATCCATTTCAATAGCCCGAAATATTTTAGTAAGATATAATAATCGTATCGACCATCCGGGGAAAAAATAAATTTCGAGATAGCATTCTTTTTCAATATATTTACTGCTTATTTTAAAAAATCAATATACTCTTCAGTTATGCGTACCATCTTTACATTTTTGTCATTAACCATTACTTCTGTACTTTTTAGTCAGAGCCTTTGGACTGCTCAGGATTATGTCACTCGAAGCGATGTCAGGATCAAAACAACAAAGGCTGAATTTTATTCACTTAATTTTGCAGAATTAAAATCTAATCTATCTACGGCAACCAATGAATATAGTCGCGGAAGTCAAGATTTAATTATTCAAATACCATTGACTGGCGGAAAAATGGAAAGTTTCAAAATTTTCCAGACGAATACGTTATCTCAAGGTCTTCAATCAAAATATCCCGAAATCAACAATTACATCATCCAATCGGTCGATCATCCCGGTATATATGGAAGAATAGACGTGACTTATCAAGGGTTTCATGCCATCATCAAAACAGGTGCAGACTATGTATATATTGACCCGGCATTGGATCGGAATACTCAAAATTATATGGTATATAACCGGAAAGATGCCATCAACACTAAAACGTTTCATTGCTATAGTAAAACTGAAGATATTACTGAACAAATGGAAGTTCGTTCTGCCAGAATATCTGACAATAAAATGCGCACCTACCGAATGGCGCTGTCCTGTACGGGAGAATATGCTCAATTCCATGGCGGAACTGTACCTCTCGTTTTATCGGCAATGAACACAACCATCAACAGGGTTAATTTTGTATATGAACAGGAATATGCTGTTCGCTTCGAGATCATTGCCAATACTGACTTATTAATCAATCTCAATCCATTGACTGATCCTTATGATAATGACGATATCGACATGCAGCTGGATCAAAATCAAATAGAATGTGACATTAAGATTGGTAACAGTAATTATGATATCGGCCATATCTTCAGTACAGGCGGCGGCGGCCTGGCCGGATATGCGGTTGCCTGCAAGAGTAACACCAAAGCTTGGGGCGGCACTGGTTCTTCCAAGCCGATTAACGATCCTTTTGACATAGATTATGTAGCCCATGAAGTTGGGCATCAACTTAGTGGGTCACATACCCAAAACAACAAATGCAACAGAGATGAATCCGCTTCCTATGAACCGGGGAGCGCTTCTACAATCATGGGTTACGCAGGGATTTGCTCACCCAATGTGCAAAATAACAGTGACGCCTACTTCCACGGATACAGTATAGAGGAAATGAGTAAATATATTGTCAATGGTACCGGTAATCAATGCCCTACAAAGACTTCTTTGGATGGAACTATACCGGTAATAACCGAGTCAACCGGAAATTATACCATACCCAAATTGACACCTTTTGAGCTCAAGGCCAAGGCGGAAGGTGATCAGCCGTTGATTTTTCAATGGGATCAACTCGACAATGCCGTTGCTGAAGTACAACCTCCAAAATCAACTAATACCAAAGGCCCACTCTTTAGATCCTATTGGGGTGATAATAGTGGAGTCAGGACATTTCCTGCAATAAATTATATTGTTAAAAATCTCAACAACACTTGGGAAGCATTGCCAGGAGTGAAACGTGATGTTAACTTTATTCTTACAGTCAAAGAAGACAAACCCGGAGGTGCAAATCATGCTCAAAAGAAGAACAAGTTGTCAGTTGACAACACGGCAGGCCCATTTGTAGTTACATATCCAAATGATAAATTTATTACGTGGTTTGTTGGTGAAGGTCGTGAAATCACATGGGATGTGGCAAAAACGGATGCCGGAAATGTCAAGTGCAAAAATGTAAATATCCTGCTGTCCGATGACGGAGGCTACAATTATCCCTATTTAATAGCGACAGTACCCAATTCTGGAAGTGCCTACATCACTGTTCCTGATTACATTGGGACAACTATGAGAATAAAAGTAGCTGCGGCTGATAATGTTTTCTTTGATATCTCCAATGAAGATTTTGAAATTAAAGCCGGTTTGCAGCCATTTAGTATCGATATGGATGTACCGGCGAGTGATTTATGCAAAGGGGACAGCTTGGTGTTTTTTGCCAAAGCCGGTTCACCCGACCAAAATACTGATACCATACATGTTACAGCCAATTATCCAACTTCAGGTTTTACAGTATCCATTGAGAATACACAATTTTTGGATGTAGATTCTATCCGCATCGTGATTTATAACAATGGTGCAGGAACAGCTACCAACAACTTTGAGTTTTTCTTCGAAGCCAATGGTAATACTATCTTACGTCAGGTTACAGTAAGAACCTACGGCATTCCTGCTACTCCTACCCTATTTAATCCCGTCAACTATACCGAAAATGTTAATCCCAACGCCAAATTTAGCTGGAATCCTGTGGCTGGTCAACCTGTAACTTATGATCTCGAAGTGGCTACTGATATTAACTTTACAAATATAGTTGCTCAAGTGCACGATGTTGCCGGAGTACAAACAGTACTTCCTGAAAATCTTGCCAATAACACTGATTATTATTGGCGCGTTAGATGCAATGGTGTCTGTGAAAACTCGTCCTATTCTGATGTTTATGTCATAAGGACTAGCACTTGTTCGCAGTTTTATACTAATCCAGGAATTGGATTTGAGCTCAATGAGCCAGAGGTTAAAGATTCGATTAAAGTCACAAATCTGCCTTTCGACAAATTGCAAAGCCTTGAAGTTATAGGGATTGCCGGGCATTTTTCAGAGGTTGGAAATATAAAAGCCAGACTGACCAATAGCGAGCAGAAGTCAGCCATACTTTGGAATAACGATTGTACCGGCGAAAAAGATATCCGGCTTAGATTTGCGGATAATGCCTATTCAACAGAAATCCCATGTGACACTTCTTCAAGTCAATACGGTTTGGGTGATTTGGCAATACAGCCTGTTGAAGCATTGGCAAGATTCAACACCTCACCTCCCGAAAATACATATTCGTTAATCTTCAATCTTGATGACGTCGCTAAATGGGGTTATATATTATCATGGGGATTAAATCTTTGTGGCAACGCACCAACTTGCAATCCACTTAGAATTCCTCTCACAACAAGATTATATACAGCTGATTTGGCTTGTACGGATGATAATGGTTGGACAAATTATAGCATAACAGCAGCCAACAATCCCGGTAGCAATACAGATCTGATGGTCATGTCAATAAAGTTCAACGGTGAAGAGCCATTGAGTCCTGAACAAGTTCAAGTGAGAATACCTTCAGCAGCAAAATTTATCAAAATCAATAACGCTCAATATGTAGCCAATCCTTCAACATGGACAGTATTAAACAGATATTGGTTGCTCAGCCCGGAAACACAGCCTTCCAGCCCGGTTGAGGTAAGGTTTTATCTTACGGATAGCGAAATTACTTCTTTATTGGATGCCGCAGGATTGTCAGGGGAAACCGATAGTCTAAAAGTATTCTCAGTATTTAGCAATGACAGTATAGATGCCAATCCGGTCAATAAACATCTGAAAATAAAAGAAGGCGATGTCCAACAACATACCTTTGAGTTAGGAACTTATAATCTCAACAAGTACATACAATTTTCTCTTGACTACTTGTCGGATGGCTGTGTGGGTGCAGGTGGTGAGATCCTCAAAACCAATAATACAAAGAAAACAAGATTGTCTAATGTAAAGTTCTACCCCAACCCTGCCAGCCAGTCCATATCAATAAAAGGGATGGAAGGTAAAGGATTTGTCCATATATACGACATAACAGGACAAAAAATTGGAGCGAAAGCAATTACAGGAAATACAGAGATAGACTTATCACAATTGTCTGTAGGTACTTATATTTTCAAAATAATCAATGAAAAGGGCGAGCATATTGAAAAAGTAACTATTTTGAGGTAAAAGTAATCATTCAAAGAAATACAGAAAATAAAATGATTGTAACTCTTCTCTTCAATTTGACTATATTCCTTCTAAGACTTATCAAGATTTGAGACCTCGAATTTATATTCAACCACAAAATTGCATAGCAAAACAAGAAATGACCTTATATTTTATAATTTCCCAGGAAAGCCGGGACAGGCGTGGTGGAAGGAGAATCCTGAAATTTTTCGTTGTGCCTGAAAAATAACTGCGTAAAATAGTTAACAGACTACTGAAGATTGGCAATTAAGATATCTTCTACCACGAAATGGCACTAAAAAGCACGAAATTCTTTCGTGCCATTTCGTTTTTTTTCCGGACGGCCGGGACAGGCGTGGTAGAATAAAGATCATGCGCACTCTTTCATATCAAGTGAATAGTTACGATTTTTACTTGGTATGATATTACGGAATATTGTTCACTTTATATGCTCCTTGTATAACTATATTGTCTGAGGTAGTGTGATAAAGTGCAGCCTATGGTACCACCCTATCATACAGTACATCGTGCGGAATGGAACGAGTAAGCAATGGTGAAAATATGGAGTCAAACTTCGATCGTACATCATGTACATCAGGTGTAAACTGTCCATACAGATTGAAGTGTAGTATGCCCAATATTAATAGTATTGTCTTGATTCTCATACCTTATAATTTTATCTTTTTATATCGAAACGACCATCTGTCAGATGGATTATTTTATTGGTGGATGGGTCTTGAAGCCGAATGTCAAATGTGCCGGAGATAATATTTTCGTCCAACCTTAAAATTTCCATTATGCCGGTGATGGTATCATTGGTATAATAATCATTACCTTCAAAAATATCATCATCTACAAACTCGGCTTGACCACCATTACCCTGGCTTAAGTTTGAAATTAGATATTGTTTTGTATGAGGGACTTCATAAAAATTTATCCTTAGAAAACCATATGGACTTCCACCTCCGCCAACAAATTTAATTCTACCATCTTCATATCGTCCCCAAGAAACTCCGTCAGGTCGCCCAAAACTTAGTACTCCTTTTTTATTGTATGGTACACCATCCAAGTAAAACCCCATGGTATTCTCACCTGTGGTGGTAATGGGTACGAGGTCGGGTTCTTTTTCTTTTTCGCATGAAGAGGCGGTAAAAATCAGTACGGAAAGTAAAAGTAATGTGATTCTCATACCTTATAATTTTTATCTTTTTATATCAAAACGACCATCTGTCAGATGGATTATTTTATTGGTGGATGGGTCTTGAAGCCGAATGTCAAATGTGCCGGAGATAATATTTTCGTCCAACCTTAAAATTTTTAATGTACCGGTTACGGATTCATTTGTATAATATTCATTACCGCCAAGCGGCGCATCATCTATAAAATTTGCAAAGCCATCACTTACACTAGAGTCACCTAGAGAACAATTTAAATTATAATTTAGGTTGTATATTGATTCAATTACTGGCTTAAACATGATAGTAAGAAAATACAAAAACTAAGTATAAAAAAAATTTCATATCCAAAGCAGTTGATATAGTTAGAAAATATTAATATCAAAACGGTCATAAAAGTTATCATCTCGCTCTTAATAACCCAATTTCTAAAACAACACACGGTCTGAAAAAAGAGCGTTCCAAATTAATATTAACAAAGAAATCCATACCAATGCCCATAAACTTAAATGGTAAATACCTCCATCCAAAGAACAATGGAATACCTATTGTTTCAAATTTTTCAGTAAAATAATAATTAGTTAAGAACGTTGAATTGAGTAAATCTAATTCTTTTGTTCGTTTTATACCTTTAACATAACTCAATCCACTTTGATATTGTAAGCGCCATCTTCTATATAAATTGTATCCACCTACCCGAATACTAAGGTCTCTATATGTTTCAACGGGGGAATCGCTAAAAATTTCTAAACCAAACTCTTCACCTACCTGATACGATAACGTATAACACAATTTATTGGCGAAGGCATTCACATCTACTCCTTCAACAATTCTTGAGGTATGAGGATTTGCCGTTATCTTGCCTGCTACTGAATAAAAATTTATCTTTTGACCATTGAGATAATTGGACAATATGATCAAAATTAATAAAAGAAACTTTTTCATAGGTTATACTTATAAGATATTATGAAATTATTTAAATCCGATAATATGTATTCAAGTTTTAATGGAACTTCTTAAATTTAATTTACAAAGAAAGAATTTCCGAATTAATAAAAAACTCCCTTTTTTCTAAATTAATCTTTCTTGCCCAAGTAATAACCCTTTTAAGGCTATCAAGATTGATATTCCTTCTATATTCGAAGGTACACCTTCTACGCCCCGCACAAGCATCTTGTCTTGCGTCCAAGATGTTGTGACTTTGGTAAGAAAGCTACCTTCGTTTCACTGTGTCAAAAAGGTCTATTCACAGACCTTTTCCTCCTTGTTCACCCATGGGAACACTCTGTCATACAAGCGATTGTATGGTACAGTTCCTGATATTAGAGGACTATACAATGAGTCAAACCGGCTACTATACGTAGATATAGTAATCGAATCTGTCTGGGCAAATAACTGCCCCATTAATCCACTAAACAAAATAATTGCAAAAATTTCTCTCATAATATAGAGTTTTATTGAGTTTAATATAATTTAATATCAAATCGACCATCCGTAACATGAATGACATTGCCAGTATCATAATTGACTGCATTGAAATAAAATGTGCCGGATACAATATTATCTTCCCTTAGAAATATTATCTTCCCTGTATATTTTGAATTACAATTATAGGAATGTCCTCCTAATGGAGAATTATCAATTAAAGAAACTTCATCGAAATTATAAATATTTCTTTTTAAGATATATTCGAGATTTGATTGAATAGAATCTAACGGAATGTATAATTGTAAGGAAATTATTGATTCTCCTCCTGCACCAAAAATCCTTAAAATCCTATTTCTACTAATTCCCCCACTTACGCCACGAGCTGCATTACCTTCAATTTTCCCTTTTATTTTATAATGCACACCATCCACATAAAACCCCATGGTATTTGCCCCGGTAGTGGTGATAGGTACGAGGTCAGGCTCAGGGTCTTCCTTATGGCAGGAGGGAGCGGTAAACAGCAGGATAGAGAGTAAAAGCAAGAGATGTGTAAAATAGTTTTTCATAAATATAATAATATTTGTTTCATAAAAAGTTTAGATAGTGCCAAAAAGTTCCACACAAGAATTTTGAGTTACTGAAAGCAATGGGTGAAGATCGGTATATAAGTGCTATTGCCGCCGATGAAGCGGATGCGTACAATTATTTTCCATTTGCAGTTTTAAAGCGATGGAAACTATGACATTCTTGACTATTCTAAACTATCCCGATGGAGAGCGATTTAATAACTGTATATACCGCACTTATGGTATATTTTTTGACCTGACAGATGAGCCGAGTGTTGGAAATTATTACGATATGTTACGAATCTTAATTTTATACCTTGAAAAACTATTTATATTTTACCAAAGCAATATAAAATGAAGTTTAGTCAATATAAAATAATTTGCGTTGTATTTACAAAAGTAAGTAGATAAATTCCTTAGTGTTTTGTTCTGTTTATTTTTCAACTATAATATGAACTGCTTTCAGATATTTTTGCCGAACAACACGCATAAAATACATTATCTACATCCTTTCCGGCATTTCTATGCCCAACAGTCTCATACCTGCCTCTAATATTTCGGCAACTTTTTCTATAAGGTAAAGTCTGAATTGCTTGATCCTTGAATCCTGTGCTGTAAGTATAGGTATATCGTGATAGTAACGATGCAGGTTTTTAGCCAGAGCATACAAGTAATTGGCCAGTTGGGAAGGGTCATAGGTCGTGGCGGCGTCATTGATGGCTGTGGAGTACTGTGTGAGCATTTTGACCAATTCCACTTCCTGCTCTTCCAGTCCGCATTCCAAAATTTCTCCACCAGCGAAGCTCTCTCTTCTTAGAATGCTGCGGATACGGACATAAGCATTCTGAATATATGGCCCGGTTTGTCCCTGCATGTCAACGGATTCCTTAGGGTCAAAGATCATCTTTTTACGTGCTGCCACCTTGATCATATGGTATTTCAAAGCACCGATTCCAATTTTCCTATAGATATCATCCTGAGCCTCTGTAGATAAAGAAGCCAAGCCTCCCCTTTCCTTTCCGGACTCGGCTGCTTCACTGATGACTTCGGACATAAGATCGTCAGCATCGACAACGGTACCTTCTCTGGACTTCATCTTCCCACTGGGCAATTCCACCATTCCGTATGCAAGATGATATAAATTATCCGCCCAATCCATGCCCAATTCTTTTAATATGGCAAATAAAACCTGGAAATGATAATTCTGCTCATCTGCGACGACATAAACCATTCTGTCAAAATGATATTCCTCCTGTCGTTGCATGGCAAGACCGATATCCTGAGTGATATATACGGATGTTCCGTCCGAACGAAGCAGGATCTTCCGGTCCAGACCTTTTTCTGTAAGATCAATCCATACCGATCCGTCCGGATCTTTAGTAAATATGCCCCTCTCCAGTCCCACATTGACAGCCTTTTTGCCCAACAGGTAGGTATTGCTTTCGTAATAATTCTTGTCGAATGCGATGCCCATGTTTTTGTAGGTTTCATTCATACCTTTATATACCCAACTATTCATCAATTCCCACAGCTTAAGTGTTTCTGTATCTCCGGCTTCCCATTTGTTCAGCATTTCGCGGGCAGCAAGGCCGAGTGTGCTGTAAGTATTAAAATACTGATTTTTATATTCGGTAAAGAATTTAGCCGGATCATCCGGATACTTCGATGCCCTGAGCATATCACCAGCCACAGGGCTCTCCTGCCATGCCTTGTATTCTTCTTTGAATTTATTCTCAAAAAGCACGTACAGGTTTCCCACATAATGATCACCTTTAATGCCGGCCTGATCCGGAGTTTGACCCTCGCCATATAATTGGAAAGCCAGCATACTTTTGCAAATGGCAATTCCCCGGTCGTTGATCACTTGCACTTTCACAACTTCGTGACCAAGCTCCCGAAGGATGTTGGTGACGGAATCTCCGAGTAACATATTTCTCACGTGGCCAAGATGCAAAGGCTTATTGGTATTGGGTGAAGAAAATTCTATGAGGAACTTTTGCTTGTTTTCGGCTTTTGCAGGAAGTGGAAGGTAGCCACGAAGGACATCAATCCAATATTTATCAGATAAACTGAAATTCAGAAAACCACCGACGACATCTATGCTTGAAAACTCGGGGTATTTGCCGGACAACATATCCTTCAGCCTATTCCCCAATTCGTTGGGATTTGTTTTGAATTCCTTGGCAAAGGAAAACAATGTAACTGTATAGTCACCCTTGATTTCAGGTTTGGTAAGCGTAATCGGGATATTTCCGGGCTCAACATCAGTTTGAAAAATGTCCTTAAATGCTGAACTTACCAGATTTTGAATGACAGTTTGAATATCCATTTGCGAGGATTTTATTTAATTTGGCTGCAAACTTACATAAATTTTAAGGGATCATGCGTTGGTTAAATGAGGAACAAATAGATTTGTATAGGATTACGATAGTATAAATACTGAAAAAATTTGTATTATAAATTACACCTTTAGTGAAAGCAGATGATAAGTTAGGTGCATATAATCGGAATAGAGTGAATTGTATAAACTTTTTGCTAATCTGTTGTGAAATATCAAAACATAAAATATTATTTAACGCAACTGTAATTTGTAAATAAATTTTTTTGATTTATATTTGCAAGTGTATTTATAATTTAACAATTTCAATAAAAAAAACATCATGAAAAATTATCTTCTTTTTCTTATTATCTTTTTTCAAATATCAATTTGGAATACAAGTTATTCTCAATTTAATACTGCCGGATGTTTAGATGGTTCTATCAGGTTGACCCCTACGCAGTATAAACAGCCTTTTACCTGTAGTTTACTTGATTTGACACAAACGGAGAGAGATGAACTGCCCATCATACATGTCCGTGTTAATTTGCATTTTAAGCAAAATTCGGCACCGGGATCTCCTCAATTTTATTATGGACTTCCGACAGACTGGTCGAGCCCATTTAATTTAACTCACTTAGCTCCAGCTATTGTGCAAGAGATGAACGACAAGATGTCTAACTTGCTTGATAACCCAATAGCACCCATCGACTTTCTTGGTGACAGTAGGATACGCTTTGAGATTTATTCTGATCCTGTCGCTGAACCAACCGACCTTAATGGCGGAATATGGATAGACCCTTCTTTTCCTTCCAGTTTACCTTATGGGGATATGGTTCTAAACCTTTTGGTGGACGGTAATGCAACAGGTGCATGGAATGGATGGGTGGCAAATACGTTTTTTGGTAATAATAGAGTCAATCTGGAATTTAATACTACTACTGTTGCTGCCAATCCTCTTCTTGGCTCTTGGACAGCAGGTAGAGTCGCTTTACATGAATTTCTTCATTTGGCTACCTTGTGTCATGTGTATAATGCGGCTCAACCATGTGCTTCTGTCGATATTGATGAGGTGGTCGAATGTAATAATGGCACACTGACCGGTCCATGCGGTACTTCAGGATCCTGTATGAACTGGACAAGTGGCAGTACCAATATAATGGGCAATAATAATGATTACAGCTCATTAACTCCATGCCAATGGGCGCAGGTCTATGAAAAGCTTCATGAATATCAACCTGACTATGTGTGGATATGTGAGGACGATCCTTCTGATATATTAATTGGTTATGGGCAAACTGTCTTATGGGATCATTTAAAATTATTGAATCGAAATGTAGTCGTTCAGACTGGAGGTCAGCTGACCATTACTTGCGAGGTGAGATTCGCACCTGGTAAGGGTATATATGTTGAGCAAGCGGGGCGACTGATAGTTGATGGCGGATATTTAACCAATATGTGCAAATATGATATGTGGGAAGGAGTTTATGTAGAAGGTAATGCTACTTTAGCACAACCAACAGTATCCGGTAGCTTATTGCCCAATAAGGCGGGAGTGGTTTGGACTAAAAATAACGCTATTTTAGAATCGGCTGAAACTGCTATATCTACAAACCCGATAAAGAGACCTTGGCCTTCAAGCCAAAACTATACAGGGGCTTTAGTAGTAGCTAATGCGACAAAATTCAGAAATAATAGCAGGGCGATGGAGTTTATGAAATATTTGCTGCCTGAAACCTCCTCTGTAACAAATTGTGATTTTTTTGAAGATAACAATCAGGTGCCTAGCAGCAGAGGTATTACGATTTGGAATACGAATGGCTTGACTGTCGATTACAGTAGATTTTACGATTTGGATGTATTTGGAATATATGGGATTGATTTTGCCTCTAAGTTTCATAATGGAACTACGTTTTCGAATATAGCTCTAACAGGTATAGAGTCGTATGAAACGGCACCATATCAAGCAACTACAAGAATTGGCGACCTTTCGACAAATCCAAATTATTTCGACAATATTCCTACACATGTATATGTTTCTTCCTCCTCTTTTGGTGAAGGCTTAAATATGGAAAATAATGAAATGTATAATTCAGGATATGGAATTTCTATCAATGGACCATCTACTTATGTCATCAATGACAACTCGTTAGATAATATGAGGATAGGTATTCAGGCAACCAATACGCATCATGGTGAAAACTATATTAAATGTAATAGTTTATACCAACAATGGAGTGCTGGATTGCAGTTTGTAGGCAATAATGGTCAACCTTCCGGAGGAGTTCAATTTCTAAAAAATACTTTTCAGCAAAACTGGCGTGATGTCGAAGTACGACAGCAGCCATCATCTTTTCTCCCCGGATCCATTCGTTCCAATATTGGCAGCTCTTTGAACCCTGCGGAGAACTGTTTTACTTTCGGTCTGATGGAACATATAAAGACAATACCGACCACCACGACATTCAGATATTATACCTCTACTCTCAATCCGTGTTTTGACCCCTCCGGTAGCTTGACTGATGGCGGAACGAATAATTATTATGAAAGTTATACAGGAGGTATTGGTCTCTCACGATGTGGAAGACCAATAAAAGAAGGAGAGGGTCATGAAGCGATGATAGCCTATTTCGAAAATGTAACGGATCCTGAAACGGAAGAAGAAAGCTTATTAAGAGAATATATGAATAACGAGCTGCTCTACGCAGTAGAAGAGTTGTATGCTGAAAACAATTTGGCACTTGCAAGGCAATTGTTAGAGGCAGAAGGTAGTATCAACTCTCTACGAACCGTATATGGCATCTATTTTAAAAAGGGTCTCTATGATAAAGCGGAGGCTTATTTAAATACGCTCCCATCTACATCTGAAGACGATAATTATTTTACTGCTACCCAGATAATCAATCTTAATTTACATCGTTTTGGTAAGGAAAGTGTAAATCAAGAAGATAGTCTTACATTGGAAAACATAGTAGAAAGTATGTACCCAAGCAGTGCTTATGCACAGGGCATACTTGCCTTGGTGTATGGCAGGAATTTTGCACCAAGAGACTATAGTGATGGTGAAGAATATAGAAAGGTAAATCCTGAAAAAACATTGACTAAATCATTCCATCCCAATCCCACTAAAGATGTCTCCACATTAAAGTTTGTAAGTGATGTAGAATATTTAACTAAATTTGAAGTTAGCAGTATCTCAGGAAAGATAGTCCGGACAATTGAGTTCCGGGTTAAGAAAGGCGAAAATGAACTAAACGTAGATCTTTCCAAGGTTTCAAGCGGTGTATATTTTGTCAGAGAAAAAGAGGGAATTGGCTTAGGAATCTATAAATTAATAAAAATATAATTAACCAATTAAGGCAGGTAGGTTTCTACCTGCCTTGATTTTAAACTTATCATTATGAAAAGGGCATTTATTATCATTTTTATTAATATGATAGCTTTAAACGTTTGCTTTTCTCAGGACTATTTCTCAAAATTAATAAAAATTCATAGGGACACTGCCCAAATATTTATGAGTCCATACCTCGTAAATGATTCTATTTACACATATATATGTTTTAAAAAAAATGGTGTAGAAAGTACCTCTTTTGCAGTGTTTGACACATCTATGAATTTTAGTAGAGAAATATATTTCCCTACCTTAATAGGAAATTTACTAAATTCCAGTGATAGATCTCAAACAAAAATGTATAAAAGTGGGAAGGAATTTTCACCAAATGGAACTGTGTCCGATACCCAAACATTGATTTCTTATGATTTTGAGAGCAAAGCACTGAAAAAGGTAAAAAATATAGCAACGGGTAGTTATTTTAAATGGGATAAGTTTCCAGACCAACTATATACGTATAAGGATACTACCTATTTATTTTCTGCATACGGATATCTCGATACACCGAAACCTTATAAGCTCATAATAAACCGAATTGATAAAGACATGAACCCGATAGACACAAAATATGTAAATTTTGCGAACCAAACTTATATCAGCGATATTTTAAAAAACGACAAATTTATTTATATCTTAGGATTTTTGGATACAGTGATAAATAAAGAATATGTGAATGTGTATAAGTTAAAAAAGTTGGATTTAAACTTTAATACTATTTGGGATAAAAACTATCAGTCAATTGATTTTGTAGATCCATTTCTAGGTAGGATGTCATTTGATGGTGATGATATAATAATGAGCCTATATACTGACAGGGTTAAATTGGATCATAATGTAAATTGGATTAATCCGGTATTCGTTAGGATCGATGCTGATGGAAATGTAAAATGGAAAGTAGATTTTCTAAACAGGTTTGAATCGGGAGTACACTCTATCAAAACACTTAAAAACGGGGACATACTTTTCTGCGGAGTAAATGCAAGTTATGACTTCGATGCCAAATGCGGTTGGTTGGTCAGAATGAAACCGACAGGCGAGGTTATATGGAACAAAATGTATTTTGACTATCGAGCCGGTGATGCAAGATTTGGATATTTATATGACTTTGTAGAATTAGAAGGTGGAAATATAATCGCGGTTGGGGCATATCAGCATGCTGACAGCACTTCTACAGGCATACCGACTAATTTTACCTCGGCGTGGGCGATTAAAGTAGGGCCCGATGGCTGTCCGGGATTTGAATGTGACAGTGTAGTCCATGAATATACACTGAATACCCCTAATTCCATAACCTTTGATCGATTAAACATTTACCCAAATCCTACTAACGGACTTATCTATGGGGAGGGAGAATCTGTATATACAGATCGAACCCTCACGATTTTGAACTTAACTGGCAGGGTCGTATATGTTGGAAAAACACAAGATTTGGTTTCGGGTATAGACATAAGCCGTCTGCCACAAGGGATTTATTTTATTTCCATCAATGGAATTGGAGTACATAAAATAATAAAAATTTAGTTATTTGATCAATACACACGTTGGTTTGTAATCGCATCCACCTTTTCAGTCATTAATATCATTTGGCGAACACGTAGGCTTTATTAGATTGCTAACATTTCCTTACCCAAATTGATATATACCCGATGAAAAAATTGTAAATCGGATAGAATGTAAAAATTATTACCTTTGCCGGAAATTACTAAAAATAAATGTCCAGAATATTAACATTACGCGATGCCCTCAAAGAAGCGATGATTGAGGAAATGAGACTTGACCCAACAGTCTTTCTTATGGGTGAAGAAGTAGCTGCTTACAATGGCGCTTATAAGGTAAGTAAGGGACTTTTGGATGAGTTTGGACCGGAAAGGGTCATCGACACACCCATTGCAGAACTTGGTTTTGCCGGAATCGGTGTCGGTGCCGCCATGAACGGATTGAAGCCTATTGTCGAATTTATGACATGGAATTTTGCTGTTTTAGCTTTTGACCAGATTGTCAACAATGCAGCTAAAACACTGACCCAATCTGCCGGACAATTTGGTTGCCCCATCGTATTCAGAGGCCCATCAGGCGCTGCCGGTCAGTTAGCACAGCAGCATAGCCAGACATTTGAGTCCTGGATGGGCAATGTACCCGGCATAAAAGTTATTTCTTGTACAGATCCTGCTGATGCAAAAGGTTTGCTCAAGTCCGCTATCCGCGATCCCAATCCGGTATGTATGATGGAATCCGAAGTGTTCTATGCCGAAAAAGGCGAAGTGCCTGACGGAGAATATCTCGTGCCTATTGGCAAGGCTGTTGTCAGAAGAGAAGGGACGGATGTCACTCTGGTTTCTTTCAATAAGCAAGTAAAAACTTGTATGTTGGCTGCTGAAGAACTCGCCAAGGAAGGTATTTCTGCCGAAGTAATCGACCTAAGAACCATCAGACCACTTGATATTCAGACAGTAATCGAATCTGTCAAGAAAACCAATCGGATCATTGCTGTAGATGAAAGTTGGCCTATGTTTGGTGTTTCTGCCGAAATAGCTTACGAAATTCAAAAATATGCTTTTGACTATCTCGATGCACCTGTAACAAGAGTCAATGCTGCCGATACTTCCTTAGGATATTCACACGTTTACGTCGATGAATATATGCCTAACCCGGCTAAGGTCATCAAAGCAGTGAAAGAAGTAATGTATATCAAAGCATAAAGTAAACCAAGATAAAGAATAAGGCAGGTTCGTTGTAACCTGCTTTTTTTATTTACTTCAGATCGCATTTTTTTCGTATATACTTTACTTTCAAAAGATTCAATGAATTGGGCTGATAATCATAAATATTTTTAGATGTAAAATTGGTTATAGCATCGTAATAAAGAAAGATCACCGGGCTTTCTTCAATGAGAATATTTTCCATCTTGTGATACAATTCAAATCTAGTCTTTTCATCCTGACACAATAAAGCTGCTTGATAAAGCTGATCATACCTATCATTGTGAAAATGTGTATAATTCGGTGGAGCGGGATTCTTGCCATAAAAAACGGTAAGATAATTCTCTGCATCCGGATAATCAGCGAGCCAACTGCCTCTGAAAAACAAAACCTTGCCATTGCGCATCATCTCCCGGACTGTGGCGGATTCAGCCAATTCAACCTTGCATCTGACACCAAGCTGCTCCCATTGCTTGACAATATAGAGGCAGTAATCAGAATACTCCTTGGCTGTATAAAGTGAGAGCACAGGCCTTTTTTCAATCGGAAGGTCGGAATAGCCACTTTCCTTCAATAATTGCCTTGCTTTGGGAAGGTCAAAATCATAGCCCTTAACATCATTTGGATGATATGAAGGGAGGCCTGAAGGAGGAAATGAGGAGACTGCAGGTGTACCTATGCCCCGCCGAATAGTTTCGAGCATACCTTTTCTGTCAATGCTATAATTGAGTGCCTGCCTGAACTTCTTATTGAGCAAGGGGTTTTCTTCGGGCCATTCGAGATTGATTCCCAAATATTCGGTATTCAGATAAGGTGATTGGTAGCAACGTATCTTATCGCTATATCTGGAGCGCAAAGTGCCATCCGAGGCAAATATTTCACTAGCCATAGATGGGTCAAAGCCACTCATAAAGTCAAGATTCCCTTCCAGCAACTGTAAAAATGCCGTTTTCTTATCTCCGATGAAGGAAATCCTGACAATATCTACGAAAGGAAGCCGCTTCCCATCGAAATACTCAAAATAAAACGGATTCTTCTTCAAGATCATCGTTTGTCCCTCGACCCATCTTACCAATTGGAACGGGCCGGTACCTACAGGATGTTCCCTGAATGCCTTTCCGTAATGCTCCACAGCCTCTTTCGGTACAACACAGCAATACTGCATGCTCAATAATTGTAAAAAGGGCATAAATGGTTTATTTAGCCGTATTTCGACTGTGGAATCATTGATAGCCTTAAACGGGGCACTTTCATCAACTCTGCCATTGAAAATCCAACTTCCAGGACTTGCGACCACTGTGTCGATGATTCTCTTGAGACTAAATACAACATCATCTGCGGTCAACAATCTGCCTTTTCCACCGGAAAAACACTTATCATCATGGAACGAAACATCCTTCCGAATGACAAAACGATAGATAGTGCCGGTCGTGTCGATGGTCCAGGAAGAGGCAATGCAGGGACGTACATGAAGGCTGTCATCCAGTTGTATCAGGGTATTGTAAATATGGTCAATTGCCCATATATTGGATTGGTTGCGGGCAAAAGCCGGATCGAGTGATGTAACGGCATTGGGTTGATTGTATCGGAATACACATTTGTTGTCATTGCCGGAGTTATTGCCACAAGAGGCAATCAGTAACGAAAACGAAATTATGACCAACCATCTCATCATCACTCAAAGCTACAAAGAAAATAAATATCTGAAGTTTCTGAGTAGCGATTTAATTAAGGAATCGGGTTTGAGAGTGCTTGTACTACATCGTTTGATAGCTTTGCTGTTTGTTGGGCTACTGCCCGTTTGACATCTCAGTATTTCAGAATATTATAGTGCCTCTGGTTGAGTGAGGCAGTAGGGTCAGTTCAAGAGAAATTACTGTTAGAATATTATTAGAAAATGTTAATATTAGCATAAACCAATTATAATCAGCATATTAATTATAGATATGCAAATATATAATAATTTATATAATATTGATTATCCAATAGTTACCAATACAGAGACTTTAGTAAATATTTAATTGGCGGAACATAGTCAGGGTATTTATTCCCTTTACGAAGGCTTTTGGAGGAATTCTAACACAAATCAATCATTGTGATATGGATGGTTATTTATGATGGTGAAAGCCCTGTACAATTGTTCAAGAAAAATAAGGCGAATTAGTTGATGGGAGAATGTCATGGCGGAAAGAGAGATTTTATCATTCGCCCTGGCATAAATTGACTCATGAAAGCCATAAGCACCGCCAACCAAAAAGATGATTCTTTTGTTGGTATTGGATATCATACGTTTCTCAATAAACGCTGCAAATTCCCTACTTGAAAAAATTTTACCTCTTTCATCCAGAAGGATTAAATAATCGTCAGGTTTCAGTTTAAGCAGGACTTTCTTTCCCTCTTCCAACTGGATTTGTTCACGTTGCTTTATGCCGCGTCCAATATCCAAAACATCCGATTCAAATGATGTAAAAGATTTTATCCTTTTGAGGAAATCAGCCTCCCACTGTGCAAATTCTGCCGAATTGGTCTTTCCTATGGTCCAAAAAGTAAATTGCATCGTTATCCAAGTGATTTTATGAGCATCTTTCTTTCCGGATAGTTTAATCTTACAAATCCTCTGATGTCTTCGGCCGCAGTACTTTGCTTGTATTGTTCCAGTTCAGCGAGAATATCCTCAATCAAGCCGGATGAAACATTGCCCAAATGCCCATCCAGAAACAGCTTAAGTTTGTCTTTCAATAATTTAGTCATTCTTTCAGGATCATGACATGTCAAAGCGCCGATATAAGGTACCATTTCAGTTGCGGGCACTCCATTGGAGAGGTGATCCATTACTTCATCATATTTCCTCCCTTTAAATATTATTTCCAGGTAAAGATCCGGATATAGGTTTTCTATTTGCTTAAAGGCTTCATTATCGGATATAATTTGAACGAAATCAGTCTGCTGCATGGCAAAGTTGATTTCGGTATAGTTGTTTAATCGTTCCAGATTTATACCCAACGACATTATTCTTTCGAAAAAAAGCCGGTACAATTCGATTTTTCGGTTTCTGATAAGATATCCTGCCATCAAATTGCTGTTTCGTCCATACAACAAATTGCCCTTGATAATTACGACCTCCAGTATCCTATCAATCTGTGGGGAGGAATGGTCTTGTTCGGCGAGCATCATCAGAAAATTCTCCAGTCCTTTCGGCTCATCAAGATATTCTGTATAAAAGGTGATGAGATTGAAAGAATCCGTTCTGATATCAAATTGGAATAATTGCCATAACCATTTACCATCAATGTCTCCATTTTCATTTCGCACCCGTTTCTCAATCGCTTTTCGGAAAGATTGCAAGTCTTCACCTTCAGCGCTTAAGCCTATTTCGATGGCATTGGGAGATTGGAAATAGTTATATTGATTCTTGTCCAGTATTGTAAGTAGCAACTTGTGAATACGTCGCTTGAGGCTTGGGGCAATAGGCTGATTAACAATGATCAACAGATTTTGAAAAGTTTTATTCAATAATTGATTGGCAGACCTGACCATGGATTCAAAGTCTATCCGGAAGTACTGCAGTAAAACAGGCTCAATGACCTCCATGGCTCCGGTCCAGTCTTTGGTAGCCAGCATATCATCGGTACGCATAATATGCATCTCGAATATCTGATAAAGTGAACGTATGCCCTTAAGGTCCAATTTGCCGGACACATTCATGTATGACTGGCAGATATCAGTTATATAATCCGTAAATTCCTTACCGTACGCATTGAATTTGTAGCTGTAAAACTGTCTGAAGATCTTGCTGAACAAGGGATTATTGGATGAATAAAATCGAATGAATTCCTCCATTTCTTGTTTGTGGAGTACATTGAGTAATTCGTCCACTCCCACCTTTCTGCGGGTGTTGACTGGAGTAAGCCTCACTGATTTATTTTTCAGGAAATAGAGAATGCCGGTGATGTGTTTGCATCCCTTATTTTCATTAAAAGAAAGGCAGTCACACTGAAAACTGAGTATCAAATGGGCTGTTTTATGGATGTGAGAATGAATTTTAGGCAGACCATTTTCAGAATAGATGGAACTGATTCCGCCTTTTTCTTCAGAAATATCCCATTTTTCAGCATATTCGCTCAATTCCCGTCCTTCAGTAAGTATAGGTTGAGGAAAGTAAGACTCAAAATCACCGATCCGTATTCTTTTCTTCACCTTGAAAAATTATCACGATGCAACAACAACCGGCATACACCGGCAACATCATTTTGATATTTAAATAAAAACATTAAAAAAATAAATTAAATCGGGCAAGTTAGTGATTTATCGTTAATTTTGACAATATGAAAACCATTTATTTAATCAGGCATGCAAAATCTTCGTGGGATGAGCATACCATAGAGGATCATGAGCGTCCCTTGAACGAACGTGGCCGTCAGGATGCGGAAAAGATGGCGGAATACCTCAAGGATCAGGGTATCCGACCGGATTTTGCCTTGTGTAGTACAGCCAAAAGAACCAAAGAGACATTCTCCTATTTTACCAGATTTTTTGATAGTCTGCCGCTCCATTTAACAAAAAAATTATACCTGGCATCGGTCTCGGCATTGGAAGAAGAAATACATGCAATACAAAACGAGTATAGTCATGTGTTGCTTTTCGGGCACAATAACGGTGTCAGCGAATTGGTCTCCATTATTCTGGAAAAGAATGTTGATCTTCCTACCTGTTCTTTCACTCAGATCGAATTCCCTGTCAATGACTGGAAGGAAGCTGATCTGAAAAATGCCAGAATCATTGCTGCTATTTCACCTAAAGAATTACCTGAATGAAGCGGCTTCTTTTGTTTCTTACTATTATTGCTTGTTCTTGCACAAAACAAAAGGTTAGTCTGAATAGCGAGGAATTGAAGTTTGCCGACATTATGGTTGATGTCTATATGGCCAATGGTGCAGCCAATCAGGTCAAAAACGGTAACAAGGACTCGCTCAGAACGGCTTTGGTCAATGATATCCTCAAGGAGCAAGGGCTGGATCATAACACTTTCTATCAAAAACTTCGAAATCTTGAAAAGGATCCGGAACGGTTTAAGCTTCTTACAGATACGGTTGTCAGGAAATTGGAAGTATTGAGTAATGATCGGTAGGGAGTGTAATTATGAGATATGAGGTATGAGTATCTCGCTAAGCCGCTAAGACGCAAAGGATTTTGTGGGTTTCAATCAATCTTAGTACTTTAATCTTTGCGATCTCTGCGCCTTTGCGTGCTATTTCCATTTGAAGAGTGTGGGTGGAGAAAGGAGGCTCAGCAGTGCAATAAAATATAGAAAACAAAATCAATATAAAAATATTATCCTGCTGACAATCCAATATACAAAGTATTTTAAGGGGAAATTATAGTCAATCGCTTGGACATCATTATCTTGCCTGACCCATCCACAAGAGCATAAATATAGATGCCCGGCTTGAGATCCGATATATCAATGGTGTCAAACTTGGAGTTATTGATATAATATGGTACAGATTTTTCAAGTTTGCCGATCAAAGAATACATCTTAAAGGTATATCTCCCCGGTTGAATATTGGAAAGTTCCAGTTTGACTTCCCTTGTATAGGCAGGATTGGGATAGAGTGTGATATCCGGTTGACCTGATGGTTTGTCTTTCAATAAGGCTACTTTGGGAGGGACCATATATTCAGCTCTGGCGATCCTTTGCAGATCAGCATCCAGGTACAGAAAAAGTACCGGTAAGGTATATTTATCGTTGTAAAACAAAACTTGCGTCTTGTTACTTGGAAGATCATTGATATTATCCCTAAAGATATCCGTTGCATCCATCCAACGAAGGTTTCCTGTCTTGATATCTATCGTATAATCATAACTTTCTTCACGTGTAACCCTGAAACAGTTGTTCAATGTAATATCCGGAAGAAAAAGCCTGCCGGAGCCATCAACTCTGGTTCTTCGGATGATCAGTACATTGAGCCTGATACTATCAGGAAGTACAGGAAGTTTCTTCAGGAAGGCGTCCTTGATATTGTCAATACCATAGTCAATGTAAGTTTCAGCCACTTCAGTTGCAACAGAACCCATCTTCAATCCACCGAGATTGGTCTTTAACGGATTTGTGTAGGCGACATTGGCCCTGTAGCCGATGCCAAAAGGGTCTTCAAGGCTGTAACCTGCAAGGAAGAATCCGGATTTGCCGGACTGGAAAAAATATTTATCCTCATTCCCCACCGCCATAGTCAGATTTGATTTGGAAGGTACAAATCCTTTCTTGCTGTTGGCCAGGAATTTATGTGTTTTGAGGTATGGAGATTGTAGAAAAGAATAATCCCAAAATTTGACTTTCCCTTTAGCCGGAATATCCTTGATATCGGGAGCTTTATCGACTTGAAAGTATAGAACATCACCGGCAACGGGGAATTTGGCTTGTCCTGAGAGGTGCAAGAATAAACCTAAAAAAAATATAACAAGTAGAATTCTATTCAAACCAACCGGGGTATCATATTAGCATTAAACTTTGCAAAACTAAGGAAATTCAACGAAAATGAATATCAGAATTTTAAAATGAGTAATAAGAATTGAAAAATGATGAATTGAATATTTCATGAAGAACAGTGTTTCTATTGAATTATTGAGAAAAGGTTTGAGGAATTATATCTGCAAATGATATTATCACTTTACTGGACAACTTTTAATCAAAGTTATACTGAATTATTCTATAATTAACTGTCTTTATACTTTGATTATTTCACAAAACTATTTTTCAATTTTGCATTTATACGTTTTTTGTACCTTTGCCGTTCTTTAAAACTCGAGAGGCTTTTTACAATGGTTATACTTGGAAAGGAAGCACTGTCTGTATCAGAGTTTGAAGCAATCGTTCTCAACAATGAAAACGTTGAGATCGATCCTGCTGCGCTGAAAAATTGTACCGATAGTCATGATTTTTTGATTAAATTCTCTGAAAACAAAATTATATACGGCATCAACACCGGCTTTGGCCCTATGGCGCAATACAGGGTTGATGACAGCCAAAGAAAGGAACTTCAACTCAACCTCATCAGGTCTCATTGTACCGGCAGCGGTGGACTTTTGCCTGACTCTCTTGTACGAGGAATCCTGTTATCAAGGTTGAATACTCTTTTGCTGGGATATAGCGGTGTCCACCCTTCAGTCATCAATCTTCTTGCTGAATTCATCAATAAAGGAATCTATCCTAATATACGGGAACATGGTAGTGTCGGAGCGAGCGGAGATCTTGTCCAATTGGCTCAGGTAGCTCTTGCCCTCATTGGTGAAGGGAAATGTAATGTCAACGACTCCATCTGCAACACCGATGAAGTGTTTGTAGCCAACAATTTAAAACCAATCGAGATAGTTGCCAGAGAAGGTTTGGCCATCATCAATGGCACAGCCGCTATGACAGGAATAGGTTTGGTCAATAACATCAGGGCCAGACAATTGGTCAAGTTGGCTGTCATGGCTTCCTGTCTGATCAACGAGATTGTTAATTCCTTTGATGATCATTTTGCGCAGGTGTTGAATAATGTCAAGAAACATCACGGACAAAGGGCAATCGCCGCTATGATGCGCGACAATCTCGTAGGAAGCGGTTGCATCAGGCAAAGGGACAGCATTTACTACAATAATATACCTGAGAACTCGGTATTTACGGATAAGGTTCAGGAATACTATTCGCTCAGATGCGTGCCTCAGATCCTTGGGCCTGTACTTGATACCTTTCTTTTCTCTGAAAAGATATTAGTCGATGAGATTAATTCTGTCAATGACAATCCGGTAATTTCTCATGAGGAAGAATATGTATTCCACGGTGGGAACTTCCACGGTGATTACATTTCATTAGAAATGGACAAGCTCAAGATAGCCATCACCCGATTGACTATGTTGATGGAGCGCCAATTGAATTTCCTGCTGAGCGACAATCTGAACCAGAAACTGCCGCCATTCGTCAATCTTGGCAAGCCGGGCTTTAACTTCGGCCTTCAGGGTGCCCAATTTACAGCGACCTCAACTACAGCCGAGAATCAAACGCTCTCTTTCCCGATGTATGTCCACAGTATTTCCTGCAACAAGGATAATCAGGATATTGTAAGCATGGGCAGTAATTCAGCATTGATTGCCAGAAAAGTTGTTGAGAACGCCTTTGAAGTGATTTCCATTCACCTGATGACCATTGTTACCGCTGTCGAATATCTCCAGATTGAAGAAAAACTCGCTCCGGCAACTAAGCAATTTTACCTGAATATCCGGGAATTCCTTCCGCCGGTGGTGGAAGACAAGCCATTGTCAGATATTATCACCAATGCAACAAGGAAATTAAAGGATTTCGCATTTTAAATGTCCGGAATGAATAAATATGCTTTTATCACCGGCGGGAGCCGCGGTATTGGAAGGGCAATCAGCATTCGACTGGCCGAGGAGGGTTACAACATTATTGCTACCTATAAGAGTAATGATGAGGCTGCCAATGCCCTTCTGACACATTTGAAACAAAATGGTGGTGACCATCACCTTTTGAAATACGATGCAGGCGATCCAAAACAAACCGAGGCTATTCTAAACGGTTGGATTACATCCCATCCAGAGGCAGAGATTGAAATACTCGTCAATAACTCAGGCATCAGAAAAGACAACTTGCTGATATTTATGCCTGAAAGTGATTGGAATGACGTCATCAACACCAATCTGAATTCCTTTTATTATACGACAAAATTCATTTCAGCCGGTATGATCAAAAGAAGAAAAGGTCGTATCATCAATATTGTTTCACTTTCCGGACTTAAAGGCATGCCCGGCCAGACCAATTACTCAGCATCAAAAGGCGGACTCATTGCCGCGACTAAAGCACTTGCACAGGAATTGGCCAAGCGAAACATTACAGTAAATGCGGTTGCTCCCGGCTTCATCAAGACAGATATGACGGAGGACCTGAATGAAAGCGAACTCGTCAAACTGATACCGGCCCACCGATTTGGCACGCCGGAGGAAGTGGCCGAGTTGGTATCATTTTTGGCTGGTGAAAAGTCTTCCTACATTACTGGCCAGGTTATTTCTATCAACGGTGGACTATATTCTTAGATTCGTTCCTTTAAATAGATGAATCATCAGCGTACAATAATTATCGTAAATATTCACCTCAAATTGCCTATAATCTACGGCTTATCAATACCTAAAGCCCTATATATTTATTAACCTCTAAATTGCAATGCAAACCACAAAAGTTCTATCGCACTGCATATTTCCCAGGCCGGCCGGGGCAGGCGTAGTGAAAGGAGCATTCTGAAATCTTTCTTTAGACCAAGAAATAACCTGTTGAATATTATCACATTACCACTAAAGAATACCCACTAAAGCAGTTTTCTACCACGAAATGGCACTAAGCAGCACGAAATGCTTTCGCGTTATTTCGACTATTTCCCCGGACAGCTGGGACAGGCGTGGTAGAATAAAGAAAATTCGAATTCTTTCTTTTAAGGTAAATAGTTACTAATGTTAAGTTAAAAGTGAATAGAGATAAGTGAATAGTGGCGAATAGTTGATTTTCAGTAATATATGTTTTTGTCATGCGGCATTTTTCGATTTACTTAACACTAATTATCTTTGCATTATAAAGGAGATAATCAAACCTCCTTCAATCAATGATTTTTCAGCGCAGATACATACTTTTATTTGTTACTGTCGTCATTTTGGTGGCTGTAATATACTTTTTGGGTGACATCGTTACTTATATCATAGGGGCATGGGTATTGGCGCTGATTGGCAGTCCGATCAAAAAAACGATACTCCGAATTCCGGGACTCAAAAAATGGAAATATGGCAATACAATTGCTTCTGCCTTTACCATGTTGTTCTTTATTTCCCTGATAGTACTGGGATTTGTTTTGATCATACCCATTTTGTCTGAACAATTCAGTGTATTTACTTCTATAGATTATAACAAAATTGCAGCAACCTTACAGGAACCTATGTCCAAAGTGGAGGTTTATCTTAAAAAAGTTGGTTTTCTTCAGGACAGTGTTTCGTTGTTACAGGAAATATCAGCTGAAGTGCAACGAATCCTCATTCCAGAGAAAGTATCGGATTTTTTCAATGGGATTGTAAATACTTTGGCTACTGTAGGTATGGCCATCTTGTCAATCCTGTTTATCGGGTTTTTCTTTCTCAAGGATCAGGGATTGTTCGATAGTGGAATCAGGTCGTTCGTACCGGATAAATACGAAGTTGCCATCACAAAAGCATTGAAAGACATTGGACTTTTGCTTTCCCGCTACTTCAGCGGCCTCATCATCCAGAGTTGTTCCATTTGGCTCATCATATCCACTTCGTTGAGCATCATGGGTTTTTCCAATGCGTGGCTCATAGGATTTTTTGCAGGGATGGTCAATGTTATACCTTATCTTGGGCCATGGATTGGCGCAGGCTTTGGAATATTGGTGACTATTAATGCCAACATCAACATGGATTTTACCCAGGAAATCCTGCCAATGATCTACCAATTTATCATTGTCTTCGGAGCTACACAACTGATCGACAATTTTTTCATTTATCCATTATTGTTTTCCAATCGGGTTGTTGCTCATCCCGTTGAGATCTTCATCGTTGTAATCCTTGGTGCTAAAATCGGCGGATTAGTGGGAATGATTGTGGCTATACCCTCTTATACCATCATAAGGGTTCTTGCCGGAGTATTTTTCAGTGAATTTAAGGTCGTGCAAAAAATGACGGCAGGTATCAGAAAAGCAACAGAAGACACACCTGGCCAGAGTCAATAGTCGTAACTATTCTTTTCATTTCGCCTTAGAAGGAGAAAGCTGAAATCCTATGTTATACCAAGTAATTACCTGGGCGATACTGTCATTTGGCTACATTGGATTGGTCAATAGGATAGTTTGCTACAACGAATTGTCAAGAAAAAGCTCGAAAATTCTTTCCGTCCTTTTCAAGAATTTTCTTGTATGACCGGGACAGGCATGGCAAAAAAAAATATCTGTTCGCCATCCTATTCGGTGAATAGTTAAGATCCATCATCTGAGTTCCCCAAAAAAAATGGCGCCCGTAGAACTATTGGCCTGCGGATACGCCATTCTTACTATATTGATTAATTCCTGTTGGAATCTTGCTTAGCGAATACTTTTTTAAGCAATTCAGTAACTCGTTTGACAGGATCGCGACGGATCTCCTTTTCCTCATTGGCCACCATTTTGAAGAGGCCGTCCAAAGCCTGATTGGTCACATAATCATCCAGTTTGGTATCGACATGTTTGACCAGCGGGATGGAATTGTACGTATTGATCGCCTTGTCCCAATACTCAATGGCACTGAATTTATTCAAGCTATTGACTATAACCGGATGAAATTCTGAATACAATTCCGAAGATGTTACTTTCTTAAGATATTGAGTGGCAGAATCGTCAGGCCCCATCAGGATATTCACCACATCATTGATCGTTATGCTTTTGATAGCCTTGACAAAGATTGGTTTTGCCTTGGAGGCAGCATCTTCGGCACCTCTGTTGATTTTTTCGAGGATGATATCCTCAACATTGCTAAAGCCGGGAATGCCCTGCAACTTATCGGTAACTTTTCTCGCTTCAGGAGGCAAAAGTATCTTATAAGCACTTTTAAAATACCCGTCTTTTGCGGACAATTGATCAGCCCCTTTAGAAATGCCGATATTCAACGCCTCTTTCAGGCCATCGGAAATCTCGGCATTGGTGGGTTCTGACATGGTTGTATTGACAAATTGTTGCAATTCCGCACAGCTTGCCAGCATAAAAACAGGTAGCAAAAGAAAAAATATTCGTTTCATGGTTTTAATATTTATCATTATTTATGTTTATAATCTCAATAAAACAACGACCTTTAGACTCAAAATCGGATGAAAGGTTACCTAATATTTTCTTAAAATAAAAATAAACGACTTTTGTTGAAGGCACGTTGGTCACATTGTAAAGATATTTCTTCGGCTGTCCGTGAAATCATGGAAAATGGCCGAAATACTGAGGTAACCGTAAAAAAATTTATTTCTTCGCCTCAAAAAGGATCTAAGGACAGAAAGTTTATCTCTGAATCCATTTTCAATATCATTAAGAACTTCAGATATTATGAATTCATTGCTCCTGCCGGGGAAGATAAATACAATGGAGTTCTGGCTGCATATCTTTTCGTCAATGATATTCAACCTCCGGATTCTGATGAATGGACCATTCCCACCCCGGGCGAAACCGAAGATAAGATTGAAAAAGCCAAAGCAATACCGGAAATTCTCTATTCCGTTCCTCAATGGCTTCATGAGATCGGTAGAGACAAAATCAGTAATCAATGGACTTCTATCATTCAGACTTCTATCGAAAAGGCTCCTGTCTATCTCAGGGTGAATACCTTGAAAACCGATATTAACAAGCTGGGCAAATATTTTAAAAAAGAAGAAATCGGTTTTTCGCGCGTAGATGGCAATTGTATAAAGCTTGAAACCCGAAGTAATCTCAGTAAAGACAAGGGTTTCCTGTCCGGATGGTTTGAATTTCAGGACGCCGGCTCTCAGGAAATAGCCTTATTTTGTCATCCTGAGCCTGGCATGTTTGTTATTGACTCCTGTTGTGGCGCAGGCGGCAAGTCACTTCATTTGGCTTGTTTGATGGAAAATCATGGAAACATCCTTGCCTTGGATATCAATCAGGGAGCGCTGGACCAACTACAAGTCCGCAAGCAACGCGCCGGTGCCGATGTCATTGCCATTTCTAATTATTCAGATTCAGACAAGCTACAAAGTCTGGTTGAATCAGCGGATATTGTCCTTTGTGATGTGCCTTGCAGCGCTACCGGGGTTATGAGACGTGAGCCGGATCAAAAATGGAAGCTGACCGCTGAAAAATTGGATGAACTAATCCACACACAACACAATATCCTCAAAACATCATCTTCGTGGGTCAAGCCCGGCGGGTATTTGATCTATGCCACTTGCAGCGTCCTGCCTGTGGAAAACCGGGAACAGGTTGAACGGTTTTTGAAAGAGCGCAACGATTTCAGTTTTGTTGAAGAAAAGCAATTGTATCCTGAACATGAAGGTCATGATGGATTCTATATGTGCAAAATGTTGCGTACGAGTTAATAGTAGATTGAATTTGGATTAGAATGATGATTAGATCTCAAATAGGATTCAATAATTGGCAAATATTTAAATATTCCAAATATATAAATATATATTCATTTAGTAGAGATATGATTATATTACTATGTCAACAATCGTAACCGGCAAATATGGATATTTCCGAAATCAAGCCTTTCGATCAATTTTGTAAATATACTTTCTCTTATCTGTCGGATCCTGGAGGCGGGAAATCAAATCAGAATCAAATTGCATTTTATACGCCTGATTAATCTCCTTGATGAGTTGAGATCGCCTAAATCTCTTTGATTCAGGAGAAAGAATGTGATTTATTTCAAATATTTCATCCAATTCATCCTGGCTTAAATCATCATGATCGAAGGATAGTAATTTTAATCCGATCGGATGGTCTATGTCCTTGTTTCGTTCTATTTCGGTCGAAAATTGATCTGTTTTCACTTTTTTTCTTAAATAAATAAAGACAAAGCCTAAAAAAAGACCGGAGCCAATGATTATAGTAAAGTAATCAGATTTGGACAAGCCATGAGATTCCGGTTTTGAATCCACGCTTTTATAAAATTGAAATTCATTGGAGGCGTTGTAAGCGGCTAATACTTTAAATTCAGGGGTATAACAATAAATACTATCTGCTCTAACTTGGACCAACCCTTTTTCAAGCGATGTTTCCAAATATTGAAAGGGACTTAATTTTGACTCATACAGGATTCCATCTTTTTTATCGATTAGGAAATTGGGAACCATGCCATGAAAAATCGTAAAGTTTTTTAATTCTAAAGTGAACTTACGAGTAATGTCAATATCTTTAAAATCATGAGTAAATAAAGCTTTAGATTTGAATGACTTATCCTTAATGTTGACTTGAATAGTAGAATCAGGCGTATAAATCACCAATTGTTTATTTTGCATCGAAGCCAAGCCAAATGGTAGTTCAGGATAAATTTCTACCAATTCCCATTCGTCTCTATTAGGCAGGAATTGTATGACCTGACCATGACTATTCCAATAACCATAGCCACCATAAGAATATATCTTTCCATCGATGATAAATTTTTTACTCCAAAAATTATAACCGAAAAATATGCCTTTGTAAAGATTATTCCATTTGCCATTTGTCCACTTGAAAACATCAAAAGTACCGTCAACCAATAGATAGCGATCTTGACCTATGGTATATATTTCCGCTTTTCGAGTATTTATTCCAAAATGTCGAATGGAATCAACGATTGAAAAAGATTCTTTACCGAGATGAATAAACTCCTCTGTCTCAATCTTGGGATCAGAGTCATAAAAAATTATTTGTCCAATAGATGTCTGAAGGGCAAGAAATATAAAAAATAATGCACAAATGGGTTTATTCATTGAAATAAATTAATAAAAAATAGTATATATTAAAATTATTAAATTTGGACTCTTTTCTAATTTAAAGCGTAAATATACAAATAAAAGATAATATAAATTTACTCGATGTGAAATAGCCATTCACCAAATCTTTATAGTATTAGTGGTAAATGACATCAAACACTTAGTATTCTTGACTTTACATTATTTTTAAGCCACAAGGAATCCAACTTTCATCAACAATCTTTACGGAATATGGATCTTATATTGCCTCATTCAGCAGAAAGAATAATTTTATCCTTCCACAAGATTATTTTTTTGTACCTTTGCAGTCCAAAACGCAGTAAGTTTATTACTGCAACTTGTTATAATTCAATATTTTATAAGAATGAATTACCTAAAGTATCTTGGACATTCCTGCTTTCAATTCCAAATCGGAGGCAAAGTCATTCTCATCGACCCTTTCATTCGTGGCAATGCATTGGCTGAAGGAAAAGTCGATGTCGATAATCTTGAGGCGGATTTTATCCTGCTTACACATGGACATGGAGACCATGTTGCCGATGCCGAGGAATTATCCCTGAGAAACGGTGCGCCAATCATTTCCAATTTTGAGGTTGCCAATTGGTTTCAGGACAGAGGTTGCACGACTTTCGGCATGAATACCGGGGGGAGGAATAATTTTGGCTTTGGGGAAGTGAGGATGGTCACAGCGATTCATACCAGCAGCCTGCCTGATGGCAGTTATGGTGGCAATCCGACTGGCTTTCTGATTCATTCGGATGGATTGACCCTTTATTTTGCCGGAGATTCAGCATTGACTAAGGACATGGAGTTGATTCCGACTTATTATCATAAACCAGACGTGGCCATTTTGCCGGTCGGGGGCTTCTTTACCATGGATCATGAAGATGCGTTGGTTGCTGCCGGATTATTACGGTGTGATAAGGTTGTAGGATGTCATTTCAACACCTTCCCTCCTATCGCCATAGATGAGAATGAAGCAAGGGATTTATTTACCAAAAACGGAAAAGAACTGATTCTCCCTGAAATCAATCAGGTTATCAACTTATAATACATGGGAAAAATAGTCGCTATAGCCAATCAAAAAGGTGGAGTCGGAAAGACAACCATCGCCATCAACCTCGGTGCTTGCCTTGCATTGATGGAATATAAAGTCCTTATTGTAGATGCAGACCCACAGGCAAATGCCTCTTCGGGTACCGGTGTTACAAAGGATATGATCAACCACACCATTTATGATTGCTTTATCAATGAAATTCCTGCAAAGGATGCCATTGTGCACTCCAATACACCAAATCTCGATATTCTGCCTTCTGACATCAACTTAGTTGGCGCTGAATTGGAATTGGTCAGCCGCTTCAGAAGGGAATATATCATGAAGGATTTTCTTGAGCCTGTCAAGGATGAATACGATTATATCTTCATTGACTGCCTGCCATCTCTTGGTATCATCACAGTCAACTCGCTTACCGCTGCCGATAGCGTAATCATTCCGGTGCAGGCCGAAATCTTCTCACTGGAAGGGTTGGGAAAGCTGAAAAATACTATTTCGCTGGTACGTAAGCAGTTGAATACCGATCTTACGATAGAGGGCATCGTCCTGACCATGTACGACAAGCGTCTTCGTCTTGCCAACTTAGTAATCGAGGAAGTGCAGGAACATGCAAAAGACAGAGTGTTCGATACCATCATTCATCGGAATTCAAGGATCAGCGAAGCGCCTTCCAGTCATCAGCCGGTAATTATGTATGATGCCGGCAGCAAAGGAACCATCAACTTCATCAATCTGGCACATGAGTTTTTAAAATTTCAGGTAGCGGAATCCGGAAAAGCGACCGTTTAACCATCAAAATTATTAGCATTGAAAAAGAAAGAATTAGGCAAGGGAATACGAGCACTGCTAAACAGCATGGATCAGGATGAAGCGGAACCAACCATCGAAGCAGTCAGAGAGCTGTCGGACGGTGTCGCAACAATCAAAATTTCGGAGATTGAAGCCAATCCCGACCAACCAAGATCTCAGTTTAACGATCAACAGTTGAATGAGCTGGCGCAGAGTATCAAAAATTTTGGCATTATTCAGCCTTTGACTTTAAGGAAAAGCGGCAAGAATCGATTCCAAATTATAGCAGGAGAACGTCGTTTTCGCGCTGCTCAAATCGCCGGATTGAAGGAAGTGCCGGCTTATATTCGCCTTGCCAATGACCAGGAGTTGTTTGAAATGGCCTTGGTGGAGAATATACAGCGTGAGGACCTCAACCCGATTGAAATTGCCATCAGTTATAAAAGGCTGATGGAGGAAACCAATACGACTCAGGAGAATCTCTCCGAAAGAATCGGAAAAGATCGCAGCACAATCGCCAATTATGTCCGCTTGTTGAAGCTTTTGCCTGACATTCAGGCATCAGTAAAGGAAAAAAGGCTGTCCATGGGTCATGCACGGGCGCTTGCCGGTGTGGATGACATAGCGCTCCAGCTTGCCTTCTACAAGCAGGCCATTTCAAACGGTTGGTCTGTCAGGCAGCTTGAAAACAATATTCGCGATCACTTTTCCAAGAAAGATACACCTAAATCAACTGCAAAGGTTAAAAATCCTGAGGTAGAACATCTTAAAGATAGACTTAGGAAGAAATTCGGTGTCAAGGTGCAGGTTGAGCAGAATGAAAAGGGACAGGGATACCTGAAATTTATTTTCAACTCGACAAATGAGTTGAATGGCATACTGGACGCAATAGAAGGTTGAAAGTCTGATTAAAACCTGTTAAACAGCCTTAAGATTTCCATCATGACCGAAATGCTTCAATCTATATTAAAGGTAATGATGTCTATCGTATTGATTATCATTTCGGTACAGTATTCATATTCTCAAAACTCTGATTCATTATTCCTGAATACGCCTAAGGACAGTTTAGTTCAGGTCAAGGATTCCGCAGCTGTCAAATGGGAAGGAGTAGATCTAAAAACGCCCAAAAAAGCGTTGTTGCGGTCAGCCATACTACCTGGGCTTGGTCAGGCTTACAATAAGCAATACTGGAAAATTCCGATTGTGTACGCCGGTTTTGGTGCGTTGATTTACGCCGGTGAATTCAACCGTAAGAATTACAAGCTGCTTAAAGGTGTGTACAAGGATATGATTGACGGAGTTCCGACTGATTATGACCGCTTCTCACGGCAGAGCATAAGAGTGGCAAGGGACAGCTATCGGAAGAATATGGAACTGTCCTATATCGCGCTTGTAGGTGTCTATGGGTTGAATGTACTCGATGCATTTGTATCGGCACATCTCAGGACTTTCGACATTAATGAGAACATCAGTATGCAAATAAAGCCCGACGTCCAATATCAATATTTTGGCCTAAGCGGAGTGCCAACGGGCGGACTGGCAGTGTCCTTCCATTTACATTAATCCAATCAGTTTGGCATATTTCATGATTTCTCCGGGGTTGGAAACTTTCAACTTTCCGGTCATAAGCGCCATCATTGGGTTGGTCTCCCTGTTGACAAGATCGCTGAAGACCTTATCACTTGTCCTGATGACGGATTTGGCATCACCGATAAGCCCTTCTGCAACATCAATCTTTCCATCGGCTATTTTGAGCGTATAAAGGCCGCCATTATCGCCGGTAACGTCAAAATGGAGCACTGTACTCACGCCTTCCAGCGCTGCAGGAATAACTTTATTGGGCAAATCATTGAGAAAATCCTTGATTGAGGTCATTATGTTGGTTTTATGTAAGAAAAATATGAATGAGCGACAAAGCTACAACTTTTATCCAATCGGATTACCCTCAAAATCATATTCAGACACCTGACCGAATTCGGCAAGTGAGTCAATGACATCGCGGTTACCGATGACCATGATGTGCAGATCATCCGTCAACAAATATTTTTGGGCCATTTGTCTGATATCATCACCGGAAACAGCATTAATTCTGATCAATTGATTCTTGAAATAATCCTCAGGCAAATGAAATTTATGCCTCGCAAAGGCGAATTTGGCAATTACGAGCGGGTTTTCGACAGACCTTGAAAAATTACCACTGATGACATTTTTTACCTGTTGCAATTCATCAGCATGTATATCCACATTCCGGAGTGTAACCATCTCCTTGATAATTTCACGGATAGCATCCGCAGTCACCTCATTCCTGACACTGACAGAGGTCGAAAAAGAACCGAGGGATTCATCGTTGGAAAGTCGGGAATATATGCCATAGGTATAGCCTTTGTTTTCCCTGAGATTCAGGTTGAGCCTGCTTGAAAAGTAACCGCCCAGCACAGAATTCATCAAGTTGGCTGCATTGGTATCCTGTATATAGGGCAAATAATTGATGGAATAGCCGATTCCTATGAGCGACTGTACAGCACCCGGCCTTTCCACGAAGCTAACATCCACTCCTACCCTGTTCATCTCATTCGGCCATTCGACAGCATGCACCTTCTTTTGTTCCCAGGTCTCAAAATTATCCTTCACCAGGGATTTGATTTCTTCCAGCGTAATATCTCCTTCAAAAATCAAGTAAGAAATATCCGGAGATGAATTGGCTATAAACCATTTGCGACAATCTTCCACTGTAATGTTTCTTACGGTCGTTTCAGTGATCACTTCTCTATAAGGGTGAGTATCAGGATAGATCTTCCTTTTGATCAGATTGCCGAAAATTGCTTCCGGTTCGGATTTTTGTGCTGTGAGGTTGGACAAAAGTTGACGCTGCAAGTTATCGAACTCATTGGCAGGGAAAGCTGGATGTAAAAAGGCATCTGCAAATAATTCGAACACTGGATTGAAATATTTGGTAAGCGCGGAGGCAGAACCTCCAATAGATGTTGTACTGATGCTGCCGCCGTAATAATCGAGTTTGCGGTCCCAATCAGTTTTATTATCCTTTAATGTGCCACAGGATAACAATTGTCCTGCCAATTCTTGCAATCCTGCCTTATCTCCATCGGCAAATACACCTCGATCGATATACAACTGTACATGGACCCTCGGCAATTTATGGTTCTCAACCAAAATGATTTTCAGACCATTTTCCAGTTGAAGAAATTGATCCGGCCGGAAATTGATCGGTCCGGCGACTTGAGGTTCCGGTTGTTTTTTGCGGAATTCTTCGTTTATCATGCGTCCTTTTATCTTTTATTTATGTGTCTCCTGCAGTTTATAAGCCTCAGGCAGCCAAAACAGGGCGACTCTGTTATCCTTATTGAAATATTTTTTAGCAGCCAGTTGGATATCTACTTTCTTTACCGAGTTGTAAAACTCCAACTGTCTGTTGAACATAGACGAATCTTCAAAATACGAATAAAAGGTCGATAAGCCCTCTGCGATGGAAAGTAGCGTTGATTGCTCATTGACCAGTTTTGTTTCAGTCTGATTGATCAGCTTCTCGAAATCTTCATCCGCTAAGCCTTCCCTTGAAATACGTTCTATTTCTTCATCCATGGCAGATTCAAGAAGATTCGGGTCAGTGTCCGGATTCCCAATGGCAAATTGCAGCACGACGCCCGGATGTTCCAATTCGAGAGGAAAAGAACCGACCTGAACGGCAATTCTTTTATCATCGACCAATGCCTTATTGAGCCGGCTGCTTGGCCCCCAACTCAACAGATCCGACAAAAGCCTGACTGCAAAATAGTCTTCCTTTGCAAAGCCAGGGATTCGATATAGATGGACGATAGCCGGCAATTGAACATTGTCATACACGACATCGCGTACCTCATGACCCAACGGTGGCTCATTCTGTTCAGGACGGTATATTGGAAGCTCTCCCTTGGGAATAGTGCTAAAATACTTTAGAATCAGCGCCTTGGTTTTATCAAGATTAAAATCACCGGCTATGCACAGCGTTGCATTTTGAGGCACATAATACCTTGAATAGAAATCTCTGTAATCATCTTCACTTGCAGCATCGATATGATCCATCGAGCCGATAACTGACCATCGATAGGGATGTACCTTGAAAGCCTTCTTCATACTTTGTTCCACAAGTGTACCATAAGGTCTGTTATCATACCTTTGCCGTCTTTCTTCCTTTACTACAGAGCGTTGTGTTTCGATACCAGTCTCATCCACGGTTGCATGCAACATCCGTTCTGATTCCAGCCATAGACCCGTTTCCAGTTGATGAGAAGGAAATACTTCGTAATAGAAAGTACGATCATAGGATGTATTGGCATTCAATGTGCCTCCTGAATTCTGAACAATATTGAAAAACTGGCCACGAGCGATATTTTCAGATCCTTCAAAGAGCAAATGCTCAAAAAAGTGCGCAAAACCAGTTCTGTCCGGGCTTTCATTCTTGCTTCCCACATGGTACATCACAGACACGGATACAAGTGGTGAGGTGGTGTCCGGATGCAGGATGACGTGAAGCCCGTTGTCAAGGTTATATTCCTCAAAATCAATATGTAAAAGATTTTCTGACATTATCATTATGTTTTAAACAGTCTATAACAATAATCCATTATGCTAAAATGTTTATTGAAAGATGAATAAAGGTTAAAAATATGTTTAAATTTTGATCACAGAGAATTTGCTAAAACAATTAGGCAGAATTTCTCTTTATTTGTGTTTAAATAAATAGATGGCAGCTTTCAAGACATTGGACAGAATGATCATGAAGGGTTTTATTATACCTTTCATTGCTACCTTCTTTATTGCATTATTCATCCTAACAATGCAATTCCTGTGGGTTTGGGTTGATGACTTGGTGGGCAAAGGCGTCGGTGCATTAATCATTCTAGAGTTACTGTTTTATTTACTTTTATCCTTTTTCCCAATAGCTTTTCCGATTGCTGTTCTGTTGAGTTCCGTAATGTTGATGGGAGGCTATGCTGAGCGATATGAGCTTTCCAGCATGACCTCTTCGGGCATTTCTTTGATGCGTATCTTGAAGCCGCTCATCATAATGTCCGGTTTAATTGCGGCAATGAGTTTTGGTTTTAGTAATTATATGTGGCCGGTCGCCAATCTGAAGTATCGGTCAAGGCTTCTGGATATCAAAAATCAAAAACCGACTCTTAGTATTCAGAAAGGCGTATTTAACCGGGATTTCACCGGGTATGTGATTCGGGTTGATGATAAGGAAAAGGATGGGCGGACCGTCAAAGGCATCATGGTATATGATAACCAGCGGCAAATTGATAAGCTCAACCTTATTACTGCCAAAAATGGTGAGATGTTTACAGAGCCCAAGGACAACCTGTTCATAATGAAGATGTACAACGGACATCAATATCAGGAAATGACGCCACAAGGCACGAATGAGGGGCGCTATCCATTTGTGAGGATGAATTTCAAAGAATATACGAAAGTCTTTGATATGAGTCAGTTTGACTTTAACCGGACTGATGAAAACCTGTATAAGTCTCATCAGAGTATGTTGAGTGTCAGGCAATTAAAAGTTGCAGTAGATAGTATCAACAAAAGGTTGGATCGTGCAGTGGATGACTTGAACAGTGGCGTAGTCAGCTCAATTAATTCAAAATATGCATCAACTGGTTACTCTGCGCTCAATGACCATCGGGAAAGTGTTGACCGTCAATATTTTCCACAGAGAGATACTCAGGCAATGGAAAAAATAAAGCGCGAAAGGCTTGGTATCGTTAATGCCATAGTCAAAAAACAAAACGAGGCAAAGCAAGGTTCAGATGAGTCTCCTGTATCAACTGCAAATCTGATTAAACCAGAAGACTTGTTTTTGAATAAAAAATTTATACCTGAAAAATCGATAACACAACAATTACACCCAAGAGTCAAATTGGCCAGTGTCAATTACGCAGTTTCACTTGCTAAAAGTGCCCAAAGTACAGCCGACCTTCAATCCAGCATCTATGCGGCAGAATATGATTCAAAAGTCCGCCATATCTTCGAAATGAATATGAAATTTGCATACAGCGTCATCTGCATCGTTTTTCTCTTCATAGGTGCTCCTATGGGTGCGATAGTCAGAAAAGGTGGATTTGGATATCCATTGCTGGTTGCCATTATTTTCTATATGATCTATCAGGTTTTATTCACTATTATGAAGAAATCTGCTGAAAGTCAGGTTATCTCACCGTGGTTAGCACCATGGATTCCCGTGATGGTCATGGCAATAATTGGCTTTTTCCTTACCAGGAGAGCAATGAGTGACGGAAGTATGAATCTTGAAGGAATAACTAAGTTCTTTACAAAGTTATACGAAAAGACGTCTGAAGGCTATTATCAATTTATTGAATTTTTCCTGAAATTTGTGAGGAAATAAATTCCAGATTTCAGAAAATGATATCCTCAAGAAAGCTAAAGACGATTGAGGTAAATAGTTACAAAATTTGTAACTATTCACTTCAATTTGACTATATTCCTTCTAAGACTTACCAATACTTGAGCCGCAGAATTTATATTCAACCACAAAATTGCATAGCAAAACACGAAATGACCTTGTGTTTTATATTTCCCCGGACAGCCGGGACAGGCGTGATATAATAAAGAAAACTCAAACTCTTTCTTATAGGTGAATAGTTGCCGATATTTTATTCCCCAATTAAGACTCCGGAAACATTCCAGGCACTGAAGCTGCTTCCTTCCGGCTTTCCCTGTGGTATTCTGACAGTGATCACGTGTTTCCCGGCCGGTAGATCTCCAAGGTCGATGATCAACGGATTCGTGACCGTGCCCGGACACCAGTTTGACCGGCTATAATCAGATGAAGATAAGCCATTGGGGAAATTTCCTGATACTGGATTGTAAAGTCGATATGTACCACAATCCTCCCGCCAGGGAACCAGCTCAAATACGGGCTTGTCATCAAGAGAGACCGTATTTTTCTTACGAACAAACTCATCGCCCCTCTCCCATCCTCCATGACCTGTAGTGATGTATTTGAGTTTACAGGCTTTCAAAGATTCCTTCAGCTCAAATTCCACCCTGAGTCCATTTTCAGAATCAAACATGGTACCATATTCCTGTCCGGCCATTTCCATAACATTGGTCGAATTAAAAAGAGGAATAACTTTGTATTCCGGCATCTCCAAGTCCTGGTCTTTATGAATGGTAAAATTCATGGAGATGATATGTCCACCTTTATCATAGTTGCCAATGAAAGCGCCGATATAAACTTCCTTCCCGCTCAATAGTCCGGCGTAATCTGATATTTCCTGTCTGTATGTGAGCGAATCCAACCAAGTCTTTCCTTTCAAAATCACACGGTCGCCAAAGTGTCCGATGCCAAAAGGAGTAAAAAACCGCATCAACTCAAGCAATGGTGAGTATTGCGGAGTGGCAGCAACTCCCTGATACTTTTTCCCATTGCCATTTTCATATACCGGCAAAATCGAGATACCATCCTGAAGAGCATTCAAGAAGCTTATTTCCTTATCGGTTGGGATCAGGAAAACGGACCCTGTACGGTCGTAAGCATCACCATTGGAACGCTGTGTCAAATCGAGAAAAACCTGATCATGCTTACCTATTTGAGGGAATTTAACCTTTTTGACGACAATGGTACCATTTGCAAAGCGCATGTTTCCATTTACGATTTCGAAAGGCCCATCCGTAAAACAAATCTGCTGGTGATCAAAAACTGGAACAGTAACAAATCGGCTTCTCCATATCCTGTCATTATAGTCAATTTTCTCCAAACAAAGCGGTGAAACATTTTTTACAAAATCCGGAAAAGAAACTTTCTCTTTGGTGATCGAAGTGGCGGTTACCTTGTAATTACCATTTCTGACCAGCTCTAACACAAGGCCAAGGCTAACGCCAAGTAGAGAAGGTCCGCCTTTTACCTTCAATTCATCCGTATAAAAGATTTCAATGGTATTTGAATTGATGCTGGTGCGAGCCTTTTTGCACCGGTGACCGAGTATTTCCTTTGTTTCATCCAGCAGGCTCCAATCCTGTTTGCCAATAGACGTACTGTCCATCATAGAAACGCAAGCACTGTTTTCGAGAAATGCATATTGGACGTAATTATTCCTTTCGGTATTTGCCCATATCATTTCAAAAAGATAAGAAGCTTTGCCATTCATCTGATCTCTGTTGGTAATCAAAGCCTTGTTACCATTGGATAACAGCCAAATTTGGTTTTGGTCAGGATCTGTGCGGTCGTTGTATGATGTATTGTAAACAATCTTGGTAATAAGCCCCTTCCCTAAATCAATCTGAGCATAAGCAGAAAAGGTCAGAAAAAGGAAAATACCTTGAAAAAACCATCTTTTATGATTGACCATCATGTTCATTAAATTCCATAAAAATGTCCATGCCCAAAGGTTACGGCAATGGGCATTTTAAAATCAGTTATTTACAGGCAAAAAAGAGTACTTCTTACCGTATTCCATCATCTGTGCAAAGAAGTTATCCGGATATTCGACTTTTATATCTACGATTTTATCGCCTTTCATGACCGGAACATACTTAGGTTGGATAAAGCCCTTATATGGTTTGATATTCAACTTCTGGAATCGTGCCAACACTTCCTTGTGAATTTCAGGATCAACCTTTACGCCGTAATTTTCAACCAAATCGTGGCCTGCCTTATAATCTCCTTCAGATTTAACACGTTGTATTTCTCTTAGCAATTGTCCGAACAAATTTCGCAATTTATTATAATCGTTTACCCTGACGTAAGTTTTGCCATCCTTTTTGATAAATTCTACCACGTTGTCAGCCTTCCCATGTTCATACGCCCATTTAGCAATCAACTGCCGATTGCGCATATGAGCCTCTTCAATGTCATTGCCCGGCTGGATCCTTGTCAATTGAGTCATCAAGCCATTCAGCATATAAGAATCATATTCCGCCTTTCCGGCATCAACTGAGGGAAGAACGCCTATCTCAACAAGTTTGGGATCGATCATGTAATAAAGTGCCACGAGGTCAGCTCTTGCCTCTTCAAGCGTAGAAGCATAATTCTTGAGGGTCTTGTCTGTCGTTTCCACACCAGGATTGATCTGGCCGGAAGCATGGCCAATTACTTCGTGCATATCGGTATGCAGGTCGCTGGTTATATCACCATATTTTTTGATCCGTGCCTTCACTTCATCGTTGACACCAAATTCATCCAGCATACCGCTGGTGGCGCCATCTACATTGTAAGAATGGACGATGTTGCTCAGGGATACCGACTTAGAGCCATGTTCTTTCCTAATCCATTCGTTATTCGGCAAATTAATACCAATAGGTCCGGAAGGGGAATTGGCTCCGGCTTCCATAACCACTGTAATTGCTTTGGCTATAATACCTTTTACGTTCTTTTTCTTGTGTTCAGGCATCAAAGGTGAGTGATCTTCAAACCATTGTGCCTGACGGGCGATAGCTTCAATCCTTTTCGTTGCCTCAAGATCCTTGATACTAACAACACTTTCATAGGTGGCCTTACGTCCTAAAGGATCCTCATATACCTCAATGAAGCCATTGACTGCATCGGTTCTACTGGCAGTATCAGCAACCCAGGCAATACTGTAGTTATCGAAAGTATGGAGGTCTCCCGTCTTATAATAATCAATCAACTGTTGCAATGCTTTTTTCTGCTGAGCATTTTCGGCCACGTCAACAGCCTTTTCCAACCAATATATTATCTTGTCAATTGCCGACCCATACATTCCACCAGACTTCCATACTTTTTCGATTACGTTGCCATTTTCCTTCACTAACTTACTGTTGAGTCCCCACATTGGCGCGTTGCCTCTGCTGTCGAATCTTTCATAGAATTTTTCAACATCCCTTAAATCGACATTTTCATAAAAGTTGACCGAAGACGCTTTCACGTTATCGATATTGGGACGCAAATCCACTAATTTAGGCTCTACTCTTGGATCATATATGATCGGTTTTATTCTTTCCAAAAAGGCATCCAACGACTCGCCCTTCGATAATGGGAACATAGAAGAATCGCTCGCCTTTGCTATTTCTGTTAAATATTCAAAAGGAACTTCCGGGAAAAATTTTTCATTGCCATAATGATGATGGTTTCCATTACTGAACCAGAACCGACCGCAATAGACTTCAAATTTCTTCCATTCATCGGTTGTCCTGTCACCGCGATAAGTCCCGTAAATAGTCTCAATTGTTTTTCTCAATGTAAGACCATTCTTGCTTAATTGATCGTAAATGATATCCCGGCCAGATAGAGCAGCTTCAGAAAGGTAATAAGCCAGTATTTTCTGTTGTAACGGCAATTGATCAAATCCGGGTACCTGATATCTTAAAACCTTCAAATCGGCAAATTCCTGAGCTGCCACCTTGAAATTCGGATCATAATCCGACGAAGTCTCCTGATTATTCACACTTTTATTACTTTTAGAGGGTACGGAGCAGGAAAATGCAATCGTTCCTGCCATCATTGTCATTAAAATAAGTTTGTAATTCACCTTAAAATGTTTTAGAAAAAGGCTAAAGTAAAAATTTATATCCATCATTTAAAATACAATCGTAAGAATATCAAAATTATAGCTAACAGTAAACCAAGTAATTTTAAACCTGGATCTAATATCTTTAAATGCTATTTGCCTCAACTTAAGGTTGATTCACAAAAGCTAAAAACCATATATCTGCTTAAGGTTCCATTCCTTCATGGCAGCTTTTCGGACTGCTTCTGCCACCTTATAGGCAACCTGTTCATTGAGTGTAGCGGGAATGATATTCTCTCTGGATGGATCATCGATACAATCTGCAATGGCGTAAGCAGCCGCGAGCTTCATGGATGGAGAGATTCTTGGTGCGCGTACATCCAATGCGCCTCGGAATATGCCCGGGAATCCGAGAACATTATTCACCTGATTGGGAAAATCACTTCTTCCTGTTCCGACAATCGCAGCGCCGCCGGCATAAGCCTCATCAGGCATGATCTCAGGCGTGGGATTGGCCATAGCAAAGATGATGGAGTCCTTATTCATGGTAGCAATATCGTGTCTATCCAGCAAATTGGAACTACTAACTCCGATAAATACATCAGCATTTCTTAAGGCATCTTTTACAGAGCCTTTCATATTCTCACTATTTGAAAAAGAAAGCAGTGATTTCTTGACATCAGTCAGATCATTCCGGTCACGGTGGATGACGCCTTTGGTATCACATATTAGAATCTCTTTGACAGGATGACACACATCGTCCGAGTCATGGTCCACACACCGCAGCAACCTTGCTATCGCAATTCCCGCGGCTCCGGCACCATTGATAACGACACGCATTTCACTCAATGGTTTGTTCAACAGCTTGGAAGCATTGATCAAGCCGGCAAGTGTGACGACTGCCGTGCCATGCTGGTCATCATGAAAAACAGGTATGCCCAGGTCCTGTAGAGCATTTTCAATCTCCAGACAACGTGGCGCACTAATGTCTTCAAGATTGATACCGCCAAATACCGGAGCAATCCTCTTCACTGTGTCAATGATTTCCTGAGTATTCTGCGTATCAAGACAAATGGGAAAAGCATTGATATTGGCAAACCGTTTGAAAAGCATTGCCTTACCCTCCATCACCGGGATGGCTGCTGCAGCTCCTATATTGCCCAGACCAAGGACGGCAGAGCCATCAGAAACGATAGCTACCGTATTACCTTTAAGGGTATAATCGTAAACTGTATCAGGATTTTCAGCGATTTCGAGACAGGGCGCAGCCACTCCGGGAGAATATACCAAGGACAGGTCGTCCCTATTTTTGATGGTGAACTTAGTCTGAACGGAAATCTTTCCCTTCAATTGTTTGTGCAGGAATAAAGCTTCCTTAAAATAATCCATTTTAGTTCAATTATAGTTCGTAATTTGGACGAAGCCTTACTTGCTTGTCGCCCTCATAATATTCGTTGATGATCCTTACCACTTCTTCTATATCATCCGTGATAGGCATCAGGTCTAAATCAATGGGGTTGATGTTGTGTTCCACTTCTCCAACAACCTCTTTAATCCAAGACTTAAGTCCCGACCAGTAGCTGACTCCGAATAAAACAACAGGTACCTTTTTAATTTTGTTCGTTTGCATCAATGTTAAAACTTCAAACATTTCATCCAGAGTGCCAAAACCGCCCGGCATCACAACAAAAGCCTGTGCATATTTGACAAACATCACTTTTCGAACAAAGAAAAATCGATGGTCCAAATTTTTATCAGGATCGATATAAGGGTTGTGGTTTTGTTCAAAAGGCAATTGAATATTCAGGCCAACCGACATGCCGTTGTTCTCATAGGCACCTTTATTACCGGCTTCCATGATACCCGGTCCGCCTCCGGTTATAATGCCATAGCCTTCTTCCGTAAGTCTGCTGGCGACCTGTGTTGCGCTTTCATAATATTTGCTGCCTGGTTTTGTCCTGGCTGATCCAAAGATGGATACACATGGTCCGATCCTGTTTAATGTTTCAAAACCATCAACAAATTCAGAAATTACTTTGAATAAAGTCCATGAATTCTCTCCCTTGACAATATTCCACTGCCGCATATTCCGCGGTTGACCTTTACTTGTTTCTTTACTCATACTGATATAACATTTTCAAAATCATTGGCTTAAATTCAACAAAGTGACTTCGATGACCAATGGTAATTTAACCCCATATAAGCTTGGGGTGAACGTTTATTGACCTTTTCGGGTAAAAAACCGATAAAAGTACAAAAATTCGGTTTCTTTGGTTAAAAATTATTCTTAATTGGATAGCTTAATGTCAGGTCAAAATGAATTAAACCGGCAAATAGACATGAATATTCTTAACTAAACAAGTCAAGCAATTCTTCCACTTTGACAATTGGTTGGATATTAAGTCGAAAATTTGGATGGATGTTGTATTTTGAATATTTGGAGATAAATATCGTGTCAATCCCCATCCTTTCAGCCTCCAAAAGCTTTTGGTCAATTTTCTGAACCGGTCTGACTTCACCACTTAATCCTACCTCACCAACAAAACAAAACTTATCCGGAACAGCAACATTATGCAAAGATGAAATGATGGCTGCGGCCAATGCCAGGTCTATTGCAGGATCATCCACTTTGATTCCACCGGCAACATTCAGGAAAACATCATTGAAGCCGAGTGGTAACTGACATTTCTTCTCCAACACTGCGAGCAGCATATTCATTCGCCGGGTATCATATCCAGTCGCAGAACGCTGAGGTGTACCATATACAGCACGAGTGACAAGAGCTTGCACCTCAAGCATGAAGGTACGTGACCCCTCGCCTATTATTCCCAGGGCATTGCCGCTGTATGATTCACCGCCATGCCCGGATAGAACATCACTCGGATTGGATACCGGGGAAAGGCCGGACTCGCGCATTTCATAGATTCCGATCTCATCCGTCGATCCGAAACGATTTTTCCTGGACCTCATTAATCTATATGCGTAATGTCTGTCGCCTTCAAAATATAAGACAGTATCCACAATATGCTCAAGCAATTTTGGTCCGGCAAGGTCACCATCCTTAGTAATATGGCCGATTATAATTACAGCAATATTTCTTTCTTTGGCAAACCTTTGGAGTTCGGCGGCTGTCTCTCTGATCTGGCTGATGCTGCCGGCAGAACTCTCCAGATGTTCCAGGAACATAGTTTGGATACTATCCAGAACAATGACCGAAGGCTGTAATTCATCAGCTTGCCTCAAAATCAAATCGATATTGGTCTCACCATAAATGTAACATTGTCCGGTGGAATTACCGATTCTATCCGCCCTCATCTTGATCTGTTCTTCGCTTTCCTCTCCCGATACATAGAGTACGGTTACACCCATAGACATTGAAGCTTGAAGGATAAGCGTGGACTTGCCAATACCGGGATGTCCACCAACCAGAACAACACTGCCCGGAACAATGCCACCGCCCAATACACGGTCAAACTCTACATCACCGGTTGGAATCCTCTCGTGCGAATTTGATTTGACCTCTCTCAGGAGTTTTGGCTTCTCGGAAACCTTTGGTCCAGCTTCTTTGCTGCGCGATAAATAATTTCTATTCCCGGATGAAGACTGAATAATCTCCTCCTGATACGTATTCCATTCGCCACAGGAATTGCACTTACCAATCCATTTTGGAGATTGTGCACCGCAATTGGAGCATATATAGACAGTTTTAGCTTTTGCCAAGATATCAGATTAATTTAAAACAAATGTATGATTATAAGGTAATTGAAACAGCATGTCATTAATAACAAATATAATGGGAATAGTTGAAATAAAAGGAAATAAATATTCCATTAAACACAATAGCAAATTCACTATTTTGCGAACAATTATCATTAATTTAAATATTATGGTAATATACGTAATGAAAATATATAATATTTTAATACCTTTGAACCTGAATAATACGAATTAAGAAATTATGGCAAATGTTGTGTCGGAGCGTTTCGTGTTGGCGGTAAGGAAACTAATAAAGGACGGTAACATCAAAAGTATGCGCAGGATCAGTCAGGAACTGGATTACCTTCCTCAAAGTCTCAGTGAAGTAACCAAAGGAAAAAGAGATGTCCCGGTTGAAGTTTTACAACGATTTATATCAAAATTCAATGTCAATCCTATATTTTTATTTATGGGTGAAGGCGAGATTTTTTTGGATCACGATCAGCAATATTCATTTAAAACCTTGACTGTTGTTACAGACTCGGATAATGATGAAAGAATCCTTCATGTACCTGTTCCCGCCCAGGCAGGTTATGCCGAAGAGCTTAACAGCCCGGAAATGATCAGGGAATTGCCGACTTACACTTTGCCTGACATTACATACAATTCAGGTACTTATCGAAGCTTTGACGTTAAAGGCGAATCGATGGAGCCTACAATCGATGAAAATGACATTCTGGTATGCAGTTATTTGGAACCATCTCTATGGGAAACGGGAATCAGGGATCATCATGTATATGTAATCGTCTCCAGAGGTGATGTCGTCGTCAAAAGAGTTGTAAACAATCTTAGGAAGCATAAACATCTGGAGCTTTATTCTGACAATGAATCATACAGCATGTACCGGATGTATAGCAATGATATAAGAGAGGTATGGTATGTCAGGACGAAAATATCCAAATTCAGACACAGTCATTCTGCTCCTATACAAGCTTTTACTCAGGATGAAATGAATGCTCTACGGGATACCATAAAAGCTCAGGCTGATCTTATAAAGGCCCTGGCTAAGAACTAATCTACAAATTCTCGCATCGAAGTAAGCATCATTCCTCCGGCTTTATCTTGAATTTCTTGGTACTGCGAGTCCTGTCATAGACTTTATCGTTTAAGGTGTTTAACAGGAGGCCTGCCTCTTCACTTGTTATATCCGGATTTTCTCCATATTTCCCGATTGCGTATCTTTGTCGAAAGGCTTCGTAAAGAATTACGGCAGTTGCGGTGGAAACATTGAGGCTTTCAGCCATGCCGACTTGCGGAATCTGAATCAATGCATCACAATGTTCGATTGCTATTTTGGACAATCCATCCTTTTCATTGCCCATCAATATTGCGACTTTACCGGTAAAATCGAAATCCAGGTGGTTGATGGTTTTTTCGCAGATCGCAGCTCCGACAATCATATCAAACTCCTTCCTGACTTCAGCAATGCAACTCTCCAAATCGTGAAAATATCTGACATCCACCCATTTTCTGGTTCCCATGGAACTCCGTTTGCCTAAGGTTAGTGTTTTATGTTGCTTCAGGCCGGTATCATTGATGACGAATATTTTCCTGATTCCAACCGAATCACATGATCTCAGGATGGCACCAATATTCAGAGGATCGTGAACATTTTCAAGGATTACGGTAAGAGAAAGTTGGGATTTGGCAGCCACTTCCTCAAATTTGGCCCTTCTCCTGTCATTCATGCCCTACAATGATTGTTTTCAGGTTGAGGAATTCAAGGAAGCCTTCCGTGCTCATTTCACGTCCGAAGCCAGACTTTTTAATGCCGCCGAAAGGAAGCCGCGGGTCACTGCTCATCATCTGATTGACAGCTACTGACCCGGCTTGAACACGTTCAGCGACGGAAATGGCTCGTTCTGTATCAGCTGACCAAACACTTGCACCAAGCCCGTAACGACTAGCATTAACCCGGTCCAACATTTCGTGCTCATCATCGAATGAAAATAAGGCAGCAACCGGTCCGAATGTCTCTTCAGAGGCCAAAGGGCTGTTGATATCTATATTCTCCAATATTTCAGGATGATAGATAGACGAATTATCTTTGTCAACACCGCCTTCGAGCAATTTATGGGCACCCATGGACATCGTCTTTTCCACCTGAACCCTAAGAGTATCGGCCAAATCATTACGTGCCAATCCGCTCAATTCATTCGAAGAGTCCATTGGATCTCCAACTTTCTTAGTCCGTATGATTTCAACAAAGGCTTCCTTCCACTTTGGATATATGCTCCTATGAATAAAGAATCTCTTTGCAGCAATACATGTCTGGCCGTTGTTATTCAAACGTGCTTTGGCAGCAATGGCAGCAGATCGCTCCAAGTCAGCATCTTCCAATACAATATACACATCACTCCCTCCGAGCTCCATCACAGTTTTCTTGATATTCATCCCGGCAATGCGTCCGACGGCCACTCCTGCCCTTTCGCTACCGGTCAATGAAGCTCCAACAACGTGTTCATCTTGAAGATATAATGCAATATCATCATGGGTGATATAAGTATTGAGAAGAACGCCTTCAAGACCTGTAGCATGGTAGATAGCATTTTCTATTAGGCTTGCTGTTATGCCGACATTCTGAGCATGCTTTAACAAAACGACGTTTCCTCCGCTTATAACGGGTATGGCAAAACGAATAGCCTGCCAAACAGGAAAATTCCACGGCATCATTCCTAAAACAGCACCTTGGGCCTGAGCTTTGACCATGCCGTATCGTCCGCCATCCATTGGAATAATACGCGGTTTGGACAATTCATCCAGGTGTTGTAGGTAGTAATCACAAAGGGTGGCTGATTTTAATATTTCAGCCTTACTTTGAGCCAATGGTTTGCCCATCTCTTCGGTGATGATGACAGCCCAATCCTCCACCATAGCACGAAGATAGGAAGCCAAAGAAGCCAGAAATGTCTTTCGCTCTTCTATCGAAGTCCTGCTCCATGCTTGAAAAGCTCGCCTGGATACATCGATTGATTGTGATATTTGTTGATGATCCCAATATGGAAATTCACGAATAAGGTTTCCGGTAAATGGGTTTATTGAAATGTATTTATCTGACCGTGACAAAACGACCTCCTTCAAATTTTTGTATGGTTATAGATTGATTACGGTAATAGGATAATTGTTGTAATTCACCTCCATTATTCACGAGAATCGGTTTGAATTCATACGCCGAAAAACAATTTTGGCAGAATCCTGACTTGGGTTCAAATTTCTCCCCCATCATCAATTCATTTGAAATTTTACTGATAATTTTATAAATATCATTGCCGTAGAAGGACTCACTGGTAGGCCATGTACCGTATTTCTCAAAATATGTTTGTCTAAATTGTACGCTTGCGGGCAACTCATTATCAACATAATTGGAAAAAGGCAATAGCAAGTTTACGTTGTCAAATAATGAAAAATCTGCCTGATCCCAAAGTGCCCATTGTGGCATACCTGTAACAGTCACTGTTCTTTCTTTCTTTGAGTCGATGATTTGCTTTAATGCCTTTGAAACAAATAGCCTGTCTTCCCAATTGGGAATATTAATAACAACCTTGCCATAACTTTCCAACAAAGGTTTCCAATCAATGCTTCCCAAGCCATAAACAATCTTAAAATTTAGATTGTCTCGACTATATATATCTGTAAAATAATCTAAAGAGGAGGCATCTTTTGAATTCTTTCCTTCAACCAAAATTATAGTCAAATCTGGCTTAATTTGTTTTGAAACATATCGGGCTATACAGGAGCAATAGGTTTCTAGTGAAGGTTTAATTTGAAAGAAATAAGGATTGTTAGCGACAATATAGTCGGAACTATTCCAAAGTGAAAAGTAAGGAATCGATTTCTCCTCCGCGATTTCTGCAAGAGTTTTGACCTGCGAGGTTTGATAACCACCGAGTAGAATATCTGCATCCTTTATTTCTTTAATGGATTTAAGCTTTTGAATTGAATTGTCATTGCCTATATCAACAACATGAATTTCAATTTTTCCGTTGCCATAATATTCCGAGTATTGAACACCCAGATTTAACCCATTAATGAACTCAATAAATCGACTTGCTTCGTATCCGCTGTTCAGTGGAATTGCAATTGTGGCCTTAATTAATTGCTTACGTTCCTTTTTGGTCTCCTTTTTATCCTCCTTTTTATTGACCGGATCTTCCTGCTTGGTAGTTTCCGTAATTACTACTTTAGTTCTAACGGTATCGACATTGGATACCCGGCCTATATCTTTAGATTCAGAAGTGTCAGCATTTGTTTTGGAATCATTTTGCCTGGCTGAGCCATTATCATGATTTTGAGCAGTACCGATATTCAATGGAATGGAACAACTTCCAAGGCAAAACAGAGATATGATCAACAAAAAAGCCCATCTGGCCATAATGACAAAAGATTTCCTGAAATAAAGAGGCAACAATTATTCCCACTCAATTGTTGCAGGTGGCTTGGTACTGATATCATAGACAACTCTATTGACACCTTTGACCTTATTGATAATTTCTGAAGAAATATCAGCCAAAAAATCGTGCGGCAACCTGCTCCATTCAGCGGTCATACCATCCGTGCTTGAAACTGCTCTCAAGGCGACTACATTTTCATATGTTCGTTCATCTCCCATTACTCCAACTGATCTGACCGGCAATAGAACAACGCCTGCCTGCCATACCTGATCATAAAGTCCAGCCTTGTGCAATCCGGAAATAAAGATATCATCGGCATCCTGTAGAATTCTGACCTTTTCGGGTGTAATATCTCCCAGTATCCTTACACCCAAACCGGGTCCGGGGAAAGGATGTCTGAAAACAAACTGAGATTCCAAGCCCAATGCTATTCCTACCCGCCTGACTTCATCTTTAAAAAGCATCCTGAGTGGTTCAACCAGCTTCAATTTTAAATGCTCCGGCAGCCCACCCACATTGTGATGAGATTTGATGGTGACACTTGGTCCATGGACGGATACAGATTCGATAACATCCGGGTATATAGTCCCTTGTCCAAGCCAACTAATATCGCCGATTTTACCAGCCTCTCGTTCAAAGATATCGATGAATCCCTTGCCGATGGTCTTGCGTTTTATTTCAGGATCGGTCTTTCCAGCCAATTGTTCGTAGAAATACGCAGAGGCATCGATACCGACAACATTGAGATTCAGCTGCTTATATGCATTTAATACGTTATTGAATTCATTCTTGCGCAAAAGGCCATTATCGATAAAGAAACAAATCAGGTTATCTCCAATGGCTCGTTGTAGCAGAGTAGCGCATACGGTACTGTCCACGCCACCGGAAAGTGCCATCAGAACCTTTTCATCGCCAATTGTATTTTTCAGATTGACAATCGATTCCTCAATGAAAGCATCAGGCGTCCAATCAGCCTTTATTGAGGCGATATTCAATAAAAAATTCGTCAAAAACTGTAATCCATCCGTACTATGAGTCACCTCAGGATGGAATTGAACGGCATAAACAGGAGCTTCACCGCTAACCGGTTTCTTTTTATACATTGCAAACCTGTTATGCTCCGTGGTAGCTATATTGGTAAATCCTTCCGGCAACTCCAAAATTGAATCACCGTGAGACATCCATACTTGCGTGGATGCAGGAATGCCGGAAAATATAGGATCGTCTGGCGCCTCAATATTTAGTATTGCTTTGCCATATTCTCTTTGTTCACTGCGTTCTACGCGGCCGCCTTCCTTTTGAGCCAAGAATTGTGCTCCGTAGCATACACCAAGCAAGGGCGCATTGCCATAAAATTTTTTGTAATCAATATCCGGCGCATTGTCATCCCTCACACTGAAAGGGCTGCCTGAGATAATTACAGCCTTAACTTCTGGTCCCATATCAGGGACTTTGTTATAAGGAAAAATCTCACAAAAGATATTCAATTCGCGCACTCTTCTGGCTATCAGCTGAGTGTATTGAGATCCGCAATCAAGGATGATAACCTTATCGTGTGTCATGTTTCAATCAGGATTTGAGCTACAAAGGTAAAAGCCTAAATTATTTAATCTCAAATAAAATTCGCCTGGTTGAAATCTTTGGCAGGTTTCCGGATATTGCAGTAATCCTGCTTTGTTCAATTCCTTTGCTGACAAGATAGTTTCTAACTTCATCCGCTCTAGCGCTTCCCAGTTCTTCTATTTGATCCTTGGCAGTATTAAGGTCAGAGTATCCAATCACAGTAAGATTGTATTTCTTATTTTTCTTTAATAATGCTACTACTTTGTCCAATTGGGCACGATTATCGGATGTCATGGCGAATGCATTATCCTGCCATTTGATATTCCTGGATACATTTGTCAAAATATTCAAATCAGCCTGATTAGCAGCAGGACAACCGTTCAGCTCGGCTACACCAGCGACAGTCGGGCATTTATCTTCTATATCAGGAATGCCATCACCATCTGTATCCGGACAACCATTAGTTTCGGCGGGACCGGCTTTATCTTTACATTTGTCAAGATTATCCGGAACTCCATCACCATCCGTATCAGGACAGCCCTGGTACCGTGCCAATCCTTTTACATTGGGGCAAAGGTCTTCGCTGTCAGCAATCCCATCACCATCAGAGTCAATAAATGGACAGCCGCCGTATTTGGCATCACCGGCGATATCAGGACACTTATCATCTTTGTCAGGCACTCCATCACCATCTTTATCAGGGCACCCCATAGTATTTCTTGGGCCCGCTTCATTTGGACACTTGTCTTCATAATCCGGTATTCCGTCATTATCTGAGTCAGGACAACCATTGAAAGCAGCTACTCCGGCAGTATGTGGGCAGTCATCATATATGTCAAGTATTCCATCGCCATCGCTATCCAATTTGTTCAACTTTTTCATATTCAGTTTTTCCTTGCCGGTTTCATGGTGGCCAAATAAATAGTGGAAACCTATTCCGGCATCCAAGGAACCTTTTTGGTTCTCCTTGAACGTATTGCTATAGCCCACATTTAATCCAATCAAAAATTGATCGGCAATCTTAAAGTTGACTCCCAATCCACCTCTTCCCGCAATATCAAACACACTGTATGAATCATCGGTGTAATCCTTGGACAAATTAAAAGATGGTCCGAAATAAAGGTATGGTGCCGCCAATCGGCCCTTGTCGAATAATCCGACCTGGAAAAGAACATCTCCATGAAAACCGTATAATTTATCATCTACGGTGTTGTTCATGGACAGAGCCGCACCGACCGGGAGGCTCACATTCAACCAGGAAGTAAGGTTCCGCGAGTATGACAGGTCAATAAACAGGCTACTGTTTGCCATATCAAAATCGCGGTCATTGAGCAAATCCGCATTGCCAATTCTTCCGGAAAGTCCAAGCCCATTCCGATATTCAAGGTTTTGGCTAAATATGCAGGAAAGGGGGAAGCATAATAACACAATTACCAAATGAATGCTTTTCATGTCAATGAATTTAAGAGTTTGTACGGCAATTTAAATCCAAACACAAGACTCAAAATATGTAACAAAGATTTAAATGCCGAAAAAATAATTATTCTGTCAGGCCACGGCCCGATTTACTGATCAAATTTTTTCCAGAAAGAGTGTGCAGTGCCTTGTCCAATACACCATTAACGAAATCCTTGCTCTTATCAGTACTATAAGACTTGGATAATTCAACATATTCATTAATAGAAACCTTGGTAGGTATGGATGGGAAAATGAGCATTTCACCAAGAGACATTTTTATCAAAATCATATCGATGGCCGCCACGCGATCAATATCCCAGTTTTCAATGATTGGGGTCAGATGTTTTTCCAGTTCTTCATTGTGATTCAATACATATTTCAACAATTCCCTTCCAAAATCCTTGACAGCCTCGTCAGAAGGTCCATACTCTTCTGTTATTTCAGAACTGTTCTTAAAATCCTTTATAATTTTCTTTGTGGTACCTATGATTATGGATTGGTCATCCTGCCAATTGAAATAATAATCATCTATAGTATCATTGAAAAAATCCTGTTTGCATAGATCTTTAAACATAAGAAGGAGAATGTTCTGATCGTCCTCGATAGAATTTTCCGATGAAACATAATTTTGATAATCTTCAGTCAGACTAAAAGTCTTATAAAGCTTTCTGGTAAAATCCTCAGGAATCTTCTCATCAAAATTGTATTTTTCAGCTGCTCGCTTGATATCATCGTTGTTGACAATTTTTTGGATCAATGGGTTTTCGTAAAACTTGGCTGTAAAAGCCTTGTCGTAATCTGTTGGCAGCAACTTTGAACGCCGCTTTACAACATCTTCCTTTGAATGTTCAGCAATTTTACTCAACAAATACAAATTGTAATACAACAGAATATAAGCATTCTGAATGGATTCATCATAACTATGCAGTACCTCATCCTTCTTCAACCCTTCCGTGGCAAAGTAAGAATAAAGCGCTTGCATGACCTTGACTCTGATATTTCTTCTACTAAGCATCGTATTTTCGTTCTGATGTGATTTAAGTTTAATTCTTTAAATAGCTCTCCACTCCTTCCCAATCTGGAGCTTTATTGATGTGCCATTTTTTGATGATCTTGCCGTCTTTCCATAAGATGATGCCAGGATTGGACCGAATGACAGTTTTAAGAATGGTCTCATCACTTTGATATACAGGGACGTTCAACCCCAAGACTTGTGATGCCTCCTGCATTTGTTCTACTGATAACCCTCCGAAAACGACGTAAGCATTTATATGAGCGGATTCGGCTTTTTTGAGCAAAGGCAATATCTTTTCCTGATATAAATTTATCCAGTCTTTACGGAAAACAGGCACGTCCACATTTTGTGTTACACTGTTAATGCTCAAAATTTTCATTGAATCCCCCGGTTGCTCCAAGAACAAAGTATCCCTTTTGACCACTTGCTTATTTTCAATATCAAAATACACCTTATAATTTACAATCATAAGGCTATAAGTGGTATCGTGAAGCAAGTCTTCCGTAACGTCCTCCTCATGCGTGTCTGTAATACGGTAATCACTTATTTTGGTGATTTTCATGGAAGCTTCACCGGTTTTTTGCTCTATATCAAATTCCTCTTTTGGAAACTCCTTCCACCTTTTAGCATACTCTTCAGAGCTTAGGGTGATGGGTGCGCCACCATTTTTAGGCGTAATAACCTGGAAAACAGGCCTGTTGGCTTCTGATTCCTGTTCTATTTGCTTTTGCTCACGAATATTAACTCCCTCCTTGAAAGGACGAAAATCGATGTTAGGCTCATTCCAATAAGTATAATTCAGGCAGTAGAACAAGAACGCTATGAAGCTAATCGTGGAAATACCAAGTCGTGCGCCGGCTGAAAGCAATTTGTGAAACTGCTTATGATAGATCAGGAACAATACAGCCGGGATCATTAAAAATATATCTTTCAGAAAAGAAGTCTTTGGAACGATTTTAATAAAATCACCGAAGCATCCACAATCGGAGACCCGCATATTTCCGTCAGCAAAAGCTCCCCACTTTCCAAATTCAAAGAAATTGGCATCGGACGGCACATATCCTGTCAGAAAAGTAAAGCCGGTCAAGCAGGTAAAGAAAATCATCAGCAGGAAAAATGCCCATGCCGTTAGCTTCGGCTTGATGCCAAGAATAAGCATGACGCCGAGCATCATTTCGAGTACGATGGTACCTATTGAGAAAGCATTGACGTAATTGTTGAGGAAATGGAACAAAGGAGCGATGAAGCTCATTTTTGTACCTTCAAAAGTATAATAAAAGGCATCAAAATATTGTTCAGTCTTAAACGCTGTCCCTAAGGGATCAACAGCTTTTACAAATCCGGAGACCAAAAACAGGATGCCGGCAAAAAATTGTAAAAACGTAATAAAAGGATTTTTTGTCTTCTTTAGATACACGGTAAGGATAGTAACAAGCAGGGCAGCAATACCTATCCATGTCATCAATTTAACTATCGTCATTCAAAATCTATTTTATAAAGGGAAAGCTTAAACAATGGAGTAAACAATCGGGTAAATTTTACATCTTCCTGATAACAACGAACATAATCATGTTGAAAAGCTATAACAAAAGCAGTATAAGACAAATAACGCTTGTCATAACTATTAAGTTTATATGTATCAACAAGAGGCTTTTCCACTTGATTATGCTGATTAGGCTACGATTTATTAGTTCTTTCTTGCCATGCAAAGATAGGTAAAATATTTAATTAGTTATAATATATTCCAAGAATTTTACCACATAGAAAAATATCTACAAATCCGTGATTGGATATTTCAGCAATGGGATCGTTATACTTTGTCACATATTAAATATTGATGTGTCAATAGTCTGTATCAAAATTGATTCTTCCACCTTTCCCAAAACAAAAGGTTAACATTTTTTTGAATATTTGATGCTATGGTATGTTTTAAAAAAATGTATATATTGCACAAGGATTTACTCAAAAGCTAAAAACTCAACTGAAATATGTCTCAAGTCGAAATGCCCCAGCTTAAAAAGAAGTATAAATTCAAGGAACTCAAATGTTATGCTTCCACTGAATGGTTGATTGATAATCAGAAGAAGTATCGTCAGGTATTTGACAGGTTTGAAGTGAGCTATATCTATGCCGAACTGTCATTTATCAATAAAATGTATGATGAAGAGGATTGGTCAGCAAGGATAGACCTTAAATGTTTCCAGATTATCGATAGTAATCAAAGAAACGAAATCTGCTCTCTTCATTTCGATCGTACTATATATAAATATGATCCTGTTGTATATCTGCGCGAAGGCTGGGGTTCCAAACAAGAAGGGCATTTTTGGAAGCAAGGCAGTTATTACTGGGAGGTATATATCAATGGTGAGAAGGAAGGTACTAAACACTTTTATGTCATTGATGCTGACAGGCCGGTGACTGAAGACGATAATCCATATTTTTCCCTGATGTCGGTCATGCTGTATGAAGGTCCTTATGGTGATGTTCCGGAGGATGAAAGAACCTACTATACTGAGTTTTCCGGTAGTGAATCACAACTAATATATATAGAACTGACCCTTGATAATTTTTTGCCAAAAAGCTGGCAATGCGAAGTGTTTGTCAGGATATATAACTCAAGCCGGGAGTTGAAAGGCCAGATTGTTCGTTTGGTCAATGTAAAACCCAATGACAGAGAGTTAAAGATCACAGCCGGCTGGGGTACGAATGTAAAGGGTAACTGGAAGAGAGGGAGCTATACGTATGAAGTCGTGTTTATGGATAGGTTGATGGCAATTGTCCCATTTACTGTTGGTGAATTTTTCATTGAGGGGCATCCGACCGTTTTCAGGCAGGATCCTTTGATTCCATTGGAATTCAAGGAGGTTGACAATGACGAAGAGACCTTTGACTCCATTATGTCCAAGATCGACAAGTATATTGGCCTGACAGATATTAAAAGGGCAATCAGACAACATGCTGCTTACATCAACTTCCTGAATATCCGTAAGTTAAAAGGTCTGGAATCTGACACCAAGCTGAATATTCATTCTGTATTCATCGGCAATCCTGGGACAGGAAAGACTACTATAGCCGGATTTATCGGCAAATTGTACAAAAAAATGGGATTACTGTCCAAAGGGCATGTTCATGAGGTGGATAGAGTCGATTTGGTGGGTGAATACATCGGCCAGACTGCCCCCAAGGTTAAACAGGCCATAGATACAGCCAGAGGAGGTGTTCTCTTCATAGATGAAGCCTATTCACTGGCCAGAACCAATGACGATTCGAAGGATTTCGGAAGAGAAGTTATAGAGATTCTGGTCAAGGAGATGTCTAGCCCCAGCTGTGATTTTGCAGTCATCGTGGCTGGCTATCCAAAGGAAATGAAACACTTTCTGAATTCCAACCCCGGCTTGAATTCCCGTTTCAAGATGTATTATGAATTTCCGGACTACTTACCTCAGGAATTAAGTGAAATCGGGGATTATGTAGCCGACGAGCTGAAAGTTAGATTTACCCCAAAGGCTAAAATACTGTTGGACGAAATAATATTAGACGCTTTCCGCAAGAAGGATAAAACCTTTGGTAATGCTCGTTTCGTCTATGATCTTGTTGAAAAAGGAAAAATAAATCTCGGTATCAGGATCATGACCAGGTCCAGCCCTGAAAAACTTAGCGATGATCAGCTATCCACGATTACCGAACAGGATGTTCTAAAGCTGAGACAGGTTATCCAACCGACCCTTCCTGAAATCCCTATCGACGAAGTTTTGCTGGCAGAGGCCAAAATAGAACTTGAATCCCTGATTGGCATGAATGATATCAAGAAGGATATCCTTGAAGTCGTTGAAATCGTTAGATATAAGAGAAGGCACGGAGAAAATCTGCTCCACAAATTCTTCTTTCATACCATGCTCATCGGCAATCCAGGCACCGGGAAGACTACCATTGCCAGAATTCTTGCCAAATTATTCAAGGCACTGGGAATTCTAGAAAGAGGGCAGCTCATTGAGACCGACCGGCAAGGCTTAATTGCTGGATTTGTAGGTCAGACGGCGATCAAGACGGCAGAAAAGATCGATGAGGCTATCGGTGGCGTTCTGTTTATCGATGAGGCGTATGCACTTGGAGGCTCAAATTTCAATGATTATGGCAATGAAGCCATTCAGACATTACTTAAAAGAATGGAAGATGATCGAGGCCGATTCTATGTATTTGCTGCCGGATATCCTGACAATATGGATTCATTTATCAAGTCAAATCCTGGTTTGTCCAGTCGCTTTGATAAAACATTGAAGTTCTATGACTACAGCCCGGAAGAACTCAATGAAATAGCAAAGAAGATGCTTGCCGACCAACATTTCAGGCTGTCACCAAAAGCATTGGAATATCTGTCGCAATACATCAAATTCCTCTGGCAATATCGCGACAAATACTTTGGCAATGCGCGTACCATCCGTATTATCACCGACGAAGTTATCAAAAAGCATAATTTGAGGCTCGTCAGGGAAAATGATAGCTTGAAAGATCGTCAGCGAACCAATATCATCACGATTGATGACGTGGCATTCCTGGAAATGAAAACGGAGGAATTAAATTTTGTCCGCAAGAAAATCGGATTTGGCAATAAGTAACTAAAGTTTCGGAGTTGATATAATGTTGATAAATAAGTAAATATATAGTAAAAATGAGTTGTATAGTATAGTATAAATGCTTATTATTGAGTCTGTTACAAACAAAGGCAAGATTTGTATTAAATATGCAACAGTCTAAAGGTATAACAAATATTTCAGAATTATCCAATTTTTCTACCTCGCAATTTTAAGCTCTTCCAGACGATTGCTCAGTCGGCTTGATTTAAGATATATCAACAAATTACTCAACTTGGCGGCAGGTTGTAGGTATAGATCTGAGGGCGATGTGAAATTGAGAGGGAGGGTGCAGTCGAAGTAGGCAGAAAAATAATAGTTTTTCAGTAAGCTGGTATTGGCTTTTGTAAGGACCTTGGAAAAAATCTAACGAAATTTAGCAGGTTTTGAATTTTCCATTACCTCGGAATGCTTGTGGTTTCTGGATTTTAGATTATTATTTTGCTGCCTACTTGGATTTTTGGGGAGCATTGAGGGGCGGAACCCTGAAGTAGGTAGAAAAATAATAGCCATAAAGCCAGTGATTAAAACCTTCTCCTATCACTTGCAATTAAATAACCACCATTTACAAGAATTTTCAATATTAACATTTGCCCAAAACTCCCGTGTAGCCTAATTTCACAATTATTATTTTCCTGCCTACTTCAATTTTTCCCACCCCACCCCTTGCCAATCCCACCTCCTTTACTTACCTTCACCACGTAATTTTTTTTTTTAATCACCATACTTAAATTCATATCACCATGAATGAATCACTCACAAGCATGACTATTGATGCTTTCAAAAAAAATTTCGGTACTGTCGAGCAGTGCCTGGATTACCTCGTATCCATCAAGTGGGGCAACGGCTACAGCTGCAAGCAATGCGGCAATACCAAATATTGTAAAGGTGCTCACTATGGCGACCGGCAATGCACCCGATGCAATAAGATCGAGAGCGCCAAGGCCAACACACTGTT